>Ga0079305_1001326_pt1 | contig 34401 bp, 30 predicted proteins | sample LMS_cellobiose_e_FD_79183 | JGI IMG/M metagenome (GOLD analysis project Ga0079305, IMG submission 79183) | Rumen-fistulated moose microbial communities from Alaska, USA - LMS_cellobiose_enrichment | ecosystem: Host-associated > Mammals > Digestive system > Stomach > Rumen fluid ... | reverse complement strand
CACCGTTTTAGGCCATGTTTCCCGCAAAATGGTGAATATTATTTTCGCTGTCCTCCGTGACAATTCCCCCTATTCTCCGGCTGTTTGACTTTTTTCGCTTGACAAATCTTTATAGCCGGTCTCATTTGACGGTTTGTCCAAAACGGCTTCCTCCGGATTGAGGCGCAGCGCTTCCTCCGCAAGCGCCCGCGCGTCGGCCAGTGTACAGAGCGTCCCTGCCTGCCGCCGCAGCGACGCCGCGCCGCGCACCCCCTTCATGTACCAGGCGGCATGCTTGCGCGCTTCGCGCATTGCGCCATATTCGCCCTTCTGTTCGCAGGCGAGCGAAAACTGCCGCAGCATGACCGCCATCCGTTCCTCCAAGGGCGGCAGTGGCAGTACCGTCCCGTCGGCCAGGAACTGGTCGACCTGCCGGAAGATCCATGGGTTTCCGAGCGCGCCCCGCCCGATCATCACGAGGTCACATTTTGTATAATCGTACATATTTATCACAGATTGTATACTGTCACAATCCCCATTCCCGATCACCGGGATCGAAACGGCCGCCTTCACTGCCGCGATAATGTCGAGGTCGACCGGAGGCGCGTAGAACTGCTCCCGCGTGCGGCCATGCACCGTCAACGCCGCCGCGCCGCTCTCCTGCATGATTCGCCCGAACTCCACGGCATTGACATGTTCGTTGTCCCAGCCTTTGCGGAATTTCACCGTAACCGGCAGGTCAACTGCCTTTACAGCTGCTTCCGTAATTTTTCCCGCAAGCGTGGGATTCTTCATCAATGCTGAACCGCCGCCGTTTCCAGCGATCTTGGGCGCCGGACAGCCCATGTTGAGGTCGATCACATCCGGCCGGTAATCGAGCGCCTTTTTCGCGGCTTCCGCGATCAGCTCCGGATCATCCCCAAAGAGCTGCACCGCGACCGGGCGTTCTTCGTCGCTCACCCCGAGCAGCTCGGCGGTCTTGCGGTCGGAATAGTGCATCCCCTTCGCAGAGGCCATCTCCCCTACCAGGTACGCCGCGCCGAACTGCTTGCAGATGCGCCGGAAGGCGCTGTCCGCGACGCCTGCCATCGGTGCGAGCGCGGCGGTACGCTTGATTTCCAGATTGCCGATCTTCATGGGGCCCCTCCAATTTGTTCATGATTCTAAATGATTATTTTAACAGAAATTTGGTGAATGGACAATCTTTTGTGGTATAATAATTTATAATTGTCAAGATTTATCATCTTTCACATATCGCAGAGGAGATTTACCATGAAATTGCTGGCCATCGACGGGAACAGTATTCTGAACCGCGCATTCTACGGAATCAAGGCGCTGACTACCAAAAATGGAGAATTCACCAACGGAATCTATGGTTTTTTGAATATCCTGCTGAAACTGCTGGAAGAAACCCAGCCGGACGCGGTCGCCTGCGCCTTCGACCTGCGCGCGCCGACCTTCCGCCATCAGATGTTCGAGGGCTATAAAGCCCAACGGAAAGGCATGCCCGAAGAGCTCGCCTCCCAGCTTGAACCGCTCAAGGAACTGCTGGCCGCGCTTGGCTACAAAATTGTCACCAAAGAGGGTTACGAGGCGGATGATATCCTCGGCACCTTTGCAAAGTCCTGCGCCGGACGCGGCGACGAGTGCGTCATCGCCACCGGGGACCGGGACAGCCTCCAGCTGGTTGGGGAACGCACCACCGTGCGCCTGGCCACCACCAAGATGGGCCAGGCCAGCTCGACCGTTTACGACGTGGCCGCCGTGATGGAGAAATACGGTGTGCCTCCGCGGGAACTCATCGACGTCAAGGCGCTTATGGGCGACGCTTCCGACAATATTCCCGGCGTGACGGGTATCGGGGAAAAGACCGCGCTCTCGCTCATCGCGCAGTATCACGATCTTGACTACATCTATGACCACTTGGACGAGCTCGAAATCAAGCCGGGCGTGCGTGCAAAGCTCGCAGCGGACAAGGAGATGGCTTACACCAGCCGTACCTTGGCCAAAATCGACTGCGATGTACCGATTGACGCCGACCCGGAAAGCTACCGCCGTGCCGAACCGGACGCAGCCAAAGCGGGCGCACTCTTCGCGCGGTTTGAAATGTTTAAGTTGGCTGACCGATGGGGGATCGATCCTACGGCCGCGGCAGCCGATCCGGCACTGGAGGAATCCGCGCCGCAGGCTGTTTTGCAGGTTTCCTGTGATCCAGGTGAACTGTCCGCACTGTTTACCGATAAAAAAGCGATTGACTTGCTGATTGAATGGGATGATGACCAACCCAAAGCCGTAGCTGCCGCCGTTCCGGGGCGGCTGATTCTTGCGGACGGCGCAAAGCTCAACGAAATCCTGGGCTTTTCAGCCGGACTGCGGATCTGGAGCAGCAAACCGCTCTATCGTTATTTGTATAGTTTTGATAAAAATATACAAAATATAAATTTCGATGGGGAACTCGCCGCCTATCTGCTCAGCCCAACCACCTCGAGCTACGCGCCGCAGCCGCTTGCCGCGCAATACAATGTCGTACCCTGCGTATTCGAGACGGAGATCCCTTCCGAATATGCATCGATCGCGGCGGACGGGGCGGTCATCACCGCGCTGCATGACAAGCTCGCCGCGGAGATCGAAGCGACCGGCCAACAAAAGCTCCTCTATGAAATCGAGATGCCGCTTGCCCGGGTACTCGCCGCAATGGAATGCGAGGGCTTTGCGCTGGACACGGACGCGCTCAGGGAGTACGGCGCGGACCTCGATGGGCGGATCGGGGAGCTGGAGGACGGCATCTACCGTCACGCGGGCTACTCCTTCAACCTCAATTCCCCCAAGCAGCTCGGCGATGTGCTGTTCGTCGACCTGGGCCTCCCCGCCAAGAAAAAAACCAAGACCGGCTATTCCACCAACGCGGATGTGCTTGATTCGCTGCGCGGCAAGCATCCCATCATTGAGCTCATTCTCGAATACCGCAAGCTCTCGAAGCTCAAATCCACCTATGTGGACGGGCTTTTAAAGGTGGTCGGCCCGGACGGACGGGTGCGCTCGACCTTCCAGCAGACCGAAACCCGCACCGGACGCATCTCCTCAACCGAACCGAATCTCCAAAATATCCCGATTCGCACCGCGGAGGGCAGCAAAATGCGCCGCTTCTTCAAGGCACGACCGGGCTGGAAGCTGATCGACGCGGACTATTCGCAGATCGAATTGCGGGTGCTGGCCGACCTGGCGGGCGACAAAAACATGATCGCCGCCTTTAAAAGCGGTCAGGACATCCACACCACCACCGCCGCGCAGGTCTTCGGCCTGCCGGAACTGATGGTGACACCCGCACTGCGTTCCCGCGCCAAAGCGGTCAATTTCGGGATCGTCTACGGAATCGGGGCGTTTTCGCTCTCGCAGGACATCGGCGTTTCGGTGGCGGAAGCGGACAGCTACATCAAAAACTATCTCGCCACCTACGCGGGCGTGCGCAAATACATGGAGGACACCATCGTTTTCGCGCGGGAGAACGGCTATGTCAAAACGCTGTTTGGGCGCCGACGCTACCTGCCGGAGCTTGCCGCTTCGAACAAGGTGACCCAGGCGTTCGGCGAACGGGTCGCGCGCAACACCCCGATCCAGGGCACCGCGGCGGACATCATCAAGATCGCCATGGTGCGGGTGTTCGAGCGGCTGCGGCGCGAGAAGATGCAGGCAAAGCTCATTTTGCAGGTGCACGACGAACTGCTTGTCGAGGCGCCCGAGCAGGAGGTGCCGCTCGCCACCATCATCCTCAAGGAGGAGATGGAACACGCGATCACCCTGAAGGTCCCGCTCGTAGCCGACGCAAACGTCGGGGACAACTGGCTGGATGCAAAATAGGCAGGAGGACTGACAACCTTGCAGATCACATCGATGACAGAAAAAGACGTTCCGCTTGTGGCCGCGCTCGAACGGCAGTGCTTTTCACAGCCGTGGAGCGCCCAGGTGCTCGAAGCGGAACTGCAAAATCCCAATGCGATTTTTTACGTCGCCAGAAAGGAGGGGCTGCTGGCCGGCTATGTCGGGATGCATCGGGTGATGGACGAGGGCTATATCGCCAACATCGCGGTGGACGAAGCATTCCGCAGGCAGGGCGTGGCAAAGACGCTTATGCAGGCGCTCCTCACCTTCGCAAAAGAAAAGCGGCTCGGGTTCCTCACGCTCGAGGTGCGCGCGGGAAACTGGCCCGCAATCCAGCTCTACGAGGGACTCGGTTTCGGAGAGGTAGGGCGGCGCAAAAATTTCTACGCAAATCCCACTGAGGATGCGATTTTGATGACCCGCTTCCTGTGAACGCCAAGAGGCCGCCGGCTGTTGCCGGCGGCCTCTTTTGATGGAATCCGCGTTATTTATTTTTGATCTCGATCGCGCCGGAGCCCTTCTGCAATGCGACCATGCCGGTGCGCGCCATCTCGGCCACGCCGTACTGCGAGACCATGTTTAAGAGCAGGTCGACCCGTTCCGGCCGGTCGCAGAATTCGATGGTGAGGGTGGTCTGCGACAGGTCGACGATCTTCGCCTTCATGATCTGGCAGATGTCGATGATCTCGCCGCGGTTCTGCTGGTTTGCGTTCACTTTGATGAGCGCCAGTTCCCGCCGGGTGGAAGCGTCAATCTCCAGGGTTTTGACCTTGATCACGTCGATCTGCTTGTTGAGCTGCTTTTCCACCTGTTCCATCGTGCGCTCGTCGCCATTGACCACAATGGTCATGCGCGAAACGGTCCGATCTTCTGTTTCGCCCACCGCGAGGCTTTCGATATTGAAGCCCCGCCGCGCGAAGAGTCCGGCCGTCCGGGACAGGACGCCCGCCTTGTTTTCCACCAGGACTGAAAGGATCTGTTTCATCAGGTTCCCTCCTTGGGATCGACCACACATTCGAGCACGAACGATTCCGGCCCTTCGAGGAACGCGTCGAGCGCCGCCGGCGCGTCTTGCATATCGGACACCTGCATTGACGGAATTCCGTAGGCTGCCGCGATCCCTGCAATCGACGGACTGCCGGTGAGGTCAACCGCGATTTCACGGTCGCGGTACTGATTCTGCTGAATCTCCCGCACCAGGCCGAGGGCCCCGTTGCGCATGACCACCAGTTTAACCGGCACGCCGTGCTGGTTCATGGTGGCCAGCTCCATCATCGACATCTGGAACGCCCCGTCGCCGCAGACCGCGACCACCTGGCGGCCTGGGGCAGCCAGCTTCGCACCGATGGCGGCGGGCAGCGCGTAACCCATCGTACCCATGCCGCCGGTTGTGAGAAAGCGCCCCTCCCGGACAATGTGGTTTTTTGCCGACCAGATCTGGTTTTCGCCCACATCCGAGACATAGAGAACGTCCTTTTCCAAGCGTTCGGAAAGCAGCCGGATGAAGGCATTGGGATTGATATAACCCGCGCCCGCAGCCGGATGCGCCGGGAACGGCTCCCGCTGGCCATCGAGCCAGCCGATCCACTTATCCCATTCTCCCATGGGATTTTGCTCCACAAGCTGCTCGACCACCAGAGCCGCATCGCCCACAAGCGGGATGGTTGTGCCAAGGTTTTTACCAATTTCAGCCGCGTCGATATCGATATGCACCACAGTCGTCATGCTTTCAAGCGCCCGCGGCGATTGGATCGCCCGGTCGCCCACCCGCGCGCCGATGATGATGAGCAGGTCGCTCTCCTCCACCGCGCGGTTCGCAAGCCCGTCCCCGCTCTGGCCAAGCATGCCGAAATAAAGCGGATGCCCGCTCGGCAGCGCGCCGATCCCCATCATGGTTGTGACAGCGGGCAGGCGGCACTGCTCGCAAAGCTTGCGGACCGCCTTCTGCGCATTTGCCGCAAAGACTCCGCCGCCCAGACAGAGCAGCGGCCGTTTGGCCGCCTTGATGGCGGCGGCAACCCGCTTGACCTGCATCGGATGGCCTTTGAACTGCGGCTTGTAACCGCGGATATTGACCATATGCGGGTAGGAAAAATCGAGCAGTTCCCGCTGGATATCCACCGGCATATCAATGAGCACCGGCCCCTTGCGTCCGGTGGACGCGATATAAAACGCCTCTTTAAACACGCGCGGGATCTCCGCCGCATCCTTCACAAGATAGCTGTATTTGGTGAACGGCTCGGCGGCGCCGGTCGTATCGACCTCCTGAAAGACATCCCGGCCCAGAAGCTCGCTCGAAACCTGCCCGGTGATCGCCACGAGCGGAATGCTGTCCATGTAAGCGGTCGCAATGGCCGTGAAAAGGTTGGTCGCGCCCGGCCCGGAGGTCGCAACGCAGACCGCGGGCCTGCCGGTAACGCGCGCATAGCCGCTGGCCGCGTGGCCGGCATTCTGTTCATTGCGCGTGAGAATATGCCGGATGGACGAATCCACCAGGCTGTCATAAAATGGGCAGATCGCCGCGCCCGGGTATCCGAAGATGGTTGTCACCCCTTCGGCCTCCAGGCATTTGACCATCGCCTGCGCGCCTGTCATCATCATAAAGATCCCCACCAGACCTTTCTTCCTGTCTGCTACTCTATAATCTGCGTCGCGTCGTCAAGATCGAGCATCTCGTCGTCATCATCCGCTTCGCTGTCCGCGTCTTCCAGCACCTCGTCATCCGGACGGCTTTTTGCTTCCTGCACTTTTACGTCCGGATAGGCCTGCGCGAACATCTCCTCCAGCTCGTCAAACATGCGGGGACTCTGCCGCTCGAAGGCGAGCGCGTCGAAAGCATACAGCCGCTTATTCTGGTAGGCGGCGGTCGTGCTGTAGACCTTTGTCTCACCAAAATAGGTCTGGTCAATGCTCTGGTCATGAAAAATAATGTCGGGATAAAGATTGACCGCCTGATCTTCCGGATACAGCCAGCCGGTGTACTGTCCCGCGTCGTTATTCACTCCAAGCGCGTCGTTCAAAAGTTTCCCTTCAAAAGTATCGCCGGTCGCCATTGTGAGCGGGACCATCCGCAGATAAATACCGTGCAGGCGGTCGGCAATCCCGTCCGCCGCGTATTTCAGTGCGTCATACCGGGCACGCAGCCCGTCGAAAAACGCCTGCCCGTTCTCCTCCCCGTCAACGAGCCCGTCAAGCACGGTCGCTGCGGTCACATAGACCTCCTCCAGCTCGTCCAAGGAATCCGCGCGGCCCAATACAATCACCTGGGCATCCATCTGCTGAAGCTTCACCGTGTCGTCCTGCGAAAGATTGGACGAGGCAAACACCACATCCGGACCAATCTCTTCAATCGCCGTAAGGTCCGGCGTGGCGGCGGTTCCGCAGCGTTCCAGATCGTCCACGCTCGACGGATAATCGCAATAGTCGCTCACCCCTTCGAGCCGATCGCCCGCGCCGAGCGCACAGATGAGCTCGGTCATCGCCGGAGAGAGCGAGACAATCGTTTCCGGCCGCGCGTCCACATGGATATCCCCAATCGACACCGGATAATTGGGATCCACCACCTCTTCCGGCTCGCTTGGCGCGGAACTGCTGTCATCCGTTTCATTTTTTTTGCAGGCTCCCATCGAGAAAAGCAGGGCGCCCGCAAGAACAATCGCCAGGAATCTTTTCCATTTCATATTCTTAATTCCTTTCGGCCGCAAACATTCTTACCGTTATTTTATCCCATCGCCCGAATAGTGTCAACTTTTGCTCCGCAGGGCCCCTTTCTTGCCCGTCCAAGAAAGGGGCGAAAGAAGACGCGCGGGGAGATCCCCGCGACCCCCTGCGGGCTGTTTGGTTGCCTTCGGCAAAGACAGCCCGCAATCTGCTTAGACAAAACGATGCCTCCCGCGTTTGGCAGCCTGCTCACGGGGGCTTTCCGCCCCCGTGTCCCCCGGTAAAGAGTCGTCTGCGACGACCCGTCGCCTTTGGCGCCGGATTCGGGATAAGGAACGCGGGACGGGTTTTCACAACCTTGCGAAAACCGGCTGCGCCGAATAAAGTAAAACAGAGACCGCCGGCCGGCAGTCTCTGTAGGTATCGGGGAGAGCGCAAAAGACCTGCTTGGGTCTGACGTTTCCATCGCGGGGAGCGCGTAACATTACGTTCAGTCCTGAGCTGACCGTTTGTGGGGAGTGCCCGCGAAGCAAGTTCTGGCAAGGCGTCTGCCAGGGTTTCACAAGGGGACGGCTAGTCCCCTTGTGCGCATTCTTTGGTAACTTTCTTGTGCGCACAAGAAAGTTACTCGTGTGCACGGCGAAACGTGCCAGTGATTCTCAAGCGGCAATGCCGCTTGATTCCCGTGGCGCGGCGAAACGCACAAAGTGTGCATGGCGCAACGTGCCCGTCCCGCGTGACGGGACACGCAAACCCAGTCAGCCCATCACTTTGACCATGACAGCCTTCTGGGCATGCAGACGGTTTTCGGCCTCATCGAAGATCTCATCGGCATGCGCCTCGAACACTTCGGCGGTGATCTCCTCGCCGCGGTGGGCGGGCAGGCAGTGCTGCACCATCACGTCGGGTGCGCAGACCGAAAGCAGCTGATCGTTCACCTGGTAGCCAGCAAATGCTTTGTGGCGCTCATCCGCTTCGCCTTCCATACCCATCGAGGCCCACACATCGGTAAAGACCACATCCGCGCCGGCGGCGGCCTGCGCGCAGTCGGAAGTCAGCTGGAATTTGTCTCCATAGGTTTTGGCGAATTCCAGGACGACCGGATCGGGCTGATAGGCTGCCGGGGTCGCGACTGAAACCTGCATGCCGGTCTTGAGCCCGCCGACGATCAGGGAATTGGCCATGTTGTTGCCGTCCCCGATGTAGCACATTTTCACTCCAGAAAGCCGGCCCTTATGTTCACGCACCGTCATGAGATCGGCCAGCACCTGGCAGGGATGCGCAAAGTCGGTGAGTCCGTTGATGACCGGGATCGAGCCGTATTTGGCAAGGTCAGAAACCTCCTGCTGGGCAAAGGTACGGATCATGATGCCGTCGAGATACCGGGAAAGCACGCGGGCGGTGTCCTCGACCGGTTCACCGCGTCCGATCTGCAAATCGCGCGCCGAAAGGAAAAGCGCCGAGCCTCCCAGCTGCGCCATGCCCACTTCAAACGAGACGCGGGTGCGGGTGGAGGACTTTTGGAAGATCATGCCGAGCGTCTTGCCCTTCAGATGCTGGTGACGGATGCCGTGTTTGAGTTCATATTTGAGCTGGTCGGCAAAATTCAGGATATCAATGATTTCTTCGCCCGAAAGATCGAGCAGCTGGAGTAAATGTTTCATATTTCGCTCAGCACCTCACTTAAAATTTTCAGTCCGGTTTCGATCTCCTCATAGGTGATGGTCAGCGGCGGGAGCATCCGCACCTTTTCCTTCGCGGGCATGACGATCAGCCCTTTTTCCAGGCATGCGGCGGACACGCTTTTGCTGCTCAACCCGTCAAATGCAATTCCAAGCATCAACCCTTTTCCAACAACGCCCGCTACATGCGGCATCCTGCGCACCTGATTGGCGATGTATTCACCTTTGGCAAGCACCTCATCGAGCAGCTTCTGGTCGATCTGATCGAGCACAGCGTTCGCGCCCGCGCAGACGACCGGATTTCCGCCGAAGGTGGAACCGTGGTCACCCGGGGCAAAGACCTGCTCGCATTTTTCGCCGAGCAGCACCGCGCCGATCGGCAGGCCGCCGCCAAGTCCCTTTGCCAGGGAAACCACATCCGGTTCGATCCCGTAATGCTCATGGCAGAGGAATTTCCCGCTGCGGCCAACCCCCGCCTGCACTTCGTCGTCCAAAAACAGCACGTCATTTTCCGCGCAGAGTTTTGCCGCGCCCACCACAAAATCTTTGTCCAGCGGAATCACGCCGCCTTCGCCCTGGATCATCTCCATCATCACGCCGCAAACGGTGCCGTCCAGCTTGTCTCTCAGGTCGTCCAGATCGCCTGCCAGGACATAATCAAACCCGTCGGTGAGCGGCAGGAATTTCTGATGAAATTCCTCCTGCCCGGTCGCCGCAAGCGCGGTGATCGTACGGCCGTGGAAGGAATTTACCAGCGTAATGATTTTATAACGTTCCCTGCCGTATTTATCGGCGCCGTATTTGCGGGCCGCTTTGATCATGCCCTCAATCGCTTCCGCCCCGGAATTGCAGAAGAACACTTTCTTTGCGATCGTGCGCCCGCAGAGCTTTTGGGCGAGCTCGGCCTGCGGCGCGGAATAATAAAGGTTGCAGATGTGCTGCAGGGTGGAAGCCTGCCGGGTGACCGCCGCCACCCATTTTTCGTTGCAGAAGCCAAGGCTGTTCACCCCGATGCCAGAGGAAAAATCCACATAGCTTTTGCCGTCAAAATCCTTGCAGGTCGCGCCCTTGCCGCTTGCCGCCTCGAGATCGAACCGCGCATAGGTGTTCGCGATATACTGCTGGTCCAGCTCTTTGATTTTCATGTTATTCCACTCCCTTCGTCAGCCCAGGAACATGGTGCCAATACCTTCATCGGTCATCATTTCAATTAAGATCGAATGCGGAATACGGCCGTCTATTATAAAGGCGCGCTTCACTCCGCGGCGCACCGCGTCGACGCAGCAGTCGACTTTCGGAATCATACCGCCTTTGATGACACCCTGCCGGATAAGCTCCGGCACCTCGCTCGCATTGACCACCGGGATCAGTGTATTCTCGTCGTCCTTGTCGCGCAAAAGTCCCCGGATATCAGTGAGCGAGATGAGGTTCTCCGCATGCAGCTCGGCCGCGATACGGGAAGCCGCCGCGTCGGCATTGATGTTGTAGACGGTGCCGTCCTCCCCGCAGCCGAGCGTCGAGATCACCGGGATGTAGCCCATATCGAGCGCGTCGTGGATCAATTTGGTGTTCACACCGGTCACCTCGCCCACAAATCCCAGATCCACTTCGCTTTTCACCTTCTGCGCCTGGATGAGCTTTCCGTCGATACCGCAAAGCCCCAGCGCCTTGCCCCCCTGCTGCTGCAAAAGCGCTACCAGGTCTTTGTTTGTCTTGCCCGCCAACACCATCTGCACGATCTTGATCGTCTCTTCGTCGGTGTAGCGCAGGCCGTTTATGAATTTGCTCTCCTTGCCGACAGCTGAGAGCATCTCGTTGATCTCGGGTCCGCCGCCGTGCACCAGAACCACCCGGATACCGACCAGCGAAAGCAGCACGATGTCGCTCATGACCGCGGCTTTCAGTTCCGGGTTGACCATCGCGTTGCCGCCGTATTTGACAACAACCACCTTGTTATAGTATTTTTGCAGATAAGGCAGCGCCTGGTTTAAAACGGCGGCCTTGTCGGTATTGCTGATCTTCATATTGCCCACCTCTGTTTTCTCCTGTTTGTATCCCCTTGCCGGCCCCAGCCGTCCACAGGGAGCGCAAAGCGCTACGTTTTGTCCTGCATCCGACCGTTCCCACCGCTGGGAGCGTATAACGCTGCATTCAGTCCTGAGCTGACCGTTTCCTTGGGAGCGGCTGCGGCGCAGGTCTCGAAGTCTAAGGACGCGGCCGCCGCCTTTGCGAAGCAACCAGCGGCGGTGGGGTTCCAAGGGGTTCCCCCTTGGCGTGTTCTTTTCCCCCTTTCTTGCACGAGCAAGAAAGGGGGCCCGGGCGCCTGGAAGGCGCTTTAAGTCCTGTAGTCGCCATTGATCCGCACATATTCGTAGGTCAAATCACAGCCCCACGCGGTGGCCGTTTCACTGCCCTGGTTCATCTCGATCAGCGTCTGGATCTCACTCTCCAGCAGGATCTCCTTGGCTTTCTCCTCGCTGAAATCGATGCCTGTTCCATTTTTGCAGACCGCGATCTTCCCTTTTGAAGAAGCGAACCAGACATCCACCTTGCCGATGTCGAACGCCGCGTCCGCATAGCCGATCGCGCAGAGTATCCGTCCCCAGTTCGCATCCGCGCCGAACATCGCCGTCTTGAAAAGGCTCGAGCAGATGACCGCTTTGGCCACCGTCCTGGCCGTGGCCTTATCCGGCGCGCCGGAAACAGTGCATTCGAGAAGCTTTGAAGCGCCCTCACCGTCTCCGGCCAGCTCTTTGGAAAGGGTTCGGCAGACAATCGTCAGCGCCTCGACAAATTTGAAGTAGTCGCCGTTTTCACAGTCGATCTGTACATTGCCCGCCTGGCCGTTCGCCAGCACGGTGAGCATGTCATTGGTGGAGGTGTCCCCATCCACGCTGATCATATTGAATGTCTCGTCCGCCACTTCCTTGCAGGCCTTCTGCAGCATGGCCGGCGCGATTGCCACATCGCTTGTGACAAAGCAGAGCATGGTCGCCATATTCGGATGGATCATGCCGCTGCCCTTGGCGATTCCGCCCACCGAAGCGATCTTCCCGCCGATTTCGAACCGCACCGCGATCTCCTTGCGTTTGGTGTCGGTGGTCATGATGGCTTCGGCCGCGTCGGCGCTTCCATTCTCCGAAAGCGCCCCCACAAGTTTCCCCATCGCGCCGGTGATTGGGGCAAGCGGCAGCGGCTGGCCGATGACGCCGGTGGAGGCGATGACGATATCATCCTCCGCAATGCCCAGCGCTTGGGCGGCGCTTTCACACATCGCGTTTGCAATGTATTCCCCATCCGCGTTGCAGGTGTTCGCGTTGCCCGAATTGCAGAGCACGGCTTTTGCATAACCATTGGCAATATGCGCCCTGGTTACCGCGATCGGCGCGCCTTTGACCTTATTCTGGGTGTAGACCGCCGCCGCAGCGCAGGGAGCCTTGCTGTAGATCATGGCGAGGTCTTTTTTCTCTTTATTTTTCCGGATGCCGCAATGCACGCCGCCCGCGGCAAACCCTTTGGCGGCACAGACGCCGCCGTCCACAAATTTAAAAGGCATATTCTCGGCTCCTCACTGTCTTTAAAATGCGGGCGGCACAATCGCCAGCCCCGCGGTTTCCTCGAGCCCAAGCGCGAGGTTCATATTCTGGATCGCCTGTCCGGCCGCGCCTTTGACCATGTTGTCCAGCGTCGAAACCACGATGAGGCGGCCGGTGCGCGGATCGCTGTGCAGCGAAATATGGCAGAGGTTTGAAAATTTCACATTTTTCAGGTTGGCAACCGAGCCTTCCGGCAGGACACGCACAAACGGTTCGCACTGATAAAACGACTCGTAAAGGCTTCGGATCTTTTTCTCGTCAAAGCCGGGCATGCGTTTCGCATACATGGTCGAGACGATGCCCCGGTTTACCGGCAGCAGGTGCGGCACAAAGGTCACGGTGACCGGCGCGCCGGAGAGTTCTCCGAGCACCTGTTCGATCTCCGGCGTGTGCCGGTGGCAGGCAACCTTGTAGGGAGCGAACGCCTCGTTGCATTCGGTGTAGTGGGTGTTCAGCGCCAGTCCCCGGCCCGCGCCGGTCGCGCCCGATTTTGCATCGATCACAAGCGTTTCCGGATCGATCGCCCCAGCCTTCATGGCTGGCGCCAGCCCCAGGCACACCGATGTGACATAGCAGCCCGGATTTGCGATCAGCTTTGCCCCCTTCAGAAGACCCCGGTGCAATTCCGGGATCGAATAGACCGCCTGCTCGTGCAACGGCTTGTCGGCGTATTCTCCCTTGTACCAGTTTTGGTAATCCGCTTCATTTTTCAGGCGAAAATCCGCGCCCATATCGATGAAGAGCTTTCCCGCGTCCACGCACCGGCGGGCGATCGGCTCGGAAAGGCCATGTGGCAGCGAGCCGAAAACCACATCGGATTTTTCAGCGACGGCCGCCTCGCCGCAGAGTTTGTCGTCAAGGATGCCGGTGAGCTGCGGATAGACTTCACTGATTCTCTGGCCTTCGAAGCTGACCGAAGAAGTTGCCGCAAGTTCGACGTCCGGATGGGTCAGCAGCAGCCGGACGATCTCCAGCCCGGCGTAACCGGTGGCGCCAATGACGCCCGCCCTTATTTTTTTCATAGAACACACACTCCAAACCAAATTCACAAACAAAAACCATCTCGGCGCTTAGGCCCGGATGCCCCCGCGTCCCCGCAAACCTTCGGGAAGGTTTCGCCGAAGCTTTTATTTCGCCGCCGCGGCGAGGAATTCCCGCACGAGCTCGATCTGCTTCCGCACTGCCCGCGGCGCGGGGCCGCCTTCGCTCGTGCGGCCGTTCACACAGGCCATGAGGTCGATCGCCTCATAAATGTCTTCCGAGAACAGTCCGTTCGCCGCCTGGTAGTCTGCGAGCGGCAGCGTCTCGAGCGTGAGCCCTTTTTCAATGCACAGCGCCACCAGCGTACCGGTCGTTTTATAAGCGTCGCGGAACGGGACGCCTTTCTTGGTGAGGTAGTCCGCGCAGTCGGTCGCGTTGATGAAGCCTTTCGCAGCCGCCGCGCGCATATTTTCTTTCAGGACGGTCATCGTCCGCAGCATCGGCGTGAAAGTCGAAAGACTCAGCTTCACCGTATCGACCGCGTCAAAGATGGCCTCCTTATCTTCCTGCATATCTTTGTTGTAGGCGAGCGGCAACCCCTTCATCATGGTGAACAGGGTCATCAGATCGCCGTAAACCCGCCCGGTCTTGCCGCGGATAAGCTCGGTCACATCGGGATTTTTCTTCTGCGGCATGATGCTCGATCCGGTTGCGAACGCGTCGTCCAGCTCGATAAATTTGAACTCCCACGAGCACCATGCGATGATCTCCTCCGAAAAGCGGGAAAGATGCATCATAATGGTAGAAAACGCGCTGCAAAGCTCAATGCAGAAATCCCGGTCGGAAACGCCGTCCAGGCTGTTGGCGGCGGGCGCCGTGAAGCCGAGCGCTTTGGCGGTCATCTGCCGGTCGATCGGATAGGTCGTCCCGGCGAGCGCCCCGTTGCCCAGCGGGCAGAAATTCATCCGTGCCGCCGCATCCGAAAGCCGTTCCACGTCGCGGCAGAACATATTCGCGTAGGCCATCAGGTGATGCGCCAATGTAATGGGCTGCGCGCGCTGCAGATGGGTGTAGCCCGGCATGACCGTTTCAAGATGTTCATCCGCCTTGCCGGCAAGCTCCCTGATAAGGTCAAGAAGGAGGCCGGAAACGCTTTTCGTCTCCTCGCGCAGATACATCCGCAGGTCAAGCGCGACCTGGTCGTTGCGGCTGCGCGCGGTGTGCAGCCGTTTTCCCGCGTCGCCGATGCGCGCGGTCAGCTCCTGTTCAATGAACATGTGGATATCCTCCGCGTCCGGGTCAAAGAGCAGTTTCCCGCTTTTGAGATCCGCATGGATACCTTCCAGCCCGTCGCAGATCGCTTCCGCGTCGCCCTCCGGAATGATCCCGTTCGCCGCGAGCATCCGCGCGTGCGCCATCGAACCCATCAGGTCCTGTTCATACATCCGTGAATCAAACCGGATGGAAGAATTGAAATCGTTCACCCGGCTGTCGGCTTCCTTGGCAAAACGCCCCGCCCACATCTTCATAGAAAAATCCCTCAGCCTTTCTTTTAGAACAAACGGCTGTAACACAAAGGGCAACCTGCCTTTTGTGTTACAGCCCCGTCGTTTGTTTTGTTATTTGATCTTTTTTTCGTCGAGCAGCGCCTTCACCTTAAGCGGCAGACCAAACAGGTTGATAAAGCCCGCGGAATCCGCCTGGTCATACACATGGTCCTCGCCGAAGGTTGCGATCTCTTCGGAATAGAGCGAGTACGGAGAGGACGCGCCCGCGCCGATAATATTGCCCTTGTAGAGCTTGAGCTTGACATCGCCGGTGACCGTTTCCTGGGTCTTGTCGACAAACGCGCTCATTGCTTCGCGCAGCGGGGTGTACCACTGGCCGTTATAAACCAGCTCGCTGAATTTGATGGCCATCTGCATCTTATAGTGCTGGGTTTCCTTGTCAAGGCAAAGCTCCTCGAGCGTCTGATGCGCCTGGTAGAGGATGGTGCCGCCGGGGGTCTCATAGACGCCGCGGCTCTTCATGCCGACCAGCCGGTTTTCGACCATGTCGATGATGCCGATGCCGTTTTCGCCGCCGAGCTTATTGAGCTTTTCGAGCAGTGCGACCGAATCCATCTTGACGCCGTCGAGCGCGACGGGCACGCCTTTTTCAAAGCTGACGGTGACATAGGTGTCCTTGTCGGGGGCCTGTTCGGGCGTAACGCCCATCTCCAGGATCTTCTCATACTGTGGCTCGTTGGCCGGGTTTTCCAGATCCAGGCCCTCATGCGAAAGGTGCCAGAGGTTCTTATCCTTCGAATAGTTGGTCTCGCGGTTGATTTTGAGCGGGATATTGTGCTCCTCCGCGTAGGCGATCTCCTTCTCGCGGGAATTGAGCTCCCAGAAGCGCCAAGGGGCAATGATTCCCATATTCGGCGCGAAAGCCTTGATGGTCAGCTCAAACCGGACCTGGTCGTTGCCTTTGCCGGTGCAGCCGTGGGCAATCGCGTCGGCGCCCTCTTTTTTTGCGATCTCGACAAGACGTTTGGCGATGATCGGACGGGCAAAGGAAGTGCCCAGCAGATATTTCCCCTCATAAACCGCGCCGGCCTTTACTGTGGGAATGATGAAGTCGTCGACGAATTCCTTGGTGAGGTCCTCAATGTAGATTTTGGAAGCGCCGGTCTTGATGGCCTTTTCTTCCAGCCCCTCAAGCTCTCCGTCCCCCTGGCCGACATTGGCGGCCACCGCGATGACTTCGCAGCCGTAATTTTCTTTGAGCCACGGGATAATAACCGATGTGTCCAACCCGCCGGAATATGCAAGAACAACTTTTTTATACTTTATCTGCTCCATTTTAAATACCCTCCAGTGGTTAATCATTCATTATGCACCCTATTATACATCATAATTATACAATTACAAGCCGATTTTTGCATGAATATTCATCTCATTCACTTTTTTATTGGTTGCTATTGCACAAAAGGGGGTTCTTTTCCCCGCCTGTAATGCTATAATGGAAGTGAAGCATCCGGTAAATCAATCCGAAAGGTGGATTCTTATGCAAAGCATCTCCGTATACGACCTGACGCAGAACCCTTTTCAGCTGATCGGCAAACAGTGGGCGCTCATCACCACCCGCCGCGGTGAGAAAACAAACACGATGACCGCCAGCTGGGGCGGCGTGGGCGTGCTGTGGAATAAGCCGGTGGCCTATATTTTCCTGCGCCCGCAGCGGTTCTCCCGCGAACTGCTGGACGATACCAGCCTTTTCTCAGCCTGCTTTGTCCCGGAGGAATTCCGCAGCCAGCTTGGCTACTGCGGCGCGCATTCCGGTCGAAATGAAGATAAGCTCGCCGCCTGCGGCTTCACTTCCGGCACCCTGGATGGCGCGCCGGTCATCTCCGAAGCGGAGCTGGTCCTCACCTGCCGCAAGCTTTACCGCCAGCAGTTCGATCCCGCCTGTTTCATCGACCAATCGCTCGACGCGGCCAACTATCCGGGCAAAGATTACCACATCCTCTATGTTGCGGAAATCCTCGGCGCCTACCAAAAGTAAATCCCGTCCAAAAGCATAAAACCGGCGCGCAGCTTTTTGCTGCGCGCCGGCTTTATGTCCCCAGGTACGGGTTAATTTCTACTATACCAGAACCGAAAGAAAAAGTCTATTCTTTTTTTATTTTACGGGTTACAATGGGGATGTGATATCACAAAAAATTACTTTCAGGAGGTCTTTCATGCCTGCGAATTTTGAAACGATCGCCGACTACTACGATATCATGTATGTGGACCCGGCGGAATACCGCGCGGAGGCACAAAAAGCCGCCGCGCTGATCGAAAAATACAAAACCTGTCCAAACCGCCGCCTTTTGGATCTGGCCTGCGGTACCGGCGAGCAGAGCCGCACCTTTGCGGAATCCTTCGCGGTAACCGGCATCGACCTGAGCGAGGAGATGCTCCACGCGGCCGCCCGCAAGGTGCCGTCCGCTGAATTTCTGCCCGCGGATATCTTCGATTTTCACTTTGACGAACCGTTCGGCGCGGCGGTCAACCTCTACGGAAGCATCGGCTTTGCACGGGGTTACGACCAGCTTCGCGACGGGCTGCGGTGCGTGTATGACTGTCTCACGCCGGGCGGGGTTTTTCTGCTCACGCCATGGGCCACGCGGGAAACCTTCCGGGAAGGGATCGTTTCCCAGAGCGGCGAACGGGATGGGATCCATTTCTGCCGGATGGAAACGGTGAAGCGGAAGGCGCCGCAAGCGGTCGAGGTTGAGATGTTCCATCTGGTCGAACAGGACGGGGCGGTCCAGCAATTCCACCACCTTCAAAAAATCACCCTATTCTCCGAGGCGGAATACCGCGCCGCGCTCGCACAGGCGGGCTTTATCCTGCGCGAACGGCTTTCGGAAGCGGAATTCCGGATGGGCGCGTTCGTCTGCACCAAAGCGTAAACAATAAGGGAAGCCCCGCTTTCGACGGGGCTTCCCTTTTATCTGGCGTACTGCGCGACCTTATGCAGGATCTTCACATCAACCAGCGCGTCAAGTACGGTCCCGTCCTCCGCGTATTCCTGCGAAAAGACCTTCCCATCCCGCAAAATCTCATTGATAAGTCCGGTTTTATCGTATGGGATCAGCAGTTTGAGCCGTTTGTGGGTCGGCGCGAGCGCCTTGGCGGTCTTGCGCAGCAGCTCGTCAAACCCAAATCCGGTCTTTGCGGAGATCAGCGCGGTCAAATCGTTCACCGGCAGCGGAACCCGCGCAATCCGGTCGCATTTGTTGAGCACAGTGAGCACCGGCGTATCCTGTACGCCAAGTTCCTGCATCAGCTGTTTGGTCACCTGGATCTGCTCATCCGCCTCATCCGACGAAACGTCGCAGACGCACCAGAGCAGGTCGGCGTTCGCAGCCTCCTCCAGAGTCGATTTAAACGCCTCAACAAGCTGGTGCGGGAGCCTGCGCACCAGCCCGACTGTATCGACCAGCATGACCGAACGCCCGTCCGGCAGGCTCAGCGCCCGGGAGGTCGGATCAAGGGTTGCAAAGAGCTTATCCTCCGCGAGCACACCCGCGTCGGTGAGCGCGTTCAAAAGTGTGCTCTTGCCCACGTTTGTATAACCCACGATCGCGACGGTGGTTACTCCGTCTTTTTTACGGCGCGCGCGCAGCAGCCCCCGGCGTTTCTCAAGTTCCGCGAGCTGCTCCTGCAAGGACGCGATCCGCCGCCGGATATGCCGCCGGTCGGTTTCGAGCTGACTTTCGCCCGGCCCACGGGTACCGATGCCGCCGCCGAGCCGCGAAAGCGATGTGCCAAGGCCGGTGAGCCGCGGCAGCCGGTAACGCAGCTGCGCCAGTTCGACCTGCAGCTTGCCTTCAGCGGTGACCGCGCGCTGTGCAAAAATGTCAAGGATCAGGGTGGTGCGGTCGATGACTGGAACGCCGCAAGTCTTTTCCACATTCCGCTGCTGGCTTGGGGAAAGTTCGCAGTCGAAAATGACGAGATCCGCGCTTCCCCCTTCGCAGCAGGCGGCGACCTCTTCGAGCCGTCCGGCTCCGATCACTGTCGCCGGGTCAAAGGCCGGGCGTTTCTGTACTACCTTTGCCACCGTCTGAGCGCCCGCGGTTGCGGCCAGTTCTGAAAGCTCGTCGAGCGAGACTTCCACATCATATTCTCCGGTATCCGCCGCGATGAGAATTGCCCGCTGTAATATTTCCTGTTTATTCTCTATCATAGAACCAGTTTCCTCCATACCTGTACGGCTTATTCTTCCTCAATTGGGAGGCTTTCATCCGCGGCTGAACCCGCCAATATATTTTCCAGATTCTTTGCATTGATCATATCGCGTTTATGGTCTAAACTCAATGATAGATCAATGAATTGGATGTGAACAACCGATGAAGCTCTTGCTGATAACCTGTCCCCCGTTAGCACCCTATCTGGAGCGGATGCTCCCGCAAATCCCACATCAGTCGGAAATTTGCCTGCTGCCCGAGGACCTCTGTCAGAATCCCACAGCGGTGCGCGACAAGCTCGCCGGCGCCAAAGGCTGCGACGCGGCCGTGCTGCTGCCCGGCGCCTGCGTCGTGCCGGAAGAGGGCCTGCGCGCCGGAGAAATCCCGCTGGTGCTCCCGCGTGTACATAACAGCGTATCCCTGCTGCTCGGCAGCGCGGCCGCTTACCGCCGCCTGTACAGCTTCTACGACGGCAAGCTCTGCTGGAGCCTTCCCGAAAGCAACCGGGAACTCTTCCTGTCCTGCCCCGCCGCCGAATGCCAGGCTCTTTGCTATCTGGCGGACACCACGCTCGGTCTGCATGACACCAGCCTTTCGGCCCGGATCATTGCCCAGCACAACGACTGGGATTTTTTCCATGCTGAAGGCGATCTTTCGCTGCTCTCCCGCCTGCTTGCGGGCGACTGGCTCGGCGAGGACATTCTGCTTGTGCGTCCCGGCGAGACCGTTTCCCCAACCTACCGGCAGGATCTGCTGGCGTAACGATTTAAAAAGAGCCTTCCGGCCAATTGGCCGGAAGGCTCTTTTTCGCGGCAGGGTTTATGCTTTTTTGTCCGACATGATCTCCTTGAGGCTGGTGGCCAGGCCCGCCAGCGACTGGATCTCGCTCGGGATGATGATCTTGGTCGCTCGGCCGTCCGCCGCTTTCTGGAACGCCTCAAGCGATTTGATCTGCACGACCGTGTCACTGGCGTTCGCTTCGCTCAGGATGCGCAGCGCGTCGGCGTTCGCTTTCTGAACCAGCGCGATGGCTTCCGCCTCGCCCTGCGCCTCACGGATTTTCTGTTCCTTGACACCTTCGGCACGCAGGATCGCGGACTGTTTTTCCGCTTCGGCGCGCAGGATCGCGGATTCCTTCTCACCTTCCGCCACAAGGATCTGGCTGCGTTTTTCACCTTCGGCGCGCAGGATCGATTCGCGGCGTTCCCGCTCGGCCTTCATCTGTTTTTCCATCGCGTCCTGGATCTCACGCGGCGGCAGGATGTTTTTGAGTTCGACGCGGTTGACCTTGATGCCCCACTTGTCGGTCGCCTCATCCAGCGTGGCGGTGATTTTCGAGTTGATGACATCGCGGGAGGTGAGGGTGCTGTCAAGCTCCATCTCACCGATGATGTTTCGCAGGGTGGTCGCGGTCAGGTTCTCGATCGCGGAGAGCGGCCGCTCAACGCCATAGGTGAAGAGCTTGGCGTCGGTCACCTGGTAAAAGACAACCGTATCGATCTGCATGGTGACGTTATCCTTGGTGATTACCGGCTGCGGGGCAAAGTCCACGACCTGCTCCTTGAGCGAAACCTTCTTGGCGATGCTGTCGAAGAACGGCACCTTCACATGAAGGCCGGTTTCCCAGGTTGCAAAGTAGCTTCCGAGGCGCTCGACAACATAGACGCTCGCCTGCGGGACGATTTTGATATTTGAGACGATAACGATCAGGACAAACAGGATCAGTACAATCAGTACGATCGGCCAGATAAGAAACTCCATTTTCAGTCCTCCCCAAAATTATTGTTCCGTTTCGGTTTGTTTCGTATACGGTTCCACGATGAGCTTGACGCCGTCGATCGCCAAAACCCGAACCTTTTCCCCAGCTGGGATATCGCGGTTGTCCATGGTGCGCGCGGCCCAGCCGAGCCCCATTACCGCAACCCTGCCCGCGCCGAGATCGTTGTCGATCGTTTCCTGGACGACACCGATCTGGCCGATCACACGGTCGGCATTGGTGCTCTGCTTTTTGACCCGCAGAACCTTTTTGGCAAACGGGCGGGTGCAGAGCAGCAGCAGCGTGGATACCACGAGGAATACCGCCGCCTGCACGCCGATGGACGCATCGAGCAATGCCGCCACAGCCGCCGCGGCTGCGCCAAGGGCAAACCAGATTGCGGTCAGCTGGACGCTCACGCCCTCCACGACCGCTAGAATAATTCCCAACACCAGCCAAAAGACCGGCGCGAGCTGTGCCCATGTACCCATAAAAAGCCCTCACTTTCCCAGAATCATAAATCGGTATCCAATGCGCATCTTCGCCGCAGACGCCGTTTTGCCTTTTCTCAGCTGTTTGCTTCGCCGTCTGTGATTACATTGTACCATATTTCTATGAAAATTCACAATGCCGGCCTGCGTCCGGTTGGCATATCCGGGGAGCGCTCAATTTCGCCCGCTAAAGTGTAGTCTCCCAATCTCACGTATTCTCTTCCATACTCTTTTTTTCTCGCTCAATCTTAATTTTGATATTTGCCAGCAAATATTTCCTGCATGCGCGGCGCAGCGTGGAAATTTCCTTTCCCGGCATGGCATGGCGCAGGCTGTCCCGGTCTTCGGGGCCGAAATAAAAGCGGTCGAGCTGGATGCACAACTCCGAAAGCCGCGCGCGCAATGTTTCGTCCTGCATACCGGCCGCATCCGTCAGCCGCTTCAAGTAACACCGGCAGGTTTCGCCCTGGCCGCGCGGGATTTTATGCGCACGGCCCCAGTTTTCCAGAAACACCATCAGGCCCTGCGGCGTATTTTTGTACCACAGGCTGCACCAGAAAAATTTTACCGCAAGCCATTTTGCCGCAAACCAACGCCCAAACGCGCCGGACAGCGGGGATTTGCGGCGTTTGACCGCCGTTTTCCCACGCGGCGCGGCCTGCACCCGCAAAAGCCGCATCTTACGCAGCAGGATAACCGCCAAGATACAGGCCGCGGCCAGCGCCGCCACCACAAGCAGCACCAGCACCCATCCGGGCAGCATCTGCAGATCCATCTCCGGTTCGCCCGCCATCCCCATCCCGGGCAGCGGCTCGCCCATATCATAGGCTTGCTGGTCCGGTGCGGGCAGCAGCGAAAAGAGCCACAGGATAAACGCGCCAACCGCGCCCAGAATCGCCTTTATGGCCGAAACGCCGGTGACCACGGCTGTTTGCAGCCCTTGCCGCACCGGCAGCGCGAACATCGAGCCCGCTGCAAAAAGCAGTGCGGCAGCCACCGCTGCAATTGCGCAGAGCGCCACAATCCCCTGGCCTTTTGAAAGCGAAAGAGTTTCGCTTTTATCGCTGGTGACCCGGGCGCGCACGGTTGAAAGAAAACTGAGTACCACCGACGCAAAGAGGCAGACATTATAAAGCGGCGGGAAGGCCACCACGCCGATCTGGGTAAAAATGAGCAGAGCCGTACCGATAATCGCGCATTCGGTGTAGCCGAGATACCGGTCCCTGGGAATCGGCACCACACAGATATAGGCACAGCGGAAAACAGCGATCCCCACAAACAAAACGGCAAAGAGATGCGGCCCAATGCCCTGCAGTGAGGAAAAAAACAGAAACACCAGGGCCAGCTGCACCGCATAGATCGCCGCACCCATCGCAGCCAGCTGCGGGATGGTGCATCCCCGCCTTGTGACCCACAGATTCAACAGGTAGGTCAAAAACGCCATGCAGGCCCATGGCAGGATCTCAATCTCCATTGCCACGTCGGTCTGCAGAAAGGAAAACTGGAAGAAAAGGCTGGCCATAAAGCTCAGCTCAGTAAAGATCGCGGTAAAATCCGCAACCGATGCCCGTCGTTCACCCATGCGCGCCGCCCCCTTCCAGCGTATGCAGCGGGACCACTTTATAATCCAAAAATTCCGCTCCCGACTCCCTGGACGGCAGATATTCGCGGTATGGAACCAGTGTCACACTGTAGATGCCCAGCTCGTCCAGCAGCCCCTTGCAGGAGATTTCCGCCACATCATAGGTAAAGAAGTAAACCTGCCCGATGCCTTCCTTGGCACGGGCAAGCTCCGCCTCCTCAAAGGCCGATGCCGGGCTTTCGGGATCGTAGCCCGCCAGATTGAACAGCAGGTCGGAAACCGCGGCGCTCTGATCCGCCGAAAAGAGGTTTACCGCGCCCATCGACCTGCTCGCGGGCAGAGAAAGCCCGCACCGCACCTGCGCTTCCTCCAGCCGCAGCGCGGCCGAAGCCAACAGGCTGATGGCCTGCTCCAGCTCCTCATTGTCCGGGCTCCTGTTTAAAAAGGATCCGCCGTCCAGGATGAAATGCACCGATTTCGGCATGATCGTTTCATATAACTTGACCTCAAGCTCCTCCTTACGCGCCGCCATCCGCCAGTTGATCCGTTTCCACGGATCAGTGCTCTGGTAAGCGCGTTCTCCGCGGATGACGGTCGGATCCTCAAAGTATCCCTTCGCGCCCGATTTCGCATCCCAGAGGTTCTGCAAAAAGAGGTCGGTGCGCACCGGCACAATCCTTGGATAGACCACAAAGACCGGGCTGCGCTCCACCGGATATGGTTTTTCAATCTGGGTGAGCCCAAACCCGTCCCCAGAGCGCAAAAGCACATGGTCAAGCGGATAAATACCGCGGCGGCGCGCCGTCCAGCAACTGTCCCATTCGAGTGTCTGGTGCCACATGATAAAAGCAAATTTCTTTTTGAGCAATGTGCGGACAACCTCGCGGTCCTCCAGCTCCTTTTCCTGCACGGTGAGCTCGTACACCTCGAAGTCGTCGCCCGGGGTAAGGCAGTTGTTCGGCGGGGTCTGCTGCAAAAGCTCCAGCCAGACAAGCGGCAGCAGCTTGCCGTTCGTGATCCGGTACCGGATCACGACTTCCTGCCCGGCAAAGATATTGGCCGATTCAGCCCCAATTTCGACAATTACGTTTTTAAGCGCCTTCTGTCCCCAAAATCGGGACATCAGGCAGATCGCCAGCACGAAAAGCAGAAACGCCGCCAGCAGCATCTGCCCTCCCAGCACCGCCAGACAGATGGCCACCAGTACCCCAGCAAGAAACCCGGCGCTGACCATCACACTGGAAAGCCCCGCAATCCGCTGCTTCTTTTCCTTTCTCAGCTCCTCAGCCATCAGAAACGGTCCTTCCGGGCCGGCGGGACCGGCACCTCCTCCAGAATCTTTTCGATAATCTGCGCGTTGCCGGTATGGGAGAGACGCGCCTCATTTGAGAGCATCATACGGTGCGCCAGCACCGGGACGGCAATTTCCTGCACATCATCCGGCGTGACAAAATTCCGGCCTTCCATCGCGGCTCTGACCTTGGCGGCTTTATAGAGAGCGCGCGACCCGCGCGGGCTCACGCCGAGCTTCACCAGCGGATGTACACGGGTCGCCTGTGCGATTGCAACAATATAGTCGGCCACATCGCCCGCGATGGCGATTTCCCGCGCCTGCCGCTGCATTGCGGCCAGCTCTTCCGCACAGGTCACGGTCCGCACCGCTTCGAGCGGGACAGCGTCGCCCAGATTGTCGAGCATGGCTCGTTCCTCCGCGTGCTGCGGATAGCCGAGCGACAGCCGTATCATGAACCGGTCCATCTGCGCCGCCGGGAGCCGGAAGGTGCTCTCGGATTCGACCGGGTTCTGGGTGGCCATCACCACGAACGGAACGGGAAGCGGAAAGGTTTCGCCGTCGATCGTGACCTGTTTTTCCTCCATCGACTCAAGCAGCGCGGACTGTGTGCGCGGAATCGCGCGGTTGATCTCGTCCGCGAGCAGGATATTTGTCATGACCGGGCCCTTCATCAGCTGGAATTCGCCCTTTTTCTGGTTGTAGATGTTCATGCCCACGATGTCTGACGGCAGCAGGTCGGGGGTAAACTGCACCCGGCGCGAATCGCAGCCGAGCACCTTGGAAAGGGTCTTGACGAGCGTCGTCTTGCCGACGCCCGGCATATCGTCCAGCAGGATATGCCCTTCCGCCAGAATGGTCATGATCATCAGTTTGATCTGCGCTGTTTTCCCCACAATAATTTTTTCGGTTTCCGCAACCATTTCCCCTGTGAGCGCAGGAATCGATACGCCCGCCATAGTTCCTCATCCCTTTTCCCAAAATTAATTAAACGTTTAATGATGTCGCGAATATGGTACATTATAGCATGTTTTTTTGCACGAATCGTGGCTATTCTGTGAATTCCCCATCCGGATATTGCCCCATGAAATAAAAAAACCGCGCGGCCGGCCGGCCGCGCGGTTGGGTTCTGATTTGCTGTTTAGTGGAAAATATTCACCCGGATCACACCTTCAATCGCGCGCAGCTTGGCAACGATATCATCGGTGATAACGCCGTTGATGTCGACCATCGTATAGGCGAAGTCCCTCCGGGATTTGTTGGTGAGGTTTTCGACGTTGAGCCCCTCGTCCGAAAGGATGGTAGTGATCTTGGTGAGCATTGCCGGGATATTGCGGTGGATGATCGCCACCCGGATATCTCCGCTGCGATCCATATGGATGCTCGGCATGTTCACCGAATTCTGGATGTTTCCGTTTTCGAGGTAATCGACCATCTGCTGGGCGGCCATTTTGGCACAGTTGTCCTCGCTCTCGGGCGTGGACGCGCCCAGGTGCGGGATGACGAGCACACCAGGCTGGCCAAGCAGTTCCTCGCTCGGGAAATCTGTGACATAGCAGCGAATCTGCTTTTCCTCGAGGCCTTCAAGCAGATCCTCATTGACCACCAGCTCACCGCGCGCAAAGTTGAGGATGCGCACGCCGTGTTTCATCATGGCGATCGATTCGGAATTGATCATCCCTTTTGTTTCGGAGGTCGCCGGAACATGCAGGGTGATGAAGTCGCAGTTTTCATAAATTTCGCGCAGGCTGGTCGCGTGCTTGATGTCGCGGGAGACATTCCACGCCGTATCGACCGACATATACGGGTCGTAGCCGTAGACCTCCATGCCGAGATGCCGTGCGAAGTTCGCAACCATGACGCCGATCGCGCCCAGACCGATGACGCCGAGCTTTTTGCGGTAGAGCTCCGGCCCGACAAACTTCGATTTGCCCTTTTCCACCAGCTTCGGGACATTTTCTCCCTCGCCCTTCAGCGTCTGCACCCAGACCATGCCCGGATAGATCTTGCGCGCCGAGATGAGCAGGCCGCAGATGACCATTTCCTTGACGGCGTTCGCGTTCGCGCCGGGGGTGTTGAATACGACGATGCCTCGCTCGCTGCATTTGTCCACCGGGATGTTGTTGACGCCGGCGCCCGCGCGCGCGACCGCCTCAAGTGATTCCGGAAGCTCCATCTCGTGCATCGAGGCGGAACGCACCAGGATCCCGTCCGGATTGCCGACGTCATCGCTGATGCGGTATTTGTTCTTGTCAAAGACATCCAGCCCGTTGGGGCTGATCTTGTTGAGGATCTGAATATTATACATCAGGCGTTCTCCTCTTCAAACTTTTTCATAAACCCGACCAGCTTCTCCACGCCTTCGATGGGCATGGCGTTATAGATGGACGCGCGCATGCCACCGACCGAACGGTGGCCCTTGAGATTGACAAACCCGGCTTTTGCCGCTTCGGCCACAAATTTCTTGTCAAGCTCGACGTCCCCGGTGACAAACGTCGCGTTCATCAGCGAACGGTCCGCTTTCTCAACCGGCGCCTTGAAGAGTCCGGAAGCGTCCAGGTAATCATAGAGGAGTTTTGCCTTTTTCCGGTTGCGTTCCTCCATCTTCGCCAGTCCGCCGATCTCGTCACGAATCCATTCCAGAACCAGCTTGCAGATATAGATCGGGTAACAGGGCGGGGTATTGTACATCGAGCCGTTGTCCGCATGGGACTTGTAGTTGAGCATGGTCGGGCAGCTTTCCCGCGCATGCCCGATGAGATCCTCCCGGATGATCACGACGGTGAGTCCGGCCGGGGCCATATTCTTCTGTGCGCCCGCGTAGATAAGGCCAAACTTGGAGATATCCACCGGCTGCGACAGGATACAGGAGGACATATCCGCCACCAACGGCACATCCCCGGTTTCGGGCAGGTCATGGTAGACGCTGCCGTAGATGGTGTTATTCATGCAGATGTGGAAATAGTCCGCATCCTTGGTAAAGGCTGCGGGATCAAGTTTCGGGATATAGCTGAAATTCTTGTCCTTTGAGGACGCGACCAGATTGACCTGACCGAACCGGCAGGCTTCCTGATACGCCTTGTTCGAAAACTGGCCAGTGACGACATAATCCGCCTTTCCGGAACCGTTCATGAGGTTGAGCGGAACCATGGCGAACTGGGTGGAGGCGCCACCCTGCAAAAACAGCACTTTGTAATTGTCGGGAATCCCCATGACCTCCCGCAGGAGCGCTTCGCATTCAGCGATGATCGTTTCAAATTCTTTGGAGCGGTGGCTCATCTCCATGACCGACTGCCCGCATCCGTTGTAGTCAAGCATCTCGGCGGCGGCACGTTTCAGAACGCTTTCCGCGAGCATCGACGGGCCGGCCGAGAAGTTATAAACCCTTGCCATCATTCATTTCCTCCCAATTGAAAATAACGGTCAATGACGCATTATTCTCATTATATTTCCATCCCGCGGGATAGTCAACGCAATTGACGATTTAATTCGATAAAACCATCAAATTTTGCATGATCGCACAGTCCAAATTGCAGCCCTGCCGCACAAATTGGTTGAACCGCCTGTAACAGTTCCACGGAAAGCAGCCCTTCTCCCGCGTTTTTTCATATTCGGGAGCGGCAGATACGGGGCGGCCGGATGGCCGCCCCGCAGGATTCACGCTTTCTGTTCCGGTTGTTTTTCCTGCTCCGGTTTTGTCTCCGGCTGTTTCTCCGGTACCGGTTCCGGCTGCTTCAGCCCCGCCTTGAGCGCCGCGGCAACCTTTTCAATGTCCACGTCGCGGTCCTCGTCGAACTTCGTCTTGTTCAGATAACCGCGCAGATTGCGCAGCAGGACTACATCCTCACTCATGACATAGGTCTGGGTACGCTTACGCCCGCGTCCGGTGAGCACCGCGGCGCGTTCCACAGTTACCTTGATCCCTTCCTTTTTGAGCAGGGTATTGACCCTTCCGGCACACTGTCCCGCAATCGGGAAAGGATTTTTGATCCTGCCGACCGAATCGTCCAAGGCAACCGTCCAGCTCTCGTCGTCCGCCTTGCCGGAATAGATGCCGGGGTAAGTCAGGTCATAGACCAGCAGCACCCCGAAATAACCAATCAGGATGTGGTCCGCCCAGCCGGAAAGCCCATCGTTTACCAGAACCGCGTCATCAATGACCTGTGCGCCGCGCAGCTTGGCGTAGCTGCGCAGGATTTTGGAAACCCGTTTATGTTCACCAGCGAGCCCGGCTTTAACCCGCATCGCCAGCATGCACTGGTACAGAACTGCTCCAATCAGGCATGCTATGCTGATCCCGACGATCACCTTATCCATAGTCGTCATGCTATCGAACCTCTTTCTGAAAATAAAGCCGCACCGGCCTTAAAAGAATATTGTTATCATGATACCAAATTCGACTTCTTTTTGCAAGGACCTGACGCATCCGTCCCTTTTTAAGATAAGTGTCGATTGAAAGAACTCCGTCGATTTTACCAGATAGCATTGAGGAGAACAAGTCGATATGATACTATATAAAAAGATGGCAGGTCGCCTTCGGCGGATAAGGCGTGCTTGCCAAATCGGATTTTAAAGGAGCTTAAAAATGAAATCAGTTTTACTTATAGGCCAATCAAATATGGCCGGGCGTGGATTTTTACATGAGGTTACGCCAATTTATAACGAAAACATTCTTATGCTAAGAAACGGTAGATGGCAGATGATGGCAGAACCGATCCACTTTGACAGATCGGTTGCTGGCATTGGACCGGCGGCGTCATTTGCACAAGCATGGTGTAATGCAAATAAAAATGAACAAGTTGGACTCATTCCCTGCGCGGAAGGTGGTAGTTCTATTGATGAATGGAATGTTGAAGGCTCTTTATTTCGCCATGCAATTAGTGAGGTGAAGTTTGCCAGGGAGACCAGCGAATTAATTGCAATTTTATGGCATCAAGGAGAAAGTGATAGCCATAATGGGAAATATAAAGACTATTATCAAAAACTTAATGTCTTAGTTAATTCATTCAGAAAAGAACTGGGCGTTTCAGAAGTTCCGTTTATTGTTGGCGGTTTGGGTGATTATTTGGGGAAATCTGCCTTTGGGCGGAGTTGTACAGAGTATGAGTTGGTTAATCAAGAATTACTCAGATATGCAGAAAATAATAGTAATTGTTATTTTGTAACTGGAGAAAAATTGTATTCAAATCCAGATGGTATTCACATCAATGCAGAGTCTCAAAGAAGATTTGGCGTAAGATATTTTGAGGCTTATCAGACAAAATCAAACGTGAACAAGCCATTAGACGGTGAGGCGGAAATTGTAAAGGTATGCTGTGAAAAAGAACACACTATTGTAGAAAAAAGATACATAACATTAGAGCAATTTACCTTAGGAAAACGTTCTTTGGAAGAAGTGATGAAAATTTTGAAGTAGGTGTATAAATTCCAGTTTGTCGGGTTGATTTTGCTTCGCTTTATTGATGTCATGTGTTTCAAGTCGAAGAGTCCCTGCATCGAAAAAGTGCAGGAATTATTTTTGGCAATTTTGACGAAGGCTGGTTTACCAGATCTGATATCAACACTTAACTACAACAGGGAGACACATCCCTCCCTGTTGTAGACTGGCAGGCCGGCAAAACCCTGTCAATTTCGCCGGCAGTCCTTGTTGTGGATCATTTATGAATATGGTAAGATGAAAATGATAAATCGGAAGTTGTTGGGAGCTAAGCACTATGAAAAAGGTTTTAATTGGTGGTTTTATTTCATTGATTGGGAGCATTTGGACGTTGGCCATCACTTTGCTGGCAGCCAATAATTTAACTTCTGAATGGCCAACACCACCGGGAAGATTTTTAACTACGATATCTCAATTTGGCATAATGCCTTACTTTATGATTTCAATTGTATTCCTGCTTTTAGGCATTGTTTTAATGGCAATTGAGTATTTCAAAAAAGAAAACTGACTTTCTTTTGTCGGGCAGCTGCCTTCATTTTCCTATTTTCGCCAAACGCAGACAGCCAAATATCCGCGCTTTTCCCGTAACGAGGCGGCGCGGCCGCAGGCACCCCGAAAAGTAAACATTGTTTGAAGCTTCCGCCCGTCTGCTTGACTAACCGGCAAAATCCGTTATACTTAGTTAGGTACGGGATACCTGTACCTAATGCTGCAAGGGAAAGAGGTGCTGCCATGAAGAAGCTTTTGGCGCTGCTGTGCGCGCTGACGCTCCTATCCGCTCTGTCCGGCTGCGGAAAACCGGCAGCGGACGTGACCGAGCTGCCCATCTCCTCCATTTCGGTCGTGGAGGTCGCCGACCCGGAACAGGCGATCCGTGAAATCTACGCGGAGATCACGATGGCCGGAATATCCGATGCTGACGACAGGGTGCTGCAGGACAAGTTTCTGATTGATCCGGACATGCTGGAGGATTACGTGGTCAAGTATTCAAGCGGCCGGTTCGGCGTGGCCGATGTGTTCATCCTGAAACCTGTCGAGGACGAGGTGCTCACTGTGCGCGAAGCGCTCGAAAAGGTGAAGCTCAGCCGTGTCAAGGAGTTTGAAAATTACGACATCTATAATTCCTATCAGATCGCGCAGGACGCGCAGATCTTTGAACAAGGGGATTATGTGATCATGCTTATGCTCGAGGACACCGAAAAAGCACGCGGGATCATTGACAAATATATCCCCAAAAGCTGAATGGAAAAAAGGACGGCCGTTGGCCGTCCTTTTTTTACCAATCTAAAATTCCATAAAATTACTTTTGCCGGACGGCATCCTGTGGTATAATAGCCGCAGAGCGGCTATTATACCGGGTTTATGGCCAGGCAGATGCGTCGGCAAAGCCGACTCCCTGCCCGATGGCCTATTCTCCCAGTTTCTACGCAGGACGATCCGCGCCTTTGGCGCTGCCGCCTCTTTCCTGCCATAATCCCGTAAGTTTCCGGACAGGCAGATCCATATCCAGGCAAGATAAAGGAGTCAAACGCCAATGTATGAAAAACGCCCGAGCCGCCGTGTCGGCGCGCTCGACGAGCTGCGCGGCCTGCTGATCCTGCTGATGGTCTATTATCACGGCGCCTATGATGCGGCCGTAATCTTTGGGGCGGATTTCCCGTTCTTCTTCTCCAGGCCAATGCAGTGGCTGCAAACTTTTATCTCTTGTGGGTTCATTATTATCTCCGGGATGTCCGCCCGTTTTTCCCGCAACAACCTGCGCCGTGGTGTGCAGGTGCTGGGACTTGGGCTCCTGCTGACCGCCGCGACTCTTTTTGTGATGCCGGATCAGCGGGTAATGTTCGGTATCCTGCATTTTCTTGGAAGCGCGATGATCCTGTTCGCGCTCTTTGAAAAGCAGCTCGATAAAATCCCCACCGTCCTCGGCGCGCCGCTGTTTGTGGCCATCTTCATCCTGACTCTTTATGTTCCGCGTGGGATGCTCGGGTATCCGCCGTTCTGGACCCCGCTCCCGGACATGCTCTATCAAACTGGCTTTCTCTTTCCGCTGGGATTCCCGTCGGACGGATTTTTCTCCTCCGACTATTTCCCGCTTATCCCAAATCTATTCCTTTTCTTTGGCGCTACTTACCTTGGTGTCTACGCCAAAAACGGTCAGATTCCGGAATTTTGCTATCGGACCCGGTTTTCCTGGTTGGCATGGGTTGGACGGCACACGATCTGGGTCTATATGCTGCATCAGCCGATTGTGTATGCGTTTTTATGGATTTATTTCCGTCTGTTCCCAGCGGCCTAGCCATGCGGTTCCGCGGCAAAATCCAGTTTTTGAAAGGATGATGACCGGCTGTGCGTAAAGTCCTTCTGATCTGCTTATCCATCCTCTTGCTTTCCACAAGTGCCAGCGGTCGGATTGCCGCCGCGGAACCGGTTTTGATGCCCGGAATGTCCTGTCTCGCGCTCTATGAAGATTTTTCAAGCCGCTTGGCAAGCGGACAGATCATTCGCACCGAAATTGGGTTTGATTCCCTTTATGACTTTGTAAGTTACACCCAGGAGGAAATCTCCTTTCATAATAACGATAACGGCAAGTTGGAATTGACCTATCGGTCCCGGCAGCCGTTTGTATTCTGGCACTATCCGCAAGCGGATTATTATGATGGCAACAACTATTATTATTCCTACAACGGCGATTGGTTCATCGATCTGCACAACCGGTTCACCGAGCATCTGCGTCAGGATTTCATGGGTATTCCTACTTTCATCCTGGAGGATTATCCCATCGTGCGTGACGAGGTGTTTTATCAGGACTTTTCCTTCTTTGGCTATCTGACCACACAGGCGCCTGGTTCTAACCGGCGGTATACGCTAACCGCAAAGATTAGCTTGGACGGAGACTTCGAATCGATCGGGATTACAATTTCGGAGCTTGACCAGAATGGTGAAACCCATTACCAGCATTATTATCGGATCGTCTACAGCGATGTCAATGCAGAGCTGAAAATTACGCCGCCTCCAGATTTGGATAAGGCGGGACTGGAGCTGCTGAAAGAAAATTTGGAAAAAGGAAAAGGACCGGATGCGGCACATCCGGTCCAATCTGTTTGAGGTGTGTTTTGAGGAGGGTAGAGATACTCAAAATGTTTGCGGCTTATCTTGAGTACAGTTTTATTATACCCCTTCTTTTCCAAAAGTTGTGAATGACTTGTGTCCTAATTTTAAAAAATTGTGCTATTTTCTCTGAATAAACTATTGATAGTGGAGAAATTTGTCTTTTCCTTCCGACGCTTTTGCGAACGTTTGTTTGTCATTCTCTTCGAAAAATGATATACTATTCTCAGAGACATTTGGAGCACCACATAAAGGAGGGCGTCCCATGCGGGAACTGACCGAAAAAGAAGCCTCTATATTTGATCTGATACGCCAGTCGATCGACTGCGGCGTAGTCCCAAGCGTGCGGGAAATTTGCACGCGCCTCGGGATTAAATCCACTTCCACCGTCCACCGCTACCTGAACAGCCTGGAGGAAAAGGGCTATATTCTGCGTGACCACAACCTCAACCGGTCAATCCGGTTGTCGAATGCCCAGGTGGCGCGCGTCCCGGTCGTTGGGGTGGTCACCGCCGGGCAGCCGATTCTTGCCGTCGAAGCAATTGAAGATTATATCCCTGTTTCGCTGCCGGGCGATGCGAAAGAGCTCTTTGCGCTTCGGGTGCGCGGGGAAAGCATGATCAACGCGGGCATCCTGGACGGCGATCTTGTGATTGCCCGCCGGTGTACCACCGCACATAACGGAGAAATTGTGATTGCGCTGATCGATGATGAAGCGACCGTCAAACGGTTTTACAAGGAGAATGGCGGTTATCGCCTGCAGCCGGAAAATGACACCATGCAGCCGATCCTGACCGACCATGTTGCGATTCTGGGGCGCGTAGTGGCTCTGCAGCGGGAGTACTGAAAAAAAGATCCCATCCTTACGGATGGGATCTTTTTATACTGGCATCGACCTATTTTCCCGGGACGTCACCATCCAAGTATCTTCGGCACCGCTGAGCTTAACTACTGTGTTCGGAATGGGAACAGGTGGGACCTCAGCGTCATAAACACCAGTAATTGGCTCCCCCTGTCTGGCTCGAACAGACGACCCTGCGGTTAACAGCCGCATGCTCTACCGACTGAGCTAAGGAGGAATATAAACCACAGCAGAGTCGCCCCTGCTGTGGTCAGAGCTGGCATCGACCTATTTTTCCAGGGCGTCACCACCCAAGTATCTTCGGCACCGCTGAGCTTAACTACTGTGTTCGGAATGGGAACAGGTGGGGCCTCAGCGTCATAAACACCAGCCAAT
>Ga0079305_1001324_pt1 | contig 34429 bp, 38 predicted proteins | sample LMS_cellobiose_e_FD_79183 | JGI IMG/M metagenome (GOLD analysis project Ga0079305, IMG submission 79183) | Rumen-fistulated moose microbial communities from Alaska, USA - LMS_cellobiose_enrichment | ecosystem: Host-associated > Mammals > Digestive system > Stomach > Rumen fluid ... | reverse complement strand
TCACGAAAAGGAAGGTCGGCACGCCGTAGCGCTCCAGCAGCCGCCAGAGCGTGCGCGTGTGGCTCTGCACGCCGTCCGTCCCGCTGACGACGAGGATCGCGTAGTCCAGCACGGAGAGCGTGCGCTCCGCCTCGGCGGAGAAGTCCACGTGTCCCGGCGTGTCGAGCAGGGTGAAGTCGGTCTCCCCCGCGGAGAAGACCGCCTGCTTGGCGAAGATCGTGATGCCCCGCTCGCGCTCGAGCGCGTCGGTGTCCAGAAAGGCGTCCCCGTGATCCACGCGTCCCGGCGCGCGCAGCGCGCCCGCGGTGTAGAGCAGCGCCTCCGAGAGCGTCGTCTTTCCCGCGTCCACGTGCGCAAGGATGCCGAGCACGATCTTCTTCGCCATGTCGATCTTCGCCTCCCGTCCGTCCTCCGGCGTTTTTCGCTCCGCGGCGCGCCGGCGTGCTGCACGCGCGCGTGCACAGGCCCGGTGCAGCGGAGAGAGAACCGGTGTTTTTCGGAGATATTCGGCGGAGTTCCGGTGCCTCCGGCCCCGCCGTTTTTGACGATTTTGTAAATTATACCGCGTGCAGCGGGTATTTTTCAACCGCCTGTTTCGATTTTGCTCTTGTTCTGCGCCGCTCCGTGTGTTAAACTAATGGGCGTTCCGGGCCTCCGCGGGCATGGCGGAATTGGCAGACGCGCCGGATTTAGGTTCCGGTGGGCGACCGTGTGGGTTCAAATCCCACTACCCGCACCAGAAAAGCCGGAAAGCCTTGAAATTGCTTGGTTTCAGGGCTTTCTGCTTTTTTTTAGCAAAACCTAAATCCAGAGCAAAACGCTGCGTTTCTAACACTTTTCTAACGCACGCCAAACAGCGCATCACTGATATTATCAGTCAGCGCCTGCTTTCGTGCGATATCCAGATGGCCATAGATATTTGCGGTCATTTGGATATCCGAGTGCCCCATATACTCCTGCACGTCCTTCAGTGTGTAGCCATTGTTGAGCAACAAGGAAGCGCAGCTATGCCGTAGCTCATGGAAGCGAATGTGCGGAAGTCCATTTTTCTTAAGTAAAAGCGCAAAGTGAGAGGAGATATAGTCCGGTGAATACGGGCGACCATCCGGCCACTTGAACACATAGTCATTTAATTGGTAATCCTTCTTGCAAAGGCGCCGATTTTCAATTTCGGCGGCCTTTGCGGCACGGAAGATCTCCGCCGCTTCATCGGTGAGAGGAAACGACCTATAGCTTGATTTGTTCTTGGTCTTGTCTTTCTCAACCTTGCGTGTAATACGAGCGACAGTATGTTGAATGACGAGGCGTTTTCCCTGCCAATCGATGCTGTCCCATTTCAGCCCCAGAACTTCACTGCGCCGCAGCCCATAGAGTGCGGTGATACGGATAAGAGGATAAAGCGGATCGTCCTTTGCCGCCTCAAACAATGCCCTGAGTTGCTCCGCACTGTAGAACGACGAGAAGTGCCTCTCTTTATGCGGTAGTTCGACAAACTGGCAGGGATTGAAAGCAATCAGGTGATTCTTGACGGCTTCATTCAGCGATTGATTGATGATGTTTTTGAACTGACGAAGCGTCGTTGCTGACAACCCGCCTTTGCCATCCCTGCGACCGTTGGCAAATTTCTGATCGAAAAAGGATTGCAGAATTTCGACGGTTATTTCCTGAAGTTTGACGCCAGTGACGGCAAAGTAGGGAAGCACCTGCGCGTTTGCCGTTTGCTCATAGCCCTGGAAAGTGACCTCGTCCACGCGGCGCTGTGCGACCTTGAGCCAGAGCTGGATATAGTCGGAAAACAGCACGTCGCTTTTAACCATCTCCGGTCTGTTTTCGTATTCATGCAGCGTATCGCGGAGCATCTGTTCCGCCTTGCGCTTGTTGCCCTTGATGGGCAGGCCCGTCGCTATCCACTTAAGTTTGCGCTTTCCGTTCTCTGTGCTGTTGAGAACGATATAGAACTTGTTGTTCTTGATTTGCAGACTACCTGTCATTTTCTTCTCCTTTCGGACAGTTCGGATTCGTCTGCTACTACGGTATATCGAGCGGATTGCACATAATCAATCACGCAGGATTTCGGGATCAGATACTTGCGCCCGATGCGTCTGCTGCCGATTGCGTGGGATTGCAGCAGGGCGTAGACGCTGTTTTTGCCGATACGAAGTGCGCTTGCCACGTCCTCGACGGTCATCACGTCGGAATAATCGCTGAACATGACGGCACCCCCTCAGAACGGCATTTTTTCGTTACTGTCGAGCAGCTCGAAGACGCCGCCGCTCTCGAAGCGCCGCTTGAACGCATTCCACGTCTCCGGCTCGTCCTGCTGCACATTCGGATACTGCTGCTCAAACAGAATGTTGCTGACAACATAGACCGTTTCGTAGCAGGCAGCTCTATCGCCATAGCGGCAGGGAAGCATGAGCGGGTAGCCGTCCAGATATTTCAGCATATCCTTTGTCGGAAGATCGCTGCGGAACTCGTCAAAGAGCAGCACCGGCTCGCCGCGATAGCCGTCGAACGGGTGGGCATAGTTTGTCACACGATACACGTTCTCGTAGCCGTGCTTCTCCATGATATACCGCGTCTTGCCGACACCGGTTTTGCCACACAGATACCAGACCGTGAGCTGCCGGAACGTTGTGCGGTACTTCTCGGCAAGAAGCTCCTGCCGCATAGCATCGAGGCTGCGCGTGTGTTTGATCCAAGACGGAAACGCACGTACAATCTCGGTATTGCTTGCGCCTTCGCTGAGCATGGCGAGCACTTGCTCGCTCTGCTGTTCGCGCTTACCGTTCTCCGGCGGAAGCTCGCCCGATTCCTCGAACGTATCAGGCAGATTTGTATCGTGCTTTGCGTCCTCGCGCCATTTTCCTTCCTTGCGGATATAGTCGCGGTTTTCGCCGTGGCTGCCGCGGGCTGCCTCAATATGCGCACCATAGAAGCGCTGCTGCATTGTGGAGAACTCTGCTGGATTGCGCAGCGCAATATAGACGTGCGTATGAAAAGTGCCTTGCTCGCCGATCTCATCACACAAGCACCAATAGACACAGCCGGAGAATCCGGCAAGCGTCGTTCTGATGACCTCATGCGAAAAGCCGTGGTCAATGGGATTGTTGATCGTGATCTGGTATTTGCGATAGGCGGCGGTACGTGCCATAATAACTCCTTTCAATTCTTAGTTCAGCATCACACCTTTCTTCTTCGTATATTTGCACCGCGGTCTTTATCGCAAGACTTCAGCATAGGCGGCATCTTATCATCATTCACATTGAGGTGCTGTACACAAACTACATAGTTGCACGGGTAATACTTTCCGTGCAACACAGGCTACTTCTTTTCGCCTTGTTTTTCACCTGCAGCCTTGTCAATTGTGGCCTTAAGAAAGTCTAAGCCCTCGATGGAATTCTGCCGGAGAAGGTCGAGCGGAGTTTCCTGCATAAATCTGAACAGGGTCTTTCCGCTCTGATAGGCTTTGAGTTGCTGCACTACAAGCTGCAAGCAGGCGGTCGCGTCATTGTCCAGCCCGTTTTCGGCTTTGTAGGTCTGAATTTGCTCGTAGATTTCCTCGGAAACGGTGAGGTTGATTCGTCTTTTCGTGGATGGCATGGGATCAACTCCTTTCGGTCGCTATTATAGCGGAATGCGCGAAGAGTGTCAAGGAGTACTTTGTAGTAACTCCGATTTGGAAAGCAAGCTCTGCGTGCGTGAGGACCGAGTGTGCCGAAAGCCACAGGGACTTGCCGCGGCGATGCCGACCAAAATAGAATTTTGGTCAGCCCGCAGGTGGTCGCTTCGCTCCCCGCGGCAGGTCATCGTCATAGACAACGACGGCGCTGACGCGCCGCCTTGCAGGCGCTGACGCGTCGTTACTATCACGATGACGGCCCGCAGGAGTGCGGGCCAAATGCACAGAGGGAGGAAAGCAAGGAAAGGGTGCAGTTTGGCGGAAGTCGCCTGCATAGCGGCAACGCAAACGCGCACAGGCGGGCACCATGCGAGGGCGTCCGTCTGCGCGCGTTTTTAATACCGTAGCAGCAGGGAGTCTTCTAACACTTTTCTAACGGATTCGTTAGAAATCGGATTTGCGCAGTGGTTGACTTCTTTCAAGTAAACGTTTAAAATATGCCGTAAAACACAGGATTTGAAGGCCTTTTAAGGGAGTAGAAGGGATGCAGAGGGAAACCCTTTATCGGATTTAGGTTCCGGTGGGCGACCGTGCAGGTTCAAATCCTGTTGCCCGCACCACGTCGTCGCGGACTTCGTATCGTTCGCGACGGCGTTTTCTTTTTCAAAGCAAACGCTGTCTCTCATTCACTCCGTCGCTCCTCCTTTCCGAATCGAACCCGCTGCGCTGGGCTTCGATTCGGGTTTGAGCGCGTCCAAGCTCTATCAGTTCACTCCGACCACGTCGTCGCGGACTTCGTATCGTTCGCGACGGCGTTTTCTTTTTCAAAGCAAACGCCGTCTCTCATTCACTCCGTCGCTCCTCTTTTCCGAATCGAACCCGCTCCGCTGGGCTTCGATTCGGGCTTTGGGCGCGGCGGCCGACGCGTCAGGCGATTCCAAAAAGAAAAGACGCCGCGAGGCGTCTTTTCTTTTTGGACGTGCAGTTCAGGCAAGGAGCTCGTCGGCCAGGGCGTCGATCTGGGCGCGGCTGTCGTCCGAAAGGGAGGAGAGGACTTTCACGCTGCGCTCTGTAAAGGTGATGTCCTTGCAGCCTTCGAGCATGGCGCGCATGCCCTTGGCGGCCATCGGCGCCCAGCTGCCGTTCTCGAGAAAGGCGACGGTGCGCTTCTGATAGCCGCGCTCGGTCAGGTGCTCGATGAACTCGCGCATGATCGGGAAGACCCCGCCGTTGTAGGTCGTGGTGGCGAGCACAAGCTTGCCGTGGCGGAACGCGTCCTCCACGTTCTCGTACATGTCGCTGCGGGCGAGGTCGGTCAGCACGACGCGCGGGCAGCCTTTTTCCCTGAGCCGGGCGGCAAGCAGCTCGGCCGCGGCCTTCGTGTGGCCGTAGACCGAGGTGTAGGCGATCACGACGCCCTCGGTCTCCACGCCGTAGGACGACCAGATGTCGTAAAGCCGCAGATACTCGCTGAGGTCGCCGGTCAGCACCGGCCCGTGCAGCGCGCAGATGATGCGGACGTCCGCCCCGGCGAGCTTGCCGAGCAGGGTCTGCACCTGGGGACCGAACTTGCCGACGATGCCGAAGTAGTAGCGCCGCGCCTCGCAGGCCCAGCCCTCGGGATCGTCGTAATCCTGCGCGCCGAACTTGCCGAAAGCGTCGGCCGAGAAGAGGATGCCGTCTGCATCGTCGAGGCTCATGACGACCTCGGGCCAGTGCACCATGGGCGCGGTGTAAAAGGTGAGCGTGTGGCGCCCGAGGGCGAGCGTGCTGCCCTGCGTGACAACGACGCGGCGGTCGGCATAGTCGCTGCCGTAGAAGTTCGCGATCAGGCGGAACGCCTGCTGCGAAGCGACGAGCTTCGCGCCCGGATAGCGGTCCATAAAAGCGGTGATGTTCGCGCTGTGGTCGGGCTCGACGTGGTGCACGACCAGATAGTCCGGCGCGCGCCCGGCGAGCGCGGCGTCAAGATTGGCGAGCCACTGCGCGCCGAAGTGCGCCTCGACCGTGTCCATCACGGCGATCTTCTCGTCCAGAATGACGTAGGAGTTGTAGGCCATGCCGTTGGGCACGTCGTACAGGCCCTCAAACAGGTCGACCTCATGGTCGTCCACGCCGATATATCTGACGTCGCGGGTGATATTGATCTCCATAGCAGTCCTCCGTATCGCTGTTTTTCACTGAATGCACCTTACCACAGGGATGGGAAAAATTCAATCGTGAAAAACGAGAATCCGGAAAAAAGAGATATTTTTCAAAAAACGTATTGACAAATTAGCGTTGGCTAACTAAAATAGGGCTGTTAGCGGAAGCTAATTCTTTTTCCGCCCGTGCGTTAGCAAGTTCTAACACCGGCACGAGAGGGCGGAACGCGGAAAAAACGCGGAAAAACACAGAGAGAAAAGAGGCGTATCCATGCTGCCACTCGTGCTCGCCGATCGGGGCGAGGAACTCATCATCCGAAAGGTCGGCGGCTCGCCGGAGGTCAAAAAGCATCTTGAGGATCTCGGCTTCGTCGCGGGAGGAACGGTCACGGTCGTGAGCGAGATCGCGGGCAACGTCATCGTCAAGGTGAAGGAGTCCCGCATCGCCGTCAGCCGGGAGATGGCGCAGAAGATCATGGTGTGACGCCGCGGCGCCCGCCGAAGGAAAAGGCACTTCTCCGCGCGGGCCGCGCCCGCCGCGGAAGGCAAATAAGGAGGAGAATACATGACGACGAATTTGAGAGAGGTCAGCATCGGCAGCACCTGCAAGGTCGTGAAGCTCCACGGCGAGGGCGCGGTCAAGCGCCGCATCATGGACATGGGCATCACGAAGGGCATCGAGATCTACGTCCGCAAGGTCGCCCCGCTCGGCGATCCCATCGAGGTCACCGTGCGCGGCTACGAGCTGAGCCTGCGCAAGGCGGACGCCGAGATGGTCGAAGTGGAGATCTGAGCGCGGCGGAGGCGGCTTTTTTCTGCCCGCCTGTTAGCCGAGATGAATCGTAAAGGAGAAAATCGTTATGGATCTGAGAATTGCCCTTGCGGGCAACCCCAACAGCGGAAAGACGACGCTGTTCAACGCGCTGACGGGTTCCAACCAGTTCGTGGGCAACTGGCCGGGCGTCACGGTCGAGAAGAAGGAGGGCAAGCTCCGGAAGTTTGACGGCGTGACCGTCACGGACCTGCCGGGCATCTACTCGCTGAGCCCGTACACGCTGGAGGAGGTCGTGGCGCGCAACTATCTGATCGAGGAGCGGCCCGACGCCATCCTGAACATCGTGGACGGCACGAACCTGGAGCGCAACCTGTACCTGACCACGCAGCTGACCGAGCTCGGCATCCCCGTGGTCGTCGCGATCAACATGATGGACGTCGTCAGCAAGAACGGCGACAGCATCAACGTCAAGGAGCTTTCCCGTGCGCTGGGCTGCGAGGTCGTGGAGATCTCCGCCCTCAAGGGCGAGGGCGTGGATCGGGCGGCGCAGGCCGCGGTCAACGCCGCGAAGAACGGCAAGACCGTGCCGATGCACACCTTCTCCGGCCCGGTGGAGCACGCGATCGCCCACATCGAGGAGGCCGCCGTGCACAGCCTGCCCGAGGAGCAGCAGCGCTGGTACGCCATCAAGCTCTTCGAGAGCGACGACAAGGTGCTCGAAAAGCTGAAGCTGTCCGCCGACAAGCTGGCCCACATCAAGGAGGACATCACCGCGGCGGAGAAGGAGCTGGACGACGACGCCGAGAGCATCATCACGAACGAGCGCTACGTCTACATCGCGGAGATGCTCAAGGGCGTCTACAAGAAGAAGGATGCGCACGCGCTGACCACCTCCGACAAGATCGACAAGATCGTGACCAACCGCTGGCTGGGCCTGCCGATCTTCGCGGCCGTGATGTTCCTCATCTACTACATCGCCATGGTCACCGTCGGCGCGAGCGCGACCGACTGGGCCAACGACGGCCTGTTCGGCGACGGCTGGCACCTGTTCGGCATCGGCACCGCCGCAGCGGAGGAGGCCGGCGAGAACTATGCCGCCGCGACGAACGCGGTCAACGCCTTCGGCGTGGAGTTCGACACCGAGGACGAGGACTTTGACGCCGACGCCGTGCTCGCGGAGATCCGCGCCGTGACCGGCAGCGGCACTGCGACGGTCACCGTCGAGGACGAGGAGACGCTCGAGCAGAGCGAGGTGACCGTCTACTTCGACGCCGTGCCCGAGGACGCGGAGGACGACGTGAACGCGATGTCCTTCAAGGACGCGGCTGCCTACTTTGAGGAGAACGGCTTTGACGAGCCCGATCCCGCCGACTACGGCGTGTGGGTGCCGGGCGTTCCGGTGCTGATCGAGAACCTGCTCGACGCGGTACACTGCGCCGACTGGCTCAAGAGCCTGATCCTGGACGGCATCGTCGCGGGCGTCGGCGCGGTGCTCGGCTTCGTGCCGCAGATGCTGGTGCTGTTCTTCCTGCTGGCGTTCGTGGAGGCGAGCGGCTACATGGCGCGTGTCGCCTTCGTGCTCGACCGTATTTTCCGCCGCTTCGGCCTGTCCGGCAAGAGCTTCATCCCCATCCTGGTCGGCACCGGCTGCGGTATCCCCGGCATCATGGCCTCGCGCACCATTGAAAACGAGCGCGACCGCCGCATGACGATCATGACCACGACGTTCATCCCCTGCGGCGCGAAGGTGCCGTTCATCGCGATGATCGCGGGCGCGATCTTCGGCGGCAGCGCGTGGATCTCCACCGGCGCGTACTTCATCGGCATGGCGGCGATCATCTGCTCCGGCGTGATCCTGAAGAAGACGAAGATGTTTGCGGGCGACCCGGCGCCGTTCGTCATGGAGCTGCCCGCCTACCACTGGCCGACCTTCACAAACGTGATGCGCAGCATGTGGGAGCGCGGCTGGAGCTTCATCAAGAAGGCCGGCACGATCATCCTGCTGTCCACGATCGTGATCTGGTTCCTGTCCCGCTTCGGCTGGGTCGACGGAGCCTTCGGCATGCTGGAGGAAGAGGAGATCGCGTCCAGCATCCTCGCGCGCGTCGGCAGCGCGATCGCCTGGATCTTCGCGCCCCTCGGCTGGGGCAACTGGCAGGCGACGGTCGCCTCCATCACGGGTCTCGTGGCGAAGGAGAACATCGTCGGCACGATGGGCGTGCTCTACGGCGGCGAGGGCTCGACCTGGGCTGAGCTTGCGCGGCAGTTCACCGCCGTCACCGGCATGAGCTTCTTGGTGTTCAACCTGCTCTGCGCGCCCTGCTTCGCCGCCATCGGCGCGATCAAGCGCGAGATGAACAACGCCAGGTGGACCTGGTTCGCCATCGGTTATGAGTGCGGCTTCGCGTATCTGGTCGCGCTGGTCATCAACCAGATCGGCGGCGCGCTCAGCGGCAGCATGAACGTCATCGGCCTGATCGTCGCGATCGCGGTGGTCGTGTGCTTCGTGTACCTGCTCTTCCGCCCGTACCAGGAGGCCACCAAGCTCACGCGCGACGTGAAGGTCGCAGGCAAGTAACAGAACCGTTCGGAACGCGGAAAGGAGGGAGGCCGTATGCTTCTCTGGCTGCAAGCCAATCTCGGCACGATCCTGGTCGCGGCCGTCCTGCTCGCGATCGTGTGCGCCATCGTGTATTCGATGCGCAGCACGAAAAAGCGCGGCGGGACCTCCTGCGGCGGAAGCTGCGGAAGCTGCGCCGGCTGCGCGGGCTGCGCGGCGGGCCGCGGCTGCGGCGGCTGCCGATAGAAAAACACGAGGGCGCGGGAGATCTCCCGCGCCCTCCGCACGAAAGGAAGGAAGGATCAGATGTTCAAGACCACGCTCGGGATCGACGGGATGGCGTGCAGCATGTGCGAGGCGCACGTGAACGACGCCGTGCGCGCGGCGCTGCCGGTGAAGAAGGTCACGTCCTCGGCCAAAAAGGGCGTGACGGAGCTCCTCTCCGAGCAGGCACCGGACGAGGCGGCCCTGCGCGCCGCGATCGAGGCGACGGGCTATCGCGTGACGAGCTTCGCGAGCGAGCCCTACGTCCGCAAGGGCCTGTTCGGCCGCGGCTGAACACCATACGGAGAACCGGCGCGGCCGTTCCCGAAGCGGGACGGCCGCGCCGGATGCTTTTTGCCGCGACGCTTGTTCACAAATTCTTAAGAAATCCGTCATTGTCATTTCCCGGCAGGTATGGTATCATAAGCCGGTAGACATAAAAACAGATCGCGCAAGCGCAAAGGGTGAGGAGCTTCCATGAAAACGATACGCAGGATCGCGGCGCTGCTGCTCGTCTGCCTGCTGGGGCAGACGATGACGTCCGTCCCGGTGCACGCCGCCGGACGGACCGTCGGCGAGGCGGGGCTCGCCCTGATCGAAAAGTATGAGACGTATTTTGCAAGGCCCTACGCCTCGAACGGGAAATATTACATCGGCTACGGCACGCCCTGCGAGAAGGACGCCTATCCGAACGGCATCACGCGGCAGGAGGCGGAGGCGCTGCTGCGCCGGTCGCTCGCGCCCGTGGAGGAGGCGGTGAGCGCCTTCTACGAGCGCGCGGGCGTCACGCCGCCGCAGCGGGAGTTCGACGCGCTGGTGAGCTTCTCCCAGAACCTCGGCACGGCCTGGCTCAGCGGGGACAGCCCGCTCACGCGCATCGCCGCCGGCGCGCAGAGCGCCACGCGGCTTGAAACGGCGCGGGCCTTCGGCGCGTGGTGCCACGCGGGCGGCGCGGTGTCCGACAAGCTCGCGGCGCGGCGGCTGGAGGAGGCGGCGATCTACCTCGACGGGGATACCGCCGCGGCCGGGCGCGAGTTCGCCTACCTCGCCATCGCAAAGGAGGACGACGTCACGTACGCCACGGATTTCTCCGTCTATCAGCGCGGCGGCAAGTACGAGGATTTCCCGCTGATGTTCCGCCTGGGCTATACGCTTGCCGGCGTGAAGGACGAGAGCGGGCGGCTGATCCGCCTGGGCGACACGGTGCGCGGCAATCTGGCCGTCAGCGCCGCGTGGCGGAAGAACGACTATACGGCGCGGCAGTTCTCCGACGTGAAGGACGCGCACTGGTTCTACGATTACGTGATGGAGCTGAGCGAGGCGGAGGTCGTGAGCGGCTATCCGGACGGGACGTATCTGCCGGAGGCAAAGGTCTCGACGGGGGAGACGCTCAAGCTGGTGCTGCGCGCGCTGGGCGTCGCGCCGCAGGGGGCGCCGGAGGGGGCGCACTGGGCGCAGGGCTACGCGGACTACGCGCGCGCGCGAGGCTATCTCGCCGCGGCGCAGACGGAGAATCTGAACGCGCCGCTGACGCGCGCCGAGGTGGCGCGCTTCACGGCGAAGGCGCTCGGCTTCAGCCAGGCGAACACGGCCTCGCCCTTTGACGACACGCGCGACGGCTATGCGACGGCGCTCTACGCCGCCGGCATCCTGACCGGCGCGGAGGGCGAGGACGGAAAGCTGCTGTTCTACCCGCGGGAGGAGCTCAGCCGCGCCGAGATCGCGACGATCGTATGGCGGCTGTACCGCGCGGCGGCGCTCGGCACGAAGCAGACCCTGCGCCACACGACGAGCTACAGCACCTACACGCTCGACATCCTCGAAAGCGTGCCGCGCTTTTCCTACGACCGCGATGCGTTTTCCGGCAGCGGGAGGGAGATGAGCTATGCCGAGCCCGGCGTGACGGTGCGGCGCGGCATCGACGTGTCTCGCTTCCAGGGGGACATCGACTGGGCGGCCGTGCGCGCGGACGGGGTGGAGTTCGCCATCCTGCGCGTCGGCGGGCGCTACCAGCAGTCCGGCGAGCTGTACGACGACGCGCGCTTTGAGGAGTACTACCGCGGGGCGCGCGCCGCAGGACTGACCGTGGGCGTCTACTTCTATTCGCAGGCGATCACGGCGGCGGAGGCGCGCGAGGAGGCGGACTACGTGCTCGAAAAGCTCGCGGGCAAGACGGTCGACGGGCCGGTGGTGTTCGACTGGGAGACCGCGGGCTATGCGAGCGCGCGCACCTACGGCATCGAGACGGGCGTGCTGTGCGACTGCGCCGCGGCGTTCTGCGAGAGCGTCCGCGCCGCGGGCCATCGCCCGATGATCTACTTCACGAAGTACGACGGCTATATCAAGTATGACCTGAGCCGCCTCACGGCCTACGACTTCTGGTACGCCGACGATTACGGCGGCGCGGCGCCGCTGTTCTTCTACGACTTCCGGATGTGGCAGTACACGAACAAGGGCACGGTGAACGGGATCAAGGGCAGCGTGGACATGGACCTGTGGTTCGAGCGAAGCTGAACCGATAAAAAAAGAAGACCGCCCGCGGGCGGTCTTCTTTTTTTATCGGTTACAGGCCCAGCTCGACGGCGCGGCGGAAGCGCACCTCGCCGGCGAGGGCGCGGTCAATCTGCGCGATCAGCGCCTCGCGGTCGCGGTTGAGCGTGCCGGCGAGGGGCAGGTAGTTCGAGGCGTGGTTGGAGCGGAAGACGCTGCCCTCGCTGTCGATATGCTGCAGGAGGATGCGGTTCTCGGCAGCAAGCTCGAGGGGGCCGAGCATCGTGAGCTCGCCGCGCTCGATCCAATCGTGCAGGGGGGTGCCGGAATAGACGCGCAGGGTGAGCATGGCGACAAAGTCCGCCTTGATGCGCGAGAGCGCGGCGGCGGTGTCGATCGCGTGGGTCTCGGAGAGCTCCCTGCCGCCCATGCCGTTGATCGCCGTGATGGAGAGGCCCATCCCCGCGGCCTTCGCGCGCAGGGAATGCTCCACCGTTTCCTCGACGGTGACGCCCTTCCTATACTTTCTGAGCAGCGCCTCGTTGCCGGTCTCGAGCCCGACGTAGACCAGCGCGAGGCCGTGCTCGCGCAGGGTGCGGAGCTCCGCGTCCGTCTTGCGCATGAGGGCCTTGACGCCTGCATAGGCCGAGACGCGCACGCACTCGGGAAACTTGTCGCGGATGAAGTCGAGCACGGCGAGCAGATAGTCCATCGGGAGGATCAGCGCGTCCCCGTCGGCAAGGAAGATGCGCTCGATCCGGCGGTACATGGCGCGGGCCTCGGCCAGATCGCCGAGCACCTGCTCGAGCGGGTTGATGGAAAAACGCTTGTCCTTATACATGATGCAGAAGGCGCACTGATTGTGGCTGCACCCGAGCGTGCACTGGACGATCAGACTGTGCGCCTCGCTGGGCGGACGGTAAACGCTGCCGGAATAATGCATGGTATCCTCCTCAGCCGCGCTTGGCGCGGCACTTTTCCAGAAAACGGTCGGCGGCGACGACGGCGCGCTGATGCGTGCCCTCGCCGATGAGGCCGGCCTCGTCGTGCGCGGTGACGCGGAAATCGATCAGCTTGCCGTTCGCGGAGACGCCGGTGATCTCGGCGCGGGCCGTGACCGCCATGCCGACGGGGGTGGGGGAGACGTGAGAGACATCGAGCTTCACGCCGACGCTGGTCCGGCCCTCGGGCAGCTCGCCGGCGAGACAGGCGCAGGCGGCCTCCTCCATCAGCGCGATCAGGCACGGCGTGCCGAACACGGGGAGTGAGCCGCTGCCGAGCGCCGCGGCGGTCATGCCCTCGGTCACGGAGCGGGTGAGCTCACAGCTTTTTCCTGCGGTCATGGGGATCCCTCCTTACAGGGTCGTTTTCAGGCAAGCTCCAGTATAACACGACCTGCGGCCGCCGCGCAAGCGGCAGCCGCAGGTTTGAGGGAAAACATTTGTCTTTGCCGCGTCACTTCTCGGCCTTGACGCGGATCCAGAGACGGCTGAGCTCGCGCTGGAGCACGATGTTGTCATGGAACATCTCGTCCTTCTCGTAGCCGCTGCGGGGAAGATAGGCCTCGTTCTCGGCATAGAGATCCTCCTGCGTGCTCATCTCCTTGAGCACCTGCGCGTTGGGGGAGGCATAGCCCACGGTCTCGGAGTTGTCGAAGGAAGCGTCATAGGTGAGCACATAGTTGATGAACTCGTGCGCCAGCTTCGGGTTTTCCGCGTTCTTCGGCACCACCATGGCGTCGCACCAGATGTTCGTGCCCTCGTTCGGCATGAAGAAGCTCATATCCTCGTTCTCGTCGAGGATGACGGTGGCGTCGCCGCTGTAGACCACGGCGATGTCCATGTAGCCGTTCATCATGTTGTCGATCACCTCGTCGGTGACGTAGATGGGCGCCATGGTGTTGTTCATCTCGCGCAGCCACTCATAGGCGGCGTTGATCTCGTCGGTCTTGTCGGTGTTCATCGAGTAGCCCAGCGCCTTGAACGCCATCATGAACGAGTCGCGCTCGGAGTCGTAGATGTAGATGCGCCCGGCATAGTCGGTGTTGCGCAGGACGGACCAGCCCTGCGCCTCGACCACGGCGGGATCGACCTTGTCGTGGTTGTAAACAAGACCGACGCTGCCCCAGAAATAGGGCACCGACCAGGTGCCGTCCGGGTCGTAGTCGAGCCCGATCACCGCCTCGTCCAGGTTGCCGAGATTCGTCAGCAGGTCCTTGTCGAGCTTCTGGAGGTAGTCGCCCGCGATCAGGCGCTCGATCATGTAATCGGAGGGGATCAGCACGTCATAGCTGTCGCCTGCCTGGAGCTTGGTATACATCATCTCGTTGGAATCGAAATTCTCCACGATGACCTTGACGCCGAATTGCTTTTCAAAGTTCGAGATCAGATGCTCGCCCACGTACTCGCCGGGCAGATAGATTTTGAGCACGGAGGAACCGTATTTGGCGACGGCATCGGATTCCGAGGCTTTGCCGGATTTGCCGCAGCCGGCGAGGGCCAGGGTGAGAAGCAGCGCGGTCAGCGCAAGAACAATCGTTTTTTTCATGTCGTTCTCCTTTTCGTTACGTTTTGAGCCGCTTTTCGGCGGCGCGGTCAGGATTTCTTTTTGCCCTTCCGCTCGCGCAGGATCGGCACGATGTTGACGATGCCGAGCGTGACGGTGATGAGCAGGATCACGATGGTGGACAGCGCGTTGATCGAGGGGTTGACGCGCTTGGACATCGTGTAAACAAGGATGGAGATGTTGTTCACGCCGTTGCCGGTGGTGAAGTAGGAGATCACGAAATCGTCAAAGCTCATGGTGAAGGCGATCAGCGCGCCGGAGACGATGCCCGGACGAATCTGCGGCACGATGACGCGCGTGAGCGCCTGGAGCGGCGTCGCGCCGAGGTCCATCGCCGCATCGATCAGGTTCGGGTCGAGCGAGCGCAGCTTGGGCGTGACGCTGAGCATGACGTAGGGGATGCAGAACATGATGTGCGCGAGCAGCATCGTGAGGAAGCCCTTGCGCACGGAGAGCACGCTGAAGAACATCAGCAGGCTGATCGCGGTCACGATGTCCGGATTCATGACGGGCAGGTCGTTCACGCGCTCGACGAAGGCGGTGAGCACGCGGCTGGACTTCGAGAGGCCGATGGCCGTGACCGTGCCGACGACCGTGGAGACGAGCGTCGCGATCAGCGCGATGGCCACGGTGTAGAAAACAGCCTCCATCATCGTGGAATCCGCGAACATCTTCTCATACCAGCGCAGGGAAAAGCCGCTGAATTTGGTCAGGGAGCGGGAGTCGTTGAACGAGAAGAGAATGATGTAGAAGATCGGAAAGTAGAAGAACAGAAGCGTCAGCGCGAGGATGATCTTGCCGCCGACGCCGCGGCGTTTCTTTTCGCTCATCGTCTCTCACTCCTTTCCGTTCGATGCGACGGACACGTCCGCCTTGCGCGTGAGGTACATCGAGATCATGATGATGATCGCCATGATCATGGAGATCGCGCTGCCGAAGTTCCAGTCGCCGGAGGTGAGGAACTGCGACTCGATGATGTTGCCGACGAGGACGTACTGTCCGCCGCCGAGCAGCTTGGGAATGAAGAAGCTGGACACCGCCGGCAGGAACACCAGCGTGATGCCGGAGATCACCCCCGGCAGCGACAGCGGCAGCGTGACGCGCAGAAACGCGTGCGCCGGGTCGGCGCCGAGATCGTTCGCCGCGTCGAGCAGGTTCTTGTCCATCTTGGCGAGCGAGGTGTGGATCTGCAGGATCATGAAGGGAATGAAGTTATAGACCATGCCGAGGATGACGGCGAAGCTCGTGTGGATCATGGGCACCGGCCCGATGCCGAGAAGACCCAGAAAGCCGTTGAGCACGCCCTCGTCCTGCAAAATGCCCATCCACGCGTAGGTGCGCACCAGCATATTGACCCAGGTGGGCATCGTGATGAGCAGGATCATGATCGTGTTGCCGCGATCGCCCAGCTGGGCGATCGCGTAGGCGATCGGATAGCCGAGCAGGATACAGATGACCGTGGTGACGACGGCGATGTAGAGCGAGCGCCAGAGCACCGCGAGAAAGACCGAGTCGGTCACGAAACGCTTGAAATTCTCCAGCGTGAACTGGAAGGTCAGCACGTCGTTGCCGGAGGTCGTGAACGCATAGAGCACGATCAGCAGCATCGGCGCGACGATCATCACCGAGATCCAGAGCACATAGGGGTAGGTCATGGAACGAAACTGCTTCACCGCCGGCCCTCCTTCTTGCGCATGACATGGATGTCCTCGGGACGGAAGACGAGGCCGACCTCGGCGCCCTCCTCGGCGGCGCGGGTGGTGGAGACCTTGTACTCGTAGCCCTCGGTGGCGAAGGTCACGTCGTAAATGCCGGGGGTGATGGTCTCGGGATCGAAATCGTACTTCACGTCCGTGATCTCGACCTGCTCGCCCTCGCCCTCCAGACTCCACGCAGAGGCGCTGGCCCAGGTCTTGAGATCGGTGTCGAGCGCGATGCTCTCCTGCACGTCCTCGACCTTTTTGAAGAAGTTCATGGCGAAGATCTCTTCCTGATAGACGCTGCTCTCCACGCGGTTCTGCGTGACGACGATGGCCTTGACCGTGATCGACGTGCCGGCCGCAGTGGCGAAGGTCACGTCATACTCGCCGGTCTCGGCGCGGATGCCGTGGGAGACGGTCTTGATGGAGACGGGCTCCTCGGTCTCGGCGTCCCACGCCTCGGCCGAGGCGAGGGCGATGACCTTGGCGTCATCCAGCTCGCCGGCGTCCTCCACGTCGAGCAGGAAGCCGCTCGCGCTGATCTTCTCGCCGTTGTTGGTCACGGGCTTGTCCTGCGTGACCTGCATCTTGACCGTGATCGACGTGCCGACGCGGGTCTCGACCACGGTGTCGTAATGCATGCCCTTGAACAGCTGGGACTTCACGATGCCCTTGAGCATGCCCTGCTCGCGGGGCACGATATCCAGATGCTCCGGACGGATCACGACGTCGACCTTCTCGTTCTTCTCGTAGCCGCGCGCGGCGCAGGGGAACTTCTTGTCCTCAAACATGACCAGCTCGTCGCCGAGCATCACGCCGTCGATGATGTTCGTCTCGCCGATGAAGTTGGCGACGAACTCGTTGACCGGGCGGCGGTAGATCTCCGTCGGGGTGCCGATCTGCTGGATCTCGCCGGCGTTCATGACCACGATCTTGTCGGACATGGTCAGGGCCTCCTCCTGGTCGTGGGTGACGAAGATGAAGGTGATGCCGACCTCCTGCTGGATGTACTTGAGCTCATGCTGCATCTCCTTGCGGAGCTTGAGGTCCAGCGCGCCGAGCGGCTCGTCCAGCAGCAGGACGCGGGGCTCGTTCACCAGCGCGCGCGCGATGGCGATGCGCTGCTGCTGGCCGCCGGAGAGCTCGGTCACGTTGCGCCTGGCATAGTCCTCAAGGTTCACGAGGCGCAGCATGCGCAGCACCTTCTGCTCGATGACGTCCTTCGGCTCTTTCTTGATCGTGAGCCCGAAGGCAATGTTGTCATAGACGTTCATGTGGGGGAAGAGGGCGTACTTCTGGAAGACGGTGTTGACCTCGCGCTTGTAGGGAGGCACGGCGCAGATATCCTCACCGTCGAAGAGGACCTTGCCCTCGGTCGGCTGCAGGAAGCCGCCCAGAATGCGCAGCAGCGTCGTCTTGCCGCAGCCGGAGGGGCCGAGCAGCGTGACGAACTCGTTTTCGTTGATGTCGAGCGATACGCCCTTGAGGACGACCTGCCCGCCCTCGAAACTCTTGACGATGTTTTTGAACTGAATGAGCTTCTTTGCTTCTTCTGCCATCGTTTTTTTCCTCTTTCAATCAGCGTCCGCGGCCTGCGCGGCGGTAGTTCGGTTTTCTGCCGCGGCGTCAGAACAGCGGCGGGGTGGAGACCCAGAGCACCCGGGCGGGAGCCGTGCGCTCGTTTTTGAGGGTGTGGAACGTGCGGCCGTGGAGATAAAACGTCTCGCCCCGGCGCAGCACGCTGCGCTTGCCGTCGCACTCGAGGACGACCGAGCCGGAAACAACATAGCCGAACTCCTCGCCGCTGTGGGGCTGCACCTCGAAGGATTCGCCGCCCTCGGGCAGGGTGAGCAGGATCGGCTCCATCTGGTTTTTCTGCGCGTTCGGCACGATCCAGTGCACGGTGCATTTCTCACGTTCGTCCACGAAAAAGTCCTGCGCGCGGAAGAGATACCGCTCGTCCTTATCCTCCCGGAAAAAGTCCGCCAGGTTGGTGCCGAGCGCCTCCAGAATGTCGTCGAGCGAGTCGATGGAGGGGGAGGTGAGGCCGCGCTCGAGCTGGGAGAGAAAGCCCTTTGTCAGCTCGCTTCGGCCGGCAAGCTCCTCCAGCGTCAGCCCCTTCTGCGTCCGCAGTTTTTTGATCTTGGCTCCAATGTCCATGAAACCCTCCTGCGTTCGATTTAGTAAACTTTTTGTTTCGCAAAATAAACCGAGACTCATTATACACAAGCCTCGGAAAAATGCAACAAAAAATTAAACTTTTTGTTTAGTAAATCGAACTTCGTGAAAAATGACGAACGGGGGACGCCTGCGCGTCCCCCGTTTGGAGATTCAACCGAAATATTTGCGGCGGAAAGGCACGTCCGCCGCCGTGAATTCGCGGCCGCGGAGATACTCGAGCGCACCGGCGGGGGTGGGAAAGTCAAAGCGCAGGCGGCAGGCGCAGAGAAGCTGCGCGCGCTCGCCGAAACGGCGGTTGACCTCGCCCAGACCGTAGCGTCCGTCACCGAGAAGGGGGTGGCCGAGATCGGCCAGGCTTGCGCGGATCTGGTGCGTGCGGCCGGTGAGGAGCTCGACCTCGAGCAGGGAGAGCCCGCCGCGCGTTTCCAGCGTGCGATACAGCGTCACCGCGCTGCGGCCGCCGGGGATCGCCCGGTGGTAGACGCGCATATCGCCGGTCGCCTCGTCCTTGCGGAGGAAGCATTCGATGCGGCCGCTCGGCGGCTCCGGCCGGCCGAGACAGACGCAGAGGTAGAACTTGGCGATCTCGCGGTCGCGGATCTTTTCGTTCAGGATGCGCAGCGCCTCGGCGTTTTTCGCCGCGAGGACGAGGCCGGAGGTGTTGCGGTCGATCCGGTTGCACAGCGCCGGGGTGAAGGCGTTTTCCTCACGCGGGCGCCACGCCCGCTTCTGATATAGATACGCGAGCAGGTGGTCGACGAGGGAGACGCCGCCGCCGTCGTCCCCCGGGTGGCAGAGGAGACCGGCGGGCTTGTCGAGCAGGAGGAGATTCTCGTCCTCGTAGACGACGTTCAGCCGCGGCTGCGTGATGGTGAGGTAGACGTTGCCGCGGTCGGGCGCGTCAAAAAACTCGTCGTTCACGTAGCACTGCACGCAGTCGCCCTCGCAGAGGCGCTGATCGCGCGCGGCGCGCGCACCGTTGACCTTGATGCGCTTGAGGCGGAGATACTTCTGCGCGAGGGAGGCGGGGAGCAGAGGAACGGCCTTGGCCAAAAACCGGTCGAGCCGCTGACCGGCGTCGTTTTTCCCAATATGCAGCTCGCGCACGGCGGCGCCGCCCCCTTTCTCCGCGTATTTTTCCCCATTGTACGGCAGGCGGGAGAAAAAGTAAAGAAAAGTGCGGGAAAATTTTGAAAAAAGGTTTGACATTTCGCAGTGGCTTTACTATAATACTACCCGTGTCATTGCGAGGTGTATCATGCGTTTGGAAGTCAAGAGGATCATTCACACCCCCGGAGGCAGAATCGATTTTGACGAACGTCAGGATCTTTCTGATGTGGACTTCGGCGGCGTGTGTCCGGCGGTGCGCCCGGTCTCAGTGGTAGGACAGGTGCGCAACAGCGCGGGGATGCTCCGCTTGCAGATGGACCTTGATACCGTGCTTTCCTGCGTGTGCGACCGCTGCGGGACGCGGTTCGACAAGCCCTTCCACGTGACGGCCGAGCATCTGCTGGCCGAGACGCTGGAGAGCGAGGAGGACGACGACATCCTGCTGCTGGACGACGGCGCGGTCGATCTCGACGCGCTGGCACGCGAGGAATTCATCCTCGGCATGGACACGAAGACGCTCTGCCGCGAGGATTGCAAGGGCCTTTGCCCGGGCTGCGGCGCCAACCTCAACAACGAGGCATGCCGCTGCAAAAAGGCGATCGACCCGCGCTGGTCCGCGCTGGGCGCCCTGCTCGAGGAGAACGAATAAAATTTACGGCGCAGAGCCGTTTACGGTCAAGGAGGTGTCATCATGGCAGTCCCGAAAGGAAAGGTTTCCCGCGCAAGACGCGACAAGCGCCGCAGCTCCCACTGGAAGCTCACGGCCCCGGCGCTGATCAAGTGCCCGAAGTGCGGCGCTCTGCACCTGAGCCACAGAATGTGCCCCGAGTGCGGCACGTACAACGGCCGTCAGGTCAAGGTCATCGAGGCCAAGACCGCCGCGGAGTAAAGCGGAGCCGTTCATATGCGAGAAAAAGCGCGGCGTGAGCCGCGCTTTTTTGCTGCCCGCGGAAAAATTTCGCCGCGGATGAACCTTTTGCCCGGCGCGGCCGTCTTGTAAGGGTGAAACCGGGTTTCGACCGAATACGGAAAGGAGGTGCGGCCGTGGAGGAGATCGAACGGCTGCTTGCGGCGCACCGCGGCGCGCTGGAGCGGTACGTGCGCTTCCGCGTGGACGATCCGTTCGACGCGGAGGATATTTTGCAGAACACGCTGCTCAAGGCGTATCAGAGCTATGGAACGCTGCGCGCGCCGGAGGCGTTTCGCGCGTGGCTGCTGCACATCGCGCAGAACGAATGCCGCGATTACTTCCGCGCCCGGGCGCACGGCGGCGCGCTGCCGCTGGACGACGCGGCGGAGAGGGCGCAGACCGCGGGCGGCGGGCACGTGCAGGACGCCGTGCGCGAGACGCTGGCCGCGCTGGGACGGCACGACGCCGAGGTGCTGTATCTGCGGTATTTCGCGGGCCTCCCGCTCGCGGAGATCGCGCGGCGGCTGGGCGTCCCGCCCGGCACGGTCAAAAGCCGGCTGCACCACGCAAAGCGGCGGTTTCGGGCGCAGTACCCGTATCCGCCGCGGGAGAAAGGAGAGAGCGATATGAAGCATTTTCCGGACATCCTGCCGGAATACCGCATCGAGGAGAGCGCGGAGCCGCCGTTCCCGGTGCGCTGGGAGGAGCTGATGGGCTGGTTCCTCGTGCCGCGCGTGGGCGAGCGGCTGCAATGGGCGATGTACGATCTTCCGCAGCGGCGGCGCACGATGCGCGTGGAGATGGAGGCCGTCGGCCGCGCGGAAGTCCACGGCGTCGAGGGTGTGGAGATCCGCGCGAGGGAATACGCGCCGGTGGAGACGGAGCGCGTCGACGCGCAGGACCCCGTGGAGCGCACGCTGGTCGCGCAGCTGACGGACACGCACTGCCGCATGCTGGCGCACAGCGTTACGGAGCGGGGCGTCCGCAGGCTCAGCACGTTTCTCGACGGAGACAGCTTTCTGGACAACTGGGGGTTCGGAGAGGACAACTGCGGCAACGAGGTCGCGCTGGCGCCCAAGGGGGACATCCAGCGCAGAGGCAGCGTCGTAACGACGGCGGCGGACAAGCAGTTCCTGCTGGACGTCGTGGGACGCTGCACGGTGACGCTCGGCGGCAGGACGTGGGACACGATCCGCGTGATGGATTGCGAAACCTACGTCGGCGGCGTCGTCTCGGAGCAGTTTCTGGACACCGAGGGGCGCACGGTACTCTGGCGGCGATTCAACCGCGACGACTGGCGGCTGGAGCGGTATGGGAAACGCTGGTCGGAGCTGCTGCCGGAGAGTGAGCGCCTGACGGTGAACGGCGTGACCTACGTCCATTGGTACGACTGCATCACGGATCACATACTGTAAAGGAAATGCGCTTGCATACAGCGGGAAACAGCGCGATCTGAGGGAAGCAGAGAAAAGAAAAAAGGAGGGGACGCGCGTGAGCGCGTCCCCTCCCTCCGTTTTGCGCGTCCCGCGCCTTACACGCCTTCGGCGTACTTCTGCCGGACCTTCGTGAGCTGCTGCGACTGGGCCTGCTCGCTGGGATACCAGCCCTTGTCGCTCATCTGCCGGTACACATCCGCCTGCATGGTGAGCGCGTCCGTCAGCGCGGTCTGGAACGCGCCGTGGACGTTCGGCGTCGCGGACTCGATCGTGCCGTGCAGATAGAGATCGCACACGCCCTTGGTCGTGAGCAGGATGTTCTCCATGATGTCCCTGTCGTTCATCGTATCGTCCTCCTTACACAAGACCGTAGAATTTCTCGAACGTCTTTTCGTTGCACGAGATGAGCTGCTGCACCTGCGTGCGGAGCTGGGCGTCCGAGAGCTGGTTCGCCGCCGCGCGGCACTGGGTCGTGAGGAACTGCGCGTGACCGAGCGCGTCCTCCACATAGAGAAGTTCCTTGGGAGTCATCGTTTTCATCACCTCGGAAGCAGTATGCCGCGCGCGGCGGCGGTTTATACAATGTTTTCTGTTGTGTTTTGCGAAATCTGTGATAAAATACTCTTTAAATCATAAGAGATGGGAAGGGGACGCGGCCGCGTCCCTCCGAGGGAAACGATGGAAGAATTTGAAAACAAAAACGCGAGCGCGCCGGAGCGCGCACAGACGGACGGCGCCGCGCCGGAGCGCGCGGCGGAGGGAGGCGGCATGCAGAGCCTGTATGAGTGGGTGCGCTCGCTCGCCTCTGCGATCCTGCTGCTGGTGCTGGTGTTCACCTTTGCGGCGCGCGTAATGGACGTGCAGGGGCCCTCGATGCGGAGCACACTGGAGGAGGGCGACCGCCTGCTGGTCGTGAACGCGACGCTGGTGCGGGAGTATCGGCAGGGCGACGTCGTCGTCGCGCGGCGGCAGACATTCTCCGACGAGCCGATCGTCAAGCGCGTGATCGCCGTGGCCGGACAGACCGTGGACATCGACTTCGCGGAAGGCACGGTCTACGTGGACGGCGAGGAGCTGGAGGAGGACTATATCAACGAGCGGACCTACACCTGGGAGGGTGTGACCTTCCCGCTGACGGTGGAGGAGGGCTGCTTGTTCCTGATGGGCGACAACCGCAACATGAGCACCGACAGCCGCGACACGCGCATCGGTCAGGTGGACGAGCGCGAGCTGATCGGACGGGCGGTGCTGATCCTGTTCCCCGGGCCGGACGCCGTGACGGAGCAGCGCGATTTCAGCCGCATCGGCACGTTGAAGGGATAAGGCCATGCAGCTGGACAGTTTGAGCTGGTTTCCCGGCCACATGACGAAGACGCGGCGCATGATCGCCGCGGAGCTCGGCAGCGTGGACGCCGTGTGCGAGATCGTCGACGCGCGCATCCCGCTCTCGAGCCGCAACCCGGAGATCGACGAGCTGACCGCGGGCAAGCCGCGGCTCGTGGCGCTCAACCGCATCGACCAGGCGGACGCCGCGGCGACGAAACGCTGGGCGGCCTGGTTCCGCATGCAGGGATACGCCGTGATCGAGGTCGATGCGAAGTCCGGCGCGGGCGTGAAGCAGTTCGCCCCCGCCGTGCGTGCGCTGCTGCGCGACAAGCTCGCCGCCTACGAGGCCAAGGGTCAGGTCGGACGCGTGGTGCGCGTGATGGTGCTCGGCGTGCCGAACGTCGGCAAGTCGACGTTCATCAACCGCGTCTCCGGACGGAAAACGGCAAAGGCGGAGGACCGGCCGGGCGTCACGCGCGCCAAGCAGTGGGTGCCCGTCGACCGGACGCTCGAGCTGCTCGACACGCCGGGCATCCTCTGGCCGAAGTTCGACGATCCCGAGGTCGGCGTGCGCCTTGCGTTCACCGGGGCCATCCGGGACGAGGTGCTCGACATCGAGGATCTTGCGGCGCGGCTCGCGGCGTATCTCGCGGGGCACTATCCCGCGGCGCTGACCGCGCGCTACGGCATCGGCGCCGCGCCGGAGCAGAGCGGGTTCGCACTGCTCGAGGCCGCGGGGCGCAGGCGGGGCTTCCTCGTCGCGGGCGGCGAGGTGGACACTGAGCGCATGAGCCGCATTTTACTGGACGAATACAGGGCCGGCAAGCTGGGACGCTTTACCCTGGAGCTGCCGCCGGAGGAAGAACGATGAGCGTGGATCTGACTCTGGAGCGCGCGGCGCGGGCGGCGGGATACCGCGCCGTCTGCGGCGCGGACGAGGCCGGCGCGGGTCCGCTGTGCGGGCCGGTGTACGCCGCGGCGGTGATCCTGCCGGAGGACTGCACGATCGACGGGCTGGACGACTCGAAAAAGCTGACGGAGAAGAAGCGCGAGGCGCTGTTCGACGAGATCTGCCGCGCCGCGGCGGCTTACGCCGTGGCCTGGGCGGACGCGGCCGAGATCGACGCGACGGATATCCTCAGCGCGCGGCTGCTGGCGATGCAGCGCGCGATCGACGCGCTGGCGATCCCGGCGGAATTCGCCCTGATCGACGGTAACCGCGACACGGGACGCACGGCACGGATCGTGACGCCGCACCGCTGCGTGGTGCACGGGGACGGAACGTCCACGTCCATCGCGGCGGCGTCCGTGCTGGCGAAGGTCAGCCGCGACCGCTACGTGACGGACGTGTTGGACAGGGAATACCCGCAGTACGGCTTCGCGGCGCACAAGGGCTACGGCACAAAGCAGCACTACGCGATGCTGGATCGCTACGGGCCCTGCCCGGCGCACCGGCGGAGCTTCCTCAAGACCTGGGAGGCGGGACGATGACGGCGCGCTCGCGCGGCGACTGGGGCGAGGCGCAGGTTGCGGCGTATCTTCGCGCGAGGGGGTACGAGATCGTCGCATCGCAGTACCGCTGCCGCTACGGCGAGGTCGACCTGATCGCGCGGAAAGGGGAGACGCTCTGCTTCGTGGAGGTCAAGCTGCGCGCGGACACGGCCTTCGGCCTGCCGCGCGAGGCCGTGACCGCGGCCAAGCAGCGGCGGCTGCGCACGACGGCGGAATACTACCTGAGCACGCACGAGAGCGACGCGCCGGTGCGCTTTGACGTGGCGGAGGTCTACGCCGCGGGCGGCGCCGCGCGGATCGAATACATTGAAAACGCCTTTGCATGAGGAGGAGACGCCGATGGCGATCCCGTATTTTGACGCGCACTGCGACACGATCAGCGCCTGCCGTTGGGACGGACGCCCCCTGCGGGAAAACGGCGGTCAGCTCGACCTGATGCGCCTGAAGCGGTTCGGCAAGGCCGCGCAGCTGTTCGCGATGTTCTTCAACCTCTCCCGCGCGCCGGAGGACGGCATGTTTGCCGAGGCGAAGCGCCAGCAGGCGGTGTTCGCCGCGGAGCTGGCAAAGAACGCGGATCTCGCCGCGCCGTGCCGCACGGGTGCGGAGATCGCGGCGGCGAACGCAGAGGGCAAGGTCGCGGCGATCCTCTCCTGCGAGGGGGCGGAGCTGCTCAACTGCGACCCGGACAAGCTCGACTGGGCGCACGAGGTCGGCGTCTGCGCGGTCAACCTGACCTGGAACCACGCGAACTTCCTCTGCGGCTCCAACGTGAGCGAGACGGGGCGGGGCCTGAACGACTACGGCCGCGCGTTCGTGCGCCGCGCGCAGGCGCTGGACATCGTGATCGACGTGTCCCACTGCTCCGACGCGGCGTTCTGGGATCTGGTGAAGATGACGGAGCGGCCGATCATCGCGTCCCACTCCGACGCGCGCGCGTGCTGCGGCCATCCGCGCAACCTGACGGACGACATGTTCCGCGCGCTGTGCGAGACGGGCGGCGTCGCGGGGATCAACTTCTACCGCGATTTCCTCGCGGAGAAGGACGCGACGCTCGACGACGCGGTGCGCCACATCGAGCATTTCCTCGACCTCGGCGGGGAAAAGCACCTCGGCCTCGGCGGAGACTGGGACGGCTGCAACCCGATCTTTTCGGGCGTGGAGGGCCTGGGCGCGCTGTGGGATGCGCTGCGTGCACGCGGCTGGGACGAGGCGCTGCTCGCGGATCTTTTCTACAACAACTTCCTGCGCGTATTTGCCTGACGCCGGGATGCACGGGAGGCAGGGACGGTGGACGGCACGATCCTCTATATCCACGGCAGGGGCGGCAGCGCCGGCGAGGCGGCGCGCTACCGCGCGCTCTGTCCCGGCAATCGCGTGCTCGGCCTCGATTACCACGGCACGACGCCCTGGGAGACGCGGGAGGAGATCCTTGCCGCGTATGACGGCCTGCGCCGGAGGGATCGGGACATCATCGTCGCGGCGAACAGCATCGGCGCGTACTTCGCCATGAACGCCCTGCAGGGAAAAGAAATCTCGCGGGCGCTGTTCGTCTCGCCGATCCTCGACATGGAGGAGCTGATCTGCGCGCTGCTGCGGCGCTCCGGCCTGAGTGAGGCGGCGCTTGCGGAAAAACGCGAGATCGAGACTCCGTTCGGCGAGACGCTCTCCTGGGACTACCTTTGCTATGTCCGCGCCCACCCGATCGTGTGGACGGCGCCGACGTGCATCCTCCGCGGCGAGCGGGACGACATGACCTCCCGCGGCACGGTGCAGGCCTTTGCGGAGCGGCACGGCGCGGAGGTGACGGTTCTGCCGGGCGGGGAGCATTGGTTCCACACCGAAGAGCAGATGGCGTTTCACGACGCGTGGGTCAGGCGCTGCCTTGCCGCGGCGGACGACGGGCGCGGGACTTTCTGAAAGGAGAACACAAGATGGCGAGCTGGTACGGGGAAAACCTGCGCGTGAGCATCTTCGGGCAGTCGCACTCGGCGGCGATCGGCGTGACGATGGACGGGCTGCCCGCGGGCGAGCGGATCGACCGGGAGCGGCTGAAGCGCTTCCTCGACCGCCGCGCGCCGGGACGCAGCGCCTGGTCGACGCCGCGGCGGGAGGCGGACGAACCGGAGTTTCTCGCGGGTCTTCGGGACGACGTGACCTGCGGAGCGCCGCTTGCGGCGATCCTGCGCAACGCAAACGCGCGGCCGCAGGACTATGAGGCGCTGCGCGCGACGCCGCGCCCGGGGCACGCGGACTACACCGCGCAGATGAAGTACGGCGGGGCGCAGGACGCCGCGGGCGGAGGACACTTCTCCGGCCGGCTGACCGCGCCGCTGTGCCTTGCGGGAGGTATCTGCCTGCAGCTGCTCGCGCGCGAGGGGATCACCGTGATCTCGCGCATCGCGGAGCTCGCCGGCATCGAGGATGCGGGCGAGCTGACGGCGCCGACTGCGGACAAGGAGTTTCCGGTCGTGGACGATGCGCGCGGCGAGGAGATGAAGGCCGCAATCGCGGCGGCGCGCGCGGCGGGGGATTCTGTCGGCGGGATCGTGGAGTGCGCGGCGCTCGGCGTGCCGGCGGGACTCGGCGACCCGATTTTCGGCGGGCTCGAGAACCGCATCGCGGCGATCGTGTTCGGCATCCCGGCGGTCAAGGGGATCGAATTCGGCGCGGGCTTCGCCGCCGCGCGGCTGCGCGGCAGCGAGAACAACGACGCCTTCGCCGCGGAAAACGGGCGCGTGGTCACGCGGACGAACCGCTGCGGCGGCATCCTCGGCGGCATCTCGACAGGCATGCCCGTGACCTTCCGGGTCGCCTTCAAGCCGACGCCCTCGATCGCGGCGGAGCAGGACAGCGTGAATCTCGGCACGATGGAGGCGGTGAAGCTGTCCGTCGGCGGGCGGCACGATCCCTGCATCGTGCCGCGGGCGGTGCCCTGCGTGGAGGCCGCCGCCGCCATCGCCATCTATGACGCGCTGCTTTCACGCAGACGGGAAACAAGGTGAGAAACATGGAGCTTCAGGACTATCGAAGAGAGATCGACCGCATCGACGACGAGCTGGTGCGCCTGTTCGAGGCGCGCATGCGCACGGCGGACGGCGTGGCCGAGTGGAAACGCGCGCACGGCGTGCCGGTGCTGGACGCCGGACGCGAGCGCGAAAAGCTGCGCGAGATCACCGAAAAGCTGCCCGAAGAGCTGCGCGACCACGGCGCGGCGCTCTATTCGCTGCTGTTCGAGCTCAGCCGCAGCCGTCAGGGCGCGCTGCTGCGCGAGCACACCGTGCTGACCGGGGAGATCGAGCGCGCGATCCGGGAGACGCCGCCGCTTTTTCCCGAGAGCGCGGCCGTCGCCTGCCAGGGCGTCGAAGGGGCGTATTCCCAGCTCGCGTGCGAGCGGCTGTTCCGCCGCGCAAACGAGTTTTACTTCTCCAGCTTCGAGGCGGTGTTTTCCGCCATCGAAAAGGGCCTGTGCCGCTTCGGCGTGATCCCGCTGGAAAACAGCACCGCGGGCTCGGTGAACGCGGTGTACGACCTCATGATGCGGCACCATTTCCACATCGTGCGCTCCGTGCGCGTGAAGGTGGATCACAACCTGCTGGCAAAGCCCGGCACGAAGCTCGCGGACGTGAAGGAGATCTTCTCGCACGAGCAGGCGCTGAGCCAGTGCGAGCGCTTTTTGCAGACGCTGCCCGGGGTGAAGCTCACACCCTGCGAGAACACGGCCGTGGCGGCGCAGATGGTGCGCGATTCCGAACGGACGGACGTCGCGGCGCTGAGCGCACGGGCGTGCGCGGAGCTCTACGGTCTCGCGTGCCTCGCGCCCTCGGTGCAGGATCAGGGCGGCAACTTCACGCGCTTCATCTGCATCGCGAAGGATCTCGCGATCTATCCCGGCGCGGATCGGACGAGCCTCATGATGGTGCTTCCGCACAAGCCCGGCGCGCTCTACAAGGTGCTCGCGCGCTTCTACGCGCTCGGCATCAACCTCAACAAGCTGGAGTCCCGCCCGATCCCGGAGCGGAATTTTGAGTTCATGTTCTACTTTGATCTGGAGACCTCGGTCTACTCGCCGCGCTTCATCCAGCTCATGGGCGAGCTGGAGGGCATGTGCGAGACGTTCAGCTACCTCGGCAGCTACACGGAGATCGTATGATGCTGCGCTGCGGACTTTTGGGCGAGCGGCTGGTCCACAGCTATTCCCCCGCGATCCACGCCGCGCTCGGCGACTACGGCTACGAGCTGTTCGAGGTCGCGCCGAAGGCGCTGGGCGCCTTCCTCACGGGAGGCGAGTTCGACGCGCTGAACGTGACGATCCCGTACAAGAAGGCCGTGATCCCGTACTGCGCGGCGCTGACGGACACGGCGCGCGAGATCGGCAGCGTGAACACGATTGTCCGGCGCGCGGACGGGACGCTGCTCGGCGGCAACACGGACGCCTTCGGCTTCGAGCGCACGGTGCGCCGCAGCGGGGCGTCGCTCGCGGGCAAGAAGGCGCTGGTGCTCGGCAGCGGCGGAGCGAGCGCGATGGTCTGCGCCGTGCTGCGCCGCCTGGGCGCGGGGGAGATCGTCGTGATCTCCCGAAGCGGCGAGAACAATTACGGCAATCTGGAGCGCCACGCGGACGCGGCGGCGCTTGTGAACACGACGCCCGTCGGCATGTATCCGGGAAACGGCACGTCGCCGGTCGACCTGCGCGCGTTCCCGGCGTGCGAGGCGGTGTTCGACCTCATCTACAATCCCGCGCGCACGGCGCTGCTGATGCAGGCCGAGGCGCTCGGCATCCCGCACGCGAACGGGCTGCACATGCTCGTGGCGCAGGCGTGGCGCAGCGCGGAGGCGTTCACCGGACGCAGCCTCGACCCGGCGCGGATCGACGGGATCGAGCGCGACCTCGCGCGGCAGATGCGCAACGTGGTGCTCATCGGCATGCCGGGCTGCGGCAAGAGCACGGTTGCGCGGCGGCTGGGCCGCGCGCTCGGCCGAGAGACGGTCGATGCGGACGCGCTCGTCGCGGAGCGCGCCGGCATGAGCATCCCGGAGATCTTCGCGCGCTGCGGCGAGGAGGGCTTTCGCGCGCGGGAGACCGAGACCCTGCGCGAGTTGGGCAAGCGCAGCGGCCTCGTGATCGCGACGGGCGGAGGCTGCGTGACGCGGGAGGAGAACTACGCGCCGCTGCACCAGAACGGCACGATCGTCTGGCTGCGGCGCGGGCTTGACCGGCTCGCGCGCAGAGGACGCCCGCTTTCGCAGGGCGCCGACCTTGCGGCGATGTACGCCGCGCGGGAGCCGCAGTACCGCCGCTTTGCGGACGTCACGGTGGACAACGACGGAGACTTCGGGCAGACGCTCGCACGCATCAGGGAGGCGATCTCATGAAACTGCTGATCATCAACGGGCCGAACCTCAACCTGCTGGGCCTGCGCGAGCCGGCCATCTACGGCAGGGAGACCTACGCCGACCTCGTGGCCTTCGTGCGCAGCGTCTGCGCGGAGGAGGGGATCGAGGCGGAGGTGTTCCAGTCGAATTACGAGGGCGCGATCGTGGAAAAGATCCAGAGCGCCTACGGCGCGTGCGACGGCATCGTCATCAACCCGGCGGCCTACACGCACACGAGCATCGCCATCCTTGACGCGCTCAAGGCGGTGGCGCTGCCGGCGGTGGAGGTGCACCTGTCGGATGTGAGCAGGCGCGAGCCGTTCCGCCAGGTGTCCTATGCGGGCATGGCCTGCCGGAAGACCTACATGGGCCTCGGATTCGAGGGCTACCGCCGCGCGATCCGGTATCTGAAGGAGACGCTCGACGCGGAGACCTGAGTGCGAAAACAAAAGCGGAGGACGGAATGGAGACGGAAGAGGCAAGACTGAGAAAAAAGCTGCTGCTGCTCGCGCGCATCCGCACGCTGGCGGCCGTGCTGCTGCTGGCGGCGGCCGCGGCCGCGCTGATCCGCGTGGTGCCCGCGGCGCTGTGCGCGGTCGAGCACACGGAGGAAACGCTGACGCGGGTGGACGCCGTCGCGGAGCGGGCGGAGACGCTGCTGCGGGAGAATTCCGAGCAGCTCTCGCGTGTTATCACGAGCGCTTCGGACGCGATGGACGGCGTCACACGGGCGTCGGCGCAGCTCGACGCGGTGGACATCGGCCGACTGAACGAGGCGATCGACAACCTTGCCAGGGCGGCGGAGCCGCTGGCGAAGCTCGCCTCGCTGTTCCATTGACGGGAAAGGAGCAGACAATGAGCACGGAAGAGAAAAAGCGGCGCGGCGCAAAACACACCGCGGCGCTTTCGGCGGTGGCGCTGCTGGCCGCGGCGAGCCTGACGGTGAACGGCATGTTCACCTCGCCTGCGGCGATCCTGACAGGGGACGAGACGGCGGTGGTCTGCACCGCGACGGATGCGGACGATGAGCCGGACGCCGGCCCCGGCGAGACCGAGACCGAAAAGGTGCGCCGCCGCACAGGCGTGCGCGAACGGCTGCGCGCGGCCATCCTGCGCCTGCCGCTGATCGTGCGTCTCACGGCGGTGGTGCCGCTGTGGGCCGTCGGATGGGCGGTCACGGCGGCGGCCGGAGCGCTGTGGACGGCGGCGGAGCCGCTGCTGGGCCGGCTGCTCGGCTTTGCGGTGCTGCTGGCGGCGCTGATCGGCGTGTTCGCGCTCTCGGGCAAGGCAATCTTTCCCGATCTGCCGCTCAGGAAGATCCTGAACAGGCGCAGCCTGCTCGCGCTGCTGATCGGCGCGGCGGCGCTCACGCTGTTCGACGCGGCGGCGCCGCTCGTATGGGAGGAGTACGCCGGGTGGAAGCGCCTTGCGACGGCGGGCGGCACGCTGCTTCTGAGTCTCGGCACGGCGGGGGCGTTTGCGCTGCGCGAGCAGAGAAAACGGCTGGCGCCGGCCGCGGCGGAGACGGCCGCGGCAGAGCCGGAAGGAAAGCCGGAGCTGATCACCTTTACGGACGGAACGGGCACCTACACGATCCGCGTACCGCACACGGGCGGGATCGACTGACGGCGCGGGCGCCGGGGACGGAGCGAACGATATGGCCACACATCAGATCGACGACAACTATTTGCGGGACTTTTTCGGCATCGGCACGGGCGCGAAGGCCGAGGCGGAGCTTCAGGAGATCCGCGGGAAGCTGGTGCGCCTCCAGTTCAGCCACGGGCAGGACATCTGCACCATCGACGCCGAGCCGGACGGGATGTTTTTCCTGGAGTCCGGCACCGCGGCGGTGCTCGACCGCGACGGCGAGCAGATCAACCTCATGCGCGAGGGACAGTATTTCGGCGAGTACGCCGTGCTCGCGCAGCAGAGGCGTCTGTCCACCGTGCGCTCGGTGGGGCGCACGGTCGTCTACCGCCTTGGCAACGAGGACATGATGCGCGTGCTGCGCCGTCACCCGAACACCTACGGCGAGCTGATGAAGCGGGTGTACGGACAGGTGTCGCGCAAGCACTCGCAGCTGATCGCGCTCTCGCGCATGCGGCGGGGCATTTTGCAGGATCCGCAGAACCGCGCGCCGATGACGCCGCGGCGCATGCTGGTGCAGTACGGCGCGCTGGCGCTGATCTTCCTGCTCTCGATCCTGCTGATCCCGGCGGACAGCGCGGGGCCGGTGTTCCTGCTGCCGCTGGCGCTGATGCTGGGCTATGTGATCCTCACGCGGCGGACGGTGGAGTCGCTCGCGGTGGGCGGGATGCTGGCGGCGCTGCTGCTCTACCGCGGGGGCCTCGCCGGCAGCTATGCCGACGCGCTGATGGACACCATGGCCTCGCCCGACAACGTGTTCACCGTGCTGGTGATGGCGCTGATGGGCAGCGTGGTCACGCTGATCGAGGCCTCCGGCGCGGTGACGGCGTTCAAAAAGCTGGTCGACCGCAAGGTGCGCACGAAGCGCGGCGCGCGCCTCGCGACGCTCGGCATCCTTGCCGTGACCGCGATCGACGACTGCCTGAACCTGCTCTGCGCGTCCACGAGCCTTTACTCCGTGTCCGAGGAGCAGCGCGTGCCGCGCGAGGACTCGGCCCTGATGCTGAGCTTCCTGCCGACGACGCTGTGCTCGTTCCTGCCGTTCTCGCTGTGGGGCATCTTCGTCATCGGTACGCTCAACGCCGTTTCCGGCGGGGAAGGGGTCGCGCTGTTCTGCCGCGCCATCCCGTTCAACTTCTTTTCGATCATCGCGGTGGCGGCGCTCGCGGCGTTCTGCTTCGGCCGGCTGCCGCTGAGCAAACGCATGAAGGCGGCGGAGGCGCGCGTGGCCGCAGGCGGCGAGCTCTGGCCCGAGGGGTCGGAGCGCTATCTCGTGCGCGACGAGACCGAGATCTGGGGCAAGATCGCGAACCTGCTGCTGCCGGTGGCGGTGCTGGCGGTCTCGGCGCTGCTGATCCGCAGCGTGCGCGCGGGCGGCTTCGTGCTGGACAGCGCCTGCGGCCTTGTGGCGACGCTGGTGTTCATGTTCTTCCTCTACTGCGCGCAGGGGCTGATGTCGCCCGAGCAGTTCGTGGAGCACCTGGTCTCCGGCATGCAGAGCATGGTGCTGCCGATCCTGCTGTACCTGATGACGATGTGCTTCTCGGCGCTGCTGGAGCAGGAGGCCATGGGAGCGTTCTTCGACGAGCTGGTGCTGCTGCTCGGGCCCGCGGCACCGCTGATGCCCGCGGTGCTCTTCTTCGCCTCGACGCTGCTGACCGTGGCGCTCGGCTCGTCCTGGGCGATGTACGCCATCGGCCTGCCGGTGGCGATGCACGCGGCGACGGCCATGGGCATCAGCATCCCGCTGTGCGTCGGCGCGGTCTGCGCCGCCGGCATCGCGGGGGAGAAAAACTGCGGCTTCACGAGCGACGCGCTCTCCGTCGGCAACGCGATCGGCTGCGAGCCGGGCGCGGTGCTCGCCGTGCGCCTGCCGTACAGCATGGTCTTTTCGCTGGCGGCGATGGTGCTGTACATCGTCGCGGGGTTCCTGTTCTGAAGCGAAATGCGCTCCCCGGCGCGCCGGGGAGCGGGGAGGATCGGATGAAAAAGCTGGATTACAATTCGCCCGTCGTGCTGACGTATGCGATCGCCGCGGCGCTGGCGCTCGCGCTCAACCGCCTGACGGGCGGGTGGACGAACGCGCACCTGTTCAGCGTGTACCGCTGTTCGCCGCTCGATCCGCTGGCCTGCATCCGCCTGTTCGGGCACGCGATCGGCCACAGCGGGTGGAGCCACTACGCCGGAAACTTCATGATGATCCTGCTGCTCGGCCCGGCGCTGGAGGAGAAGTACGGCGGGAAACGCCTGCTGCTGTTCATGCTGGCGACCGCGGCGGTGACGGGGCTCGTGCACATGCTGGTGTCGCCGGCGGGACTGCTCGGCGCGTCCGGCATCGTGTTCATGATGATCGTGCTGTCCTCCTGCGCGGGACTGCGCGAGGGCAGGGTGCCGATCACGCTGCTGCTGATCCTCGCGATCTACCTGGGCGAGCAGGTCGTGACGGGCTTCACCGTGCACGACCATATCTCGCAGCTGGGGCATATCGTGGGCGGCGTGTGCGGCGCGGTGTTCGGCCTGACCTTTTCGGAGCGCAGGGGCGGCTACGGCGGCGAGAGCCGCGAGAACAGGTGGCTGCGCACGGGAAAACTGTGAAACGCGCGGACGGCGTCCGAGGCGAAGAAATTTGCAAAAAACGCTTGACAGTGCTGCGCCGCCGTGCTATACTTTCAACCGTTCCGAGCAATGGGGGTTTAGCTCAGCTGGGAGCCCAGGCACACCGGTCACGCAACCCTCTGAAAATTTGATATTTCATCTCCTCACCATCTGGGGGTATAGCTCAGCTGGGAGAGCGCTTGAATGGCATTCAAGAGG
>Ga0079305_1001322_pt1 | contig 34549 bp, 29 predicted proteins | sample LMS_cellobiose_e_FD_79183 | JGI IMG/M metagenome (GOLD analysis project Ga0079305, IMG submission 79183) | Rumen-fistulated moose microbial communities from Alaska, USA - LMS_cellobiose_enrichment | ecosystem: Host-associated > Mammals > Digestive system > Stomach > Rumen fluid ... | reverse complement strand
GTGAAGCTCTGCGCCGCGGCGGCGGAGGTGACGGCCCGGGCCATCGCCAACGCCCTGCATTTTGCAAACGTATGATTGCGGGCGTCGGCATTGACCTGTGCGAAACCGCCCGGATGGAAAAGCTGCTGACGGATGAAAGATTCCTGCGGCGCTTTTTCAGCCCGGAGGAGCAGGCCTATATTCAGAAGAAAGGGAAAACCGCCGCCCAAAGCATGGCCGGCATGTTTGCCGCCAAGGAGGCCCTGACCAAGGCCCTGGGCACGGGCATTTTCGGCGCGCTTTCAGATATCTCAGTGCTGCATGACGATGGCGGCGCGCCGTATTACGACCTGCGGGGAGATTACGCCCGCCTGGCGGAAGACAAAAAAATCTGTTCCGTTTACCTGTCCATTACCCATGAGGCCGGCATGGCGGCGGCGGTGGCCGTCGCGGAAAGGATGGAATGATGCGCAGGGAGGATTGGGATTCGTATACCGTTTTGACGCCCGGCGACATGCGCCGCCTGGAGGATAAGGCCTTCGCCTTGGGCGTGCCGGGCATCCTGCTCATGGAGCATGCCGCCATGGCGGTAGTGGACGAACTGGAAAAAGCCCTGGGGGGCGGCTGCAGGGACAAGAGCGTGCTGTTTTTGTGCGGCACGGGGAACAACGGCGGCGACGGCCTGGCCGCGGCGCGGCTCTTTTTGATGCGGGGCGGGCTGCCCACGGTGTGGCTGTACGGGGAGCCCAAAACCAAGGACGCGAAAACCAACCTGAAATGGCTGGACGCCCTGGATGTGCCCATTCTGAACCTGGGGCTGCTGGCGGAAGACAAGCTGCCCATCCTGGACGGGGGGCCGAAAAGGCATTATGACGCCTATGTGGACGCGCTGCTGGGCACCGGCTTCCGGGGAAAACCGGAGGGGCTGCTGGCCAGGATGATGCTTGTGCCGTGCCATGATTTTTTCTTTTCACCGCCCTTTCCGCCTGTGATCGCCATCGACATCCCCAGCGGCATCGACGGCAAAACGGGGGATACCCCCGGCGAGTTTGTCCGGGCCGACGTCACCGTCACCCTGTCCAGCCCCAAGCCCGGCCTGTATCTGACGAAAGAAAGGGAAGCGGTGGGGAAAATCGTGGTGGCGGATATCGGGCTGTGGGATCTGATGCCCGCCAACAGCGGCGCGCTGGGGCTGGATGACCCGGAGCTGAACTGTGAAACGCTGACGCCCGCGGCGCTGCAGCGCCTGGCCCAGCGGCCGGTCAACGCCCACAAGGGGGATTGCGGCCGGGTGCTCATTTATGCCGGCAGCCTGGGCATGGCCGGGGCCGCCGCCATGTGCGCCAAAGCGGCCGTCACCGCCGGGGCGGGGCTGACCACCATCGCCTGCCCCAAAGAAATCATCCCCGTTCTGCAGACGCTGGTGCCAAACGCCATGTGCGCAAATATTGAGGAGGCGGCGCAAAACCCGCCGCCCTATGACGTGCTGGCGGTGGGCTGCGGCTTGGGGCAGAGCGAGGAAGTATGGGAAAACATAAGACAACTGTATGACCCCGAAAAGCCCGCCGTGTGGGACGCGGACGCGCTGAATATGCTGGCGAAGCATCCCATGAAGCTGGGGGAGAAGACCGTTATCACGCCCCATATCGGGGAGGCGGCCCGGCTGCTGGGCGCGGATGCGGAAGTGATCCTGAAGGACCGTCTGGCCGCCGCCCGGAAGCTGACGGAGAAATACGGCTGCGTCACGGTGCTCAAGAGCGATGTTTCGGTGATCTGTGCCGATATCCGGCAGGGGCAGACCTGCTATTTGAATGCCGTGGGCAGCCCGGCCCTAGCCAAAGGCGGCAGCGGCGACGCGCTGACGGGCATCCTGGCCGCGGTGATGGCCGGATGGAAGCCGATCATCAATCCCTATCAAACGGGCCTGGCCGCAGCTCTTTCCTGCCTGTGGCACGGCATGGCGGGGCTGACTGGCGAAGAAATCTACGGCCAGAGGGAACTCACCACCGAAGAATTGATTGCCTGCCTGCACGATGCGGAAAGGTGGGGTCTGGGCCAGCGCCCCGCGCCCGCCTGCTGGCGGGGATAGCGCGGCGCCGCGGACGGATGGGAAGGATCGCCCTTTTTTCCTGTCCGCTTATAGCCTGCGTTTATAACCTGTTATACAAACTGCGTACTTGACGAATGCCCGGGATCATATTATAATACCCCCATCAAGCGGTGAAGGACATGGAAGGAGGGATGGGGGCATGAAGCGGATGGAGATGCGAATGTCTGCGGCGCTGTGCCGCCCCTCTTCCCGCATGCGCCGTTCCGCCTGATATTCGCCTGCGTTTATCCGGCCCGGAAGCATGCGTGCGCCGGGCTTTTTTCTTGAAAGGAATGCATGCATTTGTCTTTGGAAAGCAAACCCCTCATTGAAATCAGGGGCCTGAAAAAGGTATATCAGGTGCCGGGGGGCGAAGTGGTGGCCCTGGGCGGTATTGACCTGACCATCCGGCGGGGCGAAATTTACGGCATCATCGGCATGTCGGGCGCCGGGAAATCCACCCTGATCCGCTGCATGAACAAGCTGGACGCGCCCACCGCCGGGGAAATCCTCATCGACGGGCAGAATATCCTCACCATGAACGGCAAGCAGCTTCTGGCCACCCGCCGGAAGGTGAGCATGATCTTCCAGCAGTTCAACCTCCTGATGCAAAAGACCGTGGCGCGGAACGTGCGCTATCCCCTGGAGATCGCGGGGGTGCCGGAAAAGGCGGCCAATGAGCGGGTGAGGGAACTGCTGCGGCTGGTGGAGCTGGAGGACAAGGCCGACGCCTATCCCATCCAGCTTTCCGGCGGCCAGCGCCAGCGGGTGGCCATTGCCAGAGCCTTGGCCAGCAACCCGGAGGTGCTGCTCTGCGACGAGGCCACAAGCGCCCTGGACCCCATGACCACCCAATCCATCCTGGCGCTTTTGCAGGACATCAACAAGCGCCTGGGCATCACGGTGGTGCTGATTACCCACGAAATGGCGGTGATCCGGCAGATTTGCAGCCGGGTGGCCATCCTGGACGGCGGCAGCATCGCCGAGGAGGGCACGGTGGACGATGTGTTCGTGCACACGCGCTCCGCCGCGGGCAAGCGTCTCTTTGGCATCCTGCCCGCCCAGGAGGACGATATGGTGTCCGATGTGCCGGCGCTGCGCATCGTGTTTGAAGGCGGCAGGGAGGGCATGCCCATCATCGCGGGGCTGATCAAGACCTGCGGGGTGGACGTGAATATCCTCTCGGCGGATATCAAGCCCATCAACGGCCAGCCCTACGGCCAGATGCTCATCGAATCGCCGGATGATCCCCTGGTGCGCGCCCAGGTCATCGAATACCTGACCGGCCAGGGCCTGACGGTGAAGGAGGTGGAGCCGGCATGAGCTTTGCGGAATTCTGGCAGCATTTTGCCGCCGATATCTGGCCGGAGCTGATGAAGGCGCTGGGGGAGACGATCTACATGACCATCCCCTCCGTTGCCCTGTCTTACCTGGTGGGCCTGCCCCTGGGCGTGCTGCTGGTGATCACCCGGAAAGGCGGCGTCCATCCCAAGCCCATGTTCAATATGGTGCTGGGCGCGGTCATCAATTTCCTTCGGCCCATTCCGTTTCTGATTTTGCTGGCGCTGCTGGCCCCCGCCACCCGGGCGCTGGTGGGCGTGGCCTTCGGCGATCCCAAGGCCGTCATATTCCCCCTGTTCGTCAGCGCATTTCCCTATGTGGCCCGTATGACGGAGGGCAGCTTCAACGAGGTGGACGGCGGCGTGGTGGAGGCCGCCCAGTCCATGGGCAGCACCACGCTGCAGATCATCACCAAGGTCCTCATCCCGGAGGCCATGCCCTCCCTGGTGAACGGCGTGGCCATCTGTACCGTCACTATCCTGGGCTACACCACCATGGCCAGCGCCGTGGGCGGCGGCGGCCTGGGGGCCCTGGCCATCATTTACGGGCTGAACCTGCGGCGGTACGACGTCATGTATTCCGCCAGCATCCTGCTGGTCATCCTGGTGCAGATCATCACTGTGCTTGGCACCTTTCTCACAAGGAAAGTTGACCATAGAATCCGCTGAGGCGGAGCAATTTTGAAAGGAGATACATCCATGAAATCCAAATCGAGCAAAATCATCCTGTGCGCGCTGATCCTGGTGGTCGCCGTGCTGGCCGTGCTGTATTTCACCGGCGTTTTCGGCGGCAAGAAAGCCAACGAGCTCACCATCATCGCCACGCCCAACCCCCATGCCGAAATCCTCAAGCTGGTGGAAGAGGACCTGGCCAAGGAAGGCTATACCCTGAAGCTCACCACCGTCACCGATTACGTGGCGGAGAACCCCTCCACCGCCGCCGGGGACACCCTGGCCAATTTCTTCCAGCACATTCCTTACCTGCAGCAGTATAACGAAACCGCCGCGGAAAAGGACCAGCTGGTCTATGTGGTGCCCACCCATTTTGAGCCCCTGGGCCTCTACGCCGGCACCAAAGCCAGCCTGGAGGACGTGGCCGAGGGCGATAAAATCGTGGTGCCCAACGACCCCACCAACATGACCCGCGCCTTCATCCTGCTGGCGGACGCCGGGCTGATTGAGCTGCCCGAAGGCACCACCCTCACCAGCACGGTCACCAAGAACGACGTCATCAACCCCAAGGGCCTGGAGTTTGTGGACGTGAACGCCGAACTGGCCCCCGGCATGCGGGACGACGCGGCCTTCGTGGTCATCAACGGCAACAACGCCGCCCTGTCGGGCCTGAACCCCAACAAGGACGCCGTGTATTATGAGCAGCCCGGCAGCCAGGCCGCCGAAGCCTATGTGAACGTGTTTGCCGTGAAGCCCGAAAACAAGGACGCCGCTTTTGTCAAGGCCCTGGAAAAGGTCGTGTACACCCAGAAAGTCTACGACCTGATCGTGGACAGCGGCTTTACGCCCGTGTTTGAAGTCAAATAATCCCATCGAAAGCGCGTTTCGGCCCTCTCCGTGAGGGACGCCGCTTTCCTGAAAAAAACAAGGCTTTGCAGGGTAAGCTGCAAAGCCTTGTTTTTTTCAAATGCCTTCCGGTGCCGCATCAGACGCCGGAAGGAATTTTTTATGCGTCGGGCGGATCGCCGTCCTCTATTGGCTCGGGAGCGGGAGCCGCCGCGTCCTCTTTCCGGATGGCGCCGGAGCGGATCAGCGCCATTTTGGCGCAGGCGGGGCCGATCAATTCATACAGCACCGAGGAGGCCAAGATGATGGTCACCAGCAGGCTTCCGATATCGGGGGGCAATATGCGCTCCGCCAGGTAGGCCAGGCCGATGGCCACCCCCGCTTGGGGCACCAGCGCCGCGCCCAGATACCGGCGGGTCTTGACGGGCAGCCCCGTAAAGAGGCAGCCGATATACGCGCCGGCGTATTTTCCCAGGATGCGGATGAGGAAATATCCCACGCCCACCAGCCCGAAGGCGGACAGCATGGGCAGGTTCAGCTTCATGCCGGACACCACGAAAAACAGGATCATCACCGGAGGCGTAAAGCGGTTCAATTGCTTGAACAGCTTTTTGTCGCTGGTATGGTTGATGTATACCGCGCCGAACACCATGCAGGCCAGCAGGGGCGATACGTCAAAGGCGGCGCAGATGCCGGAGAGCCCCAGCAGCATGGCGATGGCCAGGATCAGCCGGTTATCCCGGCTGCGGCTGGGGGGCAGCATTTTGCTCAGCAGCAGCCCGAAAAGCGCCCCCAGGCCCATGGCGCCCAGGTTATACAGGAGGGGCAGCGCCACGCCGGCAAAGGTGGCGCCCCCGCCGGCGCCGGCGGACACCCAGGCGGACGCAATGGAAAACACCAGCAGGCACACCACGTCGTCCAGAGCCACCACCTGCAAAAGCACGTCCACAAATGCGCCCTTGGCTTTGTATTGGTTGATGGTCATCAGCGTGCTGGCCGGGGCGGTGGCGGTGGCAATGGCGCCCAGCAGCAGCGACAGGTTCCAATCCAGGCGGAAAACCAGCGCCATGGCCGCCGTCACCAGCGCCCCCGCCAGCAGCGCCTCCAGCACGGTCACGATGAGCACCGCCCTGCCTGTGGAGCGGATGGTTTCCCGCCTGAAAAAGCGGCCCACCCCGAAGGCAATGAAGGACAGCGCGATGTCGCTGACAAACCCCATGTTGCTGACCACGCTCTGGGGGATCAGCCCCAGCAGATGCGGGCCGATGAGGATGCCGGAAACGATATACCCGCTCACGTAGGGAAGCCCTACCCGCTTGGTGAGCCGGGTGGAGGCAAAGCCGATGAGCAAAATGACGGCCAGCGACAAAAGAACCGCGGCCTCAACCCCTATTTTTCCCATCCAGTCCGACACCCCCGGCCACCTCCGTCCGTCAATCGCAACGCGCGCCGGGGACCCGGCACGGCAGCGGCAGAATAACGATATGGAATATGCTATACATGATATACGCATTTTTCCAAAAAGTAAATGAAAACTTTTTCTGCGCGTCCCGCGGGGCGGAAAGTTTCGCTTTTCCTGCCTGCATAACCGCATCTTTGCGGTGCCATACTGCTTTTGACGGAGGTGGCAGTATGGCAAACAGCAAAGTGGAAATCTGCGGCGTGGATACCGCGACGCTGCCCGTACTCACCAATGAACGCATGCGCGAATTATTCCCGCTGGTGCACGGCGGCGACCGCGCGGCGAGAGAAGAATTCATCCGCGGCAATCTGCGCCTGGTTTTGAGCGTGGTGCAGCGGTTCAACAACCGCGGGGAAAACGCGGACGACCTGTTCCAGGTGGGCTGCATCGGGCTCATCAAGGCCCTGGACAATTTCGACGTCACCCAGAACGTGCGGTTTTCCACCTACGCGGTGCCCATGATCATCGGGGAAATCAGAAGGTATCTCAGGGACAATAATCCCATCCGCGTCAGCCGCTCCCTTCGGGATACGGCCTATAAGGCCCTTCAGGCCCGGGACCGTCTGGTGCTCCGCTTGGACCGTGAGCCCACCGTGGAGGAAATGGCCAAGGAGCTGGGACTGCCCCGGGAGGACGTGGTCTTTGCCCTGGAGGCCATCCAGGACCCTATCTCCCTCTTTGAGCCGGTCTATAACGACGGCGGAGACGCCATCTATATCATGGATCAGGTGAAGGATGACAAGCACGCGGACGACCTGTGGCTGGAGCGCATCGCCATCAGGGAGGCCATGCGGAAGCTGAACGACCGGGAAAAGAAAATCCTGCGCCTGCGCTTTTTCGAGGGCAGGACGCAAATGGAGGTGGCGGGGGAGATCGGCATTTCCCAGGCCCAGGTGAGCCGCCTGGAAAAGAACGCGCTGCTGCACATGCGCAAGTTCGTCAGCCCCCAGTAACAGGGGCCCCTTGTGACGCGGAAAGGGGATGGATTCGGGGCCGCCGCCCGGCGCAAGGGCGGCGGCTTTTTGATGGGCGCGCGGGGAAAAACAGTTGACAGGAAGGGCCTGAGAATGATAGGATAGCTGAGAGACAAAAGCGAAAAAGGAGAAGATTCCATGCGGCAAAGCGGTATTCTGATGCATATTTCCTCCCTGCCCGGCCCCGACGGCATCGGCAGCCTGGGCAAGGAAGCCTTTGCCTTCGCGGATTTTCTGCATGAAAGCGGCATGGGTATCTGGCAGGTGCTGCCCATGGGACCCACGGGCTACGGCGAATCGCCCTATCAGTCCACCAGCGTTTACGCGGGCAATCCGCTGCTGATTTCTTTGGAAAAGCTGGAGGAGGACGGCCTGGCGGATTTTTCGGGCGAGCTGCGCTATCTTCCCGCCAATGACGAGCAGATCGATTACGAGGCGGTGCGGGGCGGCAAAATGCGCCTGCTGCGCCGGGCCTTTGAGCAGAGCGAGGAAAGGCTGAGGCCCGCCATTGAACAATTTGTGACGGAAAACGATTGGGTGGAGGATTTTGCGCTGTTCACCGCCCTGAAAAAACACTTTGACGGCCGGATGTGGAGCCAGTGGCCCGACGCGGGGGCCAAGCGGCGGAAGCTCAGGGCGCTGGCGGATTATGAGGGGAAGCTGGACGAGGAAGTGCGCTTCCATGTCTGGTGCCAGTACGTTTTTTCCGTCCAGTGGCAGGCCCTGAAGGATTACTGCAATTCCCTGGGCATCCTGCTCTTTGGGGATATGCCCATTTATGTGGCGGAGGACAGCGCCGATACCTGGACCCACCCGGAGGTGTTCCAGCTGGACCGCGTCGGGGTGCCCCGGCGGGTGGCGGGGGTGCCGCCGGATTATTTCAGCGAGGACGGCCAGCTTTGGGGCAACCCCCTGTACCGGTGGACGTATCTGCGCCTCCGCGGGTACGACTGGTGGGTGAAGCGCATGGCGCACATGCACAAAATGTATGATATCGTGCGGGTGGACCACTTCATCGGCTTTGCCAACTATTATTCCGTTCCCCACGGCGCGCCCAACGCCCGGGAGGGGAAATGGGTGATCGGCCCGGGGAAGGCGCTGTTCAGGACCCTCAAAAAGAAGATCCCCGGCATGGACATCGTGGCGGAGGACCTGGGCGTGGTGAACGACCGTGTCCGCCGTCTGATTGCCTATACCGGCTATCCCGGCATGAAAACGCTGACCTTTGCCTTCGGCGGCGGGGACGACAACATCCACCTGCCTGACAATATCCCGGAAAACACCGCCTATTATACCGGCACCCACGACAACCAAACCGCCCGGGCCTGGGCGGAGAACGCCTCCGAGGAGGAAATGGCGCGGGCCATGAAGATCGTGGGCTTTGATAACAGGGAGGACGCCGCCTGGGCGCTGATCGCGTGCGTGATGAAGAGCCGCGCCCGCATCGCGGTGGCGCCCATGCAGGATGTGCTGAACCTGGGCGCTTTTGCCACCATGAACCATCCCGGCATCGTGGGCGGCAACTGGCTGTGGCGCATGAAGCCCGGCGCGGCCACCCCTGAAATTGCCGCAAGGCTCAGAAAGCTGAATGAGGAAGCCGACAGGAGGAATGCCTGATATGATGACCGCCAAGGAACTTCTTTCCCGGGCCGAAACCATCCTTTTGACCCGGGAGCATACCACCCTGGAAAACGCCGACGCCGCGCAGCTCCACGACGCCGTTTCCTCCGCCGCCATGGAGGCCCTGGCCCCCTTGTGGACGGAGAAGGAACGGGAGAGGCAGGGGAAGCGGCAGGCGTATTATATTTCCGCCGAATACCTGGTGGGCCGGATGGTATATAACAACCTGTTCTGCATGGGGCTTATGGAGGACCTCAAAAAGCTGCTGGCAGACCGGGGCGTGGACATCGCCATCCTGGAGGACATCGAGGACGACGCCTTTGGAAACGGCGGCCTGGGCCGGCTGGCGGCCTGCTTTCTGGACAGCGCCGTGACCCATGATATTCCTTTGACGGGCTATGGGCTGCGCTACCGCTACGGGCTGTTCAGGCAGAGCTTTGTTGATTTTTCTCAGCATGAGGAGCCGGACGACTGGGCCCGCTTCGGCGACCCCTGGAGCATCCGCCGGCTGGATGAGGCCGTGGTGGTGGAAATGAAGACGGGCAATGTGCTGGCCGTGCCCTACGATATGCCGGTGATCGGCTATGGGGCTATGAACGTGGGCACGCTGCGCCTGTGGCAGACCGAGAGCCTCCATGAGATTGATTTTTCGCTGTTCAATCAGCAGAAATACCAGGAGGCCGCCGCCGATAAAAACAAGGCGGAGGACATCGTCAAGTTCCTCTATCCCAACGATTCCGGGCGGGAAGGGAAGCAGCTTCGCATCAAGCAGCAGTACGTGCTGGTCAGCGCCACGATGCAGGATATCCTGCGCGCTTACAAAAAGCGCCATGGGAACGACTATTCCTTCTTCGCCGCGGAGCACGCCGTGCAGCTCAACGATACCCACCCCGTCATGGCCATCCCGGAATTGATCCGCCTGATGGAAAAGGACGGCGTATCCTTTGAGGACGCCTTCCAAACAGCGCAGAAGACCTTTGCCTATACCAACCATACCGTGATGCAGGAGGCCCTGGAAAAGTGGGACCTGAGCCTGCTTTCCTCCGTTTGCCCGGCCATCGCGGCGGTGATGAAAAAGATCGACGCCCGCTTCCGCGCGGAAATGAAGGGGCGGGGGGTCAGCCCGCTGCCGGGCCGGTGCATCATCGAGGGCGGCCGGGTGCATATGGCGCAGCTGGCGGTGTACGCCACCTTCGCCACCAACGGCGTTGCGGAACTGCACAGCGAGATTTTGAAAAAGGATTTGTTTGCCGATTGGTACTGCGTGTACCCCGAACGGTTCCAGAACAAAACCAACGGCATCACCCAGCGCCGCTGGCTGGGCCTGTGCAACCCGGAATTGTGCGCCCTGATCGAAGGGCGCATCGGCAAAAAATTCCTCACCGAGCTGGACGAACTGGAAAAGCTGGACCCCATGATCGACAGCGGCATGATCCGGGAATTCATGGCGGTCAAACGGGCCAAAAAGCATGAACTGACGGACGAGATTCGGAAGAAAACGAATATCAGCCTCCGCCCCGGCATGCTCTTTGACGTGCAGGTGAAGCGGCTGCACGAGTACAAGCGGCAGTTAATGAATGCGCTGTCCATTCTGGCCATCTATTACGGCCTCAAGGACGGCTCCATCCGGGATTTCACCCCCACCGCCTTCATCTTCGGGGCCAAGGCCGCCCCGGGCTATGACCGGGCCAAGGCTGTGATCCGCTTTATCAACATGATCGCGGATAAGGTGAACGGCGACCCTGAAATGGACGAACGGATGAAGGTGGCGTTCGTGCCCAATTACAATTGCTCCTGGGCGGAGAAAATCATTCCCGCTGCCGACGTCAGCGAGCAGATTTCTCCCGCGGGCACCGAGGCCAGCGGCACGGGCAACATGAAATTCATGCTCAACGGCGCCGTCACCCTGGGCACCTTCGACGGGGCCAACGTGGAGATCGTGGAGCAGGCGGGGCGCGAAAACAACTATATTTTCGGCGCCACCGTGGAGGAATTGAACGCCATTCGGGACACCTACGATCCCCAGACCATCTACAGGAGTGACCCGCTCATCGCCCGGGCGCTGGACACCCTGGCGGACGGCACCTTCCCGGACGGGGACGGGATGTTCCGGGAGCTTTATTCCTCCCTGCTGGTGGGGGCCTCCTGGCACCGGCCCGACCATTACTTTGTGCTTTATGATTTCCGCAGCTACCTGGAAGCCAAGCTGGCGGCCAACCGGGACTATGCCCGCGACCCGGAGGGCTTTGCCCGCAAGTGCCTAAAGAACGTGGCCCACGCGGGGAAATTTTCCTCCGACCGTACCATCCGGCAGTACGCCAAAGAAATCTGGAAAGTATAAACAACACCAAAAGGGAGCGGGCAAAACGCCCGCTCCCTTTTGCATGAAAAAGAATCAGCGGATGAAATTGGTGAATACCTTTTCGGGCTTGGGATGGGAAAGGCCCTGCTCCCGGCCCAGGGCGATGCATTTGATGAGCCAGGCCATGTTCCTGCCGATGTTGTGCATGGTGGTGATGCCCTCCTTGTCCTGGGGCACCTGATCCGGCTGGGCGCCGTGCACGTCGTTCCAGTAGGTGGAGGACACCACGGGCATATTGTTGATGGTGAAGTATTTGTTGATGACGTCAAAGGACGCGGAGGCGCCGCCCCGGCGGCAGGAAACCACCGCGGCCGCGGGCTTGAAGGCGAATTGCCGCCCGGCGGAATAGAAGGCCCGGTCCATCACGGTGAGCAGCCTGGCGCTGGGATGGGCGTAATACACCGGGCAGCCGAACACGAAGCCGTCGCATTCCCCGGCCTTTTCGGTGATTTCGTTTACGACGTCGTTGAACACGCATTTTCCCATTTCCCGGCATTTGCCGCAGGCGATGCAGTCGCTCATGGGTTTGTTGCCGATGAAGACGGTTTCGGTGGCGACGCCTTCTGCCTCAAGGGCCTCCGCCACCGCCTTCAGCGCCACAGACGTGCACCCGTTGGGCCGGGATGAGCCGTTGATGAGCAATACTTTCATCCTGATTTCCCTCCTTATATGCCCGCGGAAACACAATTGGTTCCCGTCGTTTATGCTGTTTTTCCATCCGGTTTTCTTTGGAAGGGGTACAGGGGGAACCTTTCTTTTTCCGAAAAGAAAGGTTTCCCTGCCATTATTTTCCTGCTTACACGTTGAACCGGAACAGCGTCACGTCCCCGTCCTGCATCACGTATTCCTTGCCCTCGGAGCGGACCAGGCCCCGTTCCCTGCAGGCGGCCATGCTGCCCAGTTCCTTGAGTGTTTCAAAGGGCACGATTTCGGCGCGGATGAAGCCCCGCTCAAAATCGGTGTGGATTTTGCCGGCGGCCTGGGGCGCCTTGGTGCCCCGCACGATGGTCCAGGCCCGGCATTCGTCCTCCCCGGCGGTGAGGAAGGAAATGAGACCCAGCAGGTGATAGCATTTGCGGATCAGCCGGTCCAGCCCGCTTTGGCCGATGCCCAGTTCCTGGAGGAATTCCTCCTTTTCGCCGGGCTCCATCTGGGCGATCTCCTCCTCGATCCGGGCGGAAATCACCAGCACCTCCGCGTCCTCCCCCGACGCGATTTCCTTCACCTGCTTTACAAATCCAATGCTGTCCTCCTCGTCGGCCACTTGATCCTCGGCGATGTTGGCGGCGTAAATGACGGGCTTTGTGGTGAGGAGGAACCAGCCCCGGACGGTTTCCCTTTCCTCATCGCTGAGGGCACAGGTGCGGGCGGGCCGGCCCGCTTCCAGGTGCTGAAGCACCCGGGCGGCCAGATCGGCCTCCTCGCCGTATTTCTTTTCGCCGGTCTTGATGAGCTTGCGGGCCTTTTCCTCCCGCCTGGCCACGGTTTCCATATCGGCGAAGATCAATTCCAGATTGATGGTCTCGATGTCGCGGGCGGGGTTCACGCTGCCGTCCACGTGGATGATGTTTTCATCCTCAAAGCAGCGCACCACATGCACGATGGCCTCGCATTCCCGGATGTGGGAGAGGAATTTATTGCCCAGGCCCTCGCCCTTGCTGGCGCCCTTTACCAGCCCGGCGATATCCACGAATTCCACCGTGGCGGGCGTGACCTTTTTGGGATGGTACATTTCCGCCAGCACGGTGAGGCGCCTGTCCGGCACCGGCACGATGCCGGCGTTGGGCTCGATGGTGCAGAACGGGTAATTGGCGGCCTGGGCGCCGGCGCCGGTAATGGCATTGAACAGGGTGCTTTTCCCCACGTTGGGAAGCCCCACCACGCCTAACTTCATAGGTCCTTCTTCCTCCTTGAGCAGCTTTTGCGCGGCGCCGCGCGTATATTGCCCCGCGGCGCGGCGGCCCCGGGGCAATATGCGTCACAGCGTGGCTATTATAACAAATTTATGCGGTTTTCTCAATATGGCAGCGCCATGAAATCACGATTTTGTTGAACAGACCGGTTCCGTTTGCTCCCGGTGCAGCCGGAATTCCACCGCACGCCGGAGATAGGAAAGGTATTCCTCGTCCTGGCACATGGCTTTCCCCGGAGTGTCGGACAGCTTGGCCACCGGCCGGCCGTTGACGGACTGCAGCTTGATGACGATATTCAGCGGCTTTTCGCAGGTGTCATTGGAAACGAAGGTGCCGATGCCGAAGGAAACCTTGGCGCGGTCTTTGAAATGATCGTACAGCGCCTGAGCCCGGTCAAAATCCAGGCTGTCGCTGAACAGGAGCAGCTTGGATTTGGGATCCGCGCCGTAGCGACGGTAATGGGCAATCATTTTTTCGCCCCAGGCGTAGGGGTCGCCGCTGTCGTGGCGCACGCCGGTAAAGTTATTCACCATGGAGCGGTCAAAATCCATGAGGAATAAATCCGTGGTGACGGTGTCGGTGAGGGCGGTGCCGTTATCGCCCTTGTATTCGCCGTACCAATCCTGCAGGGCGTAGTGATTGGTATATGAAAGGGGGATGGAATCAATGCCCTGGTACATTTGGACGAACTCATGGGCGTAGGTGCCGATGGGCGTCAGGCCGTGCTTCCTGGCCAGATAGACGTTGGAGGTGCCCACCATGCTGCCCGTTTCCCGGGCGAAGCGGCGCACCACCTCATCCTCCCACTCCCGGGAAAGCCGGCGGCGGCACCCGAATTCCGCGAAGGGGAAGGTGTACCTGCCGGATTGAAAGGCCCATATTTTTTCGTTCAGTCGGCTTTCCGCGCTGCTTTTCAGGGCGTCATAATCATATTGCATGCGAAAATACACTTCATTGACGATTTCCAGCAGATAGATTTCAAACTGCATGGCGGAAAACAATGGCCCGTGCACCCGGATGCCGAGCCGCCCCTCTTCGGACAGGGACGTTTCCACATAATCCCGGATGGGATGCCACAGGCGCAGAAATTCCACATAATCGCTTTTGATGAAGCGGATGGCGCGAAGATAATCCAATTCCTCCCTTGTGAAGGCGAGGGTGCAGAGATGATCGATCTGCGCGTTGATTTCATCAAACATGTCCGGGGTGAAGACCACGTCCTTATCCCGGCAGAGGAAAATGTACTCGCCGCACAGGTCGGTGTGCCGGTGGAAGATGACCTGGTCCATGTTGAACTTGTACAGGTCCGTGTCCAGAAGCGATGTGATGATGGGCTTCATTTTTCCATCTCCTTTTCATGCAGGGGAAACAGCAGGGGATAAACCTCGGGGGGCACGCCCCGCCGCGCCTCTTCTGTCCTGCCCCGGGTCAATTGCCGACGGATTTCCGAGGAGGATACATGCCGCACATCCGCCGGCATATCCACAAACAAAAGCCCGCGCTCCATGCCGCGCAGGAAGGCGCTGGAAAAAAGCAGGCCATCCCGGCTGTCGCCGCCGCGCAGCACGCACACGATGCCGAATTCCGCCGCAATTTCCCGGGGACGCCGCCAGGAGCCTTCCATGGCTTTCAACTGATCCGAGCCCACCAGCAGCGATGGGATGAGGCCCTCCTGCCGCAGCCTGCACAGGGAATCATAGGTATAGGGCTGCCGGGGCGAAAGGATATCTACCGGCGACACCCGCATCCAGGGCCGCGCCGCGGCGGCGGCTTCCAGCATCCTGATGCGCCGCGCGTCGCCGTAGGCGAAATCCTTTTTTTGCGTTTCCGTGATATAGGCGGCCTTGGAGGGCACGAAGACCACCCCCAGGGCGCCGGCGGCGCGCATGGCCGCTTCCGCCAGGCGGAGGTGGGCGCAGGTGGGCGGGTTGAAAGCGCCGAAAAACGCCAGGGTCTTTTGCATACGTTTACGCTCCAAAAGGGTCCAGGGTGAGGGGCAGGCGCCGCTTGTGCAGGGCGGCGCGCTCTTTTTTGCGGATTTTTTCATCCGTTTCCGGATTTCCGCAGGTGCCACGGCGGATATAGGCGTGGATATCCCCATAGGCGATGCCCAGCCTTTCCTCATCGCTTCTGCCGCTCAGGCCGTCCGCCGGCGTTTTCAGCACCAGATCACGCGGCAATTCCTCCATGGTCAGGCCCACCTGCACCACCTCCACGCTGGTCAGGGCGCCCAGTACGGAAAAATCGCAGGACGTATCGCCGTCCTTGGTGCAGTAGCCCACGGTCATTTCCGAAAGGTTGCCGGTGCCCGCCAGCCGCGCCCCCAGCGCCTGGGTGATATACCGAAGCGCCGTCATGCGCAGGCGGGGCGGCACGTTGATATCGCTCTCCCGGCTGAAGGGCAGGGAAAAGCCCTCCTCCGCGGAAAGTGCATCCGTCAGGGCGCGGTGCATGGCGCGGATATTTACGGTGCGCGTCCGGATGCCCAGGCACGCGCAGACCCGCTGGCTGTCCCCGATGTCGCGCTGTTCCCCGTCGGGCAGCAGCACGCCGTATACGTTTTCCTTTCCCAGCGCCCGGGCGCACAGGGCCGCAGTGACGGAGGAATCCTTGCCCCCCGATATGCCCACCACCACCCTTGAAAACCCCTGCGCGGCGGCCAGATCACCAATCCCGCGGATCAGGCGGTCCCGGGCGGCATCGGCCTGGAACACATATGCTTTCATAGGCCCTCCGTCAAATGATTTCGATCTGGCAGCTCGCCATGGTTTCCAGGGCGGCGCGGTGCCTGTCCGGCGTCACCCCCGCGCAGCAGCCGCTGTTGACCCGGATATGCGCCTCCGGCAAAAACGATTTGAGCAGCAGCGCGTTGGAAACCACGCAGATGTCGGTGCACAGGCCCATCAGCTCGATTTCCGTTTCCTGGCCGTCGGCGCGGCGGGCGATATACCCGGGAAGCTCGGTGCTGCCAAAGGCGCTCTTGAGAATGCAGCGGCATTCGCCCATGGCCTCCCGGATGGTTTCGTGGATCTGCCATCCGGACGTGCCCTCCGCGCAGTGGACCACGGGCAGCCGCCGGCCCTCCTGGGTGTTCAGGTAATTGCCAAAGTGGGTATCCATGGTGGCGATACATTCATAGCCCTGCGCCACAAGGGCGCGGATGCGCGCGGCGGCCGCGGGGATGATCTGCTGCGCCTCCCAGGTGCCCAGGGAACCGTCGATAAAATCATGCTGCATATCAATGACCACCAAAAACCTTTTCATGGGGACGCCTCCTTTGCCCGCCGGCCGTCATTGTTTCCATATATTTCCATGCTCATTCTATCACACATGCCAAATCCGTGTCAAATTCGCCGCCGGCAGGCGGGGGCTTAAAAAACCTATCAAAAAGGAAAAAATGCTCAAACAATCAAGACAGGCGGGACGGCGCATGCTATACTAAGGCCATAACAGTGCTGTTGTATGTTGCTGCGGAGGGGAGGCGAACATGAAAAACCTGTATATCCTCAATGACGCCCTGAATTTCATTGAGGATCATTTGAAGGAGGACTTCGCCCAGGCGGATATTGCCGCCTACTGCTGCTGCTCGCTTTCCAGCCTGCAAAAGCTGTTCAGCTACGCGTTCCATATCGGCGTTTCCGATTATGTGACGCGGCGGCGGCTCACCTGCTGCGCCCGGGAGCTGGTGGCGGGGGACAGGAGCATCCTGGATCTGGCGCTGGACTGGGGCTATCAATCCCCGGAGGCGCTGACGCGGGCCTTTGCCCGCATGTGGGGCGAAACGCCCGCCGCCTTCCGGAAAAACAGGAAATTCACCGGCATGTTTCCCCGCTTTGAAGCCATCAAACAAGAGAACGGAGGTTATCTTATGCAGGAACCGCGCAGAAAATACGACATCAGTGAATTGTACGATCTGCTTTCCCAGGCCCGGGGCACCTACATCCTGGCCTTTGACATTCATGGCCTGATGCCCATCAATGAGATTTCCCGGAAGGCGGGGGACATGGCCATCCGGGAATCCATCCGCCGCATTGAGGACGCGGCGGAGGAGAACATGGTTTTCTTCCGGGTGGGCGGCGATGAATTCGCCCTGATGACGGGCCTTTCCGATGAGGCAGCCGCGGACGCCCTGGCCCGCCGGGTCACGGACCGGAACGGCGAGCCCATCATTTGGGAAGGAAAGGAAATCCCCCTTTCCCTGTACGCGGCCAAGATGAAGATCGCGGATAAAACCATCCGCTACAGCGAGCTCTATCCCCAAATCGACCGCGCGCTGACGGAAGCGAAAAAGTAACGGCGCAGACAAAGGCTTCGCCTCGGCGGGGGCCTGGCCCCTCCGGGGCTTTTTTCTTTCCCGCCTTGTCAAATCGGGATTCATCCTGTATAATATGGGATGAATAATCTATGACACATAAGGGAGATGCATCGCTATGAAGGTATTGATCGTCAACGCCGGGTCCTCCTCGCTGAAATACCAGCTGATCGATATGGAGAATGAGGAGACGCTGGCCAAAGGGCTGGTGGAGCGCATCGGCATGGGCGGCGTGGGCCATGCGGAAATGAAGGTGAACGGCAAAACCGTCTTTGACGTGGAGGAGCCCATTGAGGACCACGTGAAGGGCTGCCAGCTGATGATCCGCGCCCTGACCGACCCGGAAAATGGCGTTGTGAAGGATATGAGCGAAATCGGCGCGGTGGGGCACCGCGTGCTGCACGGCGGCAATAAATTTTCCGAATCGGTGGTCATCAACCAGGCGGTCATGGACGCCATTGAGGAATTCATCCCCCTGGGCCCGCTGCATAACCCCGCCAATCTGATGGGCATCAAGGCCTGCCAGGCCGTCATGCCGGACACCCCCATGGTGGCGGTGTTTGATACCGCCTTCCACCAGACCATGCCGCCCAAGGCCTATATGTACGGCGTGCCGTATGAATACTACGAGCGGCTGCATGTGCGGCGCTACGGCTTCCACGGCACCAGCCACCGCTATGTGAGCCGCCGGACGGCGGAATTCCTGGGCAGGGACCCCAAGGACCTGCGCATCATCATCGCCCACCTGGGCAACGGTTCGTCCTTAAGCGCCGTAATGGGCGGCAAATGCGTGGACACCTCCATGGGCATCACGCCGTTGGAGGGCGTCATCATGGGCACCCGTTCGGGCGTCATGGACCCGGCAGTGGTGCAGTATATCTGCGATAATGACCATATTTCCGTGGATGAAATGCTGAATATCTGCAACAAGAAGAGCGGATTGCTCGGCATCAGCGGCCTGAGCAACGACATGCGGGACGTGGACAAGGCGGCCCGGGAGGGCCACCAGCGGGCCAAGCTGGCCCGGGATATGCTGATCTACGGCATCCGGAAATACATCGGCTCCTATGCCGCCGCCATGAACGGCGTGGACGCCATCGTGTTCACCGCCGGCATTGGGGAAAACAATATTGAGCTGCGCCGGGATGTGATGGCGGGCTTTGAATTCCTGGGCGCGAAGATCGACCCGGAAAAGAACGCCGCCGTGAAGCCGGGCCGTGCCGTGGAGACGGATATTTCCGCCGCGGACAGCCGGGTGAAGGTGCTGGTGATCCCCACCAACGAGGAAATCGCCATCGCCCGGGATACGCTGGAATTGGTGAGCCGGCTGTAATACCGCGCTCCGTCCGCTGCGGCGCAATGCCGCCGTTGGGTCCGGGATCAAAACAGAACCGCGAAGGGAAAAGGCTCCCTTCGCGGTTTTTTTGCATGATCCGTTCAGTTTGTTAACCGGCGTTTGTTACTTCCGTTCCTTGACTTCCCGGGCCAGTTTCTCGGCAAATTCGGAAACGGTATACACGCTGGTCTGGTCCGTCTCCCGGTCGCGGACGGAAATATTGCCCTCGGCGATTTCCTTTTCGCCGATGATGATCATGTAGGGCACCTTATCCTCCTGCCGGGCATAGCGGATTTTATAGCCGATCTTTTCGTTGCGGTCGTCCAGTTCCACCCGGAAGCGCATCTGCCGCAACTGGTCATACACCTTGCCGGCATAGTCCATGCTCTTGTCGGAAACGGGCAGCACCTTCGCCTGCACCGGCGCCAGCCACACGGGGAAGATGCCCTTGGTTTCTTCGATGAGGTAGGCCATGAACCGGTCCAGGGAGCCCAGGATGGCCCGGTGGATCACCACGGGGGTCTTTTCCACGCCGTCCCTGTCGATGTACTTCAAATCAAACTTGGCGGGCAGGCAGAAATCCAGCTGGCAGGTGGAAAGGGTATACTCCGCGCCCACAGCGGGCCGCACGTTCACGTCCAGCTTGGGGCCGTAGAAGGCCGCCTCGCCGATTTCCTCGGTGAAGTGGATGCCCAGCTCCGTGAGCACCTCCCGCAGCGCGTTTTCCGCCTTCTCCCACATTTCGTCGTCCTGGTGGTACTTCACCTTGTCCTCGGGATCGCGCAGGGAGAGGACGCACCGGTAATCGGTGATTTTGAAATCCTTGTAGGTGTCAAAGATCAGATCCACCACCGCGCCCACTTCATCCTTGATCTGGTCCGGGGTGACGAAAAGGTGGGCGTCGTTCTGGCAGAAGTGGCGGCCGCGCTCAATGCCCTTGAGCACGCCGCTGGGCTCATAGCGGAAATCGTGGGCGATTTCGCCGATGCGGATGGGCAGATCCCGGTAGGAATGGGGGCGGCTGGCGTAGATCATCATATGATGGGGGCAGTTCATGGGCCTGAGCACAAAGCCTTCGCCCTCCACCTCCATGATGGGGAACATGTTTTCCCTGTAATGCTCCAGATGCCCGCTGGTCTTGTACAGGTTCACCGATCCGACGCAGGGCGTCAGAACGTGCTGATATCCCAGCATGATTTCCTTGTCCCTGATGTAGTTTTCCAATTGCTGCCACAGGGTATAGCCCTTGGGCAGGAACATGGGCAGGCCCTTGCCGATCAGGTCGTTGGTCATAAACAGCTGCATATCCTTGCCGATGCGTCGATGGTCCCGGGCCTTGGCCTCCTCCACCTGCTTTAAGTATTCGCCCAATTCTTCCTGGTTGCGGAAGGCGGTCCCGTTCAGGCGGGTGAGCATCTTGTTTTTCTGGTCGTTTTTCCAGTACGCGCCGGAAAGGGACAGGAGCTTAAAGGCTTTCAGGGCCTTGGTATAGGTCAGATGCGGGCCCACGCACATGTCGATGTAATCGCCCTGCTGGTAAAAGGTGATAACGGCGTCGTCCGGCAAATCGGCGATGTGCTCCACCTTGTAGATTTCACCCCGTTCCCGCATCAGCTTTACCGCTTCATCCCGGGGCAGGGGATAGACCTTGAAGGGCAGGTTTTCCTTCACGATCTTCTGCATTTCCCGTTCGATGGCGGGCAGGTCCTCGTCGGAGAGCCGCACATCGCCCAGGTCGATGTCGTAATGAAAGCCCTTTTCGGTGGCGGGGCCGTAGGCGAAGTGGGCGTCCGGATACAGCCGCTTCACGGCCTGGGCCATGATATGGGCGGCGCTGTGGCGCAGCACCTCCAATTCCATTTCCTCCGGGCATTCGGCCACGCGGCCGTCGTTGTAAATGATCTTCATGCTTCTTTCCTCCTCCGTTGTTTCGCTTTTTTCCGGGGTCTGGGAGGGCAATCAAAAGCGCCCGTCCCATCATGTGAAATGAAGGGACGAGCGCGAATCATTCTTCTTCGCCCGCGGTTCCACCCTTGTTGCCCATCCCCGCAGGATGGGCCGCTCGATGTGCGCGCTGTATCGGGCGCAGGCCGCCGCCGGTCGGGAGGCGGTATTTCCTTCCTGTGCTTACGCGCTTGCACCGTCCGCGCGCTCTCTGAAAGCCGGGGGAGAGGAAACGTGTTCTCCGTCATTCCGGGGATTGCAGGCATTATACACCCGCGGGGGAGGGGATGTCAACCCCCTGTCCTTTGCGCTTTGCGGAAAAAAGCGCCCGCCCTGCCAATATCGCCCTGTGTTCGCTTATGTCAGGTCCGCCTCCAGGCGCACGCACCGGCCCACGAAGGTGATTTCGTTATAGTTCTTGATTTCGCTTTCAAAAGCCTCGTCGTACTTTTGCAGCATGGCCTGGTAATCGTTCACCCGCTTCACTTTCCGCAGCACCCCTCCCTGGGGCGTCTGCAAAAGCATGATGGCTCCGTCCACGGCGGCCTGGGCGGGCACCACCAGCAAAAGGTCCCCCCGCTGGACGCGGAAGCCCCGCAATTCGTTGTCCGGGGCCATGAAGTAAAACACCTTGTCCGGACTGGCGCCTTCGATTTTGCCGTCCGTGATGGGCAGCAGCCGATGGCCTACCTCCTTCATTACGGCGTTGTATATGGGCACGTGCTTGAGCACGCCGGAAAGGGCGTCCAGCCAGATGGAGCCGGAAACGCCGGCATCGGTCTCCGCTACGGCCTCCGGTTTCTTGGCGGCCATTTTCTTTTCCGCCGCCTGCTGGATGCGGGGCACGGCGGACTGCAGGTCCACCGTGGCGGCAATGTCGTCCAGGGTGAAGTCCGCCTCGGTCTGCTCCCTGAGGCCCATGGTTTTCAGGATGCGGCGGGCCTGGTCGTCGGCAATGATGCGGCTTCCGGCCTCCACTTCCATTAAATATTTGTCGCTTACGCCGCACTTTTTGGCCACCTGCTTATATGTCAGGCCCTGGCGGGTGCGTTCCAGGCGGATCAAATCTCCCAATCTGCTCATAATGCTGTATCTCCTTGACTGATTATTCGGTGAGCCGCAGCGCGGGCCGGGCATTGAGGGAAAGATCGGCGATTTCCCCCCGCAGCAGATGATAATAGGCCGCCGAGCCGATCATGGCGGCATTGTCCCCGCAAAGGGACAGGGCGGGCATGTAAAGTTGGATACCTGCCTTGCCGCAGGCGGACTGCATTTCCCGGCGCAGCAGGCTGTTGGCCGATACGCCGCCGGCCAGGGCCATTTTGGGAAGGTGCAGCTCCCTGGCCGCCAGCATGGCCTTGTCCACCAGGAAAGAAACCACCGCCTGGCGGAAGGAAGCGGCCAGGTCCGCGTCGCAGAGCGGTTCGCCCTTCTGCCGGGCGTTGTGCACGGCGTTGATGAAGGCGGTCTTGAGGCCGGAGAAGGAATAATCATAGCGCCCTTCCGTTTTGGGCCGGGGCAGCTTCAGGGCGTTGGGGTTTCCCTCTTCCGCCAGACGGTCCAGCAGCGGCCCGCCGGGGTAGGGAATGTTCAGCACGCGGGCCGCCTTGTCGAAGGCCTCCCCGGCGGCGTCGTCCTGGGTCTGGCCCAGGATGCGGAACACGCCGTAATCCTCCACCGAAAAAAGGTGGCTGTGTCCGCCGGATACCACCAGGCAGGCAAAGGGCGGCGTAAAATCCGGATGGGTAAGGAAATTGGCGCAGATATGCCCTTCGATGTGGTTCACGGCGATGAGGGGCTTTCCACTGGCGAAGGCCAGGGCCTTGGCGCAGGAAACGCCGATGAGCAGCGCGCCCACCAGCCCGGGCCCACAGGTAACGGCGACGGCGTCCGCGTCGGAAAGCGTCATGCCCGCGTCGGAAAGGGCCTGGTCCACCATGAGGTCCACCTTTTCCACGTGTGCCCGGCTGGCGATTTCCGGCACCACGCCGCCGTAGAGGGCGTGCAGGTCGATCTGGGTGAAAACGGCGTTGGAGAGGATTTTTCGCCCATCCTCCACCACGGCGGCGGCGGTCTCGTCGCAGCTGGATTCAATGGCCAGGATGCGGACGTGATCCTTTTCGCGCAGTTTTTCCGCGGCCTGCCGGCTTGCTTCAAAATAGTTCATTGCTTCTTCTGTTCCTTTGATGTTTTCATCCAGGCGATGATGAGCAGCGCCATCATGCCCAGCACCGGCAGCAGGGATTTTGCCATTTCCCCGGCATACCAGGCAAAAAAGGAAATGGGCATCAGGGCCACCAGCAAATCGGCGCCGGGGTCCAGCAGCCACAGGTCATTGGTGAAGGCCGCCTGATGGAAGGTCCAGAACAGGCCCCGGAAATTCACCGCGCCCCAAACGGCCAGCGCCGTGGCCAGGGCCAGCAGGAAAAGCGCAGCCAGGGCAAAGCCCCGCACCAGGGACGAAAGCAGCCTTTGCTTATCCCTGGCGGTCAAATACAATACGGCAAGGAGGGCGACCGTCCCGCCCCCGCCGATCCAGCGCATCCCCTTCAGGGCGGATACGATGCCGCGCACGTCCCGAAGGTGCGCGTTTTCCTTATCGGAAAAGGCCGGCACGGCGCCGCCGCCGTCATAGGCGGGCACCCGGGGCAAATCGGTTTTGCCGTCCAGGTAATCCGAAAGGGCCGCGGCATAATCTCCGTATCGGGAGGCGGGCACGTTCAGATGCTCTGTCTGGGCGTACTGCAAAAAGCCCTGCTTCATCAGCGCCGCGTTGGTGACGCTGCCCGCCGCGATGGAGCACAGCAGGGAAAGCAGGCCCAGGAGGCCCAGGAAAAAATAAAAGGAGCGCGCAATACGGCGGTTCATACTTCCTCCGGCAGATAATTTGCGATGTCCTGGCAAACGTCCGAAAAACGGGAACGAATATCGGCGTTTGAGTATCGTAAAACGCGGATACCGTGGCTTTTCATGTATGCGTCACGCTTTTGATCAGATAAAACATGGTCTTTCTCACCGTGCTGCTGGCCATCCAATTCAATGACCAGATGCGCTTGCGCAATATAAAAATCGGCAATGTAACGCCCAATCACTTTTTGCCGATTGACGGTGAAGGGCAGCGCCTTGAGGAAATCATACCAAAGATGCCGCTCCTCCCTTGTCATTTCGCGGCGGAGCTTTTGCGCATTTTCCGTTAATCGTTGGTTGTTCAGCGTGTTCACGGTGCCACCTCATCCGTCAGGCTGCGCCTGCCACCTTCCCCTCCAGGGGAAGGCATGTTTTTCCTGTCGTGTATGTTCAAGAAGAATATTCCTGAAAAGCCATGGAATGTGCCAATTGGGAGACGCAGCTCATTTGGCGGCAGCCGACCAAAAGGCTTCCCCTTGAGGGGAAGCTGTCATGCGAAGCATGACGGATGAGGTGGCATCACTGCATCTTCAAATACGCTGTGGTGAAGCCCTCCAGGTTGCCGTCCATCACGTCGTCAATGTTGCCGGATTCAAAGCCGGTGCGGTGATCCTTCACCATGGTGTAGGGCTGGAAGACGTAGGAGCGGATCTGGCTGCCCCATTCGATTTTTTTCATTTCGCCCTTGATGTCGGCCATTTCCTGTTCCTTTTCGCGCTCGCGGAGCTCCAGCAGCCGGGCCTTGAGCATTTTGATACAGGTGGCGCGGTTCTGCACCTGGTCGCGCTCCGTCTGGCAGGAAACGACGATGGTGACGTCGTCCTTGACGTACGTCATGCGGACGGCGGAGGAGGTCTTGTTCACGTTCTGGCCGCCGGCGCCGGAGGAATGGTAGGTGTCCACCCGGACGTACTTCATGTCGATTTCGATTTCGCTGTCATCGTCCTCAAGCATGGGGGCCACGTCCAGGGAAGCAAAGGAGGTGTGCCGCCGGGCGTTGGAATCAAAGGGCGAAATGCGCACCAGCCGGTGCACGCCCTTTTCTCCCCGGAGATACCCGTAGGCGTGGTCGCCCGAAACCTCGAAGGTGACGGATTTGACGCCCGCCTCGTCGCCGTCCAGCAGGTCCAGCAGCTTCACGGTGAAGCCCATGCGCTCGCAGTACCTTGTGTACATGCGGTAGAGCATCTGGGTCCAGTCCTGGGCCTCGGTGCCGCCGGCCCCGGCGTGGAGGGAGAGGACGGCGTCCCGGTCGTCATACTTGCCCCGCATGAGGGTCTCCAGGGCCAGGGCCTCGGTCTCCTTTTCCAGGCGCTCCAGTTCGGCGGTGATTTCCTCCACCATGGAAGGGTCGTTTTCCTCATTGGCCAGGTCGATCATGGTTTCCACGTCGTCACAGCCGGAGAGCAGGGAATTGTAGTGCTTGATGCGGCCTTCCAGGCTGGCGATGCGGCGGTTCACGTGGGTGGACCTTTCCAGGTTGTCCCAGAAGCCCTCGGCGTTCATTTCTTCGTGCAGCTCCTGAAGCTCCCTTTCCATATCATCCATGTGCAGCCCGCCGGCGATTTCGGTGAGCTGGGCGCGGAGGGAATCCAGGCGCGGGGTGAATTGTTCCAGTTCCAGTATCATAATAATCGCTCCTTAAATGAGAAGGGTGGTCATGCGGAGGGGGAGAAGCAGGCGGCTGACAGCAGCCCGGCGGGAAAGACGCTACGCTTTCCGGGCCGGTTTACGGCTCAGCTCCCAGGTTCCGCCCGCAGCAGTTCTTGTATTTCTTGCCGCTGCCGCAGGGGCAGGGATCGTTGCGGCCGATCTTCTTTCCTACCTTCACCGGGGTCTGGGGGGCAGGGCGGCTGGCGGCGGGCCGGGCGGGGCCCACACGCACGGGGCCTTCCGACGCGCCCCGGGCCGCGGTGGGCCGGGCAACGGCCTGGCGCTGGGCGGCGGTTTGCTCGATCTTGAGCTGATAGAGGCGGCGCACGGTATCCTCCCGGATCAGGTGCACCATTTCCTCGAACATATCGTAGCTTTCCAGCTTGTATTCATTGACGGGGTCCCGCTGGGCATAGGCGCGCAGCCCGATGCCGTCCCGAAGCTGGTCCATGGCGTCGATATGGTCCATCCACCGCAGGTCCACGGCGCGCAGCAGAATGGCCCGTTCCAATTCGCGCATGTCGATGCCCAGCTCCCGGATATTGGCTTCCCGCTCCTCATAGAAGCGCGCGGCGGTCTTTTTGAGGAATTCCGCGGCGTCCTCTTTCTTAAAGGAGCGGAAGGCGTCCCGGTTGGCGTCGATGGTGCCGGCGGGCACGCACAGGCGCTCCAGATAATCCTTGAGGCCGTTCAAATCCCATTCCTTCTGGTTTTCCGCGTTCAGGAACCGGCTGCAGGCCTCGTCGATGAGCGATTCGGTCATGTTCCGCACCACGGACTGCATATCCTCGCCCCGGAGCACCTGCTGGCGCTGGCCGTAGATGACCCCGCGCTGCTGGTTCATCACGTCGTCGTACTGCAGCACATGCTTGCGGATTTCAAAGTTCCGGCTCTCCACCCGCTTCTGGGCGTTCTCGATCTGCTTGGTGAGCATGCCGGCTTCCAGGGGCGTATTTTCATCCATGCCCAGCCGCTGGATCAGGGGCTGGATGCGTTCGCCGCCGAAGAGGCGCATAAGATCGTCCTCCAGGGCGATGAAGAACTGGCTGGAGCCCGGGTCGCCCTGGCGGCCGGCGCGGCCGCGGAGCTGATTGTCGATGCGGCGGGATTCGTGGCGCTCGGTGCCGATGATGTGCAGCCCGCCCACGGCCACTACCTTGTCATGCTCCACATCGGTGGTCTTTTTGTATTCGGCCTTCAATGCCTGGTAATGCTTCCGGGCCTCCAGGATTTCTTCGGATACGTTTTCATTAAAGCCTGTGGCAGCCTCGATGATTTCCTCGGGGATCTCCTCCTGCCGCATGGTGCGCCGGGCCAGGAAATCCGGGTTGCCGCCCAGCAGGATATCGGTGCCGCGGCCGGCCATGTTGGTGGCGATGGTGACGGCGCCGTAATGGCCCGCCTGGGCCACGATGGCGGCCTCACGGGCGTGGTGCTTGGCGTTGAGCACTTCGTGTTCGATGCCCCGCATTTCCAGCATATGGCTGATGAGCTCGCTGACCTCCACGGAAACCGTGCCCACCAGAATGGGCTGGCCGGTTTCGTGGCGGCGGATGATCTCCTCCACCACGGCGGCGTATTTGCCCTTCTTGGTGCGGTAGATCACGTCGTTGAGATCATCGCGGATCATGGGCTTGTTGGTGGGCACCTGCACCACGTCCAGCCGATAAATGCCCTGGAATTCACCCTCCTCCGTCTTGGCGGTGCCCGTCATGCCGGAGAGCTTTTTGTACATGCGGAAATAGTTTTGGAAGGTGATGGTGGCCAGGGTCTTGCTTTCCCGTTCCACCTTCACGTGCTCCTTGGCCTCGATGGCCTGGTGAAGCCCGTCGCTGTACCGGCGGCCTACCATGAGGCGGCCCGTAAACTCATCCACGATGATGACCTGGTCGTTCTGCACCACGTAATCCACGTCGCGCTTCATAATCACGTTGGCCTTCAGGGCGTTCAGGATATAGTGGTTCAGTTCGTTGTTTTCCGCGTCGGTGAGGTTTTCGATGCCGAAGGCGGATTCGGCCTTGCGGGTGCCCTCCTCGGTGAGCAGCACGGCCTTTTCCTTTTCCTCCAGGGTATAATCCTCCTCCGGGCGCAGCCGGGAAGCGAATCGGTCCGCCCGCTCGTACATATCGGTGGATTTTTCGCCCTGGCCGGAAATGATGAGGGGCGTGCGGGCCTCGTCGATCAAAATGGAGTCCACCTCGTCCACGATGGCGAACACGTGGCCCCGCTGCACCATGTCCTTTTCATAGAGCACCATATTGTCCCGCAGGTAATCGAAGCCCATTTCGTTGTTGGTGCCGTAGGTGATATCGCAGGCATAGGCTTCCTTGCGCTGGGCGCTGTCCAGGTCATGCACGATGATGCCCACGGTGAGGCCCAGGAAACGGTAGAGCTTGCCCATTTCCTCGCCCTGGAAGGAGGCCAGATAATCGTTCACCGTCACGATATGCACGCCCTGGCCGGTAAGGGCGTTCAGATAGGCGGGCAGTGTGGCGGTGAGGGTTTTGCCTTCGCCGGTTTTCATTTCGGCGATGCGCCCCTGATGCAGCACGATGCCGCCGATCATCTGCACCCGGAAGGGGCGCAGGCCCAGCGTCCTTTTGCTGGCCTCCCGCACCACGGCGTAGGCCTCCGGCAGAAGCTGGTCCAGCGTTTCGCCCTTCTGATAGCGGGCCTTGAACTCGTCTGTTTTGGCCGCCAGCGCCTCATCGGAAAGCGCCTCCATCTGAGGCTCCATTGCGTCGATCCTGTCGGCGATTTTTTCAAGGGGACGCAGCAGCGCGTCGTTGCCGATCCCCAGCGTTTTTTTCAAAAATTCCAGCATGCCTTTTCTCCTTGATTCAGATGGGCGCACGGCCCGGCGGGGCTACATTGCACCATTCTTTATTATATCACGCGGCCCGGGCACATAGCAACCTTTTTTTCGCTTTGCGGCGGCCGGTGCCTTTTTCGCTTTGCGGCGGCCGGTGCCTTTCGGGGGCGTCCGGCGCGGCGGGTTCTTGTGTTTTTCGGGCGCATGGGGTATAATAAGCAAAACAAAGCGGGGAGGAAAGCGGGACGTGAGCATTTTATCGCAGCTTCAGAGCGACCCGGCGGGCACGCTGATCATGCTTTTATACCGGGCGCCGGCGGTGCTCATCGCCCTGACGCTGCATGAAATGGCCCATGGGTATGCGGCGCTCAAATGCGGCGATCCCACCGCCCAGATGATGGGGCGGCTGTCCTTCAACCCCTTAAAGCACCTGGACCCCATCGGCACGCTGTTCATGTTTCTCTTCGGCTTCGGCTGGGCCCGGCCCGTGCCGGTGAATCCCCGGAATTTCAGGAATTTCCGCCGGGATGATTTGCTGGTTTCCGTTGCGGGCGTGGTGATGAATTTCTGCCTGTTCCTGTTTGCCACGCTGCTGATGGTTGGGGTGAACCAGCTGCTGTTCACCGAGGAAGTGTGGACGCTGGGAGAACTGACCACCCGGCGGGATTTCCTGGGCTTTGACGGCTATAATTTCTATTCCGTTTTCACGGGGCTGAACGAGGTGTTTGTCCGGCGCGCCGCCGGCGGCGCGTATTATGTGGAAGGGTTTTATTCCTATCTGCGCACGCCATGGCTTCTGTACGTGCAAAGGTTTTTGATGAATTTTGCCATGATCAATCTGGGCCTGGCGGTGTTCAACCTGCTGCCCATCCCGCCGCTGGACGGGTATCACGTGGTGAATGATATTTTCCTGCGGGGCAGGCTGCATATTCCCGCCCGGGTGATGAATGCGCTGATGATCGGCCTGCTGGTGGTGTTTTATATGACGCATTTCCTGTCCGACTGGATCGGGCAGGCCATGTACTGGATACAGGGCGGGGTGCTGGAGGGCATCCTGCGCATTTTCGGATTGGGGTAGACATATGGCGCTGACGCTGCATTTGAAGGATTTTGACGGGCCGCTGGACATGCTGCTCTTCCTGATTGGCAAGGCAAAGATTGATATCCGGGATATTTTTGTGTCCGAAGTGACGGACCAGTATATCCAGTCCGTGCAGAACGCCCCGGACCTGGATATGGACGACGCCAGCGCCTTTATCGCCATGGCGGCCACGCTGCTGGAGATCAAAAGCCGCGCGCTGCTCCCCAAGCCCAAGGAGACAGAGGAGGAGGACCCGGAGCAGGCCCTGATCCGCCAATTGGAGGAATACCAGCGGTTCAAGCAGATCGCCCAGGATATGCAGGGCTTTGAAAAGGCCGCGGCGCTGATGTACCAGAAGCTGCCGGAGGAATACCCCCTGCCGCCGCCCACCCTGGAGCTGACGGGGCTCACCATGGAAGGGCTCCTTTCCGCCTTTGCCCGGGTGATGGAGCGGGTGAAGGATCAGGAGGAGGAGCCCGTGCAGGCCGCCCGGCGCATCATTCGGGACGAATACACCGTCGCCCGGTGCACGGCGCATATCTTAAGACGGCTCAAAAAGGGCCCCATCCGGTTTGAAAACCTGTTTTCCCAAAGCCCCACCCGGGACGAGGTGGTGACGCTGTTCCTGGCGCTGCTGGAGCTTTTGCGCCTGGGCCGGGCGGCCGTCACCCAGGAGGGCGTGTTCGGGGATATGCTGGTGGAGGCGCGGCAGGGAAACGGCGATACGGAAGGAACGATGGAAATTGATGGATACACCTGATTTGGCCCATGTGATCGAGGCCATCCTGTTCGTGGCGGGGGAGCCGGTGGATATAAGGGAGCTGCAAAGGGCCCTGGAGGTCACGGAGGATGAGACCCGCCTGGCCATCGACGCGCTGGACAGCGATTACAGCTATCATCGCCGGGGCATTTGCCTCAAGCGTTTCGGCACCCACATCCAATTGAGCACCCGGGCGGAATACGCGCCTTACGTGGAGCGGCTTTTGCAGCCCATCCAGAGGCAATCCCTGTCCCAATCCGCCATGGAGACGCTGGCGGTGGTGGCCTACCGCCAGCCCGTCACCAAACTGGAGATCGAGGCGGTGCGCGGCGTGAAATGCGATTATTCGGTGCAGAGCCTGGTGCATAAGGGCCTGATTGAGGAGGTGGGCCGCAGGGAGACCCTGGGCCGCCCCATCCTCTATGGCACCACGGACGCGTTTTTGTCCCATTTCGGTTTATCATCCCTGGATGATCTGCCCCAGCCGCCGGAGGAAACCCCGGCGGAGGAGGAAGCGGATCCTTTAGTGCCTTGAAAGGAGTCGATCAACATGAAACGGGCGATTCTCATCGTGCTGGACAGCGTGGGGGCGGGCGCACTGCCCGATGCCGCGCAATTCGGTGACGAAGGGGCCAACACCATCGGCCACATCGCGGAGAAAATGGACCTGAAAATCCCCAACATGCGCGCCCTGGGCCTGGGCGAATTGCCGGGGCTGAATTTGACGCCCTGTGAAGGCGCGGGGGCCTATGGCCGGGCCCTGGAAAAATCCGCCGGGAAGGACACCACCACCGGGCACTGGGAAATGGCGGGGGTCACGGTGACGCAGCCGTTCCCGCTGTATCCCGACGGCTTCCCCCGGGAGGTGATGGACGCCTTTGAAGCGGCCATCGGCACGAAAACCCTGGGCAACAAGCCCGCCTCCGGCACCGCCATATTGGACGAGCTGGGGGAGGAGCATATGCGTACGGGCTATCCCATCGTGTATACCTCCGGGGACAGCGTGTTCCAGATCGCCGCTCACGAGGACGTGATCCCCTTTGAAAAGCTGTATGAAATGTGCGAAATCGCCCGGAAGCAATTGCAGGGCAGGCACGGCGTGGGCCGCGTCATCGCCCGGCCCTTCATCGGCACGGGAAAGGGCGCCTTCCAGCGCACCGGCGGGCGGCGGGATTTCTCCCTGGAGCCCATGGCCCCCACCATCCTGGACGTTATGCGGGACGCGGGCCTTGACACATTGGGGGTGGGCAAGATCGAGGATATTTTCGCCCACCGCGGCCTGACGCAAAGCAACCACGCCGCCGGGAACCCCGCCTGCGTGGACGCTGCCCTGGCCTATATGAAGCAGACGTTCAACGGCCTGCTCTTTATCAACCTGGTGGACACCGATTCCATTTACGGCCATCGCCGGGACGTGGAGGGCTATGGCAGGGCCCTGGAGTATTTTGACGCCCGGCTGCCGGAGTTTTATGCGCTGATGGGGCCGGAGGACCTGCTCATCATCACCGCCGACCACGGCTGCGACCCTGCCTTCAAAGGCACCGATCATACCCGGGAATATGCGCCGCTGCTCATTTATCTTCAGGGCATGCGGGGCCAGCATCCCATCGGCACCCGGGAGACCTTTGCCGATACCGCCGCCACCATCGCGGAATACTTTGGCCTGCCGGAGCGGTTCGGCGCGGTTTCCTACCTGAAGGAAATCAACGCGGGCTGCGAAGCGGAAATGAAGCGTATCCAGCATGCCGCCGACGCGGTGGAGCAAACGCTGGGCCGGGCGGATACCGCCATCGTGCTGGGCAGCGGCCTGGGGGATTTCGGAAACGAATTGGCCGATAAAAAAGAAATCTCCTACGCGGATATCCCCGGCTTTCCCCGGGCCACCGTGCCGGGCCACGCGGGCCGGCTCATTGCCGGGAAGCTGGCGGGAAAACAAGTGCTTTTAATGAGCGGCCGCTTCCACAGCTATGAGGGCCACCCCATGCAGGACGTGGTGCTGCCCATCCGGGTGATGGCGCGGCTGGGGGTCAAAAACCTGATCCTCACCAACGCGGCGGGGGGCGTGAATGCGGATTTTTCCGCCGGCTGCCTGATGATGATTACGGATTTTATCAATCTCTCCGGCAAAAACCCGCTGACGGGCCCCAACCTGGACGCTTTCGGCCCGCGCTTCCCGGACATGACCCACGCCTACGACCCGGGGCTGCGCGCCATGGCGCGGGATTGCGCCGGGAAGCTGGGCATCGGCCTGCGTCAGGGCGTATACTGCTGGATGAACGGCCCCACCTATGAGACCCCCGCGGAGATCCGCATGGCGCGTATCCTGGGGGCCGATGCGGTGGGCATGTCCACCGTGCCGGAGACCATCGCGGCCCGTCACTGCGGCATGCGGGTGCTGGGGCTGAGCTGCATCACCAACATGGCCGCCGGCGTGAAGGACGCGCCCATCAACCATGAGGAGGTCATGGAAATGGGCCGCCGGGTGCGGGGGGACTTTGCCGCCCTGCTCACCGCGGTGATCGGAAAAATCTGAATCTTGGCAAAAATCAGCCGCTCCGCAGGGAAACATGCGGAGCGGCTGTTATTTTATTGATTGCCGGTGATTACTTGACGCCGTTTTCCCGGTTGATCTGGTCGATTTCCGCTTTGGTCATCAGCTGGGTGCACTTGGTGCAGGGCTTGAGCTCCGGATGGCTTTCGTTCATCTCGCCGTAGGAGATGGGCGCCAGGGGCAGGAAACGGCTGCTGACGGTGGAGCATTTCTGGTCCTCATGGAAATACTTGCCTTTGTCCGGGTTGTAATATAGCTGCGTTGCGTCGTCGGGATAATTGATGCGGCGGCCCGTATCATCCCAGATCAATACCTTGGTGTTCACCTTGATATGGTCCCACAGCCATTTCATGTTCTGGCCCTGATCGTTTTTATCCTTCTGCACCCGGACGCAGCCGTGGCTGGCCTTTTTGCCCAGGTAAATCTTCGTGACGGAATAATCCCGGCTGGCCTCGGGGGTATCTTCATTGCCCTTGTAGGGCACCTCGTGGATGGCGCAGCCGCCGTTGATGCGCAGCCCGTAGGGGCAATACAGGTTGCCCGCGGGGAAGCCGCCCATGCGGCTGACCATCAGGAATTCCCCGGCGGGGGTTTCGTTCCAGGGCTGGGCGGCGGTATTTTTGCCGGTGGATACCAGCAATTCGCCGATGATATGCCCCTGGAAAAAGATATACATCTTCTGCTCCAGCTTGTCGATGAGCAGGGCGTAATCATCCCGGGGCGCAATGGTTTTGAGCAGGGAGGTTTTTACGTAGCCCTGGATCAGATCGTCCGTTACGCCGAAGCCGGGCCGGGAATCGCACTTGGGGCCGTAGGAGGAATTGTAGCATTCCACCAGGGTCCAGCCGTCATCCCGGGTTTCCAGAATGTGCACGCCCTGGGAGGCGTAGGTGATTTCGCCCACCACGTTCTCCCTGGCGGTGGAATTGTCCGGGGTCCTGCGCAGGCGGTATACCTTTGTCTGATCGCCGTCGATGACGGTGAGGGGCTGCATCATTATATCCCAAATGGCTTGTTCATCCATGATGCCGATGGGCTGCGTCCAATAGTTCTCTTCCTCAGGCTGGGCGGCGGCCTGGCTGGGGATGATGATGGCGGGGGTGGGCTGGGGCGTGGCGGAGGGCACGGGAGAAGGGGTCAGGCGGTCCACCGCCGCCAGGGTCAGGCTTTCCGGTGCGCTGCTGATGCCGTCCAGGTCCGAAAGGGTCAAAAGCAATTCATAGCGCCCATAGGGCAGGCGGACGCCGTTCAGGCAGCCGTCCCAGGTATAGGCATTGTCGCCCGCTTCCGCCGGGGCGTCCAGGATGATGCGCCACTTGCCGGCGCCGTCCTTCAGCCGGACGGTGATGCTGGAGGGCATGCTGACCGTTACCGAGAGGTTCCATTCCCTGCCGTCCTCCAGCACGCTGTCGGCCCGGAGATACAGGATCTGCGGGCTTTCCTCGCCGATGCGGACGGCCGCGCCGCTTTCCTGGCCGTTCAGCTTGAGGCGCAGGGTATATTCCCCCGGCACCAGGGGATAGCCATCGTCGCCGCAGCCGTCCCAGGTCAGGTGGTTCACGCCCTGAAATGCATTCATCTCCGCCCGGATCACCGCGGCGGCGCTGCCCTGGCTGTCCAGGGCCTCAATGCGGGCCGTGCCGTCCTGGGCAGCGAAAAAGCTGATCCTCTCCGCCCGCCCGGGATGGATTTCCCGGGGGACCACCGTAAAGGCGGTTTCCTCCGCCCCTGCGGCCAGCGGCAGCCAAAGCAGCCCGATCGCCAGTAAGCACAGCAACAGTTTCCGCATTGCTCCAACCTCAACAACATTTTTTATTTAAAATATTTTATCATAAATCCTTTCATATGAAAAGAGGAAAATACAGCGCCGCCACTCCGGGCTTTTTCAGGGCCGCGCCGGGCCCCGCCGCGTGCGGCGGACGCTCCTTTCCACCCG
>Ga0079305_1001317_pt1 | contig 34711 bp, 51 predicted proteins | sample LMS_cellobiose_e_FD_79183 | JGI IMG/M metagenome (GOLD analysis project Ga0079305, IMG submission 79183) | Rumen-fistulated moose microbial communities from Alaska, USA - LMS_cellobiose_enrichment | ecosystem: Host-associated > Mammals > Digestive system > Stomach > Rumen fluid ... | reverse complement strand
TTGAACTTTCATTTCTAAACCGCCTTTCATCGCAAACACTCCTTTTCACAAGTTTTCCTAGAAGGTTCCCGTAAAAGCGGACGATTCTTTCACATAAAAAAACACCCGACTCTTACGAGCGGACGTTAAGAAACCGAGAATTCATTAAAATCGGCTCAGCTTATTCGAGCCACTAGACTTTATTCGCTGACATCCACTCCCAAAAAAGGAAGTGTTGTCAGTTAAAAGCTTGCCAACAAATACATCGTTGACAAATGAATTCTTTTAATGGGCTTCTTACGTCCCAAGGCAGGTTATTCGCCTACCCGCTTTAAAAGTAAAAGAAGCCCTTGTGATTGTAAAGAAAAATAAGACTTTAGAGATAAATGCCGGCGAGGCGCACCGCCTTAATCACTTGTTGACTATTTTCGCCAAGACCTTTATAAAAGCCCTTTAAAATAAACATCTTTTCAATCAAATAACAAACAAGAGGAAAAAATGAAAAAGTCTGAACTTATTGCCACAATCGCTGAAAAGCATAATCTCTCCGCAAGCGATGCCGATCGCCTTGTGAACAATGTTTTTGATGAGATTACCAATGCTCTCGCCGGTGGCAGTCGCGTTGAGTTGCGCGGCTTTGGCTCCTTCTCAACCCGCCAGCGCGGGGCGCGTATCGGGCGCAACCCAAAGACCGGCAAAACCGTCAGCGTTGAACCTAAAACCGTCCCCTTTTTCAAAGCGGGAAAGGACTTGAAGTTGAAGGTTTTTAATGGCAAGTAGTCATTAACGACTTTTAAGAAAGGTAAAGGTAGAGCTTATGCACATTTTATCTGCGCTCATAGGGATTATTTTCATTGTGCTTGTCGTGTTTTTCTCGGCATCCAACATTGAAACTGTCACTGTGTCGCTTTGGCCCTTTTCCTTAAGCCTCACCGCTCCGCTGTTTATAATTATTCTTGCTACGGCGGCGCTGTCTTTTATTTTCGGTGGCGCCTTTGTTTGGCTTAACAACCTTGCCAAGAACTTCGCCAACTACCGTAAGCAAAAGGCCCTTGCCAAAGCGCAATCGCAGGCGCCCGCAAGCCCCACTGCAAACCAAAAGAAAGATACGATATGAGCTGGCTAACTAACTACGTCCGCCCCAAAATCCATAAAATAGTAAAGCCCAGGGAAGTCCCCGACAACCTTTGGACTAAATGCCCGAAGTGCGGCGAAATGATTTTTCATAAAGAGCTGGAGCAGAACCTTGATGTTTGTCCTAAATGCTCTTACCACTTCCACCTAAGCGCAAAAAAGCGGCTGGAAACTCTGCTTGACAGCGGCAAGTTCACCGAAATAGTCCTTCCTAAAGTGCGCGAAAATCCCCTTGATTTTGAAGATGTTAAAAAGTATCCAGAGCGCCTTAAGGAATACCGCAAAAAGACTTCGCAAAATGATGCTATCCGCGTCGCTCACGGTTCAATCGGAGGAATGCCGGTAGTCGTAGGCGTGCTGGACTTTAACTTCATGGGCGGCTCTATGGGCATGGCCGTGGGCGAAGCAATCGTCGCCGCTGCTGACCTCGCCGCCTTGCAAGAAGCGACTCTGCTGCTCGTCACCGCGTCGGGCGGCGCGCGTATGCAGGAAGGTATGTTCGCCCTTTCGCAAATGGTGCGAACCACTGCAGCAATCAAGAAGCTAAAGGAAAAAGGACTGCCTTACATCGTCGTCATGACCGACCCCACCACGGGCGGCGTAACCGCAAGCTTTGCCTCGCTGGGTGACATTTTGCTTGCCGAAACGGGGGCGACCATCGGCTTTGCCGGCGCCAGAGTAGTCGAGCAGACGATTCGCGAAAGCCTCCCCCAAGGCTTCCAGACTGCGGAATACCTTTTAAAGCACGGCATGCTTGACATGGTCGTGAACCGTAAGGATCTTCGCGGCATTTTGATAAGGATTATCAGCCTTCTGACCAACACCGAGCCTTCGGGCGACATTGTAAAGCTTTCGCATTCATAAACAAAAATGAGCAGAACCGAAGAAATGCTTGCGCACCTTGGGCAAAAGTATGACAAGGCGATTGTGCTGGGGCTGGAAAGAATAACAGCCTTGATGGAGTGCCTTGGCAATCCCCAAGACCGCCTTCCCAAAACTATTCATGTTGCGGGCACGAACGGCAAAGGCTCCACCATCGCTTTTTTAAAAGCAATGTGTGAGGCCGACGGATTGAAGGTTCATGCCTACACCTCACCCAACCTCGCCGATTTCAAAGAACGAATCGTAATAAACGGCGAAAAAATCAGCGACGATTACTTTTGCGAGCTTTTAAAAAGAACCGACAATGTCGCAACAAAAAACAACCTTTTGCCAAGCTTTTTCGAACTGGTGACTGCCGCCGCATTTTTAGGATTCGCAGAAAGCCCGGCAGATATCCTGCTGTTAGAAACGGGGCTGGGCGGCCGACTCGATGCAACCAACATCATCAAGAAACCAATCGCCGCCGTTATCACTTCCATTTCTTTGGACCATGTCGCAATTTTGGGCGATTCGCTTAAGAAAATATCCTTTGAAAAAGCGCATATTCTAAAGCGCGACTCGCTGGGAATCATAGCCAAGACCTCCTGCCCCGAAATCTTTACTTCTTACGCGGCCAAAGTCGGTGCTCACCTTTTGTTTGAAGGCAAGGACTTTTCCTACGAGGCAAGAGGCAACAAAGGCTTTTCCTACAATGGCGAGGACTTTCCCCCGCCTTCGCTTTTAGGCGAGCACCAATACCAAAACGCCTCACTGGCAATAACCTGCGCCCGCCGAGCCTTGCACTTAAGCGACTCGGCCATAAGAAAAGGGCTGGCCTCTGCCGTGTGGCCAGGGCGCCTGCAAAAATTAACTTCCGGCGCATTGATAGACGCTTTGCCAAACAAGCGTTGGGAAATATGGATTGACGGCTGCCATAATGAGGGCGCTGCGAAAGTAGTGGCAGATTTTCTGCCCCGCTTCGGTGACAAGCCGCTTTTTGCCGTTTGCGGAATGCTTAAAAGCAAAGATGCTCATAGCTTCTTTAGGATACTTGCGCCTTTCTTTGACACCGTTTACACCGTCCCCATAAACGATGAGCACGACGCCTTCTCTCCCACCGAACTGGCGGATATAATCACTTCTGTTTCGGGCAAAACGGCAAAGACGATGGAAAGCACCCTATCCGCCATAAAGCAAATGCCAAAAGAGACGGACGCTCGCATTCTAATCTGCGGCTCTTTGTATCTTTTAGGTGAAATCCTAAAGGAAAACCACTAGCGCACTTATAAAAGTGCACCCATTCTAACTTACCACGAAAAGCGGCTTAGATATGCTGTTTTATCCACTCTTCAACGGCACTTTTCGGCATAGCACCGACTTTGGTATCTACCGCCTTGCCGTCTTTGAAAAGTATCAAAGTAGGAATACCGCGCACTCCGAAAGCGTTCGGAGTCTCGGGAGACTCATCAATATCCATCTTTACGATTTTAATCTTATCAGCCATCTCCTTGGAAATCTCTTCCAAAATGGGGGTAAGTTGCCGACAGGGACCGCACCAAGTTGCAAAAAAGTCAAGCAACACTGGAACCTTTGCTTCCTCAACCTCAGTCTTAAAATCAGAGTCTTTAATTATTTCCATAAGTTTTCTCCTTACAAGCTTTAACTCTGCCGGAGATATTAAAGCAAAGTCGGCTTTCGTCAAGGCTACTTTTGATTATGCTCTCGACCTCTTTTCCTGATTTAAGATGCTTTTAAGAAGCAAGCTTTAAAAAACACTTGCTAGACGGCGATTTTTGTGTAATATGAGCAACCTCAAATACCTGTGGGGGTATAGCTCAGCTGGGAGAGCGCTTGCATGGCATGCAAGAGGTCAGGGGTTCGATCCCCCTTACCTCCACCAAAAAATCCCTTAGCCCAAAAGTGAAGTAAGATGATAATTGTTAACGACAAGATGCAATCGGGCTACACCTATGAACTTACGGCAAAAGAAGGTAAGGACTTCGCTTTGGACTTCGCACCTGAATTAACGCCAAAAGAGATGCTGGAGCTTGGGATTTTTGAAGGACACTACATGACCGATTGCGCCGCCGAATTTCCTTCGGATTGGTTTAAAAGCGCCAAGCTCTCCCCCGAAAAGCCCGACATAAATTGCAATTATTTCAAAATAAAGTCGCGCCAGCCATTGTCCGTCTGGAGACAAAAAGGCTGGATTTACGATCCCGACCCGCGCGGCTGGTTTCAATGGTATTGCCGTTATTACATGGGGCGCAGGATCCCTGTTTTGGACGCAATTCAAATCAAAAGATGGCGAGCTTTCAAACGCCACAAAGCCCAAGTAGAAAAAGGCTGCCTGCCAATGGACATGTCTTGCCGCCCGCGCCAGCGCCAAGCTCTTTTGCAATGGGCATACAGTCCGTTTTTCTAGCCTTCCAAATAATAATGGCTAAGGACCTTAAAGTCGTCGTCAAGCTCATAAACTTGCGGCACCCCGGTTGGTATCTCGACCTTAACAATGTCCTCATCGGAAATACCTTCCAAGTGCTTAACCAAAGCGCGAATAGAGTTCCCGTGCGCCGCAATTAAGACCCGCTTACCGCCCGCAATCAAAGCTTTTATCTCACCTTCAAAGCATGGCAAAACGCGCGCGACCGTATCTTTAAGACTTTCCGTCAAGGGCAGTTCGTCCTTCGGCACATCTTTATACCGCGAATCAAAGGCGGGATTCCTTGGGTCGTCCTTCTCCAAAGCAGGAGGCGGCACGGCATAGGACCTGCGCCATATCTGCACCTGCTCCTTACCGTATTTTTCTGCCAACTCCTGCTTGTTTTGCCCTTGCAAAGCACCATAATGCCGCTCGTTAAGCCGCCAAGTTTTAATCACCGGCAACCACTCCAAATCCATCTCGGACAAAACAAAGTTAGCCGTATGAATTGCCCGCTTTAAAAAGGAAGTGTAGCAAACATCGAACTCAAAGCCTTTATCCTTTAAAATACGACCGGCTTTAACAGCTTCACCCTGCCCCTTTTCGGAAAGTTCGACATCCGTCCACCCCGTAAACAAGTTCTCTTTATTCCACACACTTTCGCCGTGACGAATTAAAACCAGCTTAAACATCGCGCCTCCGACCTTTTATACTACGGAAGCGTCATATATTTCTTTAGCGGAATCATGCAAAGTTTTATTAAACTCGGCATCGCTTTGCCCCACAGACAGCCCTTCGGTAAAAGCCCGCGAGAAGCTGGCAATCATACCGGGATTACGAGCGAGTTTTTCGCAAGCTTCCTTGCGCGAAAAACCGCCGGAAAGAGCCACTACACGCACCACATGAGGATCCTTCTGAAGCTCACCGTAAAAACCGTTAACCGTGGGAATTGATACCTTAAACATCACCTTCAAATCAGGCTCAAGCACGGCAAGCTGCGCCATTATCTCACGCAAAAGTATTTCCTCGGACTTTGCCTTATCCTCACTGAAAATATCAACTTCCGGCTCAATAATAGGCACAAATCCCGCCTTTGCTATTTTGACCGCAATCTCAAATTGTTGAGCAACCACATCTTTAATTCCCTGCTCATTTGCGCGATTAATCACACTGCGCATTTTTGTGCCGAATATGTGCTTTTCCTTTGCACGGGCAAGCAAATCATCAAGCGCCGGCATAGGTTTCATAAGCTGCACGCCGTTTTGTTCCTCAACCAATCCTTTATCGACTTTAAGAATAGGCAAAATACCCTTTTCTTCCCACAAATAATCCGCGGTAAACTTGCCCTCAATTTTCCTGTCCATCGTCATTTCAAATAAAATAGCCGCCAAGATATATTCGGAACTAAAGGCAGGACTGGTGATAATCCTTGTTCTCATTTGATGCACAAGGTCGAACATCTCTTCCTCATTATGATAGGCATCTTCGCCGATACCATAAAGTTTAAGAGCTTTTGGAGTGCTTCCCCCGCTTTGATCCAAAGCGGCAATAAAACCCTTTCCGGTATGCATACGCTGTAACTGAATATCGTTCATCTTTTCCTCCTTTTCGCTAAAAGACAATTAAAGACAACAAAAAATAACTTTGGCTATACAATATAGGCATTTAAAGCACGGCGCAATTCAAACTTTTGCACTATTAAACCCTAGAACCAAAAAGATTCCTCTAAAACCTCGCTCTCGGGAACCACAGGCACAACTTCCGGCTCAAGTTCCTCGGCTGTTTCCTCTTGTATTGTAACTGTCGGCATAACATCTTTATCCTGACGCATTTCGGCATCTTCACCTTCTTTTTTATCCGGCACGGCAAGCGCATCTCCGGTGCACTTTAAGACCCACACATCATAATTAGGACTTTCCAAAGCCGACAATGCGGGCGACGATGAGAACATCCAACCGCTAAAAATTTTTGTCGCTTTATGCGTTTTTCTGGGAACATTGACTATCTCTAAAAAGGCCGAGTTTTCGGGAGTTTCTTCCGGAGGATTTGTCTTGCACACATCTACCTTAATCAACAAAGTGCCAAACTCCGCAACTTCCCCCACTTTAACTTCGACAGTGCTCGTGCGACCTGTGACCTTATCCAAAGCCCGAAGCTGCGCCGTATCCATAGGAATACCTGCTCCGGCCATCTTAACCGTCACAGGCGAAAAGCAAAAAACTCCCGCGATAATCACAAGTAAAGCATAATTCTTAAGCATCTAGCCCTCTTCGGTTTTAATGGCATTAAAGCAAATAACTCTGTATTCAATTACCTTGCCATTGCCGTAATCTCTAAGTTTTCTGTTCAGGATATCTTCGACTTCATCAAAAAACTTTTCGCGCTCGTTTTCTTTAATGATCGAGGCGAAAGACTCGCCGACTCGCCCGCGTATCCACTCGGACAAAGGAACATCAAGCTCCTGATCAAGCACAACCTCCTCTATATTATCAACATAGAAACCGGCGTTCTCAAGCCTGCGATTATAGTCATTCACCGAGGGAAAATACCAAGGGATAAGATAAAACCCGTCGATTCCCCGCGCCTGCAAAGCGGCCAAAAAAGCATCAATAACCTGAGATATATTGTTATAAGCCCCAAAAGCTCCGACATAGCGCCCATTGGGTTTAAGAGCATTCCACACACCCGCGACGACCTTATCGGGACGCCGCATCCAATGTAGCGCCGAATAAGAAATGACACCGTCGAACTCGCCTTTAAAAATAAGGTTCTCGCCATTCATCAATCGTGCGTCGATACCTTGTTTTCTGGCCATTTCAATCATTGCGACATTGTTATCGATTCCGACCACGGAACAGCCGCGATTTTTTATCATCCTTCCCATTCCCCCGTCTGCGCAACCGATAATCAATATCCTCTCTCCCAAAACAGGTTTAAGTTTAGCAAAGATATTTATTGCTTGATTTTCATCTTCCTCCGTCGCCCAATCACGAAAAGGAATTATTCTTGCTACAGCCGTTGAAAACTTTTTCATATTTCTTATTCCGCGTCTTTAGGACCTTTGGTAGCCAAAAAGATAATTTCGCTGACCGAATCTTCCAAAGATTTAAAATCTTTTACCCTGGTAATTTTACCACCGTCTTTAAGCATATTATGGCTTTTTCCGGGGATAAGATTAACCAGCTTACCCCCCATCAAACCATCGCCCATAACCACTGCCACCGTATCATCGGGAAGAGCAACATCTTCCTTAATAACCATACTTACTTTCGCATTAAAATCATCGTCCAGTTCGCGAGCCGTAACCGTCCCGACTTTAATACCGCTTATTTCAACATTAGAGCCGTTTTCAAGTCCCCCTGCCTGTTGGAATAAAGCATAAATATTATAACCTTCGACCGCCTTCAATTCAATTTTGGAATAAGCAAAAACAATAAAGCCCAAAGCGGCAAGAATAACAACGATACCCATCACAGTTTCAAGTGGTCTTTTCTTCATTTTTTCTCCTTTTTATCACAATCGCATTTTGATGCCTCTTGGCTTTGTTTGCTTTTAGCATACGAAATTACCATATCAATAAGCTCTTCAATCACCATCGCGTCTTGGGTGTAGATAAGGCGCCCGTCATAAGGAATTGTCGTATCTTCCGCCCCTAAAGAAATGTCAATATACTTCCCCCCGAGCAGTGAGTCCGACTCTATAGAAGCGGAACTGTCTTCGGGAATTTTATAGTCTTTATCCAAAAGCAAAGTCAAATCGACATGATAATCATCCCTCAAATCCGCTCTGATAACCTTGCCGACATTGATTCCCGCAATACGCACATTATCACCCAAATGAAGCCCGTTAGTGCGACCGAAACTGGAATGAATAACAAAGCCGTTCTTGTCGGCATTAGACTCGACATCGTGCTGTTTATTTGCGACCCACACGAAAGCGAGCACTCCCAAAAGCAAAAGCCCGACGCCGTAAAAAAGCTCTTTTGTTTCGTCTTTCAATCTTATTTTTTTACCCATTTTGACCCCTTAGGAACAGCAGCTTTTGCATTTTGTCACAAAGAGCTGCCCGCGTAAAGTCTTTGTTTCCCCTAAAACTCACAATTTAACATATTCTGGGCAACTGCTCGCCATAGAACCATTCAACCAGCCGCAACCCGCCGATTAAAGTTCTCATTTGCACCAAGTTATCACTGTCTTTTATGACCTCGCCGATAATACTTGCCCCTTTCCCGAAAGGATTACTGTGCATCGCATTTAAAACATCGCCGGCGACCTCTTTTTTAACAATGGCGACAAGCCGCCCTTCACAAGCTATATTCAAAGGATCAAATCCGAACATATCGCAAATGGCCACGACTTCTTTTTGCACGGGGATTTTACTTTCCTCTATCATCATTCCGACATTGGATTGCTTAGCTATTTCGTTAAGCACGGCAGCCACTCCGCCCCGCGTTGCATCACGCATACATTTTATACCTTTAGGCGAAGCGACAAGCATACTTTGCACCAAGCCGTTCAAAGGCGCAGTATCCGAAACGATGCTTGTTTCAAACTCCATATTTTTGCGAGCCGACATAATCGCCACACCGTGCTCGGCAATACTTCCGGACAAGATTATCACATCGCCGGCCTCGGCTTTATTTCCCGAAAGAGCCACCCCTTCGGGAACAAATCCCACACCGGCAGTATTGATAAAAAGCCCGCTTGCGGCGCCTTTTTCCACCACTTTAGTATCACCCGTAACGACTTTAACTCCGGCCTTTTTCGCCGCCTCGCCCATACTGGCCACAATTTTTTTCATCTTTTGGATAGGAAAGCCTTCCTCAATTATAAAGCCTGCCGAGATATACAAAGGCACCGCCCCGCCAACCGCCAAATCATTAACCGTGCCGTTAATTGCCAAATCCCCGATATTCCCTCCGGCAAAGAACAAGGGCGTCACCACATAACTGTCCGTAGTAAAGGCTATTTTCCCTTTTTCATCAAGGCAAGGCAGTATTGCCTGATCATTCTCCTCATTCAAAAAATCATTAGCGAAAGCGGGCTTAAAAACCAAGAATATGAGCTCCTCCATAGCCCTTCCTCCGGCACCGTATTCCATCGTAATTTTGCCGTTTTCCAAATCAATCATAGCTTCCCCCTGTTATATTTGTAATAAGCTCCGCAAGTTCCTTCCGAAGATACCATGCAAGCGCCGACCGGATTTTCCGGCACGCAGGCTCTAGCAAACAAAGGACAATCCGTCGGCTCTTTTTCGCCTTTTATCACCAAAGGACAAATGCAACCTTTAGGCTCCGCACCTTCTTTTTCACACAAAGAAAAAACCTTTTCGGCATCGAAATCTTCATACTCTTCGGCAAAGGAAAACGCGCTGTCGGGAATAGTCCCGAGTCCTCGCCAATTAAAATCTTTTCGCTTAGCAAAAACTTGATTCAAAAGAGCCATAGCCACGGGATTCCCTTCGGGTTTAAGCGCACGCTTATACTCGTTTTCAAGTCTGTAAGAGCCGCCGTTTACCTGTCGCACCAGCATTAAAATCGCAACCAATAAATCCATAGGCTCAAAACCCGTAACCACCATCGGCATTTTGAAATCCGTCGCGACTTTTTCCAAAAAAGCAAAGCCCGTAATTGCAGCAACATGCCCGGGTGCAATCACTCCGCAAAGCTCGGATTCCGCCAATACCGCCCGCATTGCCTTCTCTGTCACGATGTGATTATTAAGCACAAAAAAGTTTTTTATCTTTTGCCTTTTTGCCTCCATAACAACTGCCGCCGTTAAAGGCGCCGTAGTTTCAAAACCGACTGCAAAAAACACCACCTTTTTATCCTGATTTTCCTTGGCAATTTTAAGCGCATCCAAAGGCGAATAGACAGTCCTGACATCTGCCCCTTGGGCTTTCATTTTTGCGAAAGAGCCGCCTTTACCATCAGGCACTCTCATCACATCGCCATAGGTGCAAAGAATTACATCTTTATGCCGCAAAACCTGCATACCCAAAGCCACTTTAGCCGTCGGCAAAACACACACCGGACACCCCGGACCATGCACCATTTTTATGTTGTCGGGCAGCACGCTCGCCATTCCGCTTTTTGCCAAAGCATAAGTATGCCCGCCGCAAAACTCCATAAAGCGAAAATCGCGCCCCGAGGCTTCCGAAAAAATAGCATCTAAAACTTTTTTAAAAGCGTCTGTCAAAGCCCGATTTCCTTCAGTAAAGCAAGCTCTGCTTCGGCGTCTTTCTTATCCATTTTAGAGATTGCAAAACCTGCGTGCACCAAAACAAAGTCACCCTCTTTAGCACCCTCCAGCATAAGCAAAGACACTTCCTTTTTTGCGCCCGCCATATCCACAACAGCGCCGCCGTCTTTTGTTTTTTCCAAGATTTTAGCAGGCACGGCAAGACACATGCTCATACTTCTCCATCACCCAATCTTTAAACTCTTTGAGCCCTTCGCCCGTCTTGACCGACACTTCAAAAATCTGCACATAAGGATTAGCTTGCTTTGCATATTTTTTCGCCTTTGCCATATCAAAATCGACATAGGGAAGAAGATCAATTTTGCTGATAATCACCGCATCTGCTTTAGCAAAAATAAAAGGATATTTAAGCGGCTTTTCATCGCCTTCCGTAACCGACAAAAACACGACTTTCAAGTTTTCGCCCAAATCAAAATCCGCCGGACAAACGAGATTCCCGACATTCTCAATAAACAAAACAGACTCGTCGCAAAGCTCTAATTCCCTAGCCTTATGCCCCACAATATGAGCATCAAGATGACAAGCTTTTCCGGTATTCACCTGCACCGTTTTTGCGCCGGTTTTTTTGATTTTTACTGCGTCTAAATCCGTTTCCTGATCTCCTTCAATCACCGCAACGGGGCACCTCTTTTTCAGCTCTTTTATTATCTTGATTAAAAAGGAAGTTTTTCCCGACCCCGGGCTTGATAACAGATTAAAAGCAATAATCTTTTTATCCCGAAAAAACTGGCGGTTTTCTTCGGCAAATCTGTCATTATAAGCCATCAGGCTCTCGCCCATTTTTATATGGTCGTGATGATGAGAATCATGTTCTCCGCAACCGCAACTTTCGCACATTTACTCCACCTCCATTTTATCAATAAAAACACTGCTGCCGCTTATTATTTTAAGCCCGTAAGACTTGCATTCCGGACAAGGCTCGCCATACCTTAGAATACTCACTTCTTTATTGCACTTTTTGCAAAAAGCAACACCGGCTTCGGGAATAAGTTCCAACTTGGCACCTTCCAAAATCGTGCCCGCGGACAAAGCATCAAAGCAAAAAGAAAGTGCCTCGGGCTCCACCGCCGCCAAGCTTCCGGCCTTAAGCCACACAGCTTTAACTTTTTTAAAGCCTTTCTTTTTCGCTTCCTTTTCCACCATATCCAAAAGCGACGATATTAAGCTCATCTCGTGCATTTTCTTGCCTTTCCCATAACCCGGTTTATAATATACCGGAATCCATTAGGAAATAAAGCGAAAATGTTACTAAAAGTCCCTCAGACTCACCTTAAAATCCTCGCGTTGTCGGGCCATGACAAGGCGGGTTTTTGCTTTATAGAAAAAGATAGTGCTTTTATCCCCACCACCCCTTTTAACCTAAGCACAAAAGATGGCATTCTGGCCTTTAAAAACGCCATTGCCGAGCACTCTGTTCCCGATATTATTGCTTCGGATTTGCACCCCGATTTAGCCTCAAGTAAAATCGCTCACGACATGGCAAAAGCGCTGGGGATAAAGCATATCGGCATTCGCCACCACCACGCTCATATTGCTGCCGTTATGGCAGAACACGCCGCCTCTGCACCTGTTTTAGGCTTTGCGCTTGACGGGTTAGGTCTTGGCGAAAACAACGAGCTTTGGGGAGGAGAACTGTTAAAAGTAGAAAAAGGAACATATAAAAGGCTGGGCAGATTAAAACCCTTTCGCCTGCCCGGCAGCGACAAAGGAACCAAGGAAATCTGGCGCATTGCCGCCGCCTTCCTTTATGACAAATTAGGAAAGAAAGAAGGCCTGCCGCCGCTTTTTGAAACTGCGCTTAAAAAGCATATCAACACCCCTTTGACATCAAGCTGCGGACGCCTTTTTGACCTTGCTTTAGCTTTATCAGGCGCCCCGAATCTCGGCATTTTTGAAAGGCAAGCGAGCAATCCCGAACCTTTGAAAAACGGCTTCATCATCAATGAAAATAGCGGCTTGATTGAGGCGGATTTAACCCCCGCACTCCTTCATATTTACGGTGATAAAACCAACGCCGCGGGTTATTTCCACGGCACCCTTGCCGCCGCTCTTTTCTCCATGGCAGCGAAGGCAAGAGAAGCAACCGACATTACCACCATAGCCTTAAGCGGCGGCTGTTTCTTAAACAAAGTCCTAAAAACCGAATTAAGCGCCCTTTTAACTGCGGCAAACTTCACCGTTCTTACGCCTTCACGCCTACCACCAAGCGACGAAGCCGTGCCCTTCGGTATAGCGGACATAGTGCGCCGGCAAAACTCTTGATAAACAAGAGTGTCTTGCTAAAAAATCAGCTAAAGAACTCCTTAACATAGTCGGGCAGATCAATCAGATTTACTCGGTGTTGCCGCATAGTATCCCTGTCGCGAATGGTAACGCTTGCCGGCTCAGCCTCAATGGTTTCAAAGTCAACAGTCACGCAAATCGGCGTTCCCACTTCGTCGTGGCGGCGATACGCCTTGCCGATGTTTCCGCTGTCTTCCAGCGATACGCGCCCGATACCCAGCTTCAACAAATCCTTTTTAATTTTGTGCGCAATCGCCATAATTTGCTCGTTATTGCGCTTTAAGGGGATAACCGCAACCTTAATCGGCGCAAGGTGTTTTTTAAGCTTAAGCACAATGCGCTCATTGCCGTTTTCCAATTTCTCCTCGGTATAAGCCTCGGTAAGAACCGCCAACACTCCGCGCTCCACACCGGCAGAAGGTTCAATCACAAAGGGAATGAACCACTCTTTTTTCTCCTCGTCATAAAGCGCGAGTTTAGAATTGCTATCAACATTTTTATCATGAACATGAGCAGATATTTTGAACTCGCTCTGATTTTTGGAATGGTTGGCCAAGTCATAATCCGTCCTGTCGGCAATACCTTCCAATTCCTCTAATCCGTGCGGGAACTTGTAATAAATATCATAAGTCGCCTTGGAATAATGCGCCAAATCCTCTTTAGGAATCGCCACGGGCTTAATATTTTCCATAGAAAGCCCCTGCTCTTGCCACCATTTAAGCCGCGCTTCTTTCCACTTTTCATGCCACTCCAAATCGGTCCCCGGCTCAACAAAGAACTCCAGCTCCATTTGCTCAAACTCACGCACGCGGAAAATAAAGTTTCTGGGGGTGATTTCGTTTCTGAAAGACTTGCCCATCTGCGCAATTCCGAAAGGCACTTTGCGCGAAGTGGAATCAACCACATTTTTAAAGTTCACAAAAATGGCCTGCGCCGTTTCGGGACGAAGATAACCAAAGGACTCCCCGTCATCAATCGGCCCGACATTGGTTTTGAACATCAAATTAAACTGGCGTATTTCGGTAAGGTTCGTTGACCCGCATTCCGAGCACTTTCCATCCTTCAAAGTATCGGCACGCATGCGGCATTTGCAATCTTTACAATCGACCATAGGATCGGAAAAAGTATCCTCATGCCCGCTGTAATGCAGCACTTTGCGATGCGTAAGAATCGCGCAATCCACGCCTTCAACATCATCGCGCTCATAAACCATCGCGCGCCACCACGCCGCTTTCAAATTGTTTTTAAGCTCCACCCCTAAAGGCCCGAAGTCATAAAGCCCTTGAAAACCACCGTATATATCGGCATTTTGAAAAATAAACCCTCTGCGCTTGCACAGTGATACAAGCTGTTCCATAGATGTTGCGGGCATAAAAAATCTCCTAAAAAATAAAATATAAAATAAAGTTTATTGCGGCATTCTAGCCAAATATAAAAGATTGGCAAGGAATGTTTTTATAAAGAATTACAAAGTTATTTCCTTCCTGAAGTCGTCCCCGATAAGCGGCAAAGAATCATCATCTTCCATAATTTCCAAAGCCGTAACCTGTGCGGCTTCGGGACCGATGCGGCACCAATCCAAAAACTCATTAAGAGTCTTATCATCACCGGTAGCCAGTATTTCCACACTGCCGTCACGCCGATTTCTGACCCAACCGCGAAGGCCAAGCCGCCCGGCAAAATCAATCGCCGATTGCCGATAATAAACACCCTGCACCCGCCCCTCGACTTTAAAATGTATCTTACGCATCGATAAGCCTCATAGCGTTTTTCACCTCATCTAAAGCAAGCTTTCGCGAATTAAGCGCCTCCTCGTCCTCGCCCCACATTTCATTTTGGAACAGCTCGTCAAGCCTTGATAAAGCGAAAGCATCATCGACCGAAATGTGTCTTTTCATTACCGCCAAAGCAAGGATTAAAGAGGTAAAACCACCTGCTGTTTTAGAAAAGGCTATGAGTTCGCGCCCATTCATTTTTCGCACTTCATCACCGATTGCTTTTGCCAATTTTTTATCTTGCCTAGGCGGAGTTATCTGCGAAGTTATTTTAGGCTCAACACCATACTCTTTTCTAAACCACTCAAGCACGGGATTCCATTTTTCGTTTTGCTTTTTAATAAGATTATCCGGGTATTCTGCTCTGAAAAACAACACATCAGTATCCACGAAAGAAAGAATATCCGCAATAATTTTCTCGCGCATTTCTTGCGCCAAATTGTCAGCGTATTGAAGCTCCTGCTCAAGCGTTACTTTAGCTTTTTCAATCACTTTTTATCACCTTTTTTTAAATCATTCAGCAACGATTTCCCCGATTTTTTACTGCTTGTTTTTTCAGATACGGGAGCCTGCTTTGCTTTTGTTTTTTTAGATTCCTCTTTATAAAAACTTGAAGACTTTACCGGCCTCCCGAGCGCTTCGGCGCAAGGAGAAGATGCCGCTGTCACACCTCCCAATAGCTTCTGCCCTAAATAGGACAGACCTCCTGTGACAACTGCAGCACCGACCGTAGCCGCCGTGCCTATTACCCCTTCGGCATTAACCGAGACCGTGGGCTCCATAAAGGTTCCTTTCACCTTCACCATGCTTGAAATCATATCGGAAATACCGGTAGAAACACCCTTGCCCGAAGAAACCGCAAAAGACAAATCCATCTTTTCCGCACCGATATCCAGATCGCCGCTCGTCGTAATAAAGGCCTTTTTGGACTCAAGCGCGATTTTCTTGTTAAAAGACGACTTACCGTTCACAAAATCAAGGTTCGCCGCGATACATTGCAAATCAACATTGCGATCACGCTTTCCGCCCTTGTTTATTACGCCTGTAAACACATTGATAAGGTTGTCCAGGAAATTGCCGTCAATGACTTTTTTAAACCCTTCTCCAGCCTTCATATTCTCCACCAAAATCGTCACATTACCGGTAAAATGAGTCATCAATATGTGCAAACTATCACCGTAACTGTTTGCTTTTAAAGACATATTAAGAACACCGCCTTTTACTTCATCGCCAAAGAACCTATGCGCCCAATCGCTTAAAATGATATTCTCGCCGACTGCGTTTATATTGATTTTTGCCGAAGTTTTTTCCTTTGCATCAACACGCAAATCCAGCGCAATTTTACTATCCTTTCCCGATGCCATTTTTGCCGAAGCATCAAGAGCGGCCTCTTTAAGTTTAGCATTAAAATTAAGCTTCGCCGCTTCCTCGCCATAGATGACTATATTCGCAAAATCGGCTTTGACATCGGCATTGAAATCAGACAACTTTGCGAAAGGAATCGGCTCGTCCGAGAACACAAAAATCCCCTCTGCACCATCATCTTTTTGAGCCTTTTTATCTCCGCCAAAAAACGATTTTTGCTCGCTTTGGCCGAACACATCTTCGCTGGCATAATACGAAGATTTGAGGTTAGCACTGATATAAGGAACCTTACCCGAAGCATTAATTCCGATATCACCGTTTATATTGGTTTTTCCCGCTTTAAAATCAATTTTTCCGGACGCTGAATCCGAACCTTTAATCTCATCAATTTTAAGAGTCAATTTAAAGGGTTTAAGCCCCAAAGCCGAAGGATTAACGGCATCAAGCTCCACATTAAGATTGACCCCCGACATCGCATTTACATTTTTGATTTTACCGCTCATAACCGCGAAAATCTTTTTTGCATCACCTGCTTTAGCGCTGATATCGGCAATTTGCAAAGCACTCGCGGAACCGAGCAACCTTGCCTCTAAAGCATACACATCAATAACATTGACACCCTTTCCTTCGGCCCAAATACTTATGTCTAAATCCGAAAGTTCAAAAATGTTGCCGATTTTCCCGTCAAGCCTGACAACATTTTTCCCCGCATTCAAAGTCAAAGATAAAGGAAAGTTTTTCTCCTTGTTAACAAGGCCGGACACATTGGGGAAAGCGCCTTTAAGAGCCAAAGGCTTCCCTTCAAAAGCGGCATCAATATCTAAATCTCCCGCTTGATTTAAGGTAGCTTTCTTAATCCCGATTTTCTTCTTAAATCCCGTTTGGAAATTATGAAAAGAGACCTCTGCATCTGCAATAATAATATTATCAAACTCATAAGAAGGAGAAAAACCGCGTTTTACTATCTCGTCCTCTACTCCTTTTTTGGCAGCCCCTTCGGCGGCTTTGTCCTTTAAAGGTTCGTCGCTGAAATCCCAATTTTTCAAGCCGTTTTTACTGACTTCCAAAAAGATTCTCGGTTCATCAACTTCAATTTTTTTGATTTTCACTTTTCCGAAACACAAGTCCACCAAAGAGAAACTCACGAAAACTTTTTTAATTGCCACCATGTTTTTGGAACTTGCCCAATCGGGATTAAGAAGCGCCACATCATTCATCACGACCGTCGGGTTAAGCGCCAAAGCAAGCTCAATATCGCTGCCGATTTTAAGCTCTCTGCCCAAAGCTTCGGACACGGCATTTTCAATCGCAGGCTTGTATTCGTTGACATCAAAGGACTTTAAAAAGACCGCGATCGCTACCGCCGCAACAAAAATCAAAGCCAAAAAGGCAGCCATTGCAATTTTAATTTTTTTCATTTTTCACCACCTTGATTAAGTCCGAACCTATTAATGGTTTCTACCATATAATCAGGAACGGGAGCAGATATTTTTATATTTTTTTCGCCCACGGGTATTTCTATTTCCAATGCGTGCAAGTGGAGTTTGGAAGCATCATGTTTACCATATTTTACATCACCTAAAATAGGATGCCCCATATATTTTGCATGAGCGCGTATTTGATGAGTCCGCCCTGTCCTCGGCTTAAACCTTATCAAAGAAGCCTCATCACAAGCATCTAAAACTTCATATTCCGTAACCGCAGGCAAGCCGTTTTCTTTATCGACCACGACCATTTCCACCCCACCGACAACGGCCTTTTTAAGAGGAGCATTTATCACACCTTTTCCCGCCTTCACGCGTTTAGAAACCACTGCCAAGTAAGTTTTATGCATATCTCGCTCTTTAAAAAGCCGCGTAAGCCAAGTCGCCGCAAGCTGATTCCTCGCAAGAACAAGCACCCCGCTCGTATCCTTATCAAGCCTATGCACAAGTTTAGGGCGCTTTCCCGTTCCCATATCCAGACCGTCCAGCAAAGCATCAAGAAACCTTACCTGCCCGCTTCCGCCCTGCACCGCCAACCCGCAAGGCTTGTTTATGGCCAAAATATCCCTGTCTTTATAAAGCACCATTGCTTCAAGCCAAGCCCTGTCCTTAGCGGAAACAGCCTTCTTTTCCTCAGGCTTATCTTGCCCGAAGTTGTCGGGATAAAGTATCTCGTCTTTCTCGCAAACACGATAACCGCATTCGGACTTTTTCCCGTTTACCTTGATATTTTTCTCACGCAAGCACTTGTTAAGCTCGGACATTCTGAAAGATTGAAAATGCCGCTTGAACCACCTGTCCAAGCGAATTCCTTCATCTTCTTTTTTCACAACCGCCTGCTTCATTTTTTGCCTGCCTTTTCCGCCCTAAGCCTGTTCCAATAGGCAAGCCTTTTTGCAATTTCGCGCTCAAATCCTCGCTCAAAAGGCACATAAAAAGTCTGCCTTTTCATACCGTCGGGGAAATAATTCGCGCCGGAAAAACCGTCTGCCGTTTCGGGATCATACTGATACCCTTCGCCGTAGCCGATATCCTTCATCATCTTTGTCGGAGCGTTAAGAATATGTTTGGGAGGCATGAGCGAACCCGTATCGCGTGCGACTTTTGCAGCGTTATTATGAGCCTTGTAAGCACCGATAGACTTAGGTGCGGTGGCAAGGAATATCACCAACTCGGCAATTGCCAAATCGCCCTCGGGCGAACCAAGCCGCTCATAAGCATCCCACGCGGCAATCGCAAATGGAAGTGCGGAAGGATCGGCAAGCCCCACATCTTCCGTCGCAAATCTGGTAAGTCGCCTAAGGATATACTTAGGATCCTCACCCCCTTCAAGCATCCGCTCCATCCAATAAAGCGCCGCATCGGGATCGGACCCGCGCATAGATTTATGTAGCGCGGAAATAAGATTATAGTGCCCTTCCCTGTCCTTATCATAAGTTGCGGGACGCCTTGAAATGAACTCGGCAAGCTGCGATGAGTTCAACTTTTTCTTTATATCTTTTGCCGCAAACAGCGCTTCAAGCATGTTTATAAGGTAGCGCCCGTCCCCGTCGGCCATAGCTTTTATTGCACTTCGAGCGTCATCATCAACCGGCAATTTTGCTCCGACTTCCGCCTCTGCGCGTCTAATAATCTTCTCTAAAGAATCGTCATCAAGCCGATTAAGAATGAACAACTGGCACCGCGAAAGCAAAGCAGAGTTAAGCTCAAACGAAGGATTTTCGGTAGTCGCTCCGACCAGCACGACTGTCCCCTTTTCAACATAAGGCAAAAAGCCGTCCTGCTGAGAACGATTAAACCTGTGGATTTCGTCCACAAAAAGCAAAGTCCCCTTGCCCATTTTTTGCCGCTCCTCGGCATCGGCAAAGACCTTGCGCAGGTCTGCCACGCCGGAAAACACCGCAGAAATAGGAACGAACTCCATATCCGTATAGTGCGCCATAAGTCTGGCAATCGTGGTTTTTCCGCACCCCGCCGAGCCCCAGAGAATAAACGAAGTGAGCTTGCCCGACTTTATCATTCGCCCCAAAGGCGCACTTGCCGAAAGCAAATGCTCCTGCCCAACCACATCTTCAATCTTTGTGGGACGAAGCCTGTCCGCCAGCGGCCTGTATTCATCGGTTTGGAACAAAGTATTCAAAAGCAAAACTCCCCTATTACAACGCGTTTTCATCATATCTTAAAAGCAAAGCGAGTTAAACAGATTTTTACACCGCTCAACTTTTTTCATTTTTAGCATTGACAAAAACACTGACCAAAGTTAGAATGCCTCGTGTTAAAAATAACTATAAAAATGGGGATTAAAAATGAATAAACAAATTGACAATAATTCCGTTGCCATGCGCGCGGAAAGAGATGTAGATAATATTTTTGATGCCGTCAGAGAAGAGATGGGATACGACGGTCCTAAATACAAAACGGCCCAAGAGATTTGGCTGGAAGGGGCAAAACGCACTGCCAGGTTTTTTTCAGAAATTTCGCGCGATCCCAAAACTGATGAGAAATACTTTGCCGCAGTAGGCAATGAATTATCTCACATCAGCAGAATTACGAAAGAAAGCTTTAAAAAACCATCTGCGGAACAAAATAAAGAGAGCGCTACCCCTGTAGAAGATAAAAAGGAATCAGCCCCTATGGAAAAAACGGCAACAGCGGAATTTTTTGGCAAGAAAGAAAATGTTGAACGTCTTTCTAAGACAGAACATAACAACAGAATTATATTTGCGTTAAAAGAAAACGAGAAAGCGGTAGCGCAATATTAAAATATAAACAAACCACTCAAACAAAAAGCCGCAGGAACTAACCTGCGGCCTTTTATTTTACTAATCCTTCTGGCGGGATTATTTATCTTCTTTCTTGTCCTTTTTGTCGGACTTATCTTCAGCCTTTTTTGCTTTTTTATCGGCAGCAGCCACGGCCTTTTCGGCAACCTTGGCTACATCCTTGGGATTTGCCTTGGCAAGAGGAGAAGTTTTCTCGGCTTTTTCTGCCTTTTCGGCATCTTCGACCACCTTCACATACTTGGGAGAAGACTTCGCCTTAACATCTCTGTCAACCAACTCAATAATCGCCATGGGAGCAGCATCGCCATACCTGAAACCGGCTTTAACGACGCGAGTATAACCACCGTTGCGAGCTTTGTATCTTTCTGCCAAGACGGTGAAGAGCTTATTAACGGCTTCCTCATCTCTAAGGAAGGATATAGCCTGCCGTTTAGCATGCAAATCTCCGCGCTTAGCCAAAGTTATGAACTTATCCACAAAAGGACGCAATTCCTTAGCTTTAGGTAAGGTTGTCTTGATTTGCTCAACAATCACAAGCGAAACCACCATGTTAGCGAACATCGCTTTTCTATGAGCAATACTTTTATTTAATTTTCTTTTTACCATATTATGGCGCATTTTCTTTTTCCTTTCTTATATCTTGGCATTGCAAGGCACTGCCGATGAAACACTTTCTTATTCCATAGCCTTTTGGCCTGTAAACAAGATTGCCTCAGAACCATTCCAAGGACTTTTTTCTTTAGGGCTTAGCTGAAATTATCTTCCAAAGTTCTGGCTAAGCTTTCAATATTTTCGGGAGGCCAACCGACAACATCCATACCCAAGTGCAAGCCCATCAACCCGAGCACTTCTTTGATTTCATTCAAAGACTTGCGGCCGAAGTTGGGAGTCCTAAGCATTTCCGCCTCGGACTTTTGCACCAAATCACCGATATAGATGATGTTATCATTCTTAAGGCAATTTGCCGAACGCACTGAAAGTTCAAGCTCTTCAACCTTGCGAAGGAGATTGCGGTTAAACGGCAATTCTTCCTCAGCTTCCTCTTTAACGGCTTCCTCAGGCTCATCAAAGTTTACAAACGGTTTAAGCTGGTCTTGCAAGATGCGCGCCGCGAAAGCAACCGCGTCCTCAGGCTTTACCACACCGTTGGTTTCAACCGTCAAAATGAGCTTGTCATAGTCGGTAACCTGTCCGACACGAGAGTTCTCTGCCTTATAGGCAACATTTCTGACCGGAGAAAACATTGAATCCACCGGAATAACTCCGATAGGAGAGTTCTCCCCGCGATTTTGCGCGGCAGTAACATAGCCCTTACCGGTACCGACCGTGAACTCGATATTTATCTTTGCACCATCGTCAAGCGTGCAAAGGAATAAATCGGGATTCATAATCTGCACGGCATGATCGGTCTCTATTTGCGAAGCGAACACTTCACCGGGCCCCTCTGCTTTAAGCGTCATACGATGCACGCCCTCGCCCGTAACCTTAAGAGCAAGGCTCTTAATGTTAAGCACGATATCGGTAACATCTTCACGCACGCCCGCAATTGACGAAAACTCGTGCAACACGCCGTCAATTTTAATAGAGGTAACAGCTCCGCCCTGTAAAGACGAAAGCAAAACTCTGCGCAAGGCATTGCCAAGCGTCATTGCAAAACCACGCTCCAAAGGCTCTACGACAATAGTCGCAACCCTGTTCGCATCTTCACCATATTGTACATCAACCGTCGTTGGTTTAATCAATTCTTGCCAGTTCTTCTGTATCACGAAAGTGGCTCCTTTTTCTTAAAAATTAAGACTTTTTTCCAAAAGCTGGCGCCAGAGCGACGCCAACCACCAAAACAAAACTACACTCTGCGGCGCTTTCTGGGTCTGCAACCGTTATGAGGAATAGCCGTCACATCTTTAATCGCCGTAACGACAAATCCGGCAGCTTGAAGAGCACGAAGAGCGGACTCACGCCCCGCACCCGGGCCCTTGACCATAACCTCGACCGTTTTCATTCCGTGCTCGGCGGCCTTTCTGGCAGCATCTTCAGCAGCTATTTGGGCAGCATAAGGGGTAGACTTTCTGGAGCCCTTAAACCCGTGCGCACCGGCAGAAGACCAAGAAATGGTATTCCCTTGAGCATCTGTAATTGTAACCATTGTGTTATTAAAAGTAGAGTTTACGTGGACAACACCCGACGTAATATTCTTCTTTTCTTTACGGCGGACTTTAGTCACGCCTGCATTTTTCTTCGCATCAGCCATAACAAAACCCTTCCTTAAACAGCTTTCTTCTTACCTGCGATTGGTCTTGCAGGACCTTTTCTGGTCCGCGCATTGGTATGAGTGCGCTGACCTCTTACGGGCAAACCTTTACGGTGCCTGAGCCCTCTATAACAACCAAGATCCATCAACCTCTTGATATTCATAGCGACATCTCTGCGAAGTTCACCTTCGACCTGATATCCGTTATCAATCACTTCACGAATCTTAGAAACATCATCATCAGAAAGCTGGCTGACTCTCTTATCGGGAGACACCCCAGACTTTTCACATATTTCCCCTGCCAGTTTGTCACCGATACCGTAAATATAGGTAAGTGCGGCAACAAGCCTTTTATTGGTAGGGATATTAACACCAGCGATACGCGCCAAATTAACTCTCCATTTACTAAATTACATCTTTTACTTTTATCGAAGGGGCGGGATTGTTAAATAAATCCCCTTGATTGTCAAGCAAAAAGACTAGTAACCAAGTACTTTTTCTATTCTGTTAGTCACTTCGCCGACGGTTCCCACCCCGTCAACACTCTTTAAAATCCCCTTTTCCTCATAATAAGGAAGCAAGGGCGCAGTCAAATCCCTGTAGTTCTCAAGCCTTGACTTTAACACTTCCGCGTTATCATCAGGACGACGAACAAACTCGGTTGAGCCGCATTCATCACAAACGCCGGCAACCTTTGTAGGTTTTGAGCTGTCGTTATACATAGCCGAGCACTTACTGCAAGTATAGCGTCCGGCAATACGCTCGATGATATAATCATCGGGCACTTCCAAGTTAATCGCATAGTCGAGGTGTAAACTACGCTCGGACAGCATGTCATCCAAGGCTTTAGCTTGAGGAATGGTTCTTGGGAACCCGTCCAAAATAAAGCCTTTGTCTTTCGGCATGCTATCCAGTTTTTCGGCAATCAAGGCACAGGTGACATCATCAGGCACCAAAGCCCCGCTTGCTAAAATTGCTTTTACTTTCACTCCCAAAGGAGTCTCGTTCTTAATGGCGGCTCTAAACATATCGCCGGTAGAAATCTGCTCCAAGCCATACTTCTCTTGAAGTATTTTGGCCTGAGTCCCTTTTCCGCCGCCCGGAGGCCCCATAAATATAATTCTTAAATCTGCTTTCATTTTACATACGACCTTTCAGTTTAGCTTTTCTGATAAGCCCCTCATATTGATGAGCAATAAGATGAGATTGCACTTGCGTTACGAAATCAATGGTAACGGACACGACGATAAGCAGCGTAGTACCGCCAAGCACAAAAGGAATCGAGAACTTAGAAATCAGAACCTCGGGCAATACGCACAACGCCGCCAAATAAAGCGCACCCAGCGTAAGCAACCTTGTCATCACATAATCCAAGTAGTCGGCAGTGCTTTTGCCCGGTCTGATACCGGCAATAAAACCACCGTGTTTCTTAAGGTTATCCGCCGTATCCGTGGGATTAAATACCACCGCGGCATAGAAGAATGCAAAGAATATAATCAGCGCGGCATACAAAGCCAAGTATAAGGGCTGTCCGTGCGACAATACCGAAGTAATCGTGACCATCCAGCCCGGAGCATCCTCTGCCGAAGCCGACAGATTAAGCACCGTCATCGGAAGCAGCAACAAAGAGCTTGCAAAAATGGGAGGAATAACACCTGTCGGGTTAATCTTGAGCGGCAAATGAGAACTCTCACCACCGAACATTCTTCCACCCATTTGGCGCTTCGGATATTGAATAAGGATACGGCGTTGAGCGCGCTCAACCAATACCACGATATAAACCAAAGCAATCGCCATAAGCAAAACTACCAGCAACACGAACGGAGAAAGCTGACCGACTCTCATCAATTCCAAAGACATCGCTATCGCTCCCGGCAAACCGGAAATAATACCGACCGTAATGATAAGCGAAGAGCCGTTTCCGATACCTCTGGCAGTAATCTGATCACCCAGCCACACAATAAACATTGTGCCGCCCAGCAAAGATACTACCGTGGTAAACCTAAACATCCAACCCGGATCAATAACGGCAGAAACCCCGCCCGATCCGGTAACGGCTTCCAATCCGACCGCGATACCATAGCCTTGCAAAATCGTAATAAACACCGTCAAATAACGAGTGTATTGATTAATCTTGCGATGGCCGGACTCGCCTTCTTTCTTAAGCGCACCGAGCGACGGGAAAACCGCCGTACACAGTTGCATAATAATCGAAGCAGAAATATAAGGCATAATGTTAAGGGCAAAGATAGTCATACGCGACAAAGCGCCACCGGCGAACATATCGAACATTCCGATAATTCCTCCGGCATTTCTTTCGAAAATCTCACCCAAAATGCCCGCATCAATACCGGGAAGAGGAATAAAAGTGCCGAGCCTGTAAACCACAAGCAAAGCCAAAGTAAACCAAATCCTTTTTTGCAAATCCTCGGCTTTTGAAATTGCCCCAAGATTTACATTTGATGCCAATCTGTCTGATAAAGAAGCCATTGCGCTCTACCCTTTAATAAACTCTTTTAAGCTTTTTTCTTTGTTGCGGTTTTTTTGGTCGCCTTAGCAGCCTTTGCCGGAGCTTTTTTAGGCTCCTTGGCAGCCGTTTCCGCAGCTTTAGCTGCCTTCTTAACTTCCTTCATATCGACGATTACAACTTCACCGCCAACCTTTTCTACGGCTTCTTTAGCGGACTTTGTAACGCCGGCAACAACAAACTTAACTTTGGCTTTAATCTCGCCCGAGCCAAGCAAACGAACTCCGCCCTTTACCGAGCCGATAAGTCCGGCAGCGCGTAAGGCCGAAGCATCAATATCCTTGGCAGCATCAAGCTTCTTTTCATCAATAGCTTTTTGAACTTTGCCCAAGTTAACCTCGGCATACTCTATCTTGAATATGTTGGTGAACCCGCGCATAGGAAGCCTGCGGTAAATGGGCATCTGTCCGCCTTCAAAACCGTTAATGGCAACACCGGTACGAGCTTTTTGACCTTTTTGACCGCTTCCGGAGGTCTTACCCTTACCCGAGCCGAGACCGCGTCCGACTCTTTTGCTGGTCTTTCTGGCGCCCTTTATATCTCTGATTTTATTTAATTCCATTTTAAACCTCTTGAACCTCAACCATATGAGAAACCTGATTTATCATACCCCTTACTGCGGGAGTATCCACCAGAACCTTTTCCGAGCCGACTTTGCCAAGACCAAGCCCCTTAAGAGTGGCTTGTTGCTTCTTACCGCGACCGATAGCGCTTCTGATTTGTTTGACTTTAACTTTTTTATCTGTATTAGCCATAATAACTACTCCTTAACCACAGCGGCAGAGGCAGCGGCAGCATTTCCGTCACGCCTTGCGACAATATCGCCGACTTTCTTGCTTCTTTTTGCAGCAACACCTCTGGGCGATGCCGTTCTTTTCAAAGCGGCAAAAGTCGCTCTAATCATATTGTGAGGATTGGCGCTTCCTTGTGACTTAGCAACCACATCTTGAATCCCCATAGTCTCAAACACCGCGCGCATAGGACCGCCGGCGATGATTCCGGTACCGGCAGGAGCCGAACGCAATGTAACATTTCCGGCGCCGAACACACCTTTCACATCGTGATGAAGTGTTCTGCCTTCACGCAGAGGCACCCTTATCATATGAGCTTTTGCGTCATCGGTAGCCTTACGCACAGCTTCGGGGACTTCGTGAGCTTTACCGGTTCCGAAACCGACTTTGCCTTTCATATCCCCAACCACAACCAGCGCAGCGAAAGAAAATCTTTTTCCGCCTTTAACCACTTTGGCAACGCGATTTATATGAACGAGCTTATCGACCAGTTCATCATCACGCTCCGAAGATCTTACTTCGCCAGTTTTCTCTTTTTCGCCATTAGGGCTTTTTTCTGTATTACGAGCCATCTTATTTTACCTTTTTAAAATTTCAAACCAGCTTCGCGAGCACTTTCCGCCAAAGCTTTAACTCTGCCGTGATAAATATACCCACCTCTGTCAAAGACCACCTCTTTAACCTTTGCCGCAAGTGCTTTTTTAGCAACATCGGCGCCGATTTTCTGAGCAGCTTCTATTGTTGAGCCCTTCGCCAGCTTCAACCCCTTATCCAAAGATGAAGAAGAAGCCAGAGTCCTGCCCGTGGTATCATCAATTACCTGAACATATATGTGCTTTTCGGACTTAAAGACGGAAAGTCTCGGCAGCCCTTTAGCTTTTTTCCTTATATCAGACCGAGTCCGCTGTTTACGGCGCTCGAACAAGTCTCTAGTACTATTAGTCATTTATCTATTCCTTACTTCTTTTTGCCTTCCTTACGCAGGATTCGTTCGCCTTGATACTTGACGCCTTTGCCTTTGTAGGGTTCTGGAGGACGGAAGCTTCTTATTTCGGAAGCGACCTGACCCACTTTTTGTTTATCAAACCCGAAGATTTCCAGTGTCGTCGGAGTAGGGCACTTAATCTCTATTCCTTCCGGCACGGCAAAATCCACATCGTGACTAAAGCCCAAAGCAAGCTTCAAGTTCTTGCCCTGCATTTGCGCTTTATAACCGACACCCACGATTTCCATGTTGCACTTGAAACCTTCGCTTACACCCTTGACCATATCATTGATGTTAGCTCTGGTAGTTCCCCACATGGCGCGGGCGGATTTGGAATCGTCCACGGGAGAAACCTTAATCTCTCCACCTTCGACTTCAACTTTTACCAAGTCGGAAGGAGTATAAGAAAGCTCTCCCAGCTTACCTTTTACTTTAATTATTCCGTTTGCAAAATCGACGGTAACGCCTTCTTTGATTTGCACAGGATGTTTACCAACACGAGACATTTTCCAAACACTCCTTTAAAATACTTGACAAAGGACTTCGCCGCCGACATTTGCCTGGCGAGCCTCGTGATCTGACATAACGCCGCTTGGCGTAGAAATTACGGAAATGCCAAGTCCGTTATAGACTTTCGGCAAATCTTTAACCTTTGAATACACGCGGCGACCCGGAGTAGAAACCCTGAAGATTTCATTTATAACGGGCTTACCTTCGTGGTATTTAAGCTCAATTTCAAGCTCATCAACGCCTTCGCGCACATTTACTCTTTTATATCCGCGGATAAAACCTTCACGCACCAAAACATCCAAAACATTTTGGCGAAGCAAAGATGCCGGAGCGCTTATAACGCTTTTATTGGCACTTTGACCGTTTCTGATACGTGTCAGCATATCTCCCAAGGGATCAGTCATAGACATATCGATATCTCCTTACCAACTAGACTTCAGCATACCGGGGATTTGACCGTTACTGGCCATATCTCTCAGTTTAATTCTGCATAATTTAAACTTGCGATAGACAGCGCGCGGACGACCTGTAATCGAGCAACGCGTATGCAACCGCACTCTTGACGAATTGCGGGGAAGTGCCGCCAGTTTAATCGCGGCATTCATACGTTCTTCGGGCGAAACGCTCATATCGTGCACAATAGCATTCAAAGCATCACGCTTTGCTTTATAGCGCTCAACGAGGGTTTCTCTTTTCTTGTTATTTTCAATTAAACACTTTCTCGCCATATTACTTCTCCATTACTTTTTAGCAAACGGCATATCAAAACCGGCGAGAAGAGCCTTAGCTTCCTCATCAGTTTTGGCGGTTGTGCAGATAACGATATCCATACCGCGAATAGCATCAACTTCATCATAGTTAATTTCCAAAAAGACTATTTGCTCTTTAAGTCCCATTGCGAAATTACCGCGACCATCGAACCCTTTGCCCGAGATACCTCTAAAGTCGCGCACACGCGGCAAAGCGGTATTAACCAAGCGATCAAGGAATTCATACATCTTCTCGCGGCGAAGTGTAACCTTACAACCAATAGGCATATTTTCGCGCACTTTAAAGTTTGCAATAGCTTTCTTGGCCTTGGTAACGACAGGCCTTTGACCGGAAATGGCGGCCATATCATTAACCGCATGCTCAATCACCTTGTGATCTGCGGCAGCCTCACCCACGCCCATATTCAAAACGATTTTGGTAAGCTTAGGCACTTCCATAATGTTTTTGTAACCGAACTGTTTCATCAGCGCCGGGCGAATTTTTTGTTCATAACGATCTTTTAATCTAGACATCTTATTCTCCCTTAAGCATCAATCACTGTGCCGGATTTTTTAGCGACGCGAACTTTTCTTCCGCCTTCGGCAATTTTAAAACCAACTCTGGTAGCTTTACCCTCTTTCGGGTCAATCAAAGCCACATTAGACACATCAATAGGCGCCTCCTTGGAAACGATACCGCCGGCATTAGTCTGGCTTGGCTTAGTATGACGCTTCACCATATTTATACCGCGCACGACAAGTTTATGCTCGGAAGGGATAGCTCTGATTACTTCGCCCTTCTTACCCTTATCTTTTCCGGTAGTAACGATCACCTGATCGCCTTTTTTAATCTTCATTTTCACCATTTTACAGTACCTCAGGAGCAAGCGAAATGATCTTCATAAACTTTTTACCGCGCAGCTCACGAGTTACGGGTCCAAAGATACGCGTCCCTATCGGCTCGCCTTCTTTATCAATTAACACGGCAGCATTAGTGTCAAAGCGAATGGCACTTCCGTCTTTACGGCGGATTTCCTTTTTTGTGCGGACGATAACGGCCTTTTGCACATCGCCTTTTTTCACCTTCCCTCTGGGGATAGCTTCTTTGACGGCAACGACAATAACATCGCCTACGCTGGCAACCTTACGTTTCGAACCGCCGAGGACTTTAATGCACTGAACGACTCTGGCACCAGAGTTATCAGCAACGTCCATATTTGATTGTACCTGAATCATAGTTTTTTCCTATTATTCCCTTGTTTACCTATTTAGCATGCTCATCTGCAATAACTTCCCAAGCTTTATTTTTGGAAATCGGGGGACATTCCCTGATTTTTACGCTATCGCCGATTTTACAAGCATTGTTTTCATCATGAGCCGAGTATCTTTTACTGCGGCTGATAATTTTCTTATATATTGGGTGCATTACCTTACGGTCAACGCGCACAACGACGGTTTTATCCATCTTATCACTTACGACAACACCCGAAAGAATACGCTTTGGCATCACTATTTCTCCTTAGCTTTCTTTGCAGTTTTAGCCTTGGGAGCTTCGGCGGCTTTTTTAACTTCCTTGCCGCTGGCTCTTTCGCTCAAAACCGTTTTAATCATAGCAACTTCGCGCTTTACAACCCTGCGACGGTTGGTATTGGTAAGCTCACCACTGGCCTGCTGAAAGCGCAAATTAAGACCTTCTCTTTTCAAAGTGACGATTTGCTCTTTAAGGGCATCATCGCTTTTAGCTCTAATTTCATCAATTTTCTTAACCATTTTAAACTTCCTCCACCGAAGAAACGAATCTTGTCTTGATGGGCAACTTTGCCGCTGCAAGCAAGAAAGCCTCTCTGGCCACAGTCTCGGTCACACCGTCTATTTCAAAGAGGATACGACCCGGTTTCACTTTACAAGCCCAATACTCAGGCTCACCCTTACCTTTACCCTGACGAACTTCAGGAGGACGCTTTGACACGGGAACATCCGGGAAGATTCTAATCCACAAATGACCCTGACGTTTCATAGCACGGGATACGGCACGACGTGCAGCCTCAATTTGCCTGGCGGTTACGCGCTCCGGCTCCAAGGCTTTAAGTCCGAAAGTACCGAAATTAAGAGCGGTACCGCCTTTTGCCATTCCGTGTATTCTGCCCTTAAAGGCCTTACGGTGTTTTGTTCTTTTAGGCATAAGCATTTTTCATATTCTCCTATTACCTAGCTTCACTCATACGCTTATCTTGAGCCATCGGATCGTGAGCAAGGATTTCACCCTTGAAAACCCACACCTTGACGCCGCAAGTACCGTAAGTTGTAAAAGCAGTAGATGTTCCATAATCAATATCCGCGCGCAGAGTATGTAAAGGCACGCGACCTTCGCGGTACCATTCCATTCTGGCGATTTCAGCACCGCCAAGTCTTCCGCTGCAGTTAACTCTGATACCTTCCGCACCAAGTCTTAAGGCGGATTGCACCGAGCGCTTCATAGCTCTGCGGAAAGAAACACGACGTTCCAATTGCTGCGCGATACTGTCTGCAATAAGCGTGGCATCGGTCTCGGCCTTTCTAACTTCCAAGATGTTAAGACTTACTTCCGAACCGACCAACTTTTGCAGTTCATTCTTCAAATTATCAATGTCTTGCCCCTTTTTGCCGATAACAATACCGGGACGAGCCGAGTGGATAGTCACCCTTGCCTTTTGGGCGGGACGTTCAATAATAATTTTGCTTACGCCGGCTTGAGCCAACTTCTCCTCAATTAACTTGCGGATTTGTATATCCTGATGAAGAAGCTTGGCATAATCGCCCTTTTTAGCGAACCACCTTGAGTCCCAAGTGCGGTTAATTCCAAGACGCAAGCCGATTGGATTTACTTTCTGTCCCATTTAGACTTTCTCCTCTTTATCTTCTTTTTCGCGAACGATGACCGTCAAGTTAGAAAAGAACTTTTTGATTTTTCCCGAACGACCTCTGGCTCTGGCTCTGAAACGCTTCATCACCATAGCTTTTCCGACATACGCTTCCGAAACATACAGCCTGTCAACATCAAAGCCCATATTGTTTTCCGCGTTGGCAATAGCCGCCTCTAACACCTTCAAAACTTCGCCGGAAACGCGACGAGTAGAAAAGGTGAGCTGATTAACCGCAGCATCAACCTTAAGCCCTCTGATAGACTGCGCTACCAAGTTAAGCTTTCTCGGGCTGATGCGAATAGCAAGATTACGGGCAAGAGCTTGTTTTGCTTGTTCTTTAACCATTTTCTAGCCTTTCTTTGCTTTCTTGTCTGCTCCGTGACCATAATAGGTCCGGGTAGGAGCAAATTCACCGAACTTGTGTCCGATCATATTCTCTGTCACCAAAACGGGAATGAACTTGTGTCCGTTATAGACACCGAAGGTCAAACTTACGAATTGGGGAAGAATTGTTGAACGTCTTGACCAAGTTTTAATAACTTCATTACGACCCGACGCTTTTACCTTCTCCGCTTTCGTAAGAAGGTAACCGTCAACAAAAGGTCCTTTCCAAACTGAACGAGTCAATTACTTATCCTTTCTTTTTCTTCGCTACATGACGAGTTCTCATAATGAGCCTATCCGTCATCTTGTTGTTACGAGTTTTCTTTCCTTTGGTGCACTTACCCCAAGGTGTAACGGGGTGTCTGCCGCCCGAGGAACGTCCCTCACCACCACCATGCGGGTGGTCGACTGGGTTCATAGCAACACCGCGAACGGAAGGACGAACGCCCCTCAAACGATTACGACCGGCGCTACCAATGTTTGTGTTTTGATTATCGGGGTTAGAAACCGCGCCGATAGACGCAAGGCATTCCCCTCTAACCAACCTTAACTCACCCGAGTTAAGGCGCAATTGAGCATATCCGCCGTCTTTACCGATAAGCTGGGCATAGCAACCTGCGCTGCGTGCCAACTGACCGCCGCGACCGGCGTTAAGCTCGACATTATGCACAATAGTACCGACAGGCATATTCTTAAGCCGCATTGCGTTACCGAGCTTTACATCGGTCCGCTCACCTGCGACGACAACATCACCCGCTTTAAGTCTTTGCGGAGCAATGATATAAGAAAGCTCTCCGTCTTCGTACTTAATAAGTGCCAAGAATGCCGTGCGGTTAGGATCGTATTCCAAACGCTCAACCGTAGCCGGCATATCAAACTTTTTACGCTTAAAGTCCACTATACGGTAGCGACGCTTTACCCCGCCGCCCATACGACGCGATGTAATGCGACCGTGATTATTTCTTCCACCGGTGCCTTTAAGCCCCTCTGTCAATTCCTTAACAGGCTTACCTTTATGCAGTTCACTTCTGTCAACGGAAACCAAATGACGAAGATTTGGGGTAACTGGTTTATATTTCTTAAGTGCCATGATTAAATCCCCGCTGTAATATCAATGTTATGTCCTTTGGCAAGGCTGACGATAGCACGCTTATAATCGCTTCTTACACCCGGCTTGCCACGGAAGCGCTTTTGTTTACCAACTTGGCGCACCGTATTTACGGACTTTACTTTTACATTAAACAAAGCTTCCACGGCGGCTTTGACTTCAGTCTTTGTCGCGCTCAAAGGAACTTCAAAGGTAACATGTCCCGCTTCGGATCCTTGCAAAGCTTTTTCTGTAATGATAGGACGCACCAGAACATCACACATTTTGGCAGTCACTACTTTTTTCGCTTCATCTGTCTTTTTCATTTAAAGCGAGCCTCCAATCTCTCTAATGCCGACTTGGTAATCACCAATGTATCGCGCTTTGCGATATCATAAACATTGGCACCTTCGGGCGGCAAAATGTCCAAACCAACGATATTGGAAGAAGCAAGAGCAAAGTTCACGCTCTCCTCCGGCATATCAATAACCAAAGTTTTGCCCCAGTTCATCTTAGCGATTTTTGCGGACAAATCTTTAGTTTTCGGCTTAGCGATTTCAATTGAGTCAAGAATAAACAACTTACCGCTGGCAACCTTTTCGGAAAGAACGGACTTGAGCCCCATTGCTCTGATTTTCTTGGGCAAGCTGTAAGCGTGAGAACGAACAACAGGTCCGAAGATGGTCGCGCCGCCTCTGAATTGAGGAGAACGCAAAGAACCTTGACGAGCATTACCCGTTCCTTTCTGCTTAAACGGCTTTTTAGTCGTTCCGCTGACACCGGAAATATCTTTTGTCGCATGAGTTCCCTGACGGCGGCAAGCAAGCTGCCAATCAATCACTCTTGCAATAATATCCTCGCGGACTTCTGCTTTGAAAATATCATCGGCTAACTCAACCGAGGAAACTTTCTTATTATCCAAATCTATAACGTCGTATTTCATCGCCGTTATTCCTTATTCTCTTTAGCTTCGGGAGTGGCATTAGCAACCTCTTCCTCAGACTTTGTTTCTTGAACAGGTTCCTTGACCTCGGCTTCCTCTACCTTGGCACTTTTAAGACCTGCCGGCATAGGAGCGTTGCTGGGAACCTTTTTCTTTTTTGCGTCAAAGACCGTAACGATAGAGCCGTCAAAGCCGGGAACACCGCCTTTAACCATAATCAGCCCTCTGGCCTCGTCAGTCGCAACGACTTCCAAGTTCTGCACCGTTACATTTTCCGCACCGTCGTGTCCCGCCATTTTCTTACCGGGGAACACACGACCGGGATCTTGACATTGACCTGTCGAACCATGAGAACGATGAGAAACGGAAACACCGTGAGAATCTTCCAACCCTCTGAAGTTCCACCGTTTCATCGCACCGGAAAATCCGTGCCCGAGAGTAACACCCGCGACATCAACAAACTGCCCGACCACAAAGTGGTTGGCAGAAAGCTCTGCACCTACGGGGAGAAGGCAATCTTCCGAAACCCTGAATTCAATGAGTTCTTTCTTTGGCTCGACCTTAGCTTTCGCAAAAAGACCGCGCTGGGGCTTAGCAATATTCTTAGGTTTGGCAACGCCAAAGCCTAACTGTACAGCGGTATATCCGTCTTTTTCTTTAGTTTTTACGGATACAACCTGCTGCCCGTCCATTTTTAAAACCGTAACGGGAACGTGAGTTCCGTCGGCCTTAAAAATACGGGTCATGCCCACCTTTTCTGCTATCATACCTGAACGCATAATGTTTATCCTTAAAGTTTAATTTCCACATCGACACCGGCGGCAAGGTCGAGCTTCATCAAAGCATCAACCGTTTGCGGAGTCGGATCGACAATATCCAACACTCTTTTATGAGTACGAATTTCAAATTGCTCACGGGACTTTTTATCGATATGAGGAGAACGGTTAACCGTATATCTCTCAACTCTGGTAGGAAGGGGAATAGGTCCCCTTACCTCAGCCCCTGTCCGCTTAGCCGTGCCCGCAATCTCCTTTGTCGACAAATCGAGCAAACGGTGATCAAAGGCTTTCAAGCGGATTCTGATGTTTTGAGCTTCCATTTTTTCTTCCTTTTATTCAATAATACTAGCGACGACGCCGGCACCGACGGTGCGACCGCCTTCACGAATAGCAAAACGAAGACCTTCATCCATAGCGATAGGAACGATAAGGCTTACCGTCATGGAGACATTATCT
>Ga0079305_1001316_pt1 | contig 34742 bp, 33 predicted proteins | sample LMS_cellobiose_e_FD_79183 | JGI IMG/M metagenome (GOLD analysis project Ga0079305, IMG submission 79183) | Rumen-fistulated moose microbial communities from Alaska, USA - LMS_cellobiose_enrichment | ecosystem: Host-associated > Mammals > Digestive system > Stomach > Rumen fluid ... | reverse complement strand
GGAACAGACAAAACCGGCGCGGCCGCAACGGCCGCGCCGGTTTCATATTTTTTCACATTGCCCGCCTCAAAGCGCCTTCCTTGCGGAGGCCCTGAAGCGGCCCGCTTTCCTGGGCTCAGTACATGCCGCCCATGCCCGGGTTGCCGGCGGGAGCGGCGGGTTCGGGGGCGGGAATATCCGTCACCAGGGATTCGGTGGTCAGCACCATGGCGGCAACGCTGGCGGCGTTCTGCAGGGCGCTGCGGGTCACCTTGGTGGGGTCGATGATGCCGCGCTCGATCATGTCCACATATTCACCCTTCAGGGCGTCGTAGCCATAGCCGGTCTTTTCGCTGCGGCGGATATTTTCGATGATCACCGCGCCGTCGATGCCCGCGTTCACGGCGATCTGCCGCATGGGCTCTTCCATGGCGCGCAGCACGATCTGCACGCCGGTCTTGGCGTCGCCCGCGTTCTTGGAAACCAGAGGCTGCACCTTGGCAATGGCGTTGAGCAGCGCCACGCCGCCGCCGGGCACGATGCCCTCTTCCACGGCGGCCCGGGTGGCGGCCAGGGCGTCTTCGATGCGCATCTTGCGCTCTTTCATTTCGATTTCAGTGGCGGCGCCCACCTGAATGACGGCCACACCGCCGGCCAGCTTGGCCAGCCGCTCCTGCAGCTTTTCCCGGTCGTAATCGCTGGTGGTTTCGGCGATCTGGGCCTTGATCTGGCTGACGCGGTTCCTGATTTCTTCCTTGTCGCCGGCGCCGTCGATGATGGTGGTGTTTTCCTTGTCCACCTTCACCTGATGGGCCTGGCCCAGCATATCCAACGTGGCTTCCTTAAGCTCCAGGCCCAGTTCCTCGCTGATGACCTGGCCGCCGGTGAGAATGGCGATATCCCGCAGCATTTCCTTGCGCCGGTCGCCAAAGCCGGGAGCCTTGACGGCCACGCAGGTGAAGGTGCCGCGCAGTTTGTTGACCACCAGGGTGGCCAGAGCCTCGCCTTCCACGTCTTCGGCGATGATGAGCAGCTTCTTGCCCGCCTGCACCACCTGCTCCAATACCGGCAGGATCTCCTGGATGTTGCTGATCTTCTTATCGGTGATCAGGATGTAGGGGTTATCCAGCTCGGCCACCATCTTATCGGTATCGGTGACCATGTAAGCGGAGGCGTAGCCCCGATCGAACTGCATGCCTTCCACGGTGGTCAGCTCGGTCTTCATGGTCTTGCTTTCTTCCACGGTGATAACGCCGTCCTTGCCCACCTTTTCCATGGCGTCGGAAATGAGCTGGCCGATGGTCTCGTCGCCGGCGGAGATGGAGGCCACCTGGGCGATGGCCTGCTTGCCGCTGATGGGACGGGAGATGTCCTTGAGGCCCTCCACGGCGGCTTCGGCAGCATCCTCAATGCCCTTCTTGAGCACCATGGGGTTGGCGCCGGCGGCCAGGTTCTTCAATCCCTCGCGCACGATGGCCTGGGCCAGGAGGGTGGCGGTGGTGGTGCCGTCGCCGGCCACGTCGTTGGTCTTGGTGGCCACTTCCTTGATGAGCTGAGCGCCCATGTTTTCAAAGGGGTCTTCCAATTCGATTTCCTTGGCGATGGTCACGCCGTCGTTGGTGATAAGGGGCGCGCCGTATTTTTTATCCAGCACCACGTTGCGGCCCTTGGGCCCCAGGGTGATTTTCACGGTGTTCGCCAGGGCGTTGATGCCGTTTTCCAGGGCGCGGCGGGCGTCCTCGCCGTACTTTAACTGCTTAGCCATATTCTTTCCTCCTACATGCGATTTTTATGATTACTCCACCACGGCCAGGATATCGCTTTGACGCACGATGATCATTTCCTTGCCGTCCAGCTTCACTTCCGTGCCGGCGTACTTGGAATAGATCACCTTCTGGCCTACCTGCACCTGCATCTTGATTTCCTTGCCGTCCACCATGCCGCCGGGGCCCACGGCCAGCACTTCTGCCATCTGGGGCTTTTCCTTGGCGCTGCCGGGCAGCACGATGCCGGATTTGGTGGTTTCTTCCATTTCCACGTTCTTGATGACCACGCGGTCACCCAAAGGTTTCACGTTCATAAGGCTCCTCCTTAATCAATCAATTGCTTCCTGGGGGCTGTTAGCACTCTCTGGCATCGAGTGCTAAATCATCCTTGCATAGTGTACTTCATAAACGGGCGGGACGCAAGTGCCATTTTTTCCAATTTTAAGAATTATTCCGGATTATTTCCTGTTATTTTCGATTTTATCCATTGAATGATATGTTTTCTTGAATTTTCTTTTGTTTTCTCCCGTTTTTATTTTCGATGTTCAAAGACGGGCGGATATGTGCTATAATCACCCTGTCTTTTTGCAAAGGAGGAAAAGCCCATGCTGTCCACGCTGCTGCTGGCCTGGTATGACCGCTGCGGGCGCACATTGCCCTTCCGGGGCACCCGGGACCCTTACCGCATCTGGGTCAGCGAAATCATGCTGCAGCAGACCCGCACGGAAACGGTGGGGGGGTACTATGAGCGGTTCCTGCGGCGCTTCCCCGATGTGTTCGCATTGGCGGACGCGCCGGAGGAGGACGTGCTCAAATGCTGGGAGGGCCTGGGCTATTATTCCCGCGCCCGGAACCTCCACAGGGCGGCCCAGACGGTGGTCAGCCAATATGACGGGAAATTCCCCGCCGATGAGGAGGCGCTCCGTGCCCTGCCCGGGGTGGGGGATTACACGGCGGCGGCGGTGGCCTCCATCGCCTTTGACCTGCCCGCCCCGGCCATGGACGGCAATTTGACCCGGGTGCTTTCCCGCTTCCATGGGGTGCGGGAGGACGTGGGCGCGCCGTCGGTGAAGCGGCGGCTGCTTTCCCTGGCCCGGGAGGACATGCCGGAAAGCCGCTGCGGGGATTTCAATCAGGCCCTCATGGACCTGGGGGCCACCGTCTGCGTCCCCGGCACCCCGGACTGCGGCGCCTGCCCCCTGCGCACGCTGTGCGATGCCTGCGCCGCCGGGGATGCGGAGGACCTGCCCGTGAAGGCCGCGGCCAGGCCGCCCCGGGACGTCCAGATGGCGGTTGCGCTGATTACCTGCCAGGGCAGAATCTGGATGGCGCAGCGGAAGGAAGCGCTGCTGCGCAGCCTGTGGGTCTACCAATTGACGGAGGGCGCTGAATCGCTTTCCGATGTGGAAAAAGCCCAGCGCGGCCTGGGCATATCCGCCCGCCTCCTGGGGGAAGCTGGCCGGGCCCGGCACGTATTCACCCACCGGATATGGAATATGACGGTGCGCCATTACGCGGCGGACAGCCTTGATTGCCGGGAGGGCCGGTTCGTTACCCGGGAGGAAATGAACGCCCTGCCCATCCCCGCCGCCATGCGGGCGGCCAGGCAATGGGCGGAGGAATTGCTGACGCCCCGCGTACTGCCCGCGGAGGAGAAAACGCTTCCCGCCCTGGCCGCGGCTTATTCGGAAAGCTGGCGGAGCAGCCATACGGCACATTGCTCCGCGGCGTTCCTGGAGCGCCATTCGGCGGAATACATGGCGCAAAAGCTGCGGCAGCACAGGGCCGACGGCCGGGACGTGTACGGCTTGTGGCTGGCGGGCTCGGCGGCGGGGGTGCTGGTGCTGGACCGGAAGGAAAACGAACTGGCCGCGCTGTATGTGCGGCCGGAAATGCAGGGGCTGGGCCTGGGGCGGGCGGCGGTGCGCTTTGCCGTGGATGCCCTGGACAGCGCGAGGGATATGAAGGTGACGGTGCTGTGCGGGAATGAAAAGGCGCGCAGGCTGTACGCCGCCTTCGGGTTTCTGCATACGGACGAGACCCGCATACTGGACGCGGAAAGGGGCCTTTGCAAGGAGACCCGCGTCCGCAGAGGCCGCTGAGAAACGGAGGGAAAAGGCCGTGGAAATTGAATGGCTGCCCATGGAGTTTGCCGTGTGCCGGATCCGGGCGGCGTCGGACGCCGACCTGTCCGCGCCCTACACTTTTTTTGCCCGGACGGACGAGGAAATATCCCTGGTGTGCCCCGCGGGGGCATGCCCGCCCCGGCCCCTCCGGCGGGAGGGCGGCTGGCGCTGCTTCCGGGTGGCGGGGACGCTGGATTTTTCCTTGGTGGGTATTCTGGCAAAAATCACGGGATGCCTGGCGGACCAGAGCATCCCGGTGTTTGCTGTTTCTACATATAGCACAGATTATGTGCTGGTAAAGGCCGAACACGCGGCGCGGGCCGCCGCCGCGCTTCAGACGCTTTCCTGATGGGGGGCCATCAGGTCCCTGAGGGTAACGCCGTTAAGATAGTTCTGGATCATATCGTTCAGCTTTTTCCACAGGGGAAGCGTGGGGCAGTCCGCCTGCCGGACGCAGGGGGCGGCGGCCCTTTCCAGGCAGGTGACGGGGGCCAGCTCCCCTTCCGTGATCCAAAGGATCTCGCCCACGGTGTATTCCTCCGGGGGCCGGGTCAGGCGGTATCCGCCGCCCTTGCCGCGGATGCCGGAGAGCATTTTTGCTTTCACCAGGCCCTTGAGGATGCCCTCCAGGTATTTTTCTGATATGCCCTGGCGCCTGGCGATCTCCATCAGCGGAAGGTAGCCTTCCCCCTGATGCTGCGCCAGGTCCACCATCACCCGCAGGGCGTAGCGCCCTTTGGTGGAAATCATATTCATGCCGCTTTCCTCCCTTCAAGGATCAACCTATTATACCGCAGGGTTGATGGGATTTCAACGCCTCCGGGAAAATACAATGGAAATACCATCCGGGGCATTGACAGCCGGCGGGGATCGGCATATAATACCATTAACCTATTTGAAAGGTAGGTAATTGCGGATGAAACGAATGTGCGCCCGGAGGGCGCCCGGCTTTCGATGTACGGGACGCGCGGCCGGGCGGAAGAAATAAAGGCACTGCGGAAATAATAACGACAAAGATGCGGAGGAAGAGAACATGAGCCGGATTTATACGTCTGCGGATCAATTGATCGGGGGCACCCCGCTGCTGGAAATCGCCAACGTGGAAAAAGAACTCAGTTTACAGGCCCGGGTATTGGTGAAGTTGGAATACCTGAACCCCGCCGGATCGGTGAAGGACCGCATTGCCAAGGCCATGATTGACGAAGCGGAGAAAAAGGGCCTTTTGAAGCCCGGCTCCGTCATCATTGAGCCCACCTCCGGCAACACCGGCATCGGCCTGGCTTCCGTGGCCGCGGCCCGGGGATACCGCATGATACTGACCATGCCGGAAACCATGAGCGTGGAACGCCGGCAGCTTGCCAGGGCCTACGGTGCGGAAATCGTGCTGACCGAAGGGGCCAAGGGCATGAAGGGCGCCATCGCCAAGGCGGAGGAACTGGCCAGGGAAACCCCGAACAGCTTTATTCCCGGTCAGTTTGTCAACCCTGCCAACCCCGCCGCTCATTACGCCGCCACGGGCCCGGAAATCTGGAATGATACCGACGGGCAGGTGGATATTTTCGTGGCGGGCGTGGGCACCGGCGGCACGGTCACGGGCGTGGGCAAATTCCTCAAGGAAAAGAATCCCGCCGTCCGGGTGGTGGCAGTGGAGCCCAGCGCCTCCCCGGTCCTCAGCGGCGGCGCGCCGGGCCCCCACAAAATCCAGGGCATCGGCGCGGGCTTTGTGCCGCAGGTGCTGGATACCAAGGTCTATGACGAAATCATTGCCGTGGACCATGAGGACGCGTTCCGGATCGGCCGGCTCATCGGCAAAAAGGAAGGCGTGCTGGTGGGCATTTCCGCCGGCGCCGCGGCCTGGGCCGCCATCGAGCTGGCCAGGCGCCCGGAAAACAAGGGCAAAACCATCGTGGCCCTGCTGCCCGATACCGGCGACCGGTACCTTTCCACCCCGCTGTTCGCGGAGTGACTTTCCTGCATAAAAAAGCGCCACGCGTCAAAAGGCGCGTGGCCAATGGAACGTTTACCCCCGCGCTCCCTCTCCAAGAAAGGCGATTGGAGAGGGAGCTTATTGTATGGCGTTTTCCTGCTGCGCCGCGGGACGGGGGGAGAGGGGCGTTTCCTGCAGGGCGGTGAGGCGGCTGATGGATACCTCGTAGGCCATCCGGTTCATCACCGTGCCGTCGGGAAGCTGCTTTTGGTATTCCCGGCTTTGGAAACGGCCCTGCAATTCCAGATGATCGCCCACGGACAGGCCCGCGGCGTAGCGGGCGGTGCGCCCCCAGGCGATGCAGGGGATGTAATCGCTCTTGCCGAAGGCGCGGTTCACAGCCAGCATCAGATCGGCGATTTCCCGGCCAAAGGGCGTGGTGCGGAAGGCCGGGGGCTTGCAGATGGCGCCGGTAAGGCGGATGATATTGGGGTTTTCTGCGCTGTCCGGGGGCAGGAGATGCTGGGCGAAGGCGGTGAGCAAAAGCCGCCCGGCCCCGCCCACCACCTTGTTGTAGGAGCGAAGCTGGCCCATGACGCACAGGTGCGTCCCGGCGGTCACCTGGCTGTTCATCAGGCGCTCGCTCACCGTGACGGGCAGCAGGTCCTGCGCACCGGACAGGCGGGGCACCTTCAGATCCATGCGGTAAAAGTTTTCGCCGAACACCTCGTGGTCCAGCACGGGTTCGGTTTCGATGATGCCGCAGAGGGTGAGCTGGTTGTTCTCGGTATCCATGTTTTTCTACACCTCCGGTACTGTTGTGGGCGCAGGCCGCATGCGGCCCTGCAGGTCGATGGTGGTTTCTCCGGGCAGCAGGAGAAGGGATACGGGCACCACTTGAAGCCCCTGCTCCCGATAGCTTTTGAGAATGGCGGGCAGCGCATCCAGGATATATTTGGAATCGTTGTGGAACAAAACGATATCGCCGCTGTGCACGTTTTGCGTGGAGCGCCTTACCAGGTCCTCCGCGCCGCGGTTTTTCCAGTCCAGGGAATCCACGCTCCACTGGATCACCTGATACCCCGCGGCCCGGGCGGTGAGCACCACGTCGTTGTTATAGTCCCCATAGGGCGGGCGGAACAGCGTTGGGCGCACGCCGGTCAATTCTTCAATGTGATCGGCCACGGTGCTGAGCTCTTTCCGGATGCCCTCCCTGCTCAGCCTGCTCATCTGGGGGTGGGTGGTGGAATGATTGCCGATCTCGTGGCCCCGGGCGAAAACGGCCTTCACCAGGTCGGGATACCGCGTCACCCAGGTATCCACCAGAAAAAAGGTTGCCTTTACATCGTTTTCGTCCAGGATATCCAGCAGCTTTTCCGTGTTGTCGCCGCCCCAGGCCGCGTCAAAGCTGATGGCGATCTTGCTGTCGTTCCGCTCCACCGAATACACCGGCAATTCCCTTTTCCGGGCCACCACCTCCGCGCTGCGGGCATGGAGGGCGTAAATGCCGCTGAGCACGCACAGCAGCATCACCGTCCACAGCGCCCCGGCGGCGAGACGGATACGGCCGGGCTTTCCCTGCTTCCTCATCTGACTGCCTCCCTTCCTGTGCTTCAGGCTATGCCCGGAAGCGGCGAAATAGAAGGCCGGTGCGGCGCAAAGAAACGGGGGCCGTTTTTATGTATACGAAAAAAAGCCGTCCCTTATGACACGGGCGGCAAAAGAAGCCACGATACGGCAAATCTTTTGAAAAAATGCAAAAATCGCCACCACCGTCGCGCCGAACGGCGCGGCAGTCAGCCAGGATGTGTATATATCACTTCGGAGCCAGCCCGAACGGGACAGCGGAGGGCATACAAGGCCACCTCATCAGTCGCCTGCGGCGACAGCTTCCCCTCAAGGGGAAGCCATAATAGCGCGCGGACCGCCCCGGAGCCGCCCCGAACGGGACGGCGGAGGTCACGCAAGAAAAGAAGAAAAGTGGCGCGCCCCCTCGGCGAAGGGGCGCGCGGACCCTCACTTGTGGTACCGTTCCCCGGCATTGATCTTGCAGCCCCGGTAAATCTGCTCCAGCAGCAGCACCCGGGCCAATTGATGGGGGAAGGTCATGCAGGACAGAGACATTTTTTCATCCGCCCGGCGGATCACCTTGTCCGCCAACCCCAGGGACCCGCCGATCACGAATACCAGTCTATCGCCCCGCATCCCGTTTTCCGCAAGGCGGCGGGCAAATGCCTCGCTGGTATACTGCGGCCCGTCGACGCACAGGGCGATCACCCGGTCGCCGCTCCGGAGGCGGGAAAGGATGGCGTCGCCTTCCTTGTCCATCACCTGCCTTCGCTCCGCATCGGAAGCGTTCATGGGCTCCGGCAGATCGGGGAGCTCAACGATTTCCATTTTTCCGAAGCGGGAGATGCGCTTCAAATATTCCTCCGCCGCGGCGGCGTAAAATTTTTCCCTGAGCCGCCCGACGCACACAATGGCCCCGTTCATGCGTCCAGCAGGGGGACCACGGCGGCCAGATCGGGCAGCACGTGATCGCAGAAGGGGGAAAGGGCCTGGGTGTAGGGGATCAGGTCGGGGATCATGCCCACCTGCATCCCGGCGGCGCGCCCTGCCTTGACGCCGCTTACGGAATCCTCCAGCACCAGGCATTCCCCGGGCGCGGCGCCCAGGATGCGGGCGGCCTTGAGGAAGATATCCGGCGCGGGCTTGGACGGCATATCGCCGGAGGCGGAAATGAGCGCGCGGAAATACGCCGCTACCCCCAGATGCTCAAGATACAGGCGGATGGTGCCCTCGTCGCTGGAGGAGGCCACGGCGCAGGGGACGCCCCGTTCGCGCAGGGCGGACAGCAGCTCTTTGGCGCCCTTTTTCAGCGGGATGCCGCCCTGCAGCGCCAAATCGTGCATATAATCCGCAAAGTCCCGGAACAATCGGCCGGTATCCAGGGTGGGATAAAGGGGATGATAAAACGCAGCGGCGGCGTGAGCGTTGATGCCCAGGGTCCTGCGCACGTGCTCCAGGGGGATTTCCACGCCCTGGCGCCGGGCGCAGACCTGGATGCCGGTGAGGCCCGGGGTCTCGCTGTCCACCAGCAGGCCGTCCATATCAAAAATCACAGCGCGGATCATTCGTCGTCCACCACCGTCCAGCCGAAGAGGAAATCATGCAGGGCCGCCCGGTTCATTTCAAAATCGATTTGCTTGGTGGCCATCCCGTCATAGGAGAATTCACAGTAGCTATATCCCCCCCTGCTGAAGTTTTCCTCCGTGGGGGATACCTCGTACCAGGCGCCTTCGCCGTTCTTTTTCGTGGGATTGCTGACGGGCATTCGGATCTGCTCCACGGGCGTGCCCTTGAGCTGCATGGCCAGGCTGAAGGCGGTGGTCACGTCGTCGGTGGTCATGTTTGTATACACGATATTGGCCAGCACCACGTCCAGCAGCTTCATGGCGTCGTCATAGGAAATATCCTTCAGGCTGTCCGCAATGGTGGAAAGCACCACCCGGTCCCGGTAGGTGCGGCCGTAATCCTGATGGTCGGTATATACCTTGCCGTCGGCGTGGGCATAGGGCCGGGTCTCCAGCTTGCGGATGCGCATGTAGATCACCGCCGCGTGGCCGGTAAAGTGGTATACGCCGCCCCGGCCCGGGGAAAGCGACGGCGAGGTGGAGGAAGCGGACAGGGAATAATTGGTCAGGTACGTGGCTTCTCTGTCTGTGATTTCGACATCCACGCCGCCCACGGCGTCGATGATGCGCTCCACCTGCCGCATATCCACCACGATGAATTTGTCGATATTCAGGTCAAAATGGGTGCTGACGGTGTCCACCAGCGCCTGGATGCCCTCGTATTCGTTTTTCTTGTTCTGATAGGCCCAGCCGCCGCTGTCCAGGAAATTGTTGATGCGGCCGTACTTGCCGTCGGGCCGCTGGATGAGCATGTCCCGGATGAAGCTGGTGAGCATGATGCGCTGGTTGAACTCATCCACCGTCAGCAGCATCAGCCCGTCGGTATGCTTGTACCATTCGTTGGTATCGGCCGTCCACTGGCTCTTCATTTCCGCGTTCCACCGGTCCACGCAGATGAGCATATAATGATGCACGCCCGCGGGGGTGGGGGTGACGCTTTCCCTGGGCACCGCGGGAATGGGCTCGGGCTCCTTTTTGTCCGCCAGCGCCCCGGGGCAGAGGGACAGCAGCAGGACAAGGGCCGAAAGAAATATGCACGCACGCTTCATTGCGCGTCACCTCCGTTTTCCTGTGATTCGTATCTTTCGAGGCGCACGCCGGTCTCCCCGAAAATCTCCAGGGTGAAAGGGTCGGGATAGCCCTGTTCGTACACCACCCGGCGGATGCCGGCGTTCACGATCATCTTGGCGCAGATGGAGCAGGGCTGATGGGTGCAGTACAATGTGGCGCCGTCGATGCTGATGCCCAGCTTGGCGGCCTGCAGGATGGCGTTCTGCTCGGCGTGGGCGGCATAGCACACCTCCGCCCGGGTGCCGCTTTCGATGCCCAGCTTCCTGCGCAGGCATTCGCCCTTTTCCCGGCAGGTCTTCATCCCCGCAGGGGCGCCGTTGTAGCCGGTGGTCATAATGCGCTTGTCCTTCACGATCACCGCGCCGATGGCCCGGCCGGGGGCGAAGCAGCTTGTCCAGGTGGCCACCACACGGGCCATTTCCATAAACCGATGATCCCATTTATCCATGATTCCGTTCCTCCCTGGCATGTTGATAAAGCGGCAGGAAGCGCCGCAAAAGCTCCTCTTCGCTGCGGCAGGCCTGCTCCGCCTTTTCCATGTATTCCCTTTCATCGCCGTCCCGGGTGTCGGATATGGCGCGGCAGGCAGCGTAGGGCACGCCCAGCTCATAGCAGCATTGGGCGATGGCCCCGCCCTCCATATCGCAGGCGGCGGCCCCGAAGGCGCGGGAGAGGGAATCCTTTTTTTCCGCGCCCACGATGAATTGGTCGCCGGTGGCGACGGCCCCCGTTTCCGCCCGGAGCCCCGCCGCCTCCGCCGCCTTCAGCAGCAGGGCGGACAGCGCCCCGTCACAGGGGATATGCACGATATTGGGCCCGGAAATCAGCCCCGGCGGGTCGCCGATGGGGGTGGTGTCGATATCGTGCTGCACGGCGCTTTGGGCGATCACCACGTCGCCCACGGCCAGGGTGGGCCTCAGGGCCCCCGCCACGCCGATATTCAGCACCGCCTCCACGGGATATTTCATTATTATGGCCTGGGCGCACAGCGCGGCGTGCACCTTGCCGATGCCGCACCGGGCCAGGCAAACGGGCACGCCCAGGAGACGCCCCAGGGTGCAGCGGGCAAAGCCCGCGTCCTCCTCCCGCGCGTCCGTCATGGCGCCGCGGAGGGCGTCCACTTCCTTGTCCATGGCGCCGATGATGCCCAGCATCCGCATCTTCCTTTCTCACTTTCCGGGGTCGATCCGGTCATAATACCGCAGCAGGTTTTCTCCCGCCAGGGCGCTCAGCTGGCCTTCCGTCAGGCCGTGCCGGCGCAGGGCGGAGAGCAGCGCGGGAAAATCCTGGGGTCCGGAAAGCCCCCGGGGCTTTCGTTCAATGCCGTCAAAATCCGATCCGAAGCCGATGTGGTTTTCGCCGCCCAGCTCCATCATGTGCAGCACGTGGCGGCACACGGAATCCACATCGGCGTCCCCTTCCGGCTCCAGAAAAGAGGGGTAAAAATTCACGCCCACATAACCGCCCGCGGAAAACAGCGCCCGCAGCTGACGGTCGGTAAGGTTCCGGGGATGGGGGCACAGGGCATGGCAGCAGGAATGGGAGGCCAGGGGCACGGTGCCCGTTTCCATCAGATCCCAGAACCCGCGCGCGTTCAGGTGGCTCACGTCCGGGGCGATGCCCAGGCGCGCCATTTCCCGGACGGCTTCTTTGCCAAAGGCGGTCAGGGGCGCGTCCGGGTCCGCCGCGGCGGGCGCCGCCAGGCTGTTGGGATAATTCCAGCAAAGCGCCGCCATGCGCACGCCCATCCGCCGCCAATCCGCAAGCAGGGCACAGTCGCCGTTCAGCAGGTCGCACCCCTCCACCGAAAGGATGAAGGCGCATTCGCCCGCCCGGGCGTCCCGGTAATCCGTGATTTTTTTCCAGCCCGCCCGCTCCAGCCTTTCCGCCTCCGCCAGCATTCTTTCAAATGTCCGGGCGATGGCACGAAGGTTGGGGCTGGCCCCCACGTACAGCGCCAGGGTCTGGGCGCTGACGCCGCCCTGCATTGCCCGCTCCCGCGTCACGTCGCAGGGAATGCCGGGATGCATGGCCAGGGCGTACAAGGTATCGGCGTGGGTGTCGCACAGAATCATGGCAGGCCCTCCCGGCGGGGAAAGAATCGCTTTACATTATAGCATATGTAAGCCCCGGGGACAACGCCCGCGGGCGTAAACTTTTCAGGGGCCGCGGTGCACTTTTTCGCCATGACCATGGCCGATCCGGCGGAAAATGCACCGGGATTTGTGCAATTTATTCATATTGGCATAGAAAACAGGCAATATTTCGTCAAAAAATCAATCTGGCATTCCGGGACGAAGTATGATATAATACGCACAGATTGGTCATTGCTGTCTGGAAACAGCCTGAAAAAGGTTCATCGTGAATAGAGTTCAAAGCGATGCGAATCGTTTTCTTTGCGCAATCACCGATAATGAAAGGAGGCCTTTATGGCACAGCAACCGAAACTGCGGATCATTCCCCTGGGCGGCGTGGATGAAATCGGCAAGAACCTGACCGTCCTGGAATATGAGGATGATATTCTGGTGGTGGACTGCGGCTCCATCTTTCCCAATGAAGATATGCTGGGGATCGACCTGGTGATCCCGGACGTGACCTACCTGGTGGATAATAAGGACCGGGTGCGCGGCTACGTATTCACCCACGGACATGAGGACCATATCGGCGCTACCCCTTACGTACTCCAGCAGGTGCCCGCCCCCATCTGGGGCACGCGGCTGACATTGGCGCTGATTGATTTAAAGCTCCGGGAGCATCGGGTGAACGGCATCCAGATGAACGCCATCATGCCCCGGGAGGAAGTGAAGATCGGCAAATTCACGGTGAAATTCGTGAAGGTGAGCCATTCCATTCCCGGCGCCTGCGCCCTGATCATTTCCTGCCCTGCCGGCGTGGTGGTGCATTCCGGCGACTTTAAGATCGACTTTACCCCCGTGGATGGGGAAATCACCGATCTGAGCGCCCTGGCCGCCGCCGGGGACGCGGGGGTGATGGCCCTGCTGTGCGAGAGCACCAACATCGAGCGCCCGGGCTATACCATGAGCGAAAAGAAAATCGGCGACACCTTCATCAGCCAGTTCCGCAACGCCCAGGGCCGGGTGATCGTGGCCATGTTTGCCAGCAATATCAACCGGCTTCAGCAGGTCATCGACAGCGCCATCCGCTTCGGCCGGAAGGTGTGCTTCGTGGGCCGCAGCATGATATCCGTCAGCCGGGTGGCCATGCAGCTTGGGGAATTGGTGATCCCCGAGGGATACCTGCTGGAAATGGACGACCTGGATTCCTTCCGGGATGACGAACTGCTCATCCTTACCACCGGCAGCCAGGGCGAGCCCATGAGCGGCCTGACCCGCATGGCCTTTTCCGAGCACAGGAAGCTGCAGATCAAGCCTTCGGACAAGGTCATCATTTCCGCCACGCCCATTCCCGGCAACGAAAAATTCGTGTCCCGGGTCATCAACCAATTGTACCGCTGCGGCGCCGAAGTGATTTACGAAGCCATGGCCGAGGTGCACGTATCCGGCCACGCCTGCCAGGAGGAGATCAAGCTGATGCACGCCCTGGTGCGGCCCCAGTATTTCATTCCCGTACACGGGGAATACCGCATGCTCTGGCAGCATGCGGAGCTGGCCGAAGCCATGGGCATGGATCGGAAGAACATCGTGCTTCCATCCGCGGGCCAGGTGATCGAAATGAGCCGGGACACCCTGGCCCTGGGCGGCACGGTGCCCACCGGCGAAGTGCTGGTGGACGGCCTGGGCATTGGGGACGTGGGCAACGTGGTGCTCCGGGACCGCAAGCATCTTTCCCAGGACGGCCTCATCATCGTGGCCATGGCCTTCGACCGCACCAACGGCGTGCTGGTCTCCGGCCCGGATGTGATTTCCCGGGGCTTCGTGTACGTCCGGGAAAACGAAGACATCATCGAATCCACGAGGGAGGTGGTGCGCTCCATCATCGCCTCCTACGGCCGCATCGAGGGCAGCGACTGGCCCAGCATCAAAAACCGCATCAAGGATGAGCTGCACCGCTATATCTATGAAAAAATCAAGCGCAACCCCATGATCCTGCCCATCATCGTGGATTTGGGCTGAGCGTGCCAAAGGGGCCCCCCATCAAACCGCCCCAAAAGGCTGCCGTGCGCAAGAACGCGGAAGCCCCGACTGTCGAAGACCTCCGGGGATGCATGGAAGGGGCCGCGCCCCTTCCATTTTCATCCGCAGCGGCGGCGTGTACGCCGCGAGGAGCTGTCCCTGACCGCTTCCGATATCAATTTGCGGCCGGAAAATGAGGGCTTTCGGCGGCATGCCTGCCGCCGAAAGCCCCATTTTTCAGCAAATTGATGGATCGAACGAAAGGACAGCCCCCCTGTCCTTTCGTTCGCAGGCTGCCGCGCGCAAGAACGCGGCAGCCCATTTATTTATGCCCTTTCTCCAGGGCGTATTGACGCACATATTTTTCCAGCGCGTCCATGGACATGGGGCTGCCGATGAGGGAGCCCTGCCCCTTGTACGTGCCGATTTCCTCAAAAAATTCAAACTGGTTCTGGTTTTCGATGCCCTTGGCGCACATGCGCATGTTCAGGGTGTCCGCCATGTGCTGGATGGCAATGGCGGCCCGGCAGGCCAGCTTGCTGTCCGGGATCAGCGCGGCGTAGCTTTTATCCAGCTCCAGCATATCAAAATTCACCTGGCGCAGCAGCGGCATATTGGTATGGCTGGTACCGAAGTTCCCCATGGTCAGCAGGATGCCCAGCTCATCGTGCAGGGCATTGAGATGCTCGCATCCCTGGGCGCTCAAATCCTGCAGCTCGCTTACCTCGAACTGCAGCCTTTTTGCCTCCAGGCCGGTTTCCTCCAGACAGTTTTTCACCTGCTCAATAAAGTATCCGCTTTCCGCGAATTTGGGCAGCAGATTCAGCGACAGGGTAAGGTTGCTGTTGGCGCGGCGGCTGATGTCCACCGTGCTGCGGGCGGCCTCCCACAACAGGGAAATGGAAAAGAGCATCGTCAGCGCGTCGTCGGCCTCAATGATTTCCAGGATGGGCCACGACGGCAGCAGCTTGCCGTCCCTGCCGCGGAAATAGGACGCGAAGACCTCATAGGTGTTGCATGTGTTTTTGCCAAAGGTCCACTTGGGCTGTCCGTAGAGCACCATGCCGTTCTGAAGGATCATTTCGGTAATTGCGCTTCGTTCCATGGCTCCCGCCTCCTGTTGCAGATTCAGTTGTCAAAGAAATGCGGACGCAGATCAGCGTATGCATGCCTCTCTGTTATTCATTCGCTGTTCCCGGCCTTATTTCCTGCATTTTCCAATACAATATTTGGAAATTTGATTCCAAATATTGACATTTAGAAGGGCCGGGCCTATAATGAACGCGTACCGAAAAAATCCAAATATTGGAAGGGAGGAAATATTCTATGAAAAGAATCGCATCCATTGCGCTGGCCGTCATGCTGCTGCTGACCGCCGCTTCTGCCTTCGCCGAGGGCGAAATCAGGATCGGCCAGGTGGAGTACGCGGCGCATGGCACGGGCTGCTTTGCCGTCATCACCGCTGTTTTGCAGGGCGATACGATCATTGCCGCCCGGATCGATGAATTCCAGTTCCTGGCCGACCGGGAGGACCTGGCCGCCGTGGGCGTGCCCAACAGCGACGCTTCCTTCGGTGAAAACTATCCGGAGGGCAAGGTGCTGGGCTCCAAGCGCGTGAACAACGACCTCTACAGCCTGAACATGCAGCGCGCCGGCTCCACCGTGCAGATCGCCGCCAGCTATGACGCCATTGAGAAATACGCCGTGGGCAAGACCGTCGCGGAACTGGAAGCGGCTGTCGAGGGCTTCCATGACGAAAACAAGGCGGAATTCGTCGACGCCGTCACCTCGGCCACCCTGGCCGATACCCTGGGCTATGTGCGGGGCATCATTGCCGCCGCCAAGGCCGCCGACGGCCAGAACGGCACCTACGTCATGTATAACAAGACAGGCGAAAACGTGACCGAGCTGTACCTCATCAACAACCTGACGGGCGACAAGGGCGTGAACTACGCCGCCAACGGCTTTGCCGCGGACGCCGTGTATACCATCACCAAGCCCGCCGCCGCCGAGGAGCTGGCAGCGAACATCCACCTGACGCTGTTCTTCAAAACCGAAAGCGGATATGAGGGCCAGTTTGCCAACCTGGCCATTGAGGAAGCGCCCATCACCCTCCTGGCCGCCGACGCCATGACCGGCCCCACGCAGATCAGCTTTACCGTGCCCGAAGACTGAACCGCCCGCCCTCCGGGACGCAGGCATCTGAAAAACGGCACAAAAAAGCATTCCGGCTTCTTTGCGAAGCCGGAATGCTGATTTTATTATGCTTATGCGTTAGCCGTCAATAGCTCATGGCCACGATGATGCCGCCCGCGTTATCCATGGAAACGATGGTTTCCTTGGCGTTGACGGAGGTGGAAACGGTGACGTCCCCGGCGGTATCGCCGGCGGGGATCCGGGTGATCTCATACTTGAGGCTGCCATCCTGATATACGGCGATGTGGGGATGGGCGGCCAGGTATTCGATATATTCTTCCATGCAGAAATCCTTTAGGTGCATCACCGCGGCGTTGGCCTTGCCCACGTAGCGGTAAATGCTCAGGGACTTGCTTTCGCCGGTCTTGTAGGACTTGTCCGTCGTGGTTGCGTTGGGATAGCCCAGCACCGGGAAGCGGAAAATGATGCCGTATTCCCAGCTGTGGGCCAGCAGCCAGTCGGACTGCTCCATATCCTTGAACTTGGTGTCCATGAATTCCTTATCGTCTTTTTTGTAGCGGTCCACCCGGAAGGAAAAGCCGCTCTGGTATTCGCTGGTGCCGGGCACGTTGACGCTCTGGCGCACCTTTTCCACCAGCGCGTCGCCGCTGAGGCGTTCGCTGTAATTGGCGGCCTCCTTGTCATAATAGCCCTGCTGGGTTTCGTTGCTGCGGTAGCCCTCATCAATGATATAGCCCTCCAGCCCCTCTTCCTTGGCGGCGGCCAGGACGTTTTCAATGGCGGTCACCGCGGCGGGAAACAGCTTCACGCTGGCGTTCTTGACCGGCACGCCGTTCTTGGAGGTGTGCACGGCGATCAGGTCGCCCTCCGGGAAATCGGCGGGCAGGGAATGCCAATGATTGAGCAGCATCATACCGCCCATCAGCAAATCATGCCGGGTGGCGGTCATGTCCCGGGGATTGGTCAGCGGGAACCCGGTCAGGTCCACCACGTCCCAGCCCTCCTGTTTGGGGGTGGGCCACTGGATGCTTTCACCCTGGTCGGCCTTGGCCTCTTCTTCGGCCTTGGCCTGGCGGTATTCTTCCTCCAGGCGGGCGTTTTCCGTCTGGGCGGCGGCCGCGTTTTCCTCCTCCTGGGTTTTCAGGGACTGGTCCAGCAGGAAATACCCCGCCGCACAGATCGCCGTGAGCACAAACAGCACGATCAGGATGCGAATCAGCGTGCGATAGGCGTCCTTGCCGCGATTCTTGGCCATTTTTATCTTCCCCTTCCATGGGCGCCTCAGGCGCCGGAATCCATTGCGTAATACGGGAAAATGACATTTCTCCTGCTTACTTATATCAAAAATATTACGAAATGTCAATGATTTTTCCACTAAAAATGGGTACGGAGGCCCAAAATGTTACAAATTTATTGTGGCGTTTCATCAAGCAGGGCCATGACGGCGGCAAATGCCTGGCCGATGGGCTGGGAAATGAGCACGTCGGCCCGGCGGTCCATGGGGGTGGGGGTGCGGTTCAGGATGGCCAGGGGACCGGTGTAGCTTTCGGCGAACCCGGCGGCGGGATATACCGACAGGGAGGTGCCGCCGATGATGAGCAGGTCCGCCCGGGCGATGGCGTCCAGGGCGTTTTCGATGGCGTCTGCGGGCAGTTGCTCCCCATAGAGCACCACGTCCGGCTTGATGACGCCGCCGCAGCCGCACCGGGGCACGCCGGGGGCATTCAGGATATCCTGCATTTGGAAGGCGCGCCCGCAGCGTACGCAGTGGTTGCGCAGCACCGAGCCATGAAGCTCCACCACGTTTTTGCTGCCCGCCGCCTGATGCAGCCCGTCGATATTCTGGGTGATGACGGCGGAAAGGATGCCCCGCCCCTCCAATTCCGCCAGGGCCAGATGGGCGGCGTTGGGCCGCACGTCGGGAAAGAGCATCTTTTTGCGGTAGAAATCAAAGAATTCCTCGGTGTGCTCCACAAAAAAGTCATGGCTGAGAATGGTCTCCGGGGGATAGCGCCATTGCTGGCGGTATAATCCGTCGGTGCTGCGGAAATCCGGGATGCCGCTTTCGGTGGACACCCCCGCGCCGCCGAAAAACACCGCCCGCCGCGCGTTTTTCAGGTATTCCGCCAAACGGCGGATGGATTGTTCGCTCATGTCCGCGCCTCCTTTTTGGCTTTCTGCAATTGGTGTATAGGGGATGGATGCGGTTGGGGCCCGGAAAAAAACCGGCTTTTGTGCATATTATGGCGCGCGGACGCCGGAATGTCAAGAAAAACAGGACGATACGGTGGCTTTTATTCCGGGAAATACAATATATGCACGAAGGAAAGCGCAAAAATTTGTTAGTTTTTCAGGATGGTCAAGCCGGGCAAAAAACAGTATAATATTACCACAAAGGCGGCGGGTATGCGCCCGTCCCGCACATCAAGACGCATTGAAGGAGGATTCAGTTCATGTCCAGCGTATCTCTGAAGCACATTTACAAGGTGTATGCCGGCGGCGTTACCGCTGTCAGCGATTTCAACCTGGATATCGAAGACAAGGAATTTATCGTGCTGGTCGGGCCTTCCGGCTGCGGTAAATCCACCACGCTGCGCATGGTGGCCGGTCTGGAGGAAATCTCTGACGGTGAATTGTACATCGGCGATAAACTGGTGAACGATGTGGCCCCCAAGGATCGCGACATCGCCATGGTGTTCCAGAACTACGCCCTGTATCCCCACATGACGGTGTATGACAACATGGCTTTCGGCCTGAAGCTGCGCAAGACCCCCAAGGACGAAATCAAAAAGCGCGTGGAAGAGGCCGCCCGTATCCTGGACATCGCCCACCTGCTCAACCGCAAGCCCAAGGCGCTGTCCGGCGGCCAGCGCCAGCGCGTTGCCCTGGGGCGTGCCATTGTGCGTGAGCCCAAGGTCTTCCTCATGGACGAACCGCTCTCCAACCTGGACGCCAAGCTGCGCGTGCAGATGCGCACCGAGATCACCAAGCTGCATCAGCGCCTGCAGACCACCTTCATCTACGTGACCCACGACCAGACCGAGGCCATGACCATGGGCTCCCGCATCGTGATTATGAAGGATGGCTTCATCCAGCAGGTGGACACCCCCCAGAACAACTACGACTATCCCAACAACAAGTTCGTGGCCGGCTTCATCGGCAGCCCGCAGATGAACTTCTTTGACGTCACCCTCAAGAAGGAGGGCGGCGACGTGGTGGCCGTGTTCGGCGACAACTGCATCAAGGTGCCCCAGGAAAAGATTGCCAAGCTGAAGGACGAAAGCTACATCGGCAAGGAAGTCACCATGGGCATCCGTCCCGAGAACATCGACGACGATCCCGAATTCGTGGCTGCCCATTCCGATTCTGTTATGAACGTGCACGTGGAAGTGACCGAGCTCATGGGCTCTGAAACCTACCTGTACTTCAACACCTCCGGCAAGGCCGAAAACATCATCGCCCGCGTCGATCCGCGCACCCGCACCCGCGCCGGCGACGATGTGAAGGTCGCCCTGGATACCAGCCGGCTGCACTTCTTCGACAAGGACACCGAAGAAACCATCCTGCAGCGGTAAGCTTTCGCTGCCCTGCCGCCGGAGCAACTGCTCCGGCGTTTTTTTTTGCGTCTGCCGATATTTTGCGGCGCTTCCCGCGTCTATATAGGTGAAAGGAGGCGATGGACGGATGGAAAACGCACCCACAGGGGCGGAACATGCGGCTGACCGCCTGACCAGGCTGGTGGGGGCCTATCAGGATACGCTGCTGAAGCTGTGCTACGTGTATCTTCGGGACCGGGAGCTGGCCCGGGACGCGGTGCAGGATACGTTTTTGAAGGCGCATCGGGCCATGGGGACCTTCCGGGGCGAATGCAGCGAAAAAACCTGGCTGATCCGCATCGCCATGAACACCTGCGCCAGCATGAAAAGAAGCGGCTGGTCCAGGCGGATGGACCGGCGCTTTATCCCGGAGGATTTGCCCTGCGCCGGGGGAGAAAAGGACGAGGACGCCCTGGACGTGATGTGCGCCGTCATGGCGCTGCCCCAAAGGCTGCGCGCCGTGGTGACGCTGTATTATTGGCAGGATATGACGGTGCAGGAGATCGCCGCGGCGCTGGGGGTGGCCCAGTCCACGGTATCGGTGCGGCTGCAAAAGGCGCGGGAAAAGCTGCGCGCCGCGCTGGAAGGGAGGGAAGAAAATGAATGAGCAACAGGAACGCGCCCTGATCCATCGGGCGTTTGACGCGGGCCTGTCCGCATTGAAGGGCGATCCGTTTTTGATTCGGCGGGTGCTGAGCGAAGCGGAAAAAAAGCCCGCAGCCAGGGCGAAAAGGCGGCTGTCCGCCGTGCTGATTGCGGTGCTGGCGCTGCTGCTGACGGCGGCGGGAGCATATGCCGTCAGCCAGGCCATCCTCTCCCCGCGGGTAGATGCGAAAAAGCTGGCCAATGAGGCTTTAGAAGAAAAATATGGCCTCACCCCCGCCATGCTGGGCTTCTTCAGCCAGGATTCCGTCAGCGCGGACGGCCGCCATTGGTGGGTGGTCTATTCTCCTGAATCCGGGTATGGCGTCCGATTGGGCATGTATCAGGTGCAGGTGACGGACGGACGGGTGACGGAGGTCACCTGGACCCTGGACGGCAAAAGCACCCAGGGCGGCTTTGAGGCCGAAGCCTGGGGCGCGGAGCAGCTGGGAGAAATGGTGAAAATCACTGCCCAAACGGGCGATATGAGACGCTTTTACCGGCTGATTCATGGAGAAAAAGTGGATTTGTACGCCGGGATGGACGATGAGGAACCTGACGTGCCGGCGGAGGAAGGATGGGCGGAGGCGGACGCGGACATTCTGGCCCAGGAGGAGGCCTTCCGCCGGGAACTGGAGGAGGCGGGAAGAAAAAGCAAGGCCCTGTCCAGATTCACGGAAGATGAGCTGATCGAACTGGGCCGCCGAGGGATCATCCAGGCCTACGATTTGAACGCCGAGCAGCAAAAGCGATTGCAGTATATGGACACGGGCTTTTTCATCTCCTATTATTCCACCATCGGCGCGGACGGCCGCCCCACCTTCAATATGACCTTCCAGTCCGGCTATGAGAACGGCTGGCAGGAAGGAGACGGGATCTATACCGTGGTCGTCAACGTGCTGGACGGCACGGTGGAATACCTGGATTACGACACCACCCTGAACGGCAACGGGTGATCCGGGCGCATCAAAAAAACGGCGCAGCGGTCCGCATTGGATCACTGCGCCGTTTGGCGCTTATTGCCGCCTGCCCAATATCCGCCTGACGGCCAGGCGCAGCCGGGTCCACCGGGAGGCCCGGTCCCGCAGGGCCTGATAGGCCGCGGCGAAGGGCGCGGGGTCGGCGGGGTGATGGCCGTAAAGCTGGGCGGCGTAGGCATTGGTCAGGGGGGTGATTTCCGGCAGCTTTCTTCCCCGGAGGGTTTCGTCCGCCCGGGCGGCGAAGGCGTGCAGCGTTTCATGGGGCGCGCGGCGCAGCCGCATGGCGGAAAGCAGATCGCCGATGCCCGCGTAGAGCACCGCCGCCGCCTGGTCCGGGCGCCGCCTGGATCGGCGCAGGGGCTCGGTGAGGAAAAAGCGCAGGGCCAACAGCCCGATGATCAGCAGGGCCAGAAGGATGACCCACCAGGGAAAGCGCGGATTGTCATCCGGCGGGGCGGGGGGCGGCGTGGGGCTGTCCTCCGGGGCCGAGGGCTCCGGCGTGGGGGTGGGCGGCTGGCTTTCGTCGTTTTCCGGGGGCGCTTCGGTGGGCTCCGGCGTGGGGGTGGGGGCCTCTTGAGCCGCCGGGCTGGGGGAAGGCGATGGGGAAGGCGCGTGGGAGGGCGATTCATCCGGGCCGGACGGGCTTTCGCCGCTGTCGCTGCCCCGGCGGTTATCGCGGCGTGGCGTGGCGTCAAAGTCCAGCCAGCCAAAGCCGTTCAGATACACCTCCGTCCAGGCGTGGGCGTTTTCGCCCGTCACCACGGCCACGCCGTTATCATCCGGCACGGCCAGATAGCCCGTCACGTACCGGGCGGGCACGCCGGCGATGCGGCACAGCAGCGTCATGGCCGTGGCGAAGTAGGTACAGTAGCCCTGCTTTTCCCCGATGAGGAACCAGGCGGCAAAATCCACCCCCTCCGGGGGTGTCTTTACGTCCAGGGTATAGGCGTAATGGGTTTGCAGATACCGCTGGATGCCCAGGGCCTTTTCATAGGGCGTGGCGGCCCCCTCCGCGGCCCGGGCGGCGATATCGTAGATATCCTGCTGGATATGGCGCGGCACGGTGAGATACCGCTGGGATACCTCGGCGAAATAGGGATCGGCGGTCAGCGCGTTGGCCGCTACGGCCTGGGCGGTTTCCGGAAGGCCCGGCGCATAGGGCAGGTAAGACAGCGCGTACCGGTCGTCCGCCTGCAGGTCCCTTGTAATGAACCTCTCCGCCGCCAGGTTGTAATACAGCACCATGCGCTCGCTTTCCGGCCGCAGCGCGAGGGTGCGGCAGGGGGCGAAGAGGGTGGTGGGGCTGCCGGACAGCATGCGCACCCGGATGTCCTCCGCCGGCAGCACGGGCCCGGCAAGCGGGCGCTTCAAATCGAACAGATCGTCCCGCTGGGCGGTGAAGCGGGGTGAGGAAAACAGATACCGCCGGGCGGACAGGGTATCATACCAATTGAGCCCGGAGTAATCGTCATAGGTGCGCCCCCGCAGCAGCACGGTGCGCGCCGTTTCCACTTCCATGACGGCCCGCTCCGCGGGATGGGCGGGGCCGCCCAGCCGGTCGTTCAGGGGCTGATAGCCCTCGGTGGTCAGGCTGAAGGTGGAGCGGAATTCGTTAAAGAGCAGATAATCCTCCACGAATTGGCGGATGTCCGTCGCCGCCTTTTCCAGGGGCGCGATGGTGCGCGGCGCGCCGGGCAGGAGCAGGAACGCCCCCACTGCCAGCAGGATGGCGACTGCCAGGGTCGCCGGGCGTTTGCCCTGCTCCTCCGCCAGCAGCATCAGCAGCCCCGCCGCGGCGGGCAGGGCGTAAAGCAGCAGCTGCGCCTGACCGCCCAGCACGAAGGAAAGGGCCACCACCGTGATGACCGCAAAGAGCGAAAGCGCCAGCGACCGATCCCAGGCCAGGGCGGCAGACAGCAGGGAAAACAGGAAGCATACCGCCCAGCGCAGGGCGCCGGCATAGGGCGCGGCGGCCTCGGGCACGCCGTTAAAGGAGAGGAAGGCCGCCTTCACGCCCTGCACCACGGGGTACAGCGGCCCGCCGCCAAAGGCCAGCCATACGCAGGAAAGCAGCGCCGCAAGGAGCACTAACAGGCCCTTAAAACGAAAGCGCAGGGAAAACAGGCCCTGGAAAACCAGCGTAAACAGCGCGCACCACAGCAGGCTGGGCCATGCCGCCTGCTGGGGCAAAAGCGCCTTAAAAAACGTAAGCGACATGCCCAGCGCCAGCAGCAGCGCCGTCAGATATACCGCAAGGGATTCTTTCCAATTCCATTCACGCGGGCGTGACATAGCAAACCTCCACCAGCTGATGCTGCAGCCGCGCCACATAGGGCTGATACGCCGGGCCCTCGGGGGAATAGGTGACCAGATACAGCCGGGCGCTGGGACCCATGCGGCGGATATGGCTCACCGCTTCCACGATCTGGGCGTCCAGCCGGGTGGTGATGATGACCGTGGCGCCGGTGCGGCGCATGCGGCGCAACTCCAGGTGCAGGACCTTGGCAAAATCCTCCCCGCCCCCAAAGGGCTGGGCGGCCAGCATCTCCTGCAGAAGCGACAGCCCGTCGGCCTGATCGGAGGCAAACTCATTGGCCTTTTTGCCGTAAATGGGCAATCGGACGGGGCTGCCGTCCTCCATTTGCAGCCGGGCCACGGCCACCGCCGTTTCGCACAGGGCGTCCCGCAGGCTTTCCTTTCCCTCCGGCACGTTTTCGCCCCCCAGGGGCGTATCGCAGTCCAGCAGGATCAGGGTATCCGGCGGCGCGGGGGTCTCAAACCGGCGCACCAGCAATTCCCGCTTCCGGGAGGACAGCTTCCAGTGGATGCGCTTCATGGCGTCGCCGGGGCGATAGGCGCGCACGTCCTCCGGGGCGTTGTAATCCTCCTGTGTGCGGCCCAGGGCGGTGCTGCCCTCGTCCCCCAGGGTAAAATGCGGCTTTTCGATATCGAAGGGCCGGGGCAGCACGGTGAGCACCGCCCCGGAGGTATTGGGCTTTTTCTTCATTTGGAACAGGCCGAACAGATCCCGAATCCAAAGCGCGGTGATAAAGGCGTCGAACCGGCCCACGTGCCGGGCGCTGAGGGGCACCCGCCGTGTGGCGGATTTGAAGGGTGCGGCTGGAAAGGCACACTCCCCCTCCTGCCCGGCCCACACGTATTGGCCCCGCAGGGGGGAGATGGGCAGCGGGCAGGCGTGATAGGCCTGGGCCACCAGATAGGCGCTGCCGCCCCGATGGACGGTTCGGGCGCTCAAATGCTGGTGGCAGGCGGCGGTATGCCGCGCCCACAGGCAGGTGATGAAGCTGTAAAGCAGCACCAGGCCCAGCAGCAGCGCAATATAAAGGTACAGCAGATTGCCCAGCGACAGGGCGCACAGGGCGCTGGTGACCAGGGCGGTGAGCACCGCCGCACCCCGGCGCGTCATAGGCGGCCCGTGGGCACCGGCACGGTTTCCATCAATTGAGACAAAACCTGCTGGGCCGACACGCCCTTCATGCGCGCCTCCGGGGTGAGGATCAGCCGGTGGGACAAAACGGGCAGCGCCATGCGGCGGATATCATCGGGCAGCACGTAATCCCGCCCGGACAGCAGCGCACAGGCCTGGGCGGCCCGCAGCAGCGCGATGGAGCCCCGGGGCGAGGCCCCCAGCTGCAGCGCGGCATGGCCGCGGGTTTGGGCCACGATATTGGCCACATAGCTGCGGGCTTCCCGGCTGGTATACACCGTGCCAAGCTGCTCCTGCATGGCGATGATCTCCTCCGCCCCGCACACCGGCGTCAGGTTCTGGATGGGGGTGGTCTGGCCGGAATAACGCTCCAGCACGTCGATTTCTTCCTCTACCGAGGGATAGCCCACGGAAATCCGCAGGAAAAACCGGTCCATCTGCGCTTCCGGCAGGGGATAGGTGCCCACGAAATCCACGGGGTTCTGGGTGGCCAGCACCATAAAGGGCTGGGGCAGGCGGTGGGTAACGCCGTCCACCGTCACCTGGCCTTCCTCCATCACTTCCAGCAGGGAGGACTGGGTTTTGGGCGAGGTGCGGTTGATTTCGTCCGCCAGCACGATCTGGCTCATCACTGCGCCGGGCTTAAATTCCATTTCCCCGGTTTTCAGGCTCACCATGGTGAAGCCCGTCACGTCGGAGGGCGTCACATCCGGGGTGAACTGGATGCGCTTGAAAGAGCACTGCAGGGATTTTGCCAGGGCGGCGGCCATGGTGGTCTTGCCCACGCCGGGCACGTCCTCAATGAGCACGTGGCCCCGGCAGATCAGGGCAATGAGCATCAATTCAATGGCGTCGTCCTTGCCCACGATCACCTGGCGGATATTCTGCTGCAGGGCATAAACCAGGGGCCGGGGCTGGGTGGGGGTTGGCTGCATATCGTGCACGCTCCTTTCATGGGAACAAAAAAGCGATTTCGCCGCCGGGCGCGTCAGGAAGGGCCCCGCCGCCCGGCTCAAAGAACAGTATACCAAAAACTGTGTCAGAATGCAATAAATGCTGACACAGAAATGTAAAAGATTTGAAACATATTGGATTCTTCGGCCTTTTTCGGGCCGGGTTCAGTAGTTGGTGGCGTTGATTTCAAAATACGTTTGGGGGTATTGGCACACGGGGCACTGCGCCGGCGCCTGGAGGGCGGCGTGCAGGTGGCCGCAGAAGCGGCAGCGCCAGACGGGGATATCCTCCTCCGCCCGGGCGAATACCGTGCCGGACTGCAGGCGGTTAAGGAGGGTTTGAAAACGCTGTTCGTGGGAGGCCTCCACCGCCCCTACGCCCTCAAACTGCCTTTGCAGCGCCCCTTCGTTCTCCTCAGCGGCGTCCCGGGCGCACTCCTTATACTGCTTCGTCCATTCGCTGTGTTCCCCCTCAATGGCGGCGCGCAGGTTCTTTTCCGTATCGCCGGGGGCGCTGCCGTCGGGGAAGGCGCCCAGGGCGGTGAACCACAGCCGGGCGTGGGCCTGTTCGTTTTTCGCGGTTTCCTCAAAAATATCGGCGATCTGCTGATAGCCTTCCTTCCGGGCGGCCTGGGCGTAAAAGGTGTATTTCATGTACGCGGCGCTCTCCGCGGCGAAGGCGTCCCATAAGCGGCGCTCCGTGGCCGGCTGCGGCATAAAAGAATCCCTCCTCATCCGCTGATACGGTCAGTATGCGCGGAGCGGAGGGAAAATATGCGGATCATTTCCGGGCGATGTCTTCAACGGCGGAAAGCAGCGCGTCCACGTCCTTTTCCGTATTGAAGGGCCCAACGCTGGCCCGGACGGCGCCCTGCGTGCCCAGCCAGGCATGAACGGAGGGGGCGCAGTGCAGCCCGCCCCGGACGGCAATGCCCCGGCGGTTCAGCGCGTCGGCCACCTGGCCGCTGTCCAGGTCCCGGACGTTGAAGCTCACCAGCCCCGCCTGGGGCGTTCCTGCCGGGCCGCAGTACGTGACCACCCCGGCAGTGTTTTCCAGGCCCTCCCGCAGCCGGCGGATGAGGGCCTGCTCGTATTCTGCCACGGCCTGCCTGTTTTGCAGCACGAATTTCAGCCCCTGCACCAGTCCCGCGATGCCGGGCAGATTGGCGGTGCCGCTTTCCAGCCGGTCCGGGAGCATGGAAGGCTGGCGCAGGCTTTCGGAGGCGGAGCCGGTGCCCCCCTCCCGGAAGGGGCGGGGCAGCACGCCCCCTGCCAGGCACAAAAGCCCCGTGCCCATGGGGCCCATCAGCCCCTTGTGGCCCGGCATGGCGGTCATATCCGCCCCCACGGCGGAAAGGTCCTCCGTGCCGGCGGTCTGAGCGGCGTCCAGAAGCAGGGGGATTCCCCGGCTGTGACAGGCCGCGGCGATTTCCCGGGCGGGCTGGATGATACCGGTGACGTTGCTGGCGTGAGCGAGCACCATCAGCGCCGTTTTGGGCCCGATGGCGGCGCGCACCGTATCGGGGGAGAGCAGGCCGTTTTCCTCCGGCGGCAGGATGCGCACCGTGATTTTTCCCGCGTCGTGATAGCCCATCAGGGGCCGCATGACGGCGTTGTGCTCCGCATGGGATACCAGCACCTCATCCCCCTGGTGCAGCGTGCCCCGGATGGCCATGTTCAGCGCGTCCGTGCAGTTGAGACAGAAGACCACCTGCTCCGGGGCGCTCACCCCGGAAAGCCGGGCCGCCAGTTCCCTGCATTTTTCCAGGATGCGCCCGCCGCATATCGCCCCCCGGTGCCCGGCGCGGCCCGGATTGCCGCCGATTTTTTCCATCACGCCGCTCACCGCCCGGGCCACCTCCTGCGGCTTGGGAAAGCTGGTGGCCGCGTTGTCCAGATAGATCATGCTCGTTCCCCCTTTGGGGAGGCGCACCCCCGCTTCCTCCCGCACATACACTGTATGAGGAAGGGGGAATGGGCATGACCAGCCATGAAATTTTCGGCATTGCCGCCTTTCGGTCCCGCCAGCAGGTGATGCGCTTCGACGCCGCCCTGCGCCGGGCGGGCATCCCAAGCGAAGTGATTTCCACGCCCCGGGACGTGAGCATCGGCTGCGGCCTTTCGGTGCGGTTTGACCTAAGGGACGCGCAGGAGGCCATGGATGTGTATCAGCGGTCCCGCCCCGGGAACCTGATCGGCTTTTATCGGGTGGAGCGCACGGGCTGGGAGCGGCCGAAGGTGACGCCGCTTTGAATAAAAAAGCGAACGAAAGGCCAGGGGTCTGTCCTTTCGTTCGATCCATCAATTTGCTGAAAAAAAGGGGGCTTTCAGCGGCAGAAATGCCGCCGAGAGCCCTCATTTTCCGGCCGCAAATTGATAGCGGAAGCGGTCAGGGACCGCGCCTCGCGGCGTACATGCCGCCGCTGCGGATTAGAATGGAAGGGGCGCGGCCCCTTCCATGCATCCCCGGGTTTCTTCGACAGCCTGGCGGCAGGAGGAGAAGCTGCTTGGCTTTCCCCCTGCCGCCTGTGGCTGCGCGGGTCAGTTGGGCAGCAGGCCGGACTGCAGATCGGAAAGGTGGCTGAGCAGATTGGCGCGGGTATCCAGGGTGGAGGTGGTGGCGGACTGGGTCTGGGCCTCAAAGGTCTCCAGATCGGCGTAGAGGGCGGTAAAGGCCTCGTTGCTGGCCAGCCGCCCGCTTTCGCCGGACAGGGCGATGCTCATCAGGTTGAACTGCTCCATGCAGTAGACATACTGCCGGACCCGGGCCAGCCGCGCGTTGGTGGAGGAAGTGGCAATGCTGCTCATGCGGTTCACCTCGTCCACCGCCGAGGCGGCGGCGCTTACCATCCGCTGGCTGAGCTGCGTCTGCGTCTGTCGGCGGAAAACGGAATTGCGGATCACGGCGACGGTCAGGATGATTACGGCAATCAAAAGCGCCGCGCATACGATCATCAGCACCCGCCGCTGCAGCCGCAAATTGCCCTGCTGCAGGATCACGCGGGGTCTGGACTTTCCATACATCATCATCATGCGCCTTCTTTCGACAAAAAAGTGGGGGCTTCGCGCCCGAATCGCCCGATTTTTTTGCTTTTTGTGGGTGGGCAATGCCTATTATAGCACATATGTCCTTTTTCGTAAAGCGAAAACGCAGACTTTACAATTTGTTCAAGCAAATTGCGCGGACCTGTGGTATAATGAAAAAGCAGCCCGCCGGGACGCACCCGGCAGGCGCCATGGCAGGATGATTTCCCCGGCGGATGGAGGAAGCGGCATGATTTCTTTTCAGGCGGTATCCAAGCGTTACGGCGCGCACCAGGCCTTGCGAGAGGTCACCTTTCACCAGCCCCGGGGCCAGGTGCTGGGCCTGCTGGGCCGGAACGGCGCGGGCAAATCCACCGCCATGAACATCCTTTGCGGGTGCCTGGCGCCCTCGTCGGGCGCCGTGACGGTGGGGGGCCGGGACGTGCTTTTGAATCCCCGCCAGGCCAAGCGGCTCATCGGCTATCTGCCGGAGCAGGCGCCGCTGTACGACGAAATGACGGTGGAAAAGTATCTGGAATTCGCCTGCCGCCTGAAGGAAGTGGAAAAGGCCGCCATTCCCGTCCATGTGGGCCAGGTAATGGAAAAAACGGGCCTGGACAGCGTATCGGGCCGGAAAATCGGCAATCTGTCCCGGGGCTACCGCCAGCGGGTGGGCATGGCCCAGGCCCTGTGCGGCACCCCGGAGGTGCTGATCCTGGACGAGCCTACCGCGGGGCTGGACCCGCTGCAGAGCAGCGAAATGCGCGCTTTGATCCGGCAGCTTGCAGGGGAGCACACCATTATGCTTTCCTCCCATATTTTAAGCGAAGTGCAGCAAATCTGCGGCCGGGTCATCATCCTGAACCGGGGCCGGATCGTCTGCGACCGCGACCTGCAGGCAAAGACGGAGGAAAAGCCCCCCCTGCGGGCGCTCATCGCCTGTGGGGAGCAGGCCCTGCTGCCCGCCCTGCGGACGATGAAAACCGCGGGGGATATCCGGGTGGAGCGGGGCGGCGAAGCGGGCCTGACCCAGGTGGTGCTGACCCCGGCGGAGAGGGGAGAAACGGAAAGGGAATTGTTTGCCCTTCTCTCCCAGCGGGGCTGGCCGCTGCTGCGCCTCACCCCGGTGGAGGACAGCCTGGAGGACATCTTCCTGCGGGCGGCCGCGGAGGCGGAAGAAGAATAGGAAAGGGGGCGCGGCCATGGGCGCCATTTACCGGCGGGAAATGCAAAGCTATTTTTACACGCCTGCGGCGTATGTGTTCATGGGCGTGTTCCTGACGCTGGGCAGCATCTTTTTCGGCGTGGGCAATCTGGCCGCCCGGTCCGGACACGTGCCGTCGCTGCTGGCGCAGCTCAGCTACCTGTGGGTGCTTTTGTGCCCGGTGCTCACCATGCGCCTCATTGCCGGGGAACGCCGGGCGCGCACCGACCAGATGCTGTTCGCCTCGCCCTGCCCGCTTACTCACCTGGTGCTGGGCAAATACCTGGCCGCCTGCACGGTGGTGGGGATCACCGTATGCCTGACGCTGGTATACCCCCTGCTGGTCAGCCTTTACGGCACGCTGTACCTGGGCGAAACGGCGGCGGCGTATATCGGATTGCTTTTGCAGGGCTGCGCGTTCACGGCGCTGGATTTGTTCCTCTCCTGCTTTGGCCGCAGCCAGATGACGGCGGCGGCCCTGGGGGTGGGGGTGAACCTGGTGGTGTGGCTGGCGGACGCCCTGGCTGGCGCGGCGCCGGGGCTGGCGGGCAAGGCGCTGGATTTCATCAGCCTGTACCGGCGGTTCGCGCCCTTTGTGCGGGGGCAATTGAGCCTGTCCAACCTGCTGTATTACGTGCTGTTTATCTTCATTATGCTGTTTTTGAGCGTGCGGGTGATGGATGCCCGGCGGTGGAGCGAGGCGTAAAGGCATGAAGAAATGGGCCGAAAAAATCAAAAGCCTGAAAAACAGCCGCAAGCTCCGCTGCGGCGGCTTTTCCGCGGCGCTGACGGCGGCGGCGGTGGTGCTGGTGCTGCTCCTGTCCGTGCTGGCCGACAGCCTGGAAAAGCGGTACGCCCTGCAGGCCGATCTTTCCTTCAACAGCCTTACCACCCAGGGAGAGGTGACAGACGCGGTGCTTTCCCAACTGGATAAGGACGTGCGCATTTACGCCCTGGCCCCGGCCTCCGGCGGGGATGAAAACCTTTTTTCCCTGCTGGACCGCTACGCAGCAAAATCGCCGCACGTGACCTGGAGCGAGGAGAGCATCCTGCGCACGCCCGCCCTGGCCACGGCCTTTTCCGATTCGGCGGGGAACCGGCAGGTGACGGAGGAATGCCTCATCGTGCACTGCGGGGAAACGGGCCGCACCCGCATCCTGAATGAGGATGATTATTATACCTATTCCTACAATACGGAAACGGGGGCCTTTGACGAAGCGGGCTATACCTACGAAAAGAGCCTGACGGAAGCCGTGCTGTACGTATCCCAGGATACCCTGCCGGGCATCCAGATGCTCACCGGCCACGGGGAAGTGACGAAGGAGGACGCGGCGGTGCTGGAGGAAACGCTGGTTTCCGCCAATTACCTGATCCGCCAGGTGAACCTGAGCCGGGGGGATCAGCTGGACGCGGCAAGCCCCCTGATGATCCTCTCGCCCCGGCTGGATTTTTCCGATGCGGAGCTCAAGGCGCTTGCCGAGTTTGCGGCCCAGGGCGGGGATTTCTTCATCGTTTCCCGGTATGCCGATCCTCTGACGCTGGAAAACTATAACGCGCTGCTGCGCTCCTACGGCATTTCCTGCTATCCCGGGCTGGTGATTGCCAAGGAAAGCGCCACGGACAGCTATTACGCCGGCTCGCCGGTCTATCTGATGCCCTTCATGCAGGATACGGAAATGACCCGTCCTCTGCTGGAGGCGGGGCGGGATATCGTGCTGCTGGGCGGCGCCCGGGCGCTTCAGCAGACGTCGCCGCTTCCGGAAAACGTGACGCTGCGCCCCGTGCTGCTCACCGGCGACGCTTTCATCCGAAATTATGCCGACGGCGTGAGCCTGTCCGAGCAGCAGGAGACGGACGAGGAGGGCGTGTTTGCCCTGGCGCTGTGGGCGGACAGGATCGAGGACAGCGGCAAGGTGAGCCATGCCTTTGTGATCGGCAATCTTTCGCTCTTTACCGACGAATGGGTGGCGGCCAATACCGATGCCTCCGCCTTCCTTCTGCAGGCCGTGCGCACATTGCAGGGCGAAACGCCGGTGAACCTGGATATCCTGCCCAAAAACGCGCTGCGGGAAGGGCTGACGCTGAAAAGCCTGACCGTGCCGGTGATCGTGATTGCGCTTCTGCCGCTGCTTTTGCTGCTGGCGGCGGTGATGGTGCTGCGGCCCAGAAAGAATTTGTGATCGATGGATAAAGCGCCGCGAAAAAAAGAAAAGCGCCCGGTGAAGCGGGGCGCGCTGCTGCTTTTGCTGCTGGGGATCGCCCTCGTGCTGGGGGCGGCGGCGTATTTCCTGCGCCCGCAGACGCAGCTTCCGCCGCCCCCGGAAACGCCGGACAAGGAAAAGCTGCTCAGCCGCCCGGCGGAGGAAATCGCGCAATTGCGGGTGACGGACCGGGAAGGCGGGGGATACCGCCTGGTGCGGGGAGAAAACGGCCTGGCGGTGGAGGGCATGGAGGATACCCCCCTGCGGGCCGAGGCAATGGAAGAAATCGCCCTCATGGCGTCGGATATGGAGGCGGAGCAGACGGCCTGGGAGGAGGCCGCGGCGGCGCCCCTTTCCGATTATGGCCTGGAGCCCCCGGCGCTGCGGCTGGAGATCACCTATGCGGACGGAGAGGAAAAGACGGTGCTGCTGGGCGATCTGACGCTGGAGGAGACGCCCCAGCGATACGCCCGTCTGGTTGGGGATGCGCGGGTTTTTACCGTGCTGGAAGCGGAATGCGAGATTTTTTTCCGGGAAAAGGATTATTTCCGCGACTTTGCCCAGCCGCGGCTTGACCCCTCCCTGCTGGACAGGATCCAAATATCGGGGAATTTTTCGCTGGACCTGCGCTATACCCCCAGCGGGTGGCTGATGGAAGCGCCCCACCGGTATCCCGCCGCCCCGGCGCGGATGAGCGTGCTGCTGGAGAAAATCGGCGCCATGGCCTTTGAAGCCTGCCTGGGGGACGCAGGGAATCTTGCCCTTTGGGATTACGGGCTGGATGCCCCCGCCCTCACCGTCACGCTGAAGAGGGCGGCGTCGGTGATCCAGGGAGAAACCGTGGACGGGGAAAGCGTTTCCCTGGATGTGCCGGCGGGGGAATATACCCTTTTGCTGGGCCGCGAAACGGGGCAAAGCGGCGTATACCTGCTCTGGGAGGGAAAGGTATTCAAGGCCAGCAATTTCCTTTTGGGCTTCTGGAAGGAATTGAACGCGGATGAGCTGCTTTTGCAGCAGCCCGTGAATTTCCAGGTGAATGATCTCAAATCTGTTTCCTTTTCCGCCGGGGACCGGGCGGAAGCGTACCGGGTAGAGATGGTGGAAAGCGTGACGGAGAACAACCGGATCGCCACGGATGAATACGGGCGCGTGCTCTACGAATGCCAGGTCACCCGCGTTCCCGGCGGCGGCAGCGTGGAGCAGGAAGCGTTTTTGAACTGGTACGCCGGCCTTGCGTCTCTCCGGGCCGGCGGGCGGCTGCCGGAGGGGTATCAGCCCCAGGGCGAGGCGGAGGCCCGCCTCGTGCTGGAGAGCAACAGCATCACCCGGGAAATCCTGCTGTACCCGTACGACGGGCTGCACGACGTCCTCTCAGTGAACGGCACGGCGCTGCATTATGTGCAGAAGAATTGGATCGAAAAGGCGCTGGAAATGCTGCCGTAAGCCCCATGGCCGCGGGCGGGACGCCCCGTGCCGTTCTTTATGGTTCCGGCGCAGACGGATATGAAACAGCGGCGGCGATATAGCCCGCGTTGTCCCCGCTGAGGCGGCATTCCCCGCCCTCCGGCACAAAGACGCGCAGGGGCGCGCCCTGAGGCGCGCAGGCAATGAACGCCCAGGGGGCCCCGTCCCGGTACAGCGTCAGGGCGCCTTCCCGGCGGAGCAAAAGCACGTAATCCTCCAGGCCCATGTTCAGTATCCGCATGGCGGCAGCGTGGACCTTGCCCACGTAGCGCAGGTGGATGCTTTCGCAGTATCCCTCCGCCCGGCCGTCCTCCGGCCCGTAGCGGCGGATGAAGCCGTAGCGCCACATATTGTCCGCCAGCCATCGGCCCGTTTCGCTGCGCAGCAGCGGATCGGGCCGGCTCATTTCCAGGGTGCCCAGCAGCACGATATCCAAGGCGCATCCGGTGCGGTGCTCGCTTTCCGCGGCGCCGGGCGCGGCTTGGCAGGCCATGGCGACGGCCTCCTGCACCGGCAGGATGCCGGCATAGCGGCGCAGGGCGTCCCGCCGCCGGTCCTCCAGCTGCGCGGCGGACAGCGCCCCTTCCGTGACCTTGGCGCCCTGGGACCAGGGATAATCAAACTCCATGGCGCTCAGGGCATAGATCACCTCCTGCCGGAGCACCGCGCCGGGATCGGCGTTCACATAGCTGCCCACCATGGCCCGCACGCCCCGGGTGCTGGGCGCGGGATAATCCTCCGGCAGGGGATGCCGGGGGCCTATCAGCAGCAGATCATCCGTCAGAACCGCGCCCTCCGGCAGCGTGGTTTCCCGGCCGCCGCCCTCCGGCGCGCCCCGGCGGATCTCCCATTTTTCCGCCCGGGCCAGAACGGGCGTTTCCCCGCCGCCGGACGATGGGAAAAACATGGCCGCCAG
>Ga0079305_1001315_pt1 | contig 34758 bp, 34 predicted proteins | sample LMS_cellobiose_e_FD_79183 | JGI IMG/M metagenome (GOLD analysis project Ga0079305, IMG submission 79183) | Rumen-fistulated moose microbial communities from Alaska, USA - LMS_cellobiose_enrichment | ecosystem: Host-associated > Mammals > Digestive system > Stomach > Rumen fluid ... | reverse complement strand
TTCTTGCTCATTCGATTTTCTTAAGTGATAAAGACATTGACATCATCTTAAAAAACGGCGCAACCGTATGCACGAACCCCGCCTCAAACCTAAAACTTGCTTCGGGCATTTTCAGCCTGCAAAAACTGCTGGACAAAGGGGTAAAAGTGACCCTTGGCACCGACGGCAGTGCATCAAATAACTGCGTTAACATGATAACCGAAATGAAGTTCTGCAGCCTTTTGGCAAAGATTAAAACCATGGATCCCAAGGCAGGAAAAGCCGAAGATGTGTTTAAATTAGCGACACAAAACGGGGCCGAGACCATGGGCTTTGACGCCGGAGTAATCGCCGAAGGCAAGCTCGCGGATTGCATCTTGGTAGATTTAAACTCCCCTCTTATGGTACCGAATTATAACATCATCTCAAACATGGTTTATTCTGCGGATTCCTCGGTGGTTGATACGGTTATCTGTAACGGCAAAGTCCTTATGCAAAACAGGCATGTTGAGGGTGAAGATGAAATCATCGCCACCGCCAAAGAAATAGCGAAAAAGCTGGCATAACCTCGCCACCCTTACCACCCTACGAACGAACGGTGATAACTTTTATATCCTTTTATTTATTTAGCCCGCCTAAACCCTTATCCGAAGTGACCTTGCAATGAGCGAGGTAAAAGTGTATTTATAACGCCAAACATCCGAAAATTTTTAAGAGGTAATGATGGGAAAAGTATTGCTTGTTATTGATATTCAAAAATCCGCTGTTACCAAATCTGAAATAGCACAACATATTGAAAAATTACAATATGAATATGATGTGGTTTATATTTCTAAGTTCACTAAAAAGGACTCCCCTCTATTAAATCTTTTGAATTGGAAAGGCTACAGTGATGAAACACTTGCTTTTAAGCCAAAAGACAATGCCATTATTTATGGCAAAACCGGTTATTCCTCTTATTTGCCCGAAATGAAAAAATATGATGAAATATATATTTGCGGTTTTGATACAGATGCTTGTGTTTATAAAACTGCCTTAGATTTAGCTGAAAATGGAATTCGTCCCGTTATTTTGAAAGATTATTGTTTCAGTGCCAATCAAGAGCTTCACAACATAGGATTAAAACTTTTAGAAAGAAATATAGGTGTAAACAACATAAAATAACAAAAAAGCCGCCACACCTACACCCCAGGGGACGACATATAAACCTCTATCTGGATTGAGCTTGCAGTTCTTAAACCACTCGCCCCTGTCCCGCAATTCTTTTTGATCCATAATCACTCCTATCTGTTATTGCTATGGTAAAAATTATGCAAATCACTTCCCTTTGCCATGTTTGATTTTGGCAATCAAACGAGAAGCGTCTTCATTTAAGTGTGAGTTAGTTTCATTTTGAGCCTTGGTGTTAATCTGACTAGCAGCAACATACAAAACACCGCTCTGCCCGTGGATTTTCTTCCAATTTTGAATCATTTTTTCTAGTAATTTATCATCAATATCCTTAATTTTTGCCGACGATAAATATTCCGGAGCTGTGCTATTTTCATCAACGCCACAACCAAAACAGCTAACAATACCGCCAATTTTTCTAGGGAATCCCTCTAAGGTGCTTAATTGATTACTATGACAATAAAAATCACCACCAACTTTCTGGGGGGCTCCTTCTAATGTGGTTAATCGGTTATTTTGACAATCAAAATTACCACCAACTTCTTGGGGCCCTCCCTCTAAGGTGCTTAATTGGTTATTAGAACAGTCAAAATAATCACCAACTTCTTGGGGACCTCCCTCTAAGGTGCTTAATTGGTTATAAGGACAGAAAAAATCACCACCAACTTCTTTAGGGCATCCCTCTAAAGTGGTTAATCGGTTATAAGAACAATAAAAATTACCACCAACTTCTTGGGGACCTCCCTCTAAGGTGCTTAATTGGTTATGAGAACAGTCAAAATAACCACCAACTTTTTGGGGCCCTCCCTCTAAGGTGCTTAATTGGTTATAAGAACAGCCAAAACCACCACCAACTTCTTGGGGACCTCCCTCTAAGGTGCTTAATTGGTTATGAGAACAGTCAAAATAACCACCAACTTTTTGGGGACCTCCCTCTAAGGTGCTTAATTGGTTATAAAGACAGTCAAAAGAACCATCAACAACAACGTGGGACAAATTCGGCAGTTTGGTCAGGCCTAATCCTGATAAATTGAGATTTCCTTTTACCCTTCTTAAATTAGGAAGTCCCCCCATAAATCTAGCCAGAACACTATCTTTTTCAACACTGCCTATTTCTGTTATACTGGGGAAATTAAGATTAACTATCTGCCCGTCATAAATCTCAAGAATTTCCGTGCCATTTGCAAAAACATGGGTATGCTTGGTTTTCTTATCCTTGTCTATCCTTATCTTCTTACCTTCTGTTTCTTGTTTGAAAGCATCAATAAAAGCATCGTCAAGATTTGCCGGATTTGAAAGGGTTTTGGTTTCATTATTGTAAATGAATCTATCCAGCATTACCTCGGTGCGTTTATCAAGTTCGTGAACAACACCATCTTGCACGTAGAAGCTGTCTCCAAAATACACATTATTACGTTCGCCATGGTGTTTGATTATCCGTTCGTTATCTATCATATACCCATCAGGCAACATCACCGCTTGGCGGGAAAAATCAACATTAAAATGGCGGCGTAACGACTCTGATAAACCTACAATGATGTTTTCCGGATTACTGTTAAAAGTATTATCGCAGTTTTCAACAGTGTGATTATAGCGATTCTTTATGGATATATGGTTTCCCTCTTTCCTCATTTGTATAGAAATGACGCTGGTGCCATATTCATCATCACGCCGGGGATTTGGGAAGTTCTCTCTTTTTATCTCATCAACATTTTTCTTTACAGCGTGTACTATGTAATGAGTCTGGTATCTGTCCGTACCAAATGTGCATAATTTCTCACCAGGAGCGTAGTACTTTTGGATAGAATCTTGTTTTTCTAAAGTATCGGCATAGAATGCGTTATACCCTGCCCTATCCAGTAATTGAAAAGGTGTTTCATATACCCCGTGTTCCTCAATTTCCGGGGCAATCTTTGACTTAAGATACCCTAATAAAGGTTCTGCGTCTCGACCTGCATATTTCACGATATTTACTATATCGGGAATATCAAATATACCATTGTGATAAGATCTTATGGTTTTGGCGAAGACTTCGCCGTTCTGGGCTTTTATTTGTTCAAATATGGTTTTTTCCGGCATGGTTTATACTCCTTTTCAGTAAGTACCGTATAACATATCAATTAAACTTTGGTTAATTGAAGCACACATTTTGTCAGATTATACCACAAATCATGAACAAATACAAATAGCAAAACAAATAATAAAAAAAGCCGCCACACCTACACCTTAGGGGGACGACATCTAAAACCTTTGGCTGGGAAAACTGGATTCGAACCAATACTAACGGAGTCAGAGTCCGCTGTTCTACCATTAAACTATTTCCCAACAGCTTACTGCGAGCCGATTTTATACTCCAATTTTTTTTCCTTTTCAAGAACAAAAAAGAGCCCTTTTCAAATATGTGATATTTCTATATAAAGGCTTCCATAAAAAAGGATTAAGATGAAACAGGAAAACATACGCAACTTTTCTATTATCGCCCACATTGACCACGGCAAGTCCACCCTCGCCGACAGGTTGATAGAGTATTGCGGCGGCCTCTCCTCGCGCGAAATGAAGGAGCAAATCCTTGACTCTATGGACATTGAAAGGGAACGCGGCATCACCATAAAGGCGCAAACCGTCCGCCTTCATTACAAAGCGGACAATGGCGAGACCTATGAGCTTAACCTGATAGACACCCCGGGACATGTAGACTTTTCCTACGAGGTAAGCCGCTCTCTCTCCGCCTGCGAAGGCTCTTTACTGGTGGTGGACGCAACCCAAGGCGTAGAGGCGCAAACCCTTGCCAATGTCTATAAAGCCATTGAAGTTAACCACGAAATAATTCCTGTTATCAATAAGATAGACCTTCCCGCCGCCGAGCCCGAGCGCGTAAAGCAGCAGATAGAAGAAGTCATCGGCATTGACACCTCAAACGCGCTGGAAATATCGGCAAAGACGGGCCTTGGCATAAAGGAAGTGCTGGAGGCTTTGGTAAAATACATTCCGGCGCCGCAAGGAAGCGACACTGCGCCGCTGTCTGCCTTGCTTATTGATTCGTGGTATGACGCATATCTTGGAGTAGTAATTCTTGTCCGCATAAAGGAAGGCAAGCTAAGGAAAGGCATGCAAATCCGCATGATGGCAAAGGGAGCCAAATACACGGTAGAGCGCGTCGGCATATTCACTCCCAAGATGCAAAATGTTGATGAGCTGACCACGGGTGAGATAGGCTTTATTACCGCCGCCATAAAGACCATTAAAGACACATCGGTAGGCGACACCATAACCGACGACACCAACCCTACTCCTCATGCTTTAGAGGGCTTTAAGCCCAGCGTTTCGGTAGTATTTTGCTCTCTATTCCCGATTGACAGCAGCTTTTATGAGTTGTTAAGAGACTCTCTTGCAAAGCTTCAACTAAACGACGCCAGCTTTGTTTACCAACCGGAAAAATCATCAGCTTTGGGACAAGGCTTCCGTTGCGGCTTTCTGGGGCTTTTGCACATGGAGATTATAGAGGAAAGGCTCTCACGCGAATTTGACCTTGACCTGATCACCACCGCCCCCAGCGTCATTTACAAGATTTACCTGACCAACGGGGAAGTCATGAACCTGCATAATCCCGCAGACATGCCCGACCCTGTTCGCATTCAAAAGATAGAAGAACCGTGGGTAAAGGCGACCATACTTGTCCCCGATGAATACCTTGGCGCCATCTTAAAGCTATGCACCGAGCGCCGCGGACAGCAAGTAGACTTAACCTATGTCGGCTCGCGTGCCATGGCAGTTTATAAATTACCGCTCAATGAAATAGTCTTTGACTTCTACGACCGCCTTAAATCCATATCCAGCGGCTACGCCAGCTTTGATTACGAGCTTGACGGCTATATGGAAAGCGACCTTGTGAAAATCACGATTTTAGTGAACGGAGAAACGGTAGACGCCCTTTCGTTCATGACCCACCGCAGCGGAGCCGAACGCCGCGGACGCGCCATTTGCGAACGGTTAAAAGACCTTATCCCCAGACACCAATTCAAAATCCCTATTCAAGCCGCAATCGGCGGCAATGTGATTGCCCGTGAAACCATAAGCGCTTTTAGAAAAGATGTAACTGCAAAGTGTTATGGCGGCGATGTCACCAGAAAGCGCAAGCTCCTTGAGAAGCAAAAGGAAGGCAAAAAGCGCATGCGCACTTTTGGCAAGGTTGAGATTCCGCAATCCGCCTTTATCGCAGCCTTAAAAATCGGTGATGACAAATAGCCATGGCAACTTGTTGCTATGACTTGTTACTATATTGACGAACGGGATTTATTGTTCAAAAGATAAACCATGAACAAAAGAATTATATTACTGATAGCCATTTCAATGTTAGGGCCGATGACATTAAACATGTTCCTTCCCGCCCTTCCTATTATGCGCGAAGACTTCCAAATCACCACAAGCGTTGCCCAGCTTTTCATCAGCGTGGGCATGGCTTTTTTCACGATAGGCACGGCGGTTTACGGCTTTATATCCGACCGCTACGGGCGCAAACCGACCATGCTCATAGGGCTTTTGCTATACATTTCGGGCAACTTAATATGCGCATTTTCGCCGAGCGTGGCGCTTTTTCTTATAGGAAGGTCCATAACCACCTTTGGCGGAGCAGGCATTGCAACATCTATAAGAGCCGCAATAAGTGATGTTTACGGCATAAAGAAATCAACCGGCGTTTACTCTTGGATGGCGGTTGCCATGGTTCTTGTGCCGCTGGTAGCTCCGACGCTGGGCGGATACATTACTCAAATATCATCTTGGCACTGGGTATTTATAGTCATGTCCACCATGGGTCTGTTAGCCCTTATCTCCACTTTTATGCTGATAAAAGAAACCCTTTCCAAAAAGGAAGAATTAAAGGAAAGAAAGGTTGAATTATCCCAAGACATAAAAATGGTAATCCGTAGCAAACAATGGTGGATATACGCCCTTTTATGCGGCATCATCACATCAATTTCTTTTGCCTTTACCTCGGGCATGCCATACATAGGCAGAGACCTTTTCGAACTGTCTCCGGCAGAATATGGCACTTGGCTTATTTTGGGAGCAATAGGATACTTTATAGGCAGCATGGTAAGTGCAAAAATTGCAGAACATAAAACCGTCGCCTTTATGACCACGGTAGGCACAAGCATATCCTTGGCTTTTTCGCTTTTACTGGTCGCGTCATATTACTTTAACTTTATGTCGCTTTTAAGCATATTTGCCACTATGAGCTTTATGAACTTCGGCGCAGGGCTGGTCGTCCCCTCGGCAATGTCTGCCGCCATAAACATTAAAGGCGCACCGAAAGGCGCCGCGACATCTATGCAAGGACTAATCCACACGGCCATTCCGATATTCGGCGTCCAGTTTGTAGGCTACGCCTACGACAAGACCGTAGTGCCGCTTTTCATGATAATATTGCTTTTTGCCTTTTTAAGCTTTGTCATCGCCTTAATAGGCAGGCGTCTTAATCTTTGACCTGCTGCCGCCGGCAACCGCGGGCGACACGGTAAAGTATACTTGCGTGCTTGATGCATCACCTTCAAGCTGAATCGTCGCCACTCTCTCCCCGTGCGAGAAAGTCAAAACGCTGGATTTAGAGCGCACCACGGTAACCTCTGTCCACCCGAACTTTGGCATTTCTGACAAATAAAAATCAAAAAGCGAGCCTTGCGAATACGGCGCCGATATTACCAGCCGCCCCATCCACTGATTCTGCCCGCCAAAGACCAAAGTCTTTGTCAAATCCATTTGCGCGTTCTCCGGAACGGGAATATCCGCGAATTGAGCAAAGTTAGGAGGAATTGGCTTTTCCTGCCCCGTAGCCTTATCAACATTTTTTGAAGATGACATCAATGGTTCATTACTGGCAAAGGGATTATTCCCGGTACATGCCGAGGTCATGGCGAAAGCACCTGCGAGCAACAATAAAACTGACTTTTTCATATTTCCATCCTTGCAAAAAATAAAAGTTACGTCTAACCTACCCTTATGACGAAACCACATATTATTGTTCTTGGCAACGAAAAAGGTGGCACCGGCAAATCAACGCTGGCTATGCACATTATCACTTATTTATTAAAAGAAGGTAAAAAAGTCGCGAGCCTGGATTTAGATGGCCGTCAAGGCACCCTTACCAACTACATCAAAAACCGCAAAGAATACGCCAAGTTGCACCACATTAACCTTTCCCAGCCCGAGCACATTTCGGTCTACGCAAACCCTTCTGCCGTCCCCGCTATTATAAAACAAGAGCTTGACTCACTTGATAATCTTATAAACGAGCTGAAAGAACAAAGCGATTACATCATTATTGATACGGCAGGCTCGGACAACTACCTTATGCGCGCGGGGCATTCTTATGCGGACACTCTTATCACTCCCATAAATGAGAGCCTGATTGATTTAGATGTCATCGGTAAGGTCAATCCCAAAACCATAAAGATTGAAAGCCTTAGCCCGTATGCCGAGACGGTTTGGACGGCCAGACAAAAGCGCGCTCTGAACCGCCAGCCTCCTCTAAACTGGTTTGTCTTGCGCAACCGCCTTATGTATATACCCAACAACAATCGCAAACTACTCGATAAGCTCATAGGCGAACTGGCAAAAAGGGTTAGCTTCACCCCTCTTGCCGGACTTGGCGAACGCGTCATTTACAAGGAGCTGTTTTTAAAAGGCCTGACAATCTTGGACTTACGGGAAAGCGGCATTGATGTCAGACTTGGCGTCTCTCACATTGCCGCCAAGCGCGAGATTGAAAACCTTATGGAGGCCGTAACAAGATGATATATTCCCTGCTGTGCGGACTACTTCTGCTTATCATATTCCTTTTGTTTAAAAGCACGGACTTTCAAACAAAATCCGCCTTAAAGCCCAAAGCTAATCTTAAAACAAAAAGTAAAAAGGACAGGAAAAACCGCATTAAAACCGCCCTTGTAGTCCTTGCCATAGGCATTCTCGTCGCCCTTATGGCTACCGGCAAAATCTCTGCCGTAGCGGCGGCTTTAGGAACACTTTTAATCCTTGCCGCACGCCTTTTGCAAGTGTGGATTTTATACCTTAATGTAAAAGGTAAAGGGCGTCCGTCCTCACCTTCCCGCGGAGCCAAAATGACCAAAGAGGAAGCCTATCAGGTTCTTGGCTTAAAGCCGAACGCGTCCCAAGAGGAAATACGCAAGGCTTACAAGGACTTAATGACCAAACTCCACCCCGACCACGGAGGCAATGATTATTTGGCCGCGCGCCTTAACGAGGCAAAAGACATCTTGCTTAAATAGCCCCGTTGTATTAAGAGTTATTCCCAAAGAAGGAGAGTATCATGAATATAGTTGTCATCGGCACCGGTTATGTAGGTCTGGTAAGCGGCACCTGCTTTGCAGAGTTTGGCTTTAATGTCACTTGCGTTGATAAAATTGCTGAGAAAATTACAAAGTTACAACAAGGAATTGTCCCTATATACGAGCCCGCACTTGATGATATGGTAAGAAGGAATATCGCCGACGGCAGGCTTTCTTTTTCTTGCGATTTAAAAGACGCTTTAAAGAACTCCGATGTAGTATTCATCGCCGTCGGCACTCCCACGAAAAAGGATGACGGTTGCGCCGACTTGCAATATGTTTACGCCTCGGCCAAAGAAATCGCTTTAAGCCTTGACGACAGATACCGCCTTATAGTCGTAAAATCCACCGTCCCCGTCGGCACGGGCCGCAAAGTTGCCCAAATCATCAAAGTCAATAATGAAAAGGCAAACTTTGACATGGCATCAAATCCCGAGTTTTTAAGGGAAGGCTCGGCAATAGAAGACTTTATGCACCCCGACCGCGTAGTCATCGGCACCGACACCGAAAAGGCGCAAAAGATAATGGCAAAGCTGTATGAACCGCTATCCAAAGACAATGTGCCTTTACTATTCACCGAGATAGAAACATCGGAGCTTATCAAATACACCGCGAACGCTTTTCTGGCGATGAAGATTACCTTTATCAACGAAATATCCGACCTTTGCGAAAAGTGCGGTGCAAATATCCGTGATGTAGCCAAAGGCATAGGGCTCGACTCACGCATAGGCTCAAAGTTCCTGCAAGCCGGTCCCGGATACGGTGGCTCTTGCTTCCCAAAGGACACTTTAGCGCTTATCCAAATCGGCAAGGAATACTCCTCGCCCATACGCTCGATTGAAACGGTTGTCTCCATAAACGAAAAGCGCAAAAAGGACATGGCATACCGCATTATTGATGCTCTTGGAGGTAGCGTGGAAGGTAAAGACATAGCTGTCCTCGGCGTTACCTTTAAGCCCAACACCGATGACATGCGCGAGGCCCCTGCTCTGGACATTCTGCCCATATTAACCAAGGCCGGCGCCAAATTAAAAGCTTACGACCCCAAAGGCATGGACGAAGCCGCCAAACTTTTAAAGGATATTGAATGGACGGCTTCCTCAAGCGAAGCTCTTAAAGATGCTGACGCTTTGGTCATATTAACCGAATGGGAAGAGTTCTATAAAATCACTCCGACAGATCTAAAAAAGCTCATGAAGGGTAAGACTATCATAGACCTGCGCAATGTTATGGACTTAAAAGCAATGAAGGACGAAGGCTTTACATACTCTTGCATAGGTTGCTGACAACTTCAAAAAGGACGAGGGAAAAATGCTTATAGACACCGTTAAAACCACTCCTTTCACGGATCAACGCCCCGGCACATCGGGACTTCGCAAAAAAGTAAAAGTTTTTCAAGAACCTCATTACCTTGAAAACTATATTGCCGGCATTTTCTTAACTTTGGGAGAAAAGGCCGTAAAAGGCGAAACTCTGGTCCTTGGCGGCGACGGCAGATACTTTAACCGTGAAGCAATCCAAATCATCATCAAAATGGCTTTAGCTTACGGCTTCGGCAGGATTATGGTGGCAAAGGACGGCATTTTATCCACTCCCGCCACATCTTGCGTCATCAGAAAACATAAAGCGTTAGGAGGTATAATCCTGTCCGCAAGCCATAATCCCGGGGGTAAAGACGGCGATTTCGGCATAAAGTATAATATCTCTAACGGCGGGCCCGCTCCCGAAAAAATCACGGAAAGCATATTCGCCGCCAGCAAAACCATTACCGAGTATAAAATAGCTAATCTTCCCGACTTTCCCCTTGACGAGATAGAAACATTCGTTCTTGAAAGCGGACAAGAAGTCGCAGTATTTGACGGCATATCCGATTATGTCGAACTTATGAAAGAATTGTTTGATTTCAATTTGTTAAAGCAAGCAATTAAAGCAGGACTTAAACTTAAATATGATGCTTTACACGCTGTCACGGGCCCCTATGCCAAGCGTATTTTTGAAGCTGAGCTTGGGGCTCCCGAAGGCTCGGTGATAAACGCCGACCCCCTGCCCGATTTTGGCGGCGGTCACCCCGATCCTAACCTTACATATGCGAAGGAACTTGTCGGAATTATGAACGGCAAAGATGCTCCCGACCTTGGAGCGGCTTCGGACGGCGACGGCGATCGCAACATGATACTGGGCAAGAACTTCTTTGTCAGCCCCAGTGACAGTTTAGCGGTTATAACGGCAAACTACGGTGTTGCAAAGGCTTATAAAGACGGTCTGTTTGGCATTGCCCGCTCTATGCCCACCAGCCTCGCCGTTGATAAAGTCGCCGAGAAGTTGGGTTTAAATGTTTACGAAACTCCCACCGGCTGGAAGTTCTTTGGCAATCTTATGGACGCGGACAAAGTAACCATTTGCGGCGAAGAAAGTTTCGGCACCGGCTCTAATCATGTCCGCGAAAAGGACGGCATTTGGGCAATTTTATTCTGGCTTAACATCTTGGCAAGCACTAAAAAGTCCGTCGCGGAAATAGTAAAGGATCATTGGGCAAAGTTCGGTCGCAATTACTATTCAAGGCACGACTACGAAGCCGTAGATACCTCTGTCGCCGACACCATGATGGAGAATCTTCGCAAGCAACTTGCTGACTTAAAAGGACAAACCTTTGGCGATTATCAAGTAGCTTTTGCGGACGACTTCTCTTATACCGACCCCATAGACGGCTCTGTATCCGAGCACCAGGGCATTCGCGTAATCTTTACCGATGGCTCGCGCATAGTTTACCGCATATCGGGCACGGGCACGGTCGGTGCCACCATAAGGATTTATCTTGAAAAGTATGAACCAGACATAAACAAACAAGACCTTGAAGTGCAATCCGCCCTTCAAAGTCTTGCCCAAATAGCCTTAGAACTGTCGCAAATATCGAAGCTTTCCGGCAAAGAAAAGCCCGACATCATCGTTTAACGGGATTAGTCAAACAAGCTTTTCAAAGTGTTAATAACCCCGCTGCCGTTTTTAAGCAGTGCCTTTGCTCCGTCGCTGGCAACAACGCTTAACGCGCTTGCCGAGAACGCCGACATACCTTGAGCAATCACTTCGGCGATAGCGGCTCCCTTATCCTCTGAGCCGATATTTTTAAGCGTCAAAGCGGGAATATCCAAAGTAATATCCGCACCTTGTTTGGTCAGCCCTGCCCCGACAGCAACCTTGCCGTTAGTAAAGGTAAACTCCTTTACAAAGACTTTCATTGATGCATCTTCATCATCGGCCTTAGCCTCGGCTTTAGCCGCCTTGCCGGACTTTTTCTTAGATTCACCTAAGAAGGAATTGATATTGTCCATCAAGACCGAAACATTAGATTTGCCGGACTTTAATTCATAAAAGAACTCTGCTCCGTCCACTTCAATCTTGTTAATCACAACTACATCTTTCATCAAAGTAGACATTTGCACATCGACAGCAACCTTACTCAAAACAAACACCGAGGCATCGGAAAATCCCTTTGGATTGGCAACATCAACCCCGCTTATGGTAAAATCGCCGCTGAACAAGCCCAAGCTCACGGAATCAACCGACACTTGAGTTTTAGTAACCTTAGGGGCGACATTGTTAACAGCGGTTTTCACAATTTCATCTAAAAACAACACCGCACCGCCGACAGCCAAAATAATGACCGCCAACACCGCATAGATTATTTTTCTTTTCTTTGTCATATTATCAAACCTTTCCTATACAAAGTTATCACAACAACCCGTTTACTTTAAACGAAAAATATCCTCTGACCGATACTATAATATGATCAATAAGCTTAATATCCATAAAAGACAACCCATCTTTTAGAGTTTTAGTCACCAGCTTGTCCTCTATGGAAGGCTTACAATCGCAAGAAGGATGATTGTGAGCTATCACCACTCCGGCCGCACCGATATACATAGCCTTTTTCACAACCTCTTGCGGATAAAAATTGACTTGAGAAAGCGCACCCTTGCTTTGTATTTCATCGGCAATAATGCAGTTTTTGGCATCAAGGTAAATAACTCTGACATTTTCCTCGGTATTATAAGCAAGTGACGCCCGACAATAATCAAGCAATTTATCCCAAGAACTTATAACAGACTTTTTAGCTAAATCGACTTTAAGCATTCTAACCGCGGTTATCCCCACAATTTTCACAACCGCAGCCGTAGTTTCCTTTACCCCCGGCACTTCCATTAAACTATCAACGCTTGCATTAATCACGCCGGCTAAGGTTTTGTATTTATTGATTAAACTTTTTGCAATAGGCTTTACATCTTTTCTGGGAATAGCCACCATAAGAAGATATTCCAGCAGCTCATAGTCAAGCAGAGTGTCGGTATTTCCGCTTAATATTTTATCCCTCAGGCGCTCTCTATGCCCTTGTTTATCATTATCAGCGATAGAAACACTCTTACCCATTTTTGCTCACAACACATAAGGAGGCTTATGATATCCCTTAGGCGACAAGGTGAATATCTCCGCCCCGTTTTCGGTTATGCCGATAGTATGTTCAAACTGAGCCGAAAGCGACCTGTCTCTGGTTACGGCGGTCCAACCGTTATCCAGTATTTTAGCTTGATATCCGCCGATATTTATCATTGGCTCAATCGTGAATATCATGCCTTTTTTAAGCACCAAACCCTGCCCTCTTTTGCCATAGTGCAACACATTAGGCTCGGCATGGAAAGTCCGCCCTACTCCGTGCCCGCAAAAATCTCTTACCACGGAATACCTTTGTCCCTCGGCATACTTTTGGATAGCATAACCGATGTCACCTAAAGTATTGCCGGGCTTAGCCTCCTCAATTCCCAGCATCATAGCTTCATAAGTAGCCGCCACCAACCTTTTTGCCTTGATAGGGACATTGCCGATTTCATACATACGACTGGTATCACCATACCACCCGTCAAGTATCACGGTCACATCGACATTAACGATATCGCCGTTTTCCAGCCTTTTCTCCCCGGGAATGCCGTGACAAATAACATGATTAACCGAGATGCAGGAACTTTTAGGATAACCCCTATACCCCAAAGTAGCGGGCACTGCCTTATGAGCTACGATAAAATCGTGGATAAGGTCGTCCAAATCCTCGGTTTTAGCACCCGCCATCATATAAGGGGTAATGTAATCCAGAACCTCTGCCGCCAACTTTCCGGCCTTGCGCATAGAGGCAAAATCGGCCTCGGAATGAATAACTACATCTTCGCTCATAGGTTTATTCCCAAGCTCCCGTTCCCCGATTAAGCCTTAATATCTCGGACATGACCGAATGCTTGCCGTTAGATACATTAAGCACATCAAGATTAAAGACCAGCTCTCTGTAATCATAGGTAACATTGACCGGCTTTGCATTTAGGGCGAAAGATGCGGAAAGCTCAAAATCATAAGGCTTTTCCTTATCGGTGCTTACTATAACTTTATCCATACGACCAAGACGCTTTTCAATTTGCGCTCTGACAACCCCTACATCTATATTAGTAAAATCAACTGCCGAAGAAACCTCTCCCACATAGATAACAGGCTTTTTCGCAGCATCTTCCTTTGCGAACATAGGTGCCACGAATTGCGTAAGCGTCCGCTCTACCATCAAGGAAATATCCCTGACCGTCGGTTGTTGATCTTCGGCAATAGGCACTATAGCAGGAGTGCCCGCGCACCCGCTTATAACCACAAGCACCAGACCGATAACATATTTGCCTAATTTATTCATTTTTATATTCTCCTAACTAACTATTCTTCAAAAACGAAACGCTCCGCATCTTCGGGAGTATCGGGGGCTTTTGTCGTAGCATAGCCCGTGACTCTGAATCCCAACGGATTTTTCATCTGATCTTCTTTGCTTTGCCCTTGTATATTTGAAACGGCCCTGACCGTAGCATACCAAGACTGCACTTCCGGCTTATCTCTGTCGTTATAGGTATCAATGGTCTCATATCTCACGCGCCAAGTCACATCGCTCAACTTCTTAACCCAAAGGATTTTAATTTCCCTGGACATTTCATACTTTTTGACATCGCTCAAGAACCGTTGCAGCTCCACCCTGTTAGCGGCAGAGACTGCGGTGCTTGACATAACATCAAGCAAGTTACCCGGACGCATGGATCTGGTCATCACATCGATATCCGGAACAATCGTATTACGCATTCTGACATAATCGGCAACCAGCTTCTCCATAATAAAGTCCATAGCCTCGACTCTGGCGGTAAAGCGCCCGATAGGCTCAATATCACTGTCGTATTTATTAAGCACCATAAACCGCGGCGTCATATTCACCTGCGGCGGCAAAAGGTAAAGAATAGATGACAGAATCATAGTCGCGCACATACTGATAACCGAGGCAATAGTCATAATTCTGGCGGTGTGCAGATAGCGCCTTTCGGGCATTGCGGGGACATGGACCTTTGCCGGATAAGCCCCAAGGAGATCGTTGGACCTTCCCTCGGTCAAGTTTAAAATAAGTTTTAAAAACCTAGAAGTACCACCCATTAACGACCTCTGCCTTTTCCTTTTTTAGCTTTGGATTTTACCTCGGCGCGCTTAATGCTCTTGATATGCTTAATATTAAACCAAGAAAAAATAAAAATCACCAAGATATTTAACACGATTAAAGGTATTAAAGCGCTTTGTAATAATTCATCAAAATTGATTTTTGAGATTTTATCCAACGAGATTTTTTCCAAAGTCAATTCGCTGACATCTCTGTTACGGGCACCGTTTTTCCTGCTCCAGTTAAAGGTTTTTCCGGCTTTTATATGATTATAGACTTGCGCCAACTCATATAAAGCTTTTTCATCGCCCTCACCGCTTCTTCTTAATATCCACACATTATCGGCTTCTTTCTCGGCGTCATCACCGACATTTAAGCTGTCATCATCAACATAACCGGTTTTAAAAATCGCCTTTGGAATACCGGCCTTAGCCGCCATTATATAGTATTTTGCGGCCTTTTCACCGTCTGCCCCTGCGAACTTTTCATCTTCGTATATCTCGGCGAGCTTCAAAGCCGCATAACCCGAGCCGCCATCGGCCGCCTTTTCAAGCAAAGCCAGCGCTCTATCCATATCTTTATTCACCAAGACTCCGTCTGCATAATACCCGCCCAGCAAGTATTGAAAGAAAGACTTGCCGGCATCGGCGGCTTTGGTATAAATGTCGATTGCTTTATCGTTATCTTTAGCCGTCCCTATGCCCTCAATATACATACGCCCAAGCATAAATATGCCGCCCGGATTGCCTTTCTTGGCTGCCTTTGCGAAGGAATTAAAGGCGCCCTCATCGTCCAAGGGTATTCCGCGCCCGTAAAGATACATGACACCCAGTTCAAAATCCGCCCTGGCATCACCTTCATCGGCGGCCTTTTGAAACACTTTAAACGCCTTTGCAAAATCGCCGTTTTCATAAAGTTCTGAAGCTACATTATAATAATCGCTATCTTTAGCATTGCCGATAAAAGGTAAACCTGCCGCCACAAAGCACAAAAGCGCAAATCCGAAAGACCTTTTAAACATTTTCACCATCATGTCACACTCACGCCAAAAACATACTTATTCGTATATATCTCATCACCGACTCTTTTTCCAGCACTAAATCAAATCTATTGCCGCTTTTATCGCCTTATCAACGCCCGTAAAAACTTCGCTTACATTTTGCGCCAACATATAGCAGGGAGTGGTAACAATCTTGTTTACCTTATCCACGGTAATCTCGGTAGCACTTTTACTTTCGGGTGTTCCGCCCATTTTGGCAATAGCCTCACCCACCGTTTCATCATTGCCGACGGTAACAACGCTTCCTTTAAGCACCTTTGCAACCAACACCGGCGCTATGCACAAAGCGACAATAGGCTTGCCGAGCTTATGCGTCTCAAGTATGGCTTTTTTAACATCACTATTAACCTCACAATCCACGCCTTGATAGGCAAAGGAGCAAAGGTTCTTAATCGCTCCGGCCCCGCCCGGAAAAACCAAAATATCAAAATCGGCGGGATTGTATTCCCTAAGGTCCTTTATATTACCTCTGGCAATCCTTGCCGCCTCAAGCATAACCCTGCGTTTCGCCCCCGTAGGAGCGCCCGTAAGATAATTAACTTCGTCAAAAGTAATATCCGGAGCAAAACATTGATACTCTCCGCCCGCATTGCTTATCGCGAGCAAAGCCGAAACAGACTCGTGTATTTCGCTCCCGTCTTTCATTCCCGCGCCCGAAAGCACAACGGCAAAAGCAAGCTTTCCTGACATGCCAACCTCCCTAAAACATTTTTCTTTACTTTAAGGTTAAAGCATACTAATCAAAACTCAAACAAAAAACAGCAAAAGGATAAGAAAAAAAATGACAGCAGAAATGAGCTTACTTGCAAACGGTATTCGTGTTGTGACGGATACCATGAAAGATGTTGAGACCGTATCTTTAGGCATGTGGGTAGACACGGGCTCCCGTAGCGAAACCAAGGAGCTAAACGGCATCTCGCATGTTATAGAACATATGGTTAGCAAAGGGACAAAGACACGCACCGCCAAACAAATATCCGAGGAGATTGAAAACATCGGCGGCATCATGAATGCCTATACTTCCCATGAAGAAACCGCCTATTATGTCAAAGTTTTAAAAGGTGATGTAGAGCTTGCCACCGACATCACCGCCGACATTCTTTTAAACCCGACATTCATATCCGAGGAGCTGGAAAGAGAAAAAGGCGTAATAATCCAAGAGATAGGCATGCATTACGACGATCCCGAGGACCACGCCTTTAACCTTCTCCAACAACAGGCGTTTAAGGACCAAGCCATTGGCTGGCCCGTCATAGGCACCGCCGAGAACATCAAAAGCTTTACCAGCGCCTCGCTTAAAGAATTCATGAGCAAACAATACTTCGGCTCTCGCATGGTATTTTCCGCCGCCGGTAACATCTCTCACGAGGAAAATGTAAAGCTTATAGAAAAATATTTCGGCTCCGTTCCCAAAGACGGCGCGCCTTTACCTACCAACCCCGCCCGATACATCGGCGGAGAGATAAAGCAATCCCGCCCGATTGAACAGGCGCAAATTATCTTGGGCTTTGAGGGATTAAGCAGCAAATCCGACGACTACTTCGTTCTGGGCGTGCTCAATACTATCTTGGGCGGTGGCTTGTCCTCTCGCCTTCATCAAGAAATCAGAGAAAAGCGAGGCCTGGTATACTACACATGCTCATTCAACTACGCCTTTGACGATACGGGATTATTCGGTATATACGCGGGCACAGGCAAAGAAAGCGTCCCCGAACTGATACCCGTAGCCATAAATGAAATAGGTAAAATCACAAAGGAACTTGTAAGCGACGAGGAAATAAACCGCGCCAAAACGCAATTAAAGTCGCACATTTTAATGGCAAGCGAAAGCACTTCGGCAAGATGCGACAAGAACGCACGCAAGACCTTGCTTTTCGGCAAGCCCCTTTCCATGGCTGACAGTGTCGCAAAGATTAACGCCGTCACCAAAGACGATGTTCAAAAGCTGGCGAACAAAATCTTTAGAAGCAAGCTCACTCTTTCTACACTGGGAGCAATTGAGAAAACCCCTTCCTATGAAGAGATTACCGAAGCTTTAAGCGTTGCCCTGGTATAAAGTAAGAAAGGACGGATCGACCCCTATTCTCTCCATGGCAGCATTCCACTTTTTCGCAAAGGGCACATTGAAAATCAAATCTTCGTCGGCATCAACCACCAACCAAGAATTGCCTTTCATTTCTTCCTCAAGCTGCCCCGGCTCCCAACTTGCATAACCAAGAGCCACCATTGCCGACTTAGGCCCTCGCCCTGCCGCGATTGCGCCCAAGATATCCAAAGTTGAAGTAATGGCTATTCCGTTTTTAATTGAAAGCGTTGAGGACAAGAAATAATCAGCCGAGTGAATAACAAATCCTCTGGTACTTTCAACAGGTCCGCCGAATATAACATCGGGGCGATATTTTATCTTATCGGGTTCGACTTTGATATTAAGGTGCGAAACAAACTCATCAAACTTTACCGGCACTAAAGGACGATTTATCACCAGCCCCATAGCCCCTTCTTTAGCGCAAGCGCACAAGAATATCAAAGAGCGATCAAAACGCACATCCTCTATTCCGGGAACTGCCACCAAGCATTTACCCGCCAGCGAAATAGACTCAGTCTTCTGCACATGTCCTTTTTTATCGGTTCTAATAATTTTACTGCCCTTACCAGCCATAAAAATATCCTCTACCTTTTTCAAAATATGATGTTATAATTTAAACATTATTTGAGTAAGAGTAAAGGCGATATGAAAGGAAAACCTGATATATGGGTGTTTGACGACGGCAGAGCGGGAACATTCAATCAAGCGCTCGCAGTTGCCGAAGCTTTGCCTTTCCCCTTTGTTATCAAAAAGATAGAATACACACCGTTTGCCAAGCTTCCCAACTTTATCAGAGGAAGCGGCAAAATCGGTATATCCGAAAAAACTATAAAAACTCTACTAAAAGATAGGGAAAAACTTCCCGACATCATCATTACCGCCGGCAGAAGGTGCGCCCCCTTGGCTCGTTATATCCGCAAGCTTTCGGGGGGAAAAACGCAAATAGTCCAAATTATGTATCCCGGGCGCATCGGTCTTTCCGACTTTGCTCTGGTAGTAATTCCCGGACACGATAACCTTAGCATAGCATCAAAAGATAATGTTCTTGAGATTACCGGCGCCCCTCACCGCATATCGGAAAAGGTGCTGCGCGATGCCACAAAAAAGTGGCACAAGATTTTTGCAAAATACCCTCGTCCCATCACCGCGGTTATCGTCGGAGGCTCCACCAAGAACCGCACCTTTACCGATGCCATGGCGCAAGAATTAACCTCCGGCATTAACAAGCTTATAGGCAGGGAAAGCAAAGGAAGTAAAGGAGACAAAGGCAAAGGAACAATTCTCTTAACCACTTCTCGCCGCACGGGCACATCTCAAGAAAACATCATCACAGAGAACCTTCCCGATGCTAAATACATTTATAAGTGGGGCGACAAAGGCGAAAATCCCTACTTTGGCTTTTTGGCGCTGGCAGACAGAATTGTGGTGACGGGCGATTCCGTATCAATGTGCTCGGAGGCTTGCTCGACCTCGGTCCCCGTTTACATTTACGACAACCACAAGCTCATTACCAAAAAGCACCGCCGCTTTTTGGATGAGCTATATAGTCAAGGGCGCGCAAGGCCCCTTTCCCTAACTCTTGAACAAGCATCGGAAGAATGCGCTTGTCGGATATTAAACCCCGCCTGTCAGATAGCAAAAAGGGTTGAAGCTATAGTCCTAAAGCAAAGTGAAGAGAAAAAGGGAAAATAAAATAAAGAAAGGAAGGAATAATCATGGATAATCGCATCGCCGTTTTAATCCCCTGTTACAATGAAGAAATGACCATCACCAAGGTTGTCTCCGATTTTAAGAAATACTTGCCTGATGCCGTCATATATGTTTACGACAACAACTCCAAAGATAAAACCGCGGCTCTTGCCAAGAAAGCCGGCGCCATTGTCCACAAAGAACCGAACCAAGGCAAAGGATATGTTGTGACTCGCATGTTTGCCGACATTGATGCCGATGTTTATGTCATGGTTGACGGCGATGCCACCTATGACGCGTCAAAGGCTCCTTTGATGATTGATACTTTGCTGCAAAACAACCTTGACATGGTAAACGGCGTAAGAATAAGCAAAGAAAAGCAAGCCTATCGCTTCGGTCATCGGTTCGGCAATCGCCTTTTAACGAAAGTTTTAAGCCTGACTTGCGGGTGCCAAACCCCGGACATGCTATCGGGATACCGCGTTTTTTCCCGCCGCTTTGTAAAGAGCTTTCCGTGGCAATCCAAAGGCTTTGATATAGAAACAAAGCTCACCGTCTATGCCGCAACGATGAAACTACCCATTGCCAACATTGAGACGCCATACTTCTCTCGCCCCGTAACATCGCCAAGCAAACTAAATACTTACAAGGACGGAGTCCTGATACTCTCCACCATTTTCCTCATGATGAAGGAGGAGCGCTCTTTCCTGTTTTTCACCATAATATCGGGCTTGCTCGCATTGCTGGCTCTGATTTTGGGCATTCCTCTCATCACCGAGTATCAAGAAACGGGGCTGGTGTCACGCATACCCACCGCGGTTATAATCGTAGGCCTTTCCACCCTTGCCCTGCTTAGCTTTGTTTGCGGCTTAATTCTGGACACCGTGTCCAAATCGACCAAAGAAAACCGAAGGCTTAAGTACCTGTCCCACACTCCGTCAAAATAGGTTAACCCTATAAAGCATAAAGCCTGACTTCTCTCCCGTTTTCGCTTCGGGCACGGGCACGAGCCAGCTTGGCAATCCCTCGCCCGTGTATATTTTCCCGTATAACTTATCGGTGTTTTCCTTTGGGTCTTTATAGTATTTATCATCATACCGCAAAGGCAAAAACAAATCTGTCACCTTATGCTTTAACAAAAGCTTTTTTGCCTCGTCCATATCCGTGGCAAAGAAGATCTTGTGCGTGTCGATAATGCCCTCTCTGTTACGATGATAGGGAGTGCCGACAACCTTTCTTCCCGTATTCCACATCACCTCGGGGCCAAGGAAAGCATCGGTAAGAACCGCTCCGTCCCGACCTGCCAAAAAGGGATATAAAAAGAAGATATCCACCTTTTGCTCATCTTTATTATTTTCCTCGTTAGAAAAGAACTTAGAGTTCATAATCTGCTCTTCGTTCAAAGACGCAAGCAAAGCCGCGTCAGGACAAAGCAAAGCGGCAAAAAAGACCATCAGCATAAATCCCATGACGCTGTCAGGCACAGGCACTTTCTTACTCTTATAAAAGCCGGAAACCTTCAGTCTATACCCGACGAATAAGGCCAGCGGGAAAACTGCCAGAACCGCGGCATAAACCGCAAACCTTACCGCATAGGCCGTAAGCATTGTATAGCCGAGCAAAAGCACCGCAATAAAAACCAGCACCTTTTTATCAAAGGCTTGCTTGCGTAAAAGCTCCCACAGAACCCCTAAAGAAATAAGAGGGACAAACAGGAAAATAAAGAAATCGACTGCCGTCAAAACCGAGCGGAGCTCGGACACTCTATGCCCCCATATCTCATACAAATACGCATCTATCGGCGAAACCAATATCCCTTTCCCGAAAAGGCAAAGCACAATCCCCGCTATGGCAGCGCCGGCACATAAAATCGCACAGGTTTTCGCTTTAAAGGAAGTAAGGTTAAGTTGCTTAAACAGTATAAGCGCAAGCAAACCAAGACCTGCAATGGTAACTTGCAAAACGGATAGGCGCCCGTTATCGGCGAACCCATACCCTTCAAACGGAGGGTTAACCAAAACGGCCAGAGTAATTGTGCCCAAAAACGCGGCGGTAAATGATATTAAAGTATCAATAGCCCCTTTTTCTCCCCACCAAAGCCAAAACAGACCGAAGGCCGCGCATATAAGAAAAGTGAACAAAAGTCCTTCTGCCGCGATAAAAGACATCAAGCCGCATAAAACGCCCGCCAGCACAATCTGCCTTTCCTTCTTATCCTTTAAAAAGCCCAGAATCAGACCAACCGTTACGACCGCAAGCAGCGCCAACAGCGAATGGTGATCGGGCCTTCCCCAAGCAAAAATAAAATGCACCGGCATTTGAATGGCAAACACCACCAGCGCAAAAATCCTGGGCAATAAAGAAGTATAAGGGCGCAAGGCATAGACGATTGCCACGGCAGTCAATACCGCTATTATCGGAGAAAAATACATTCCCGCATAAAAAATACTGTCGCGAACATCAAGCACAAAAAACAGCGGAAGCGCCATACCAATCCAAAGAACATCAACCAACCTTGTCCAATGCAACACCTCACCGAAAGGATAATTTGATTGCAAGAATAAAGTCTCGCTCCACTCTTTGGTATTTATCAAATCAATAATCCTGAGCGCGCGCATATAGTTATCGGTATCTTTATACGCAAAGTCAAAACCGACCAAAGCGGATAAAGCCGCCAAAGTCATAGCCGCTATAACCAGCAACACTTCATATTTAAGCACAAACTTTTCCATCTTTCCCGCCAGACTTTTCCCTAAAACAAGCAATCCATTTTGTCTTGCCTTACATGCAAAATCACGAAGCCGGAATCCCTGCTTATCGACTCATCTTCTTCTAGCCAGCAAGGAAGATTTTTCCCGGTAATAATCCTGTAGTAAAACCTGTTTTTACTTAAAGGAGCGGGAGAGTAATAATTGCTGTCCACTTCCGAGAAGAAAACAACATCCGTAACTTTATGCTTTAGAATTAGCTCTTTGATTTTTTCATCATTAGAGGCAAAGAACATGTCGTGCGTGTCCCTGATTCCTTCTACATTGCGATGATAAGGTGTGCCGACAACGGGTCTTCCCGCCTTCCACATAATCTCGGGGCCTCTGAAAGTATCGGCAAGCACCGTGCCTTCGCCTCTGGCCAAAGCCGACATAAACACCGTTTTTTCCACTTTTGAGGACACGCCGGAGCCAATCCAAACCAAAACCATTAAAGAAATAAGAAAGACGTACAAAAAGACCAATCCGACCGCAAAAGCAACAAGTCCTTTTTGCACAAAACCGGAATAAGAGTGATATTTGCTTTTTATTTTCTCATAAAGGCCGGCCCTGCTAAGCCAAATGTGCAAAACGAAAACGACTATGAACACCGCAAATGTGGCGGCATAAGGCGCGAACCGAACTCTTATTATCGTAAGCACCGTATATAAGGCAAGCGGTAAAAAGATAAACATGAACGGCTTTAACCAGTCCTTTGGAATAGCCCTAAAAATCAAAAACAAAATTGCAATTGCCACCGCCAGCAAGGCAAGGTAGGAATTAGTCCAAAACAAAATTGAACCGAAATCCGTCCCGAACATCTCTACCACTCTGAAAAGCCATATCGACTGGATTTCCGTAGCAATCGGCGGCGAGAATAAAACATTGGCACCGAACACCTGCAAAGTTACCAAAAATGATAAAGAGGCGAATAAAAAGGCATATAAAACGCGGTTAACAATTGTCTCCGCAAGCCCTTTTTTATCCAAGCCGCCTAGCAATGCAAAGCTGCCAAAAGTCAGCAAAGTAATAAATACCGTCAGAACCGAAAGCCTGCCGTTATCGGGGAATAAATAACCTTGAAAAGGCGGATTAACAATCCAAGCAAAAAGCACCACAAGAAAGACCGCCCCCGAGAAATACTTTAAAGTCCCAAGCGTCTCAAGTCTAAAGAGCCATAAGAAAAACAAAGTCGCAAGCACGGCATAGTAGAACAAAAGCCCTTCTGCCGCCACCCATATCATCATGCCGGACGCCGCGCCTGCCATAATTATTTGCCACCGTTTACCCTCGGCAAAGAACCTTAAAGCACAAGCAATCGTCCCCAGTGATAACAGTGCCAACAAAGAGTGATGATCGGGGCGAGTAAAGGAATATATGGAAATCAGCGGAACCTGCAATAAAAACAGCACAACCACCAAAAGGCGCAAATAGGAATTGAGAAAAGGCCTAAGTCCCCATACTATCAACAAGCATGACAAGACATTTAACACGGGCGATAACAAATAACCGGAATATAAAAGCGCCTCTTTGACATCAAAGAAAAGCATCAGCGGATACGCCAAAGAAAGCCACAATAGATCCATCGGTCTGGTCCAATGCAAAATCTCTCCGAAGGGGTAATTTGATTGAGCAAAAGGCACTTCCGCCCATGAAAAATCCTCTATCAGATTTTTTATTCTTAACGCTCTCATATAAGTATCGGTATCCGCAAAGCCGTCCATGGCACCGCCAAGTTGCCAAGCTATGGCAGCGAACACCCCGCCCAGCAAAAGCACTACGAATAAAGCCACAAACGGCATTTCATATTTTTGATAAAGATTTTTTCTCATACTTGCGCACCTGTTAGATATCAAAACAACGGGTATATTTATATCCCGCTTGTTTTAAAAAGCAAACCCGAAAATCAAGACGCAAAGAACAAAAAAGGCTTGGTGCCTCGGGAAAATATGCTATATTGGGGGAGTAAAAAAGAATGCCGAAGCTACCAAGCTTATCTATCCTTATAAAGTCCAATTATGAATTATTAGTTAACGAAAATAAGATTTTTTTATTTTTGCAAAAATGCCCCAAAGCTGCTTTTGGAACAGAAAAAAGCTATCTAAACCGACAATTGTAGCGACCCGATGAACCTGTTAATTTAGAAAAAAATCTTTTTACACAAAAAGCCAGCCCCTGAAAAAAAATTAAACATTACAAAACATCATTGTATTTTAACAAAATTTTTGCTATACTTTCTTGCGAGGAAAGGGAGTATAGTTATGCCGCTTCTAACAGATGAAAAAAGAATTGCTGAATTAAGAAAACAATTTCCTACGCTAACCCATACTTCATGGAGAAAATTGGCTCAAATTGAACCACACCCCAATGTTGATATGTATGAACAAGATATGGGTAATATCGTTTGTGCTACAAGTAAGGACGATAGCCGTGATTTTTACGCCCTTCGTCATAATAAGGAGGAATATAGCATTGATAATATATCACTTTGTTATCGCGATTACGACGGAAGTGTTAATAGGGTTTTTATTTTTAAGGAAATGAAAGATACTTATTATGAACATGTCGTATCCTCAGAAAATTTCACCCCAACTGTCGCTGAAAATGGTCAGTTTGACGGAGAATGGGTTTCTCATGATGTAATTCACCCCATTTCTGTTAAAAAAGGAAACAAAGAGGATGTATTAAAAAGAACTAAAGCAAAAGTATTTACAATTGTCGATAGAAAACGTTTTATGGAAAAGATAAAGGACGGCTACTTTGATATTTTTCGTATAACAACATCTAAAAATCTGAATTCAAGGCTTGAAGCCATCAATAAATTGGCAGAGTGGGGAATTTTGAAAGAGGAAAACATCAAAGAAAACACAACAAAGAAACTTTCAAAACCAACGAAAGATAGAGAAAATACTGAAGATGCATCAAATCATCTTTCCGTTGTCCAAAAGACCTTACTTCAATCCAGATTTACCCAACGCTAAAATCTTAAGCCCCGCACCTAAAAATAACCGCCCCATAACAGGCGGATTTAGGAGAAAACTGGTGCCGCTGGTGAGAATCGGACTCACGACCCCGCCCTTACCAAGGGCGTGCTCTACCACTGAGCCACAGCGGCGACAAGAGCTTGAAGGAAGCAAAACATACCTAATCGCAAAAAAGATTGCAAGAACTTTTTATTTATTCCGAAAACCCCGGCAAAACCCCAGGCAAAAATCCGCAGAATCAAAGCTTTTCTTTGGCATGATAAAGCTTATAGTATGCACCCTTCTTGGCGATAAGCGTCTTATGTGTCCCCTCTTCCACGATTTGCCCCTTGTTTATCACGATAATTTTATCGGCATCGTGGATAGTGGAAAGCCTGTGCGCAATGACGAAAACCGTCCTGTCAACCATCAAGTTATCCAGCGCCTTTTGCACAATCACCTCGGATTGATTGTCAAGCGCGGAAGTGGCCTCATCCAAAATTACAATAGGCGCATTTTTAATAAACGCTCTGGCGATACCGATTCTTTGCTTCTGCCCACCGGAAAGCAAAATCCCGCGCTCGCCTATATCGGTATCCAAGCCGTCCGGCAAAGAATCTACAAACTCTCGCAAACAAGCATTATCAACCGCGCGGTTTATTTCCTCTTCGGTAGCGTCAAGCTTACCCATAATGATGTTATCTCGTATCGTGCCGGAGAAAAGGAAATTATCCTGAAACACCACGGCAATATGATTGCGCAGCGAGGTTATATCCATGTCCCTGACATCCACGCCATCAATTAAAATCTCACCTTTTGTAACATCGTAAAAGCGCGGTAACAAATTAACAAAGGTAGTCTTACCGCCACCGGTAGCCCCCACTAAAGCAACCGTTTGCCCGATTTTTATGCTGGCATTTATATTTTTAAGCACTGTTTTGCCGTTTTTATAGGCAAAGGAAACATTCTTATACTCTATCGCCTTACGGAACTTATCGATAAACACGGGATTTTCGGGGCTGGTAATAAGCGGATTAGTCTCGAGCACCTCAAACACTCTTTCCATGGCTAACAAAGACCCTTGCAAAGAAGTATAAGTATTTCCGATGGCTTTAATCGGCGTGTAAAGCATAAGCAGCGCGGCGATGAAAGACACAAAATTACCCGGCGTAATAACACCCGTTACAATCAAATAACTTCCATACCAAACCACTATGGCAATCCCGACAGCAATCAAAACATGCATCAAAGGTGACACCAGTCCCGTCCTTTTCACGATTTTCATTTGCAGGCGGAACATCTCTGCCAAGTTTTCCTTAAACCTGTCATATTGGTATTTATAAAGGTTATAGGACGACACTACTCTGTTGCCGCTGTAAGCTTCGTTATACTTTGTAGACATGGAACTTGCAGAGGTAACCGTTTGCTTCGTGGCCTTGCGTATCCTTTTCCTCACCTTTGATAAAGGGAAAAAGGCAGCGAGCAGAAAAACAACGCCGATAATCGCAAGCTGCCAGGAGTTATAAAACAAAACACCGACCAGCGCCACCGAAGAGAAGAAGCGCGTCGTGAATCCCTTGACATTGCTTATAAGCCCCGCGCAAGCAGTATCCGCATCTCCGGAAAAGCGCACCAAAACCTCGCCCGATTTTGCATTATCAAAAAACTCAACATCATTATGCACTAATTTGATATAGAGCTTTTTCTTCAAATCGTTGGTAATTTTCTGCCCGACCCAAGCATTAACATACTTGGCAAGATAAGTAAGCACCCCTTGCAACAAGCTGAACAAGATTATCAAGATAGGAATATAAGAAGCGGATCTGGCGCTTTTTTCAATCAACACCACATCCATATAAGGCTTAAGCGCCCACGCAATGACCGCATCAAGCGCACCCACCGGCACCGTAATCAGCACGCCGAGCAAAGCCATTTTCCAATAAGGCTTAACAAAGGGCCAAATCTTCTTTGCGTGCACTATCGTAAAGGAAGTGTTGATAACATTCTTTGCTTTTTTAAACATTAACTTACTCATACCAATAAAAACACCTTTGTTAGTAAACTCATAATGCTTTTTTTGCAAGCCTAACTTTCTTCGTCGTCGGTTACCACGGCGATTTCTTTGGTCGTCTTGGCTCCGAGAGTTTTCAAAGTTTTAGTAAGAGACAAAGCACTCCCGCGCCCGTCCTTAAGCTTGTTCATTGCTTCATTATAATTTTTAGACGCCGCCGTAATAGACGCCCCCAGCCTTTCCATATCCAGCACAAAATTAGCAATTTTATCGTAAAGGCTACCACCCACTCTGGCGATTTCCTGCACATTCCTGCTTTGCTTTTCAATCCGCCAGATACTCTCGACCGTGCGCAATATTGCCAAGATAGACGACGGCGTTGCAATTGCTATATTTTTCTTATAGGCATATTCATAAAGCGAATTATCCTTTCGCACCGCGTCAATATAAGCACTTTCAATCGGGACAAAGATAATCACATAGTCCAAAGACACGCCTTTAAGGAGCTTTTGATATTCCTTGGAAGAAAGTTCATCAATATGATTTTTAAGGCACTTTATATGACTTTTTAAATACTTATCCTTGGACTCTTCATCTTCCGCATTAGCATATTTTACATAGTCATTTAAAGACACTTTGGCATCAATAATTACATTGCGACCCTGCGGCAAAGAAACGATTGCGTCGGGTCTTAAATTATTATTTTCCTCGCCCTTAAAATTACTTTGCAATTCAAAATCAATTCCTTCCTCTAAGCCCGAAAGCTCCAGAACTCTGGAAAGTTGCAGTTCTCCCCAATCCCCGACGATTTTCTTATTTCCTTTAAGCGCGGCAGATAAATCCTGTGCATCTTTTGACAGCGCCTTGTTAAGGTTGAAAAGGTTTTTAAACTGCTCATCAAGACGGCTTTTACTGGCGATATTGTCTTCATGAACATTTTCCACCTTAGCCCTAAAGTCGGATATCTGTGCTTTAAAAGGCTCCAAAAGATCACCCAGCGACTTTTTTTGCGCCGCATTGAATTGCTCGGTCTGAATTTTAATAATTTCTCCCGAGATATCTTTAAACTGAAGCAAAAGCGCCTCTTTATTCTTCTCTAATTCCTTATATCTCTCGTCCATATATTGCTTTTGATTATCCATATCCGAGCGCAAAGAGGCATTCTCCACCTCAAGCTCACTGTTCCTTTGCGACAGCTCAAGAATAGAGGCTTTATCCTCTGCGGCTTTCGCTTCCATTTGCGCAAAAACCGCCTCTATCTTGGCATTTTCCACTTCAAGCTCCACTCGCCGCTTTTCTAATTTCACATACCTGTCTTGGTATTTTTTGGATTGGGAAAAGCCCCAAACGGCAACCGCCGCCAAAAGCACAAACAAACCGACCATAAGTATAATTTCCGACATTTTCTTTCCTTTTTAAAGCACCAAGGCATACAATATACACCACCGAAAACGCGCTGTCACATCTTTTAAATCCCACGCCTATCAGTTCACATAAAAAAGCAGAGATTAGAAAATCCCTGCTTTTATTTGAGATACAAAAAGGAATTAAACAAGCTTGATGTTACAAGCGGCAGTTTTGCCTCTTTCATTAGTAACATCATAAGAAACCTTATCTTTTTCGTTTAATGTTTTTAATCCCGAAGCCTCAACGGCAGAGATATGAACAAAAACATCTGCGCCTTTATCGTCTGGAACAATAAAGCCGTAACCTTTTGTGGGATTAAACCACTTAACAGTACCTATGGACATTAAAATATACTTTCAAAAAAAATAAAACAAACGACCGAGATTTTACCTCAATAAACGGAAGCGACGCTTCCACGGCAACCCTCTTGTCGCAACAAGGTCATACTAGCCTTATCAAATTGAAATAGCAAGAAAAATATACTAGTTAAACAGCTCGCCTATATCAGCAAGCTTCTCCTCGGCGCCAAAGGGCATATTCAAGACAAAAACACCGGAGCCCTTAATCCCTTCGGCATTTTTTAAGGCAGAAAAAGTCACTTCATTGCTATAAGTCTTGGGTAGCCCCATATCCGCGAGCTTCGCCACCATATCCTTATGATACCCTTCTTTTAAAACAGGATACCAGAGCATCACTACCGCCGTTTCCCACTTTTTGTGCAGCTTTGCTATAAAGCTTACAACCTTGTCGTATTCCTCTTTGACTTCGTAACTGGGATCTATCAAAACAAATCCCCGAGAGGGATTAGGCGGCCGCCGCGGTGCCAGCGCCAACACTCCCTCATAACCGTCTCTTTTATGCGTATGCACATTTTTAAAGTCAAACATCGTATGATGAAGAGCCGCATATTCTTTAGGGTGCAGTTCCATAAGATTAAACTCGTCCTCATCTCGCAAAAGTATCCTTGCCAGCATTAAAGAGCCGGGATAGAACTCCTTACCCAGTATCTTTTGCACTTTTTCAACCGCGCCTAGGTAGTCCTTATTTAGCAAGTGCCGCTTATGCTCAAGGCAATCAATAATGCCAAGCTTTGCCTCTCCGGTTTTAATTGCCTCCTCGGACGACAAGTTATAAAGCCCCCTTCCCGCATGCGTTTCCATATATGATATAGGCTTATCTTTCGCCTTCATGGCCGTAAGCAAAACCGCCAAAACCGTATGCTTGTGAACATCTGCCAAATTTCCTGCATGATATATGTGTTGATATGAAAGCATAAAAACCCTTTCTCTCGCTTATGAAACGCTCATGAAAATAGTATTAAAAAAACCAATTGACAAGGAGAGATATTTTAATGTATAAAGTCCTTCCTTTCCGAATTTTTAAGGAAAAGATACTTGTCGCGGGGTGGAGCAGCCCGGTAGCTCGTCAGGCTCATAACCTGAAGGTCGTTAGTTCAAATCTAGCCCCCGCAACCAACATTTTCCCAAGGTCTTTGAAGAAATTCAAAGGTCTTTATTTTTTAGGTAAAATCAATTTTGCCCCACTATAGCCCCACCAAATACAATGAAGGGGCCGCAGCTTAAATCACTCACAAAGTTCGGTGAAGATAAGGTTATTTTCCTTTATCTGCCGATAGAGAGCGGGGGATGTATCTTTCAAAAAGCCGTATGAACGCACCGGCTTATATATCAAACAATAGCTACTCGTATTTGTCGCGCAGCTTGCCAATATCATCATCGGACAAATTACGAATACGATTAGCTTTACGCGCATTTGCCAAAATTTGTTCCGTCTGATCCAATCGTTCCTCATTTTTCCCAATCCTTTTTACCTCGAAAAAGACGACGACTGCTCCTATAAGAACAATCGCCGCCAGCCCAATATAGACATATACCATGACTATTTCTTATATTTTGCATAAATTACAGAAGCTTTATCGAGTAAAGATACAACTTTCGCATAGAAAGTCCCTTCTTTCGCCGGGGGTAATATTGCCACCACGCTGGAACAAGCAGTTATGATAACTCCCAAAATAGCGAAGATAGTTTCCCAGTTAGCAAAAATCCATTCCATTTTTTAGTCCTTTCAATAAAAAAGCCCCTCCTGGGGCAGTTCAACCATTTTGCTGATGTCAGCAAAAAGATACCCAACCGACAACATCAGTCATTGGTTGATTGTATTTTCATCGGGCCACAAGTCAGTTAGCATCGCATCCGCCAGTCTTACCGCCCTATCCCCAACCTGTCGCGCCCAGCGGCTATCCAACATTTCTTTTGCAGCGAGTTCATAATCTTCGGCATACAAAGCCTTCCACATTTTTTTAAACCCTAATAATTTTGGTAGTCCCAGATTGAAACACATATCAATTAAGACATACCGGCGATTAAATCCTAAGTCATTAAAAATGGGGATTGACCTGGTTAATTCTGACACAACCCTAAATAAATCTTTTTGCAAAAGATATTCCGCCTCATCTTCACTTATGCCAATTTCATCAAGATTGCGCCCATAGCCTATGGTTAGTTTGCCCGCCGAGCATTTATAAGGTTTTAACCGTAACCCTTCATGTTGTTTAATCCTTAATTCGTAGCCAGTTTCTTTTACAGGTTCAAAATCCATCACCGATTCCTCCTCTTAATTTCAGAAATCATTAAATTACGGAGCTCATCCAATTTTTGTTCAATACGGACAAGATCATCTTTTTGGCAATATTCTTCCGCGACCTTGACTTTAAAATCAGCTAATTCTGCTTTCAAACGTTGCGCTTGGAGATAGAAATAACCAGCGATGGGGACCAATACGCCGGTTGTAATATCTGACAAAATATTAAGAATTGATGCGTCCATTTTAAGCCTCCGTGACTTCCTCTGCCGGAACGCATCTTTTAAGATACCATTCATCGTTTTGTGCTTTTTCTAATCTTTCATCGGTTTCAAAAGATTCACAAGAATATTCCCAATAGTTAGCCTTGGCGATATCAATAGAATCTGTATACGCACAAACACGCCCATTTTGAACAGTATAATATATCATTTTGCCTCCTAATAGTTGAAAAATGTAACAGACGCATCTAAGGATACTGAGCTCTTATAGTCAGCCACTGTCCTAAATTTAAACTTTGTTCCTGCCTTAACGAAAATAAACGCCGAAAAGGTTTTTGTTGTGTTCTTTGCATGATTCTCAAAAAGAGATGAAAAATCAGAATCTTCTGGATTTTTTACATAAACCCCCGCCCACCATCCATAACCGTTCGTGGGAACCGTCAAAGAAAACGTAAATGTACCGTAGCAATCATAAGGGATAACGAACTCCCCAGACCAGCTATTCCCACCCGTATGTGAAAAAGATAAGGTTTTGCCGCAATAATTATCCCACGAAGTTGGATTTAAGGGCCTAATAATTATTGCTTGTTTGCCGGCGAGCCCTTGAATTAAATCCGTTTTAGTTGCGTACGTGGTTACAATATTATTCCCATCGGCATCGGCAATCGCCCTTGCCAACGGAGCTGTATTGGTATCGTCAAATAAATCAGAAATCTTTGCCGCTAATAAAGGCTTATTTTTTATAAAACTCTTAGCTGTATTATCATCTTCCTCCCAATCGGCCTGAGCTTGTCCCCGGAATGCTTGCAACGCCCAATGCTTGGCACTTCCTCCCGTGGGCTCAGACGGTTGGCCGATAGCCCACTTTTTAGCACCATCTGCCCCCTCAGTCGCCAACTCCGCCGCGGTAGTAGCGTTTTCTGACGCGGCAATAGCCAACGCAGCACTAGACGATGCCTCCGCAGCTTTGGCCGTGGCGACATTTCGCGCTTCGTGGATATCTGCCATTACTGTATCCGGGTTTTCTCCCAAGGGAGCTTTAACAGATTGTTTCGTATCACGAGTTACACATTGGATGGCCTGCGTCAACAAATCAAATTCCTTGTTAATCACGGAAGCCTTAAAATCCCCTCTATCATTAAAGTCGGTGGCTCTTTCGGCGGGCACATCCAAAATAAGGTTATACTTATGCCCCTGGATCGCTCCTCCGGGATATGTGGTATCTGAAAGCGTTATGCTGCCGCCGGCTTCCTGCCCGACACCGGAAACGGTGTAATCTGTAAAAAGAGTAAGCTTCGTCACCGCCCCTCTGGCATCGACGTCCTCAACTTTTAAATGTGATGGGTCAAGTACGGGGAAAGTAAAATCAAGCACGGTTTCTCCCCCCGTCGCTTTAATTTGAGTATACGCTTCATTCTGTAATATTTTTATTTCTTTATTTTTATGATACATCTAATAGATCCTCTTCAAATCATTGCCATCACGAACATAAATAAGGCCCTGGCTTTGGTCATAATAAAGCGTATTATCATCTGGAGCTCCTTGATCCACCCAAGCCCCATCGACTTTTTTATAGATATGTTTATCAGAGGTGTTGTAATACATTACCCCATTAGCATAGGTAATAGATACGCTTGTCCCTTCGTAAACCCATTCATCGTGCATAACTCTCCAATAAACCGTAGGTTCGTAACGGGCCCAAATTTTTTCTTTATTTGTTATAACCCATTGTTGACGAACAATGTCCTCTTTCCAAAACTGCCTAAGATAACTCTCATACCATTTGCCGGCGGCCAAATCGTCGGCGAATGCTCCAGACGTATGCCCTTCACTCGCGCGGTAATACCTGCTGTTTTGATACACCATATCTCCTTTAGCAAACCATCGCGATGTTTCCCAGTTTGTGTATGGCTCGTAAAGATTAAATGAACTACCGGTTAAATGTGGAACTTGACACCTGTAATATATATTGTTGTTAGTAACAAGTTTACCAACAAAACAAAAAACCCCACTCTCCCAAGCATCGTAGGATTCTATGGTTGAAAAAGTATCAGAGGGAGGAATATCACGAACAGCCATGTAAGATACCCCATCGCGAGTTATTTTAGATAGGGCTGGATAATAATTGCCTCCAATCCAATTCGGATAATCAGGCTCTTCTGTAGCAAAATAATCCCCAGAAATATGCCCTATGCGACATCGATAAGCCACCCCGCCTTCGGTTGCCTTCCCCCCAGAATTATATTGAGTGCCGGAGGCCCAAGCCGGCGGGGCGGCCTCGACTTCAGTAAAAACTGATTGAGTGTTTGATGTTTCACATTGATACATCACACCATTTCTCATAACAGCTTCGCCTTTAACACATACTCTGTTTGCAAACCAATCACTCGGAATATGTTGAGTAGATATTTGGAGCGCTAAAAACCGATCATCATAAATAGCTGTATTATCTGGGACCCAAGCATCTTGCAACCCCGATGCGGCGACATATCCATAAGGATGATGACTTTTCTTTAAGTAATTATCGCTTATAAGTTTTACTTTATACGCAAGCGAAGCCGGGGCCCCGTTTTTTAAACAAACCAGCTTGACCGTTTTGGCGTTTTGCCCAACTCCCAAAATGCTATCAAGATTGTCCGATATATTATTAAGCTCCCCTATATTAGAGGCAACAATACCTATATCATCTCCTTCTAAGAGCTCTGCCCCCAGCTTTTTTATCTTACTATTATCCCCTAAAGCAAGATCCGTAGAAATGGCAATAATCCCCTCGTCTTCTAAAATTCCGTCTTTTGCCTCTTCTGCTTGGGCCGCAGATGCCGCAGCCGCTGTTGCTGATCCAGATGCCGCAGCCGTGCTTGCAGCCGCCGCTGTAGCGCTTTCCGATGCCTCCGCAGCTTTGGCCGTGGCGACATTTCGCGCTTCGTGGATATCTGCCATTACTGTATCCGGGTTTTCTCCCAAGGGAGCTTTAACAGATTGTTT
>Ga0079305_1001313_pt1 | contig 34816 bp, 30 predicted proteins | sample LMS_cellobiose_e_FD_79183 | JGI IMG/M metagenome (GOLD analysis project Ga0079305, IMG submission 79183) | Rumen-fistulated moose microbial communities from Alaska, USA - LMS_cellobiose_enrichment | ecosystem: Host-associated > Mammals > Digestive system > Stomach > Rumen fluid ... | reverse complement strand
CAAAGCGTATTGGCTTCTCCTTGAGGAGAAGCTGTCTCGGGAACCGAGACTGATGAGGTGGTGCCGCCCATCTGATATCGGCTTTGTCGTGTTACGGAATGTACAAATCGCTGCTTACATCGCAGAGAAAGCACTCATCAGATGGGTATCACCACCTCATCCGAGCGCTCCGCGCCCACCTTCCCCTCAAGGGGAAGGCAATGTGTCGCCTCGTTCTCTGCGATGGGTTTTCCTGATATATCAGCCTTTTGCAGTCTAAGTCATCGAACTTTTATCGCCAAAAGCATATTTGCTTTATTACAGGAGCAATGACGAGGTCGCCGCAGAACCTGCCGGCAGATGATCGAAAACCGATAATGCGCATGCCCCGCGGTTTCCCGCGGGGCGTTTTTGGCGCGCAAAATGACAAATCTTCCCGCTCTCCGGCCGCCAAAGAGGATTTTTCTTGACAATCGGTCTGAAGCGTTATATAATCAATATATACGCGTTTGCGCACGTTTTTGCTTACGGCGGATGTTTTCCGCGTAAAACGTTTTTTTTGAAAGGCTTATCGGCACATGGATATAACGTCTGTTTTCGGCTCGAAGGTATTCGGCGACAGTGTGATGAGGGAGAGACTCCCTTCCGAGATATACGAGGTGTTCCGCCTCTGCGTCAGCAAAAGACAGCCGCTCGACATAGTGACCGCCAACGTCATCGCCTCGGCGATGAAGGATTGGGCGATAGAGAACGGCGCGACGCATTATACCCATTGGTTCCAGCCCATGACCGGCATGACCGCCGAAAAGCACGACAGCTTCATCGCGCCCGACAGAGAGACCGGCGGCGCGATAACTGAGTTTTCCGGGAAACAGCTCATCAAGGGCGAGCCGGACGCCTCTTCATTCCCGTCAGGAGGACTTCGCGCCACGTTCGAGGCGAGAGGCTATACGAGCTGGGATCCCACGTCATACGCGTTCATAAAAGAAAACACGCTCTGCATTCCAACCGCCTTCTGTTCTTACAGCGGAGAGGCGCTCGATAAAAAAACGCCGCTTCTGCGTTCCATGGAGGCGATAAACGACGCCGTTTCCGATATAATGGAGCTCATCGGAAGAAAATGCGAATCGGTCGAGATAATGGTGGGACCGGAGCAGGAATACTTTCTCGTCGACCGCGCTGCGTTCAAGAAAAGGCGCGATCTGATCTTTACCGGAAGGACGCTTTTCGGCGCACAGCCGCCCAAGGGGCAGGAGCTGGAGGATCACTATTTCGGCGCGATCCGTCCGAGAGTCATGCAGTATATGAGAACTCTCGACGAGGAGCTGTGGAAGCTCGGCGTTTACGCCAAGACCGAGCACAACGAGGCGGCTCCTTCGCAGCACGAGCTCGCTCCCGTCTATTCCGCGGCGAACGTGGCTGTGGACCACAATCAGATAACGATGGAAATGATGAAGAGGGTAGCCGCGAAATTCGACCTGGCGTGCCTTCTCCATGAAAAGCCCTTCGACGGTGTGAACGGCTCCGGAAAGCACGTGAACTGGTCTATACATACCGACAATACAGGAAACGTCTTCAAGGCCGGCGAAAATCCGAGGGAGAACGTCGTTTTTCTTCTTTTCGTCTGCGCGATGATATGCGCCGTCGACGACTATCAGGACCTTCTCAGGATATCCTGCTCCAGCGTCGGGAACGACCGCCGTCTCGGCGGCAACGAGGCTCCCCCTGCCATAATCAGCATCTTTCTCGGCGATGACCTTGAAAACGTCTTTGATTCCATATCAGGCTCCGCCGACTACGTGAAGCACGACAGAAAGCAGATGGAAACGGGAGTACACGTGCTCCCGCAGTTCCGCAGGGATTCCGCCGACCGCAACAGGACGAGTCCGTTTGCGTTCACAGGCAACAAATTCGAATTCCGTATGCCCGGTTCGTCCTTCTCCGTCGCAGACGCCGTCACGGTGCTCAATACGATAATGGCGGACACGCTCTGCAAGTTTGCGGAAAAACTCAAAGCTCTTCTTTCCAAAGAAAACGACGTCAGAAAGTGCGTCGAGGCTCTCATTAAAGAAGAATACACAAAACACAGAAGAATAGTGTTCAACGGAAACAATTATTCGCCGGAATGGGTGAAGCTCGCGCACGAGAGGGGTCTTCTCGATCTTCCTTCCACCGCGGACTCGCTTCCTTGCCTTGTTTCCGAAAAGAACGTCGCGCTGTACGCGAGACAAAAGATATTCACCGAAAGCGAGCTCCGTTCGCGTCTCGAGATATATCTTGAGAATTACTGCAAAATGGTGAATATAGAAGCTGCCACTATGATATCCATGGCGCAGAAGGAGATAATTCCCGCCGTGGAAAAATATATAAAGGAAATCTGCCAGACAGGAAGGCTGAAAAAGGAGCTTTCGGGCGATATACCGACGGACTACGAGGAGAAGACCGCAAAGCTGTTGACAGAAAAGATAGTGAACGCTGACAGATACGTTCACGACCTTGAAAAGGCGTTGGAATCCGCTAAAAAGAAAAGCGAAGCGCAAAGCGCGGCGCGCGCGTACAGGGATAAGGTCATCCCCCTCATGGCTAAGCTCAGAAGAGAATGCGATGAGGCGGAGATACACGTAGCGCGGGAGTTTTGGCCGTTCCCGACGTACGGAGAGCTTCTTTTCAGTTTTTGACGTATATGTCCGGCAGTCTCCGGGAAGGCAGACTGACCACATGGCTGAAGAACTTCACGCTCAGCACAGATCGAGACTTAAAGCGCGATTTTTACGGGACGGGATCAAAGGCTTCGAGAAACACAATATACTCGAGCTTTTGCTCTTTTTCGGCATACCGCAGGCGGATACCAATGAAACGGCGCATAGACTGCTCAACAGATTCGGAAGCTTTGCCGGAGTGTGCGACGCGGCTTACGAGGAACTCGTCACGGTAAACGGCGTCAAGGAAAACACGGCGGTGCTTCTTAAACTGATCCCGGAGATCGCCAAGCTGTACTGCTTTGAAAGGTTCGCCTTCGATTCGAGAAAGCCGACGTACGCGATGATGGGAGAGTATTATACTTCGCATTTCATCGGCATAAATCAGGAACAGGTCATGGTGACGTATTTCGACGAAGCGAAGAACATCATCGACACAGAGACGCTTTTTATAGGCAGCGTGAATTCCTCCGCGCTTCCGCTGAAGAGGCTCGTCGAAAGCGCCATCCTCAAGAATTCTCCGAATGTGATAATCGCCCACAATCACCCGTTCGGATATCCGATCGCTTCCGCGGAGGATCTGGATACCACTTGCAGGATAAGAGACACGCTCGCCGGGCTGAACATAAGACTGATAGATCATTTCATCGTCGCCCGCAACACGTACGGAAGCATATTACACAGCGATAAAAGCGGATTTTTCATCGCGTAGCGCGAAAGGAGCCGTAAATTTTGAAAATAAGCGGAATACAGAAGCTCACGCTTCTCGATTTTCCCGGCAGGATAGCCTGCACGGTTTTCTTGTCGGGATGCAATTTCAGATGTCCGTTCTGTCACAACCCCGGACTCGTCTTCGGAAGTCCGGAGGAGATATCCCTTGACGAGGTGCTTTCGTTTCTCAAAAAGAGACAGGGAGTCCTTGGAGGAGTAGCCGTTACGGGAGGAGAGCCTCTTTTATACAGAGAGACCGAGGATATGCTGAAAAGCTTCAAGGATCTCGGATATGAGATCAAGCTCGATACGAACGGCAGTTTTCCCGACAGACTTTCCCGGATAATCAAAAACGGATACGCCGACTACGTTGCGATGGATATAAAAAATTCCGCAAAAGCATACGGCAGGACCGTCGGGATCGAAAAATTCGACGTTTCTCCCATACTGAAAAGCATCGATATCCTCAGATCGTCCGGCATAGAATACGAGTTTCGCACCACCGTCGTGGATGAATTTCACGGCGACGCGGAGATGGACGGGATACTCGATATGATAGACGGCTGCAGGAATTATTATCTCCAGAAGTTCAACGACACCGGATCGCTCGTGGGAAGCATCGGGGGATCCTCAAATCTCCACAGCGCGTCCGATGAAAAAATGAATTCCTTCCTCGAAAAAGCGCGCGGGAAGATACCCAACGTGCAGATAAGAGGATGATTTGAGCAGTAAAAAAGGTACGGCGCCTGCCGTACCTTTGCTTTTATGTTTTATTCCCCGCCGTGTTCGTAATAGTAATCCTCGGCGTCTTCAAAATCGTAGAAATCGTCCGGATGCCAGTAGTAGAACTCCTCGGGATCGGAATAACCGCTCACGTCCGGATAATAGGCGCCCCCGCTCTTTTTTCCGCCGGACGGAACGTCGTATACCCGGGAGGCCTCCTCTTCCTGACGCCGCTTTTCCTCGACTTTTTCAAAATATGAATCCACCGGCCTTTTTTCGACCGGATGATCGCTTTTTTTGAAAGCGGAAATCAGCCATGATATTTCCGCAGCGAACACGGCGTTGCATAAAACGAGCATCGTGCCTATCGAAGCAAAAATAAGAAATTCCTTTTTTTCTTTTGAACTCAGATTCATACGTTTCACGGCTTTCCTCCTTACGGATGTGCGCGCGTTTTTATGTGACGCATCGGATCCGTTACTATTATACCAAAAAAACGCGATCTTGTAAATATGTTTATCAGCGGCGCGCATTGCCGGTGCAGGTCCGCCGCAAAGTGAAGTTAAGTGTTCCGCATCCTATCGCGCGAAGCGCACTTCACTTGGCGAAGCCATACTTCACGTCCGAAGGACGCTTCACGTTCCGCCGGGGCGGAACACTTAGTTGAAAACCCGATGCTTGCGCATCGGGTTTTTCTGGGGTGAGTTATCGGATTCGAACCGACGGCCTTCAGGGCCACAACCTGACGCTCTAACCAACTGAGCTAAACCCACCGTATGACGGATCCCGTGGGATCCGTGTTTGGCGCGTTTGAAGGGACTCGAACCCCCGGCCTACTGCTTAGAAGGCAGTTGCTCTATCCGGCTGAGCTACAAACGCATAGATTCAGTAAAAAAACCGTCCGATTACGGATAACCGATCTGACGGTTTGGAGCGGGTGATGGGAATCGAACCCACGCAATCAGCTTGGAAGGCTGATGTTCTACCATTGAACTACACCCGCATATTCATTTCCGGCGGCGTTCCGGATACCCGGTTTTTCCGTCGCCCGTATAATATAACACAACAGAAATGAAAAGTCAAGGGGGAAAAACAAAAAAAACGAAAAAAATGCGACTTTCGCAAGAGCCGCCTTTCGGCGTATCCCGAAAACAGCGCTCCTTTTTCCAAAAAGTATTGACTTTTTTTGCGAAAAAGGCTATTATTAAGAATGTATAGAAAACGGACTTGCACGCTTCCGGATTTCCGGAGCGGTGCGATTTTTTGTGATGTTTTAATCCGCCCGAAAGGGCGGTAAGGAGATCAAAATGATACTTACTTTGCCGACGAATTACTATCAGCAGTTCAGCGGCGACACATCAAAGCCGTACCCCGCGGAGAGCTACGGCGGATGGAAGCGCGCGGATCTTCCCATAGATACGGAAACGACGGCTTTTGTTTCCATGCACGCGTGGGACACCGGAGAAGACGGGGAATTTCCCGGTTGGGAAAGGTGCGTTGAGTATATTCCGAGAGCTTCCCGGATCTGCAGGGAGCTGACGGCTCCTTTTCTCGATAAGGTGAGAAAAGCCGGTATGCGCATCATTCACGTCGCGGCTCCGGGGCAGACGTACGCGAAATATCCGGGATATCAGAAAACGCTCGATATCACCGGACCCGCGCCCGACGTATATGGGGAAGCATTGCCCGCCGACGGCGTCGTTTCCGAGCTCAGAAGCTTCAAATCAAAATACAGCTTCGTCGGAGACGAGAACGCCCCGGACGTGAACAGGGGACACGCGGACCTTGATTTCAACAAATACGTAAGACCCAAAGGTGACGAGCACGTCGTCGTGACCTCGAATCAGCTTTTCGGTCTTTGCAGGCATTATAACATACATCACCTTATATATACGGGCTTTGCGATAAACATGTGCCTCGTATCATCCCCCGGCGGAATGATCGACATGAGCAGGAGAGGTATCTTCTGCAGTTCCGTGCGCGAGCTTACCGCGGCGGTGGAGAACAGGGAATCGAACAGAGGCGAAAAGAACAAGGAATACGGACTATGGTACGACGCGCTCCTGTTCGGATGCGTATACAACTCTGCGGATCTTGAAAAATACGTGCTCGACCCGCTTGCAGACAAAAAATAAAACCGATCTTATTCATGCGGTTTACGAAAGGAAACGATATGAGTATTGAAAAAAGAAGAGTCATAGATATGCACACGCATATATGGCTTCCTCATTATAAAGAGGACAGGGAGGAGCTCATCAAGGCGTCTGAGGTCTACGGGATAAACAAGATCATCATATCGCCGCTCTCGGGCTACTATCCCGAGGTGGATGAGCTGGCGCTTCTCAACAGGCTCGCCACGGAGACCGTGCGTATGCGCCCGGATCTTTTCGACGCTTACGTGTATCTCAATCCGCGTCATGAAAACACGGTGGACGTGCTGAGAAAGGGCATAGAAGAGGACGGCAAGGTGGGCGTAAAGCTCTGGGTCGCCACCTTCTGCGACGATCCTCTCACTTATCCCATATACGAGGAATGCATAAAATACGACGTTCCCGTATTGATCCACAGCTTTATAAAGACCGTGGGTCAGCTCGAGTATGAGACGAGAGGGAACCACGTGCATAATATAGCGCAGAGATATCCCGAGGCAAAGCTCATCATGGCTCATCTGTCGTCCAACTGCTATCACGGCATAAAGGCGATCAGAAACGACAAAAACGTTTGGGTGGATTTCTGCGGCTCCATATACAGACAGGACGATCTCGACTACACGGTAAGGCAGATCGGCACCGACAGGATACTTTACGGCACGGACATGCCCGGTTCGTTTGTCACGAACTACGGTCAGGTCCTCGAGGCGGATATCACCGAAAAGCAGAGAGACGATATCTTTTACGGAAACGCCGCGAAGCTCTTCAACAGGCTGAATCTGAAATAAAGGGGGGACGGTATCGTGAAAAATTATGACGTATGCTGCTTTACGGGCAACTGGCCGTTCAGAAAAATACATAAGGGAAAGATGTCCGATCTTATAGCGGAACACAAAAAGAACGGTATATCCGGGGGACTCGTCGGATGTCTCGACAGCGTTTTTTATAACGATCCCGTCGAAGGCGACGAGGAAGTATGCAATGAGATAATCGCGGCGGGTTATTCCTTCGCCGCGGCGGCTAATCCCACTCTCACCGGGGCGATCGACGATCTCGATATCATCAGGAACAAGCTTCACGCTTCCGCAGTCAGACTTTATCCGTCCGATCATCTTTACAGCCTGAAAAGCCCCGAGGTGGTCGAATACTGCAAAAAGGCGGGGGAAATGGGACTTCGCGTGATAATCACCGTGAGGACCGAGGATATAAGGATTGACTACTGCTTCAAGCAGGGATCCGTCGCCGTCGCCGAGCTTGCTTATCTTGCAAAGGAATGCCCGGGAACTAAGTTCCTGTTCTCGAATATATTCATAGGCGAGATATTCGCCATAGCCGACGCCGTCAACAGCCTTGACAACGTATGGGTCGATATGGCAAGATTCAATCACTACCTTTTTGCGCTCGAAAAGACGCTTGAAAAGATAAAAGCCGAAAAGATCATTTTCGGATCCGGCTTCCCTCTGCTCACGATGAAGTGTATGCTTCTCAACGTGGAGTTTGCCGAGATCCCCGAGGCAACAAAGAATATGATCATGTCGGAAAACTACGAACGCTTCATGAAATGAGCAAACTTAAAAAGGAGAATCTCATGAAAACAAAAACGAAGATAATCGCGTGCCTGATGGCTTTGCTTCTCGTATCGGCGCTTTTCGCCGCCTGCGACAACACGCCGAAGACGGTCGATAAGACAGACAAGACGGGCGCGCCCGAGAACTCCGGGACCGGGACCGCTCCGGTGACCGAAATTAACAAAGACTCTTACGAGTACGCGAAGAGCAGGATCCCGGACGTCAAATTTGACGGCGCGGAGCTGCGCATACTCATAAGCCCGGCGTCCACCGCTTACGACCCCGCCAACGCTTACAGATCGAGAAACGTTTATACCGAGGAGCTTATCGAGGTTCCGATAAACGACGCGGTATACGAGAGGAACCAGTTCCTCGAAAGCGCCCTCGGGATCGTCATAACGCCGATCCAGGAAGCAAACCCCACCGAGGCTCTCAGAAAGAGCTGCGCGGGCAATCTCGATACGTACGATTTCGCGTTCCTGCCCATGAACGCGGGCGCGGGACTCGCCACCGCAAACTATCTCATCGACCTCAAGTCGGTGAACGGACTTGCACTCGACGAGGTTTGGTGGGATCAGTCCGCCATCAAGGAGCTTTCCATAGGAGATAAGCTCTACATCACCGCCAGCGACGGAGATATCCTCGATAAGCAGACCACCTGGGGAACGATGTTCAACAAGAGACTCATCGAAGATACCGACGGACTTGAGATTCCTTACACCACCGTCCTTGAAGGAAATTGGACCGCCGATAAATACATAGAGTATTCCAAAGCGGTCAAGGACGACCTCAACGGCGACGGCAAGTATGACGCCAACGACAAATGGGGCATCATCACTGAAAACAACAGTATCGTCGGCTTCTATTTCGGATTCGGCGGATATATCGCAAAGAAAAACGAAGAGGATATCCCGGAATTTGATATGACGAACGCGCGCGCGGCCTCGGCAATCGAAAAGGCTTTCGAAATAGTCCTCAACGGCGAGACCACGATAAGATGCGAAAAGATGACCGGACAGCCCTCCGGCGTCAGCGTATGGCTCCATGCCAGCACGATGTTCACCAACGACCAGGCGCTTTTCCGCTCCACCGACCTCAACTCCGTCGAGCGCTGGAGAGCCATGGACGCCGACTTCGGTATCATACCCATGCCGAAGCTTGATAAAGATCAGGAGTATTACAGCTGCGGAGTCGCCACCGGGACCGGGACCGGCGTCTGCATACCCACCACGAACACCGACCTCGATTTCACCGGTATATGCCTCGAAGCGTTCGTTTCCGCATCAAGATACACGCTCCGCGAAGGTTATTACGAATCGACGCTCGGCGGTATCATCAGCCGTGACGACGAGTCGAGAAAAATGCTCGACATAATCTTCCAGACGAGACACTTCGACCTCGGTTACATTTTCGACTGGGGCGGAATGGGATATCTGCTTCGCACCATGGGAGACGCCAACAATACCAACTTCGCCTCCGAATACGACAAAAAGATCGAGGCGGCTCAGAAAGCGATGGACGAAACGCTCGCCGCTTTCGACCTCGCGTAAGATATCGCTTGCAAAGCGGTACTCCCCGGACAAGCTCCGGCACAGGATCCGCGGGCGCAAGCGGATAAAACATAACAAAAAGCTGAGAGAAGCCATATAACGCCGCTTCTCCCGGCTTTTTTGATAAAAACGGAAAAATATAAAAAAGATGTAAGAAAACCTCCGAAACTGCGTTTATAAAAGAGAATCGATTCAAAGAAAATCAACAGGTGTGTCCATGAAAGACGAAAAGCTGCTGGAACTGCTCAGATCGGATCCGAATGCAGGTATGAGCAAGCTGATAAGCAGGTATTCCGGACTCGTGTTCACGATCGTCAGAGGCAGGCTGGAAAACGTATGCGATTCATACGAGATAGAAGACTGCGTTACAGACGTATTTCTGCACTTTATGTCCGGGATCGAAAGATTTGTGCCCGCCGCGTCAATAAAAAACTATCTTGCCGTCATCGCAAGGAACACAGCTTTGACTTATATCAGAAACCGGCTGAAAACGGATTCGATAGATGACGATGATTTTTTCATTGAGATCCCGGACGGCGCCGACTTTACGGAAGAGATAGCGGAAAAACAGATCCTCGAAAGCATTTACGAAGAGATCGGAAAAATGGATCATCCGGATTCCGACATAATGATAAGAAAGTATTATTTCGGTCAAAGCTCAAAAAGGATCGCCGCCGATCTGAAAATGACCGTCTCTGCGGTCGATACGCGGGCTCACAGAGCAATGGAAAAGCTCAGAAAAAAGTTCGGCGAAAAAGAGAGCTGAAACGTGATCTCGGGAGGAAAAAATGAAAAAGAGCTTCAATGAAATTCTTGATAAAACGGACGCGGGAACGCTCGGCGATCTCACGGGATCCGTAAAGGCGGAAACAGTCCCGCGTGATACGCTCTCACGGATAAAAAAAGCAGTGATCGGCGCCGGCAAAAAAACTCCGGCGGCGCATACGTTTGTAAAAGCGCTTCCGGCGATCTCCGCCGCCGTTTGCCTTGCGGCAGCGCTCGGCGCCGTTTTCGTCACCGGGGTATGGAAGAACGTTTTTCCTGAACTTTCCGAAACCTCCGGTACGCCGGCTTCGGAAAACACATATGAATCGGAAGCGCCGGGAGAAAACGGGACGGCGTTTCGCACTGCGGAAGAAGCGCCGACAGCTTTGAAAACCTCCGGGGAAGACGGAAGCGGACTATCGCCGGCGAAACTCGATCCTGCGGTCATATGCTTTGACAACATGGCCGAATTCAAAGCAAAGCTTATCGATGATTCGTTTTCCGAATCGGAGCGCAGATATATGGAACGCTTCAAAAGAGCACTCGGGGACGCGGCGCTTGTGAGCGCTGAAAATCTTTTGGAGCTCGGCGGGCTTTCCGAGGATCACGGTTTTGAACAGACAATGATCGAATGGACGGGCGGACCGTACTACTGTATAAACTACGTCGGCGCGGACGGAGCGCTGCTTGCGATGATGCGCAAGGGCGGCGAGGATCGTCTTAAAGAAGCGCTTGCGGCAAAGACGAGAGATACCGGAAGATACGAGACGCTGAAAAACAACTCCGGCATTTCCGGTCTGTCGCGCGAATACACGGAAGGCGCGTTTTGCACCCGTGAAATCTACACATACGATACGAATACAACAAAAGGGATCCGTGCGTCTTACGCCGAATACGGATACGGCGGAAGGAAGTTCACCGTCGTAGAAACGTACTTCCCGAACGGGACGGAATATCACGATATATTCGTGTTCGACGGAGAAAACAGCTTTGAGGTATTGACCTCGAAGGAGCTGACGGACGAAGAGACAGTCGGACTTTGTCTCGTGAGAGTCGAATGATCCGCGGGAAAGTATGCTGACAGGCGAAAAACTTGAAAACCATAAAAGCACTTAAAAGATCATGAAAAGACGTTTTGCATTCATTCTGTGCGTTTTCCTGATTTTCACTTTGGCTTCATGCGTGGGAGTCCCGGGGAAAACAGAAACGAAAGAGACGGCGCTCTCTTCCGCGGAAAGCGGCGCGTCGTCCGTGACCGGCGGGACATCCGCTCAGTTCAAGCTTACGTTCGACGACGTTTACGTTTTCGCCGGAAAGCTTTGGGACGGATCGTTTACCGAAAGCGAAAAGGAGAAGGCGGGAATTACGGGAGAAACACTGCTTCCGGATCCGTATCTTCTTTGGGAGCTTGACGGCGTTGCGCGATATGTAAAATCAAGACCCGCGGTCCCTGTTTTTGTCAGCGCCGAGGACAAATATTCTCTGGCGCAGGGACGCGTCGTCTGGCGCGGCGGATACGACTATACTCTCGAATACACAAGCTACGGCAAAACCCCAATGACGTTCAAGCCGTACAAAACGGAAGCCGAACTTGAAAAAGACGAACTTTCATACGCAAAAACCGAAAGATATGAGACCGTGAAGGATTCCGCCGCGCGTGACGTAAAGCTTTCTTTTGAAAACACGCCGTTTGGCGAAGCGGAGGTTTGCACGTACGTTATGCCGACGGGCTATGAAAGCGAAGAAAATCGCCGGAGCGTGTATCTTGAATTCGAGCGCGGCGGCAAAAAAATAACCGCCGTAAAGCTGTTTGCGAACGGGGATCTCACGGAATCGTATATTTTTATAAGAGAAAAAAGAGGCTTTTTCGGGATCAAAACCGCCCGGCTCGAGCTTTCATGGGAAGAAATCGCTTCCGTGGGCGTACGCCGCCTTTGGGGATACGATCCCGCGTTCATCGAATTTGACAGCGTGAGCGAGTTTGAAAAGAAGCTTAAAAGCGGAGATTTTGAGCGCGGCGAAAAGAAAAGTCTCGAATATTTCAAACAGGCGGGGTTTACCGGAGAGCCGGAAGCTCTCGAGCTTCAGACGAACGGCACGTTCGAAAGCAAATATGGATTAAAACAGATCGCCGCGGTCTGGTACGGAGGCGATGACTATGCCGTTTTTTACGGAAAAGTGACCGGAAAGCCTGTTTGGAGCGTTATGCCGGTAAAGACCGAGGAGGCTCTTGAAAAGCGCGAAAGGGCGTTTTTTGAGGAGCACGCCTTGTTTGAAACACTGTCAAACACGCCGGGCGTTACGAACGTCTCCCGGACGTCCAAGCAGTCGGAGCTCGGCGAGATGGATGTAATAACCTTTGACACGGATACGGAAAAGGGCGCGGGGATCGGGTACGTTGAATATTCGGACGGAAAACGGCGCACGGTCGTCTATATCGGATTTGCCGGAAGCGTCCCGACGGAAACGAGAGCGTTCGTTTTTGACGGTGCCTGTTCGTTCGAGGCGACCTTTGAATACGTCGCTCTGGAGGATATCCCGCTCTTTGCGCTGACACCGCCGGCTTCGGAGTGAAAATGATATGCAAGATGGAAAAAACGATATGAAAGAAAAGAATACGACCCACGCCGGCAAAAAAACTCCGGCGGCGCATGCGTTTGTAAAAGCGCTTCCGGCGATCTCCGCCGCCGTTTGCCTTGCGACAGCGCTCGGCATCGTTTTCGTCACCGGGGTATGGAAGAACGTTTTTCCCGAACTTTCCGAAACCTCCGGTACGCCGGCTTCGGAAAACACCTTTGAAAACGGGAACGGTACTCTCTTAACGGAACAGAACGGGCATACCTCTGAAAACGAAGCGAAAGTCCACTCGCTTGAAGAGTTTTACATGGACTTCGGGTTTGCAAACGAGCCGTCCGCAGGCGAGGGATTTCTCTCCCTTTCTGCTTCCGGATATCCGTGCATAACCGTTGAATATGAAGAAGAGCGGGAAAATCCGTCCGGAAACGAAAAAACGGATACGACCGATTTCACAAATTCAAGTGACGTGTATACCGTTTACGCGGGACTTACGGTTTACCGCGAACTTTATACGGCGATACAAGGAGCGGACGCCGACACGGCTTTCGTTATCTACGCGATAAACGCTTCGCCGGAATACGGATACACGGACTTTGAATACGCGGGCAAAACGCCGCATGAATTATATGAAGAACTGAACGCTCTCGGATATCGTCAGCACGCTCTTCCCGCGTTTATCGATTACGTTCAAAAACTTCGTGAAAATCTTGAGGAAAACCCGGAGTATTCGACAGCGGAGCTTCTTTTCGAGCTTGACGGTGAAATGGGTATTTACGACCAGGAAACGATCGCCGGATTCAAGAGCAGGTATATAAAGATCGGTGAAGATGACGGTACGTTCTTCTTTGACGACGACGCGGCGTACGCGGACAAAGAAGCGATCGACGCGAGGGTGAGGGAAATAAACGGTCTCGATCATGAAATGCGGGCCGCGTATTACAAAGAATACGTCAGAGTCGACATATCAGCTCTCGGTGAGTACGGAGCGTACGTTTTCGAGGACGACGACACGGTTTACGCCTCGGTCACGAAGAAGCAGCTCGAAAACATAGCGGAGCAAATAAACGTAACGGGAATTGCGTTTTACAGTGCATTGAAGGATCATTCGCGTTAAGGCGTATCGGGACTTGCGGGACCGCAGTGCTGCGGCCCCGCTTTTTTTGCGCGATCACGCTCATCCGGCGGCCGTATCGTCACGAAGGGAAGACGTGAGAAAAAAGAATTGATTTATACGGCTTTTTATGATAAAATAACCGTGCGGACGTTTGTTGCCGCACTCGGGGGCATCCGGAGGGAACAGCGATCTATGATAAGACTTGATAAATTTTTGAGCGACTGCGGCGTCTGCTCCAGAAGGGAAGCCGCGGCGGCGGCAAAAAAAGGACTCGTGACCGTGAACGGCAAAGCGGTGCGCGACGTCTCCGAAAAGATAAACGAGACCGATACCGTCGTCTTTTCAGGCGAGAAGATTGAATATGAAAAGACCGCGGTGTATATGATGAACAAGCCCGCCGGATACGTATGCGCCGCCGAGGACAAGCGCGACCGGACGGTCACGGAGCTGTTGAAGGACAGGGAAGTGAAAATGGGCGTTTTCCCGGTAGGCAGGCTCGACAAGGACACCACCGGGCTTTTGCTTCTTACAAACGACGGCGAGCTTTGTCACAGACTGCTGTCACCGAAAAGACACGTTGACAAGCTGTATTATCTGAAAAGCGACGCCCCGCTCTGCGAAGACGATATAAAAGCCTTCGCAGAGGGCGTTTATATAGAAAAAGGCGTGAAAACTCTTCCGGCGGATCTCGTGATCGCCGACGATCCGCATTACGGATACCTGACGATACACGAGGGAAAATTCCATCAGGTGAAGCGGATGCTCGAGGCAGTCGGTAAGAAAGTCGTGATGCTGAAAAGGATCGCCTTCGGACCTCTCCCCCTCGACGATAAGATCGCCGAGGGAGCATACAGAAAGCTCGGCGATGAGGAAAAGAAAAAGCTTATCGCGGCGGCGTACCCCGGAAAAACGTCTGCCGACTGACAGGAAAGGAAAAAGACATGAATATAATAAAAAAGCTGTGCGAGGAACTCAACTTAAAGGAGTATCAGGTAGAAAATACGGTAAATCTTCTCGACGAGGGCAATACGGTACCGTTCATCTCGAGATACAGAAAGGAAAAGACCGGCTCTCTTGACGATCAGGTCATCAGAGCGCTTTCCGAAAGGCTCGAATACCTCAGATCGCTCGAAAAGAGAAAAGCCGAGGTAAGAGAATCCATTGAATCCCAGGGCAAAATGACGGACGAGATAAGCGCCGCGCTCGATAAGGCTGAGATACTTACCGAGGTCGAGGATATATACCGTCCGTTCAAGCCCCACAGAAAGACCAGAGCTTCCGTCGCCCGCGAGAAAGGCCTCGAGCCTCTCGCGCAGATCATTTTCGCTCAGGCGGAAAAGAGCGGCACGGTCGAATCCTTCGCCGAAAAATTCGTGAGCGAGGAAAAAGGCGTGGCTTCCGCCGCGGACGCAATAGCGGGAGCCCTCGACATAATCGCCGAGGATATATCCGATAACGCCGGATACAGAAAAGAAATAAGAGCGAAAACGCTCGACACCGCGCGTCTTTCCGTCAGAGTCGCCGACGAAAAGACGAAGGAGCTTCCCGAGGCGCAGGTCTATTCCATGTACTTCGAATACGACGACAGATTTTCGAAGATCCCCGATCACAGACTTCTTGCGATCAACCGCGGCGAAAAGGAAGGATATCTTAAAGCCGACCTTGAGGCGGACGGCGAGATCATGACGGGTTATCTGCGTTCTCAATGCCTTTCCGACAAAAGGAACATTTTTACCGAATACGTCGATACGGCTATAAAGGACAGCTATACGAGGCTCATCGCTCCGTCGATCGAAAGAGAGATAAGAAGCTCTCAGTTCGACGAGGCGTGCGAAAGAGCGATAGGCGTTTTCGCGCAGAACCTCAAGGCGCTCCTCATGACGCCTCCGATAAAGGGAAAGACCGTTCTCGGATACGACCCCGGTTACAGAACCGGATGTAAGCTCGCTGTGGTGGACAGAACGGGCAGAGTCCTCGACACAGGCGTCATTTATCCCACAAAGCCCCTTGAAAAAACCGTTGAAGCGGAAAAGAAGGTGCTCGATCTGATCAGAAAGCACGGGATAGATACCATTGCCATCGGAAACGGCACCGCTTCGAAGGAGAGCGAGATATTCATATCCGGCGTTATAAAGAGGAACGCTCTTCCGGTCAAGTACATGATGGTATCCGAGTCCGGCGCGTCGGTTTATTCAGCGTCAAAGCTCGGCGCAGAGGAATTCCCGGATTATGACGTGACGCTCAGAAGCGCCGTCTCCATAGCGAGAAGGCTTCAGGATCCTCTGGCTGAGCTCGTCAAGATAGATCCCAAGTCGATAGGCGTCGGTCAGTATCAGCACGATATGAAGCCCGCGCGCCTCGAGGAAAGCCTCGGCGGCGTCGTGGAGGATTGCGTGAACAGCGTCGGAGTGGACGTGAATACGGCGTCGTGGCCGCTGTTGTCGTATATTTCCGGCATCAACGCTCAGGCGGCGAAGAACATCGTCAAATACAGAGAGGAAAACGGCGAGTTTTCAAGAAGGAACGAGCTGTTGAAGGTGCCGCGCATAGGCGACAAGGCGTACGAGCAGTGCGCGGGCTTCCTCAGGATACCGGGAGGAAAGGATCCTCTCGACAACACCGGAGTCCATCCGGAATCATACGAAGCGTGCCTCGGTATATTGAAGATCTTCGGATTCACCCCGGAAGACGTCGCAGAGAACGGCAGAACGTCGAACGCTCTTTCATACATTTCCGTGCTTGCGGAAAAGAAGGGCAAAAAGCAGATCGCCGAAAAGCTCGGGATCGGTCTGCCCACGCTGAACGATATCCTCCTGGAGCTCGAAAAGCCCGGAAGGGATATACGCGACGACTTTGCGCAGCCCGTCCTCAGAGACGACGTGCTCGATATGAGCGATCTCAAAGAGGGAATGGAGCTCACCGGCACGGTCAGGAACGTATGTGATTTCGGCGCGTTCGTAGATATAGGCGTACATCAGGACGGACTCGTTCACGTATCGCAGATATCGAACAAATTCATACGCCATCCCTCCGAGGTACTTTCCGTCGGAGACGTGGTGAACGTGCGCGTACTTTCCGTCGACGTCCCGAAAAAGCGCATCGCGCTTACCATGAAAAAATGATTTTTTCAAAACGTATTGACTTTTTACGCACCGTGCATTACAATACGGGCGATAAGTCGTTTTGAAATGAGTGCAGAACAGACAATATACCGAAAGGAAACGAAAAAATGACAAACCGCAAAACCGCTCTTCTGAGATCGGCGGCGCTTGTTGCGATAGCCGCGCTCACCGTGTTCATGTCCTCCTGCGGACTGCTGACCGCAAGACTCGGAGATACCAAGCCGAAGGAATTTTCCAAAGCGGGACTTTCCATCACCCTCGACGACAGCTTCACCGAGGAAGAGATGCTCGCGTTCACCGCGTATTATCAGACGTCAAGATGCTTCGTATCGACGATAAAAGAGGAATTCTCACTCTTTGAAGACGCGGGCATATCCACTGATATACCGTTGGACGATTACGCGCAGATGGTCATGGAGAATTCGTCCATAACGCCGCTCATCACCTACAAGGGCGTTGAGAAATCCGGATTCACCTTCAACAACGAGGCGAACGGAAAGAAGTATTTCTACTACGCGACCGTAAGAAAGGGAACGGACGCCTTTTGGCTCATACAGTTCTGCTGTGCGGATACGGACAAGACCGACTTCTTCCCCAGATTCGAAAGCTGGGCTGATACCATAAAGGTTGACTGAGAACGTATAAAACTGACCGGTACGGTCGCTTCATTAGAGGCTTCGTATCGGTCTTTTTTTGCCGTTTTCCGATCAGCCGCGAAATTTCAGGGGTTTGATCAGAGGAAAAAACGCGGAAATAGCGAAAAAATCAAAAAATTCACACAATAGCAGTTTATTTTTGTGCATTTTCGTGCTATAATAGAAACGCAAAAGAAAGGAAGTGGCTGCCAAGAGGATAATATAATAAAAAGGAAAAAGGTCTGATCCATAGACCTCCGCGGAGAAAACCGCAGAAATTTTCACCAACCATCATAAGGAGAACAGTGTTATGAAAACCAATTATGTACTTCGTAAATATGACCTGACGGACAAGCAGAAAGAAAGCATTGCCAAGAAGATTAAGAGATTCGACAGATTCTTTCCCGAGGATACAGAGGTGATCATCACGCTTTACAAGGAGGGCAACCGCGAGGTTGCCGAGCTCACCATATATGATTCAGGCACGTTTTACCGCGCCGAGCAGACCGCGGGAGACGCTCTGTCGGCGATAGACAGCGCGATCGACGTCATCGAGGGGCAGATAAGAAAATACAAGACGAAACTCGAGAGAAGGCTTCGCGCAGGAGCTTTCGACGCGTATCCTCAGGATAACAGGGAAGAGGATGAGATCAAGATCACCAACATCAAGAAATTCATATACAAGCCCATAAGCCCCGAGGAAGCTGTCTTGCAGATGGATCTTCTCGGACATCAGTTCTACGTTTTCAAGAACGACGAAAACGACAAGATCTGCGTGGTATACAGAAGAAAGAACAACGAATACGGCATCATAGAGCCTATCGAATAATACTTCGGAGAGCCGAAAGGCTCTCCGCTTTTTTACAGTGCTACGTCGAGAAGCATCATTACGGAAAAGCCCACGAGGGTGAACATCGCCATGAGGGACTTGTTCTCGTTCGTCTGACTTTCCGGGATTATCTCCTGCACCACGACGTATATCATGGCTCCGGCGGCAAACGACAGAAGAAACGGAAGCATCGACTGAAAAAACGATGCGAGCAGCGCGCCCGCGACGCCGGCGATAGGTTCGACTATCCCGCTGAGCTGACCGAAAAAGAATGCCTTTTTTCTGCTGCATCCGTCGCGCATCAGCGGAACGGATACCGCCGTGCCCTCGGGAAAATTCTGTATCCCGATGCCGAGCGCGAGAAGGCAGGCGGCGGTAAGCGTCGAGCCGTCGAGAGCGTATTTTATCGACCCGAACGCCACTCCGACGGCGAGTCCTTCCGGTATGTTGTGGAGCGTTATCGAAAAGATCAGCATCGCCACTCTCTTCGAAGATGAGCTGACAGAGAGCGCGGCGCTTCTTTTTTCGTATATCTTATCGCCGAAAAAGAGGAGGAGCCCTCCCGAAAAGAATCCCGCGATCACGGGTACGAACGGCACGTCGAAGAGCCGCGATGAAAGCTCGACGGACGGCTGGAGCAGAGACCAGAAAGAGGAGGATATCATAACGCCTCCGGAAAAACCGAGCATGGCGTCCATGACGCTTTTTTTCGTTTTGTCGAAGAAAAAAACAAGGAGCGCACCCATGGCGGTGACGCCCCACGTGAAGCACGTGGCGATGAGCGCCTGAGTTATATGTGAAACGGATGAAAACCAGTCCATATAAAAAGATCCTTTCATATTACGTTCTGCCGTGAAGATCCCGGCTGTTATATAATATGAAAGGATCATTTTTGTGTTAAGATCGCTCCGCGCCGTCCTTTGAGGCTTGCGCGTCCTTGTGAAAATACTCGAAAACGTCTTTTCCGTTTTGCTTTGATATGCCGGAGACTGCGGCTATATCCTCCGCCGATGCGTCCTTGAGGGCTTTGAGCGACCCGAAGGCGCGCAGCAGTACGTCTGCTTTTGCTTTTCCGATGCCTTTTATTTTTTCAAGCGAAGAAGTTTTTACGGACTTGCGTCTGCGCGCGTCCATGCGCGAGAGGGAATATCTGTGGACTTCCTCCTGAATGGAAAACACGAATCTGAAGACCGGACCGTTCGACGCGATGGAGATATCGTTTTCACCGTCCGTGAGGCATCTAGTCTTGTGATAGTCGTCCTTTACCATGCCGAACACGGGTATGTCGAGGGAGTACTCTTCAAGAACGCGCCTTACGGTGCTGACGTGACCTTTTCCGCCGTCGAGAAGAATGAGGTCGGGCAGAGGCAGAAATTCTTCCGATCCCGAAAGGGCGCGCTCAACGCGCCTTGTGAGAGCCTCCGCCATGGCGGAATAGTCGTCCATTTCCGCGCTTTGGATATTGAAGCTTTTATATGCGCTCTTTTTGAACTTCGCTCCTTCGACTACGACCATCCCGCAGGTGGTGTGCTGTGCTCCGCTGTTTGATATGTCGTAGGATTCGATCCTGTCGGGAACGACGCCGAGACGCAGGAGCTGCGCGATGGAGACGAGAAGCTCGGAATCCTTCCTGTCGTTGTTCTTCGTTCTGTCGGCGCACTCTTTGGCGTTGTCTTTCGCAAGCTTTACGAGCGCGAGATTGTCGCCCCTTTCCGGGGAGATAAGATGCACCGCGTAACCGGCGCGGGACGAGAGATATTCGGAAAGCGCCGTGTCCTCGTCAAAGAACAAAGGCGCGTCGATGAGGATCTTTTTCGGAATAAGATCGCGCGATTTGTAAAGCTCCGCGAGGAACGAGAAGAAGCTCTCTCCGGTCAGTATCTCCTTCGGAGAAAAAGTGAATTCGCACACGTCGCATATCCTGCCCTGTCTTATGACGAGCATGGCGGCGCACGTCACGAGATCGTCCTGATACAGTCCGAACACGTCGGCTTCGAAATCCGGAGAGGCGACGATCTTCTGCTTGCTTTTGAGCTTTTCAAGGGAATATATCGTGTCTCTTATCTGAGCCGCTCTTTCGAATTCGAGCCTTTCCGCGCTTTGCTCCATTTCGGTTTTAAGCTCTTTTACAACCGAGGAAAAATCGTTTTTCAAAAAGAGCACGAGCTTTTCTATGATATGAGCGTACTGTTCTTTGGATACCTCTCCGGTGCACACGCCCACGCAGGAGCCCATCTGCTTGTAAATGCAGGGACGCGTCTTCCCTATGTCACGCGGGAATTGCTTTTTGCAGGTGGGGAGACGGAAAAACCTGTTCGCCGTGTCCATGATGTCGAATACCGTTTTCGTGCCGGAATACGGACCGAAATACAGGGCTTCGTTTTTACTGCCGGGCTCTCTTTTTCTGACCATGGAAAGCCGCGGATAATCGTCCGAGAGCGAGAGCTTGAGATACGGGTATCTCCTGCCGTCCTTCAGTTTTATGTTGTATTTGGGGGAGTGGAGCTTTATCAGCTCGTTTTCGAGTATCAGCGCCTCCTGCTCCGTGTCCGTTACGATATAGTCGAAGGACGCTATCTCGCTTACGAGGCGGAGCGTCTTCGGAGAATGCTTTTCAAGCGCCTGAAAATAAGATGAAACGCGGTTTTTCAGCGCCCGGGATTTCCCGACGTATATTATGTTTCCCGCGGCGTCGCGGTGAAGGTAAACGCCGGGCTTTAATGGAAGAAGCCTTGCATCATCGCAAAGCTTCTTGACTGTCGTGTTATTTATCATGCTTTAATCGGAAAGTCCGGTGAGGATCAGATTCGAAAGACCCTCGAGCGCGTCGGCTTCGTCGACACCGTCGGCTATTATAAGTATCCTCGCGCCTTTGGAGATACCGAGAGACAAAACGCCCAGAAGACTCTTGGCGTTTGCGCGCCTATCGCCGCTTTCGATCCATATCGACGACCTGAAGGTGTTGGCTTTCTGAATGAAATAAGTGGCGGGACGTGCATGCAACCCCACGTTGTTGCTTATAATTACTTCTTTTGAAATCATGTAAAGCGGCATACGCGTACCGGAAGCCCCGGATACGAGCGCACGGCTCTCCTTTCTCGTAAAAAAATCAAATCGCGGCATTTTACTGCCACCAAATCAAATTATATCAAAAAAACGTCACTGCCGCAATATGAAAAGACCACAAAAATATGAAATGGCGCGGCGTGTTTTTTATTCTTTTTTGTGCAAAATCATTACACGTTAACTTCTTTTACGTCGAGCACGGTTATACCGAAAAAAATCATGTCGAATTTGAGATACATAACGCATCCCGGCGCGAGAAAATAATTGTCTTCGAGGAAATATCCGTCTTCGGTTTTCTTGACCTCGACCCTTATTTTACCGGTGATATTCTTTTTTTCGGGAACTGTGGTTTTTACGATCGATCCGTCGTTCAGAGTGATGTATACCTCGTAGGGCTCTTCGGAAAATTCCACGAGCTTTCCGGCGAAATCCTCGTTTGACTGGAAGAAGAGATCGGTATCTTTTGCAAAATACTCCGCGGTGGTGTCCCGGATGTTTTCAAGTATGAAGGAGTACTCAACGGTGACTCTTTCCTGAGCGAGAAAGACGTCGGATACGTTCGCACGCTGTATCACCGATACCACCGCGGCGATGACGAGTACTATTATCAGAAAATCGACGATGTTGAATCTGTGTTTCGTTTGTTCCATAAATGCTCCATGCCGCCGGCAGGCGGCTCAAATAAGTTACAAAATTGCGCCGGTATTATTATAATATTCGGCGGAACGCAGCAAGACGTTCGTGAAGCGCGGCTTCAGGAAAGGGGCGTTATCTGAGTGCACACGGCGCCGGTGACGAAATCGGGGACGCGGAAATAAACCGTGGCTCCGACGTAAACGCCCGTAGCGCCGACGTAATACATGTTGCTTGAAAGGCTCGCGTCACTTCTGACGGTGACGACAAGCTTGCTGTAAACGCCTTCCGGATAATCCACGATCTGCATTTCGCCGCTTTCCATGTTCGTGGTGGCGGAGGAAGCGTTCGTGTATTCCACGGCGACCACCGTCCCGAGCTTATCCCTCGAAACGGTGCTTATTACCGTGTCTCCGATCTTTATCCTGTCGTTGAATTCGGAACGGAGCACCGGGATCTCCATGGTGAAGTCGATCTTTACCGTATCCTTTGCGCCGAATCCCGAAAAGAAAATGAAATATACGGCGAGCGCGGCAAGTATCAGTACTGTCAGTATGATAAAGACGTCGATTATGTTGAAGGATCCTGTTTTGGTCTGCTTCATTTGGTTCATCCTTTCGTATTATCGCAGCTTGACGATCAGTAATTGAAGGGGCAGGTCTCGTTTTCTATCGCCTTGCAGGACGCGACGGCAAAGCCGCAAACGAGCCAGAAGAGAAGAAACACTCTGTAATTGTACCAGACGTAATCGGTCATGCCCATGACCAAAAACGCGATTATGCCGCACACGGCGCCGACGGTGAGGAAGGAAAACTTTTTCTGTCCGAAATCGTATACCGTGCCGTCGCGGCTGCCTTCGTAGACCCTGCGGTACGAGGACAGACATTGCTTTATTATAAGGAACATGGCGATGATGAATGCGGCGAGCCCTATAGCTCCGGTCTCGACGGTTATCTGCAGATACAGATTATGGCTGTGCGGCGCGCTCTCGATGCCGGAAAGCGCGTAAAGCGGATATATTCTGGAGAATGCGCCTTCTCCCACGCCTATGCCCGAGAAGAACGTGTCGCGAATCATTTTTACGACCGCTTTCCATATGTTGACGCGGTAGTTCGTCGAGGTGTCGTTGAGGTTGCCGATGCTGCCGAAACGGTTCGTCACCGATGACGGCATGAATCTGAGCGCGATGGGGGAGGCGAGCAGAAGCACGGCGTAAAACGATATCGTGTGCCTGTTCATGAACAGGAGATACAGCGCTATCGAAATGATGAAGCCGAGCCATGCGCCTCTCGACCAGGTGTATACGAGACTCAGCCCCGCGCTGAGCACCACCGCCGCGGAAAGCAGTCTGCGCCAAGTGCCGCTTGAAAGCAGCAGCATGGAAATGCCGAGCGGTATGAGGAGTATGAGATATTCTCCGAAGACGTTCGGATTGTCAAAGGTAGAGAAAACTCTTGTGGAAATATCCGAGAACATCGCGGAATCGTGCCATCCGGACGCCGCGCTGCCGAAAAAGTTCTGGTAAATGCCGTAAAGCGACGATATGAGCAGCGAGATCCCCAGAAGCTTTGCAAAATGAACGGTAAGATGTGTCGTCTTTATCATGTTCACGGCGAGAAAATACGCGAGCATGAAGCAGACGTAAAGGAGGGCGGGCTGTATGCTCGATGAAAAACTGACGGAAACGACGCCTCCCATAAGCATGACCGCCATGAAGAAGAGGACCGCGAAATCGCACAGATCGAATTTGACGGTGCGTTTTCCTCTCGCGGCTTTGAGCAGGAAGGAAAGCGCCGTGAATATAAGCATACCGGCGAGAAGCATCGTGGGAGCGAAGGGAAGCGCGGCGGTGAGCGCGAGCAGTCCGAATTCAGGTATGTGCATCACCATCGGTATCATAGGAAGAGCGACCGCACAGATAAGGACGTATTCGATCGGGACAAAGTAGGTAATAAGCCCGGCGGCGGTTCCGAGAATGATCATGACGCCGGACGAACGCCTTCCGGAAGAGCCGGCGCCGTCCTCCGCCTTTATGTCAAACAGCCCGGAAAGAACGTATTTGCTGAACAGGCTCTCGGAAAGGGAATGACGGAACGTCGTTTTGGCAAGTATGAGCGGAACGGAGCAGAGCATGAAGATAACGCCTGTCACGAGCTCGGAAAGCCCCACACTTTCCACGGAGAGGATGTACTGTTTTACGATATATACCACCGCGGAGAAGAAGCCGCAGAAGAATATCCCGGCGCCGAGGGATGATATCTCCATGTTGAGGAAAAACGAGTCCGTGGCGCGGAAGAAGCGTACGAAAACGCTCGATTCCGTCAGCGACGCGAAACGCATCTTCGCGCCGAGTATCTTCGGACGGTTTTTCTCCGATTTTTTTCTTATAACGCCGGGAAACGCGTTTTCGAACCTTTCGCAGGATCTGTCGTAACTCGTGAAGATCCTTGCGAAAAGCGAAGCAAGCACCTTTTTGTGAAGGAACTCCGCAAATACCATCAGATATCCGATGATGAGACTTTCGCGGAAGAGCTTTCCCGGTGAAAATTTCGATTTCGCTTTCAAGAGGCGTACCACCTTTTTACAGTGTCATTTTTTTACCGTGAGAGATCTTTTTATCCCTGAAAACAGGGAGATGATCATTTTTTCTTTGAGTAGCGCGGCGCACGCGGCGTATACCGTGAGTCCCGGTATGAAAACCGCCGCACAGAATATGAGATTCGCCGCAAAACCGCCTTCGGCGTAAGAAACGCCGATGAGCGATCTTATGAGGAGCATGACCGCCGCGGACGCCGCGGACGCGGCGACGAGCTTCAGCAGATCCTTCAGCTTTTCAGCCGTGATCGCGCCTTTTATCTTTATAACGGCGCACACCGTGAGGATCGCGGCGCATATGAACATTGACAGCGAGTATGCGAGCCCCGCGTATTCGGCGGGCAGACCGAGGACTACGATGAAAATATGCGAGAGCAGATAATCGGAGATTATCGCGGCGACGGACGCCGCAGCCGGTATGCGGCTGAGCTTTTTAGCGTAAAAACAGCGCGACAGCACCTCGAATACCGCGAAGAAAGGCATACCCGGAAGGATAAACGTGAAAATATCCGACACCTGCTTTGCCGAATCCGGACCGAAGCTTCCGCGCATATAAAGCACGGCGACGGCGTTTTCGGACAAAATGAAGAGACCGCAAAGAAACGGGAGTATCAGCGCGACGGATGAGAACAGCGCGCCGCCCGCCGTCCCGGCGAAGTCTTCATCCGATCCGTGCGCTGCTTTTTCCGAAAGGGAAGGGAAAAGATAGTTGCATATGCTGTACGTCAGAGTCCCCGCCGCGATGGTGAAGAAAGAATTCGCGTATTCGAACGCCGGTATCGACGAAGCGGAGCCGGATTTGAGGCAGAAGTCCATGCCGATCAGCGCCGCAAACGGCAAAAACCACGATCCCGCCATCACCTTCCAGGACGACGAGAGCGCGGAAAGGAAGCTCTTGTCCCTGAAATCGAACAGCAGACGGAAGCGAAAGCCGGAACGGACGAGAGGTATCGCAAGAGTCGCAAATTGCACCGCCCACGATATAAGATAAGCGGCGGCGAGTCCCGCTATACCGAACGTACCGTCGAAAAACAGGAAATAGGTGATCACGCAGAGATTCGAGACCGCCGATATTACGGCGGGAACGAGAAAATTCCCCTTCGATTGCAGAACGCCCACGAGCGTATACGAAGCTCCGGCGAGACATACTATCGGGAACATCACCTTCAGCAGACGCGACGCGAGCGTGAAGGTCTCCGGTTCGAGATCGGACGCGATCAGAGATATGAGCGCGTCGGAAAAAACGATACCGGCGGCGCAGAAGACGCCGGTCACCAGAAGAATGAAATTGAAGAATATGCAGGTGAATCTGTCGGAATCGGAATAATCCGTTTTTTCACCGTTTTTTTTGAGAAGTGAATTGTATACGGGAACGAAGCATCCGAGTATCGCCGAACCGAAGAGTATATCGAAAAACGAAAGAGGTATCCTCGAAGCTGTGGAAAAAGCCGCCGCCTCGGAGGTCGTTCCGTAATGTGACGCGAGAAGGACGCTGCGGAGCATCCCCAAAAGCTTTGACAGCACGGTCGCCGCCATCATCAGCGAGACCGTCCTGACTGCCGATTTCTTTTTCAAGACTGTCACCGGGCGGTATCCTCCGGAGGCTTTTCCCCGAGAAGATCCGGTCTTCTTTCAAGCGTTATTCTGAGCGCCTCTCTCCGGCGCCACTCGGTTATGTTCCTGTGATTTCCCGAGACGAGGACCTCGGGGACCGCTCTTCCGTGAAAAACGGGAGGACGCGTATACTGAGGATATTCGAGAAGACCGTCCTCGAAGCTTTCCTCCGTATAGCACTCGCTTCCCGCGAGAACGCCGTCGCATAGCCTCGAAACGCAGTCGGTTATCACGGCGGCGGCAAGCTCGCCTCCGGTTATCACGTAATCGCCGATGGATATCTCCTCGTCGGCTATTTCGTCTATGATGCGACGGTCGACGCCCTCGTAATGGCCGCAAAGGATGATTATGTGCTCCTTTTCCTTCAGCTCGTGCGCTTTTTTCTGATCAAAAACGCTGCCCCACGGAGATACGAAAACCGTATGCGGCTTGTAGTCAAGATCCTTGGTCAGAGCGGCGTAGCAGTTGTATATCGGTTCCGGGCGCATGAGCATACCCGATCCGCCGCCGTAGGGCGTATCGTCGACCCTCCTGTGCTTGTCCTCGGAGTAATCCCGGATATTGTGACATTTTACGGTAATGTAACCGGCGCGGCGGGCTCTTCCGATTATGCTTTCGGAAAGGATGGTCTCCATCATTTCCGGAAAGAGAGTCATTATATCGAATTTCAAATCAGTCGCAGAGCTCCTTGGCGTGATCGAGGATTATCGTTTCTATCTCCGGAACGAATCCCTGGGGGATGCCGTAATACAGGCAGCTCCTTTCAGGCTCGTATCCGCCCTCCTTATACATCCTCGTTACGCAGATATATCCGATCTCCCCGTTGGAGTATCCGGCGACGAGAAGATCTCTGTCGGGAACGAGAGCCTTGACAAGAGCGTCGTATTCGACGACGACCTCGCCCTCGAGAGCGAATATGGAGAATTCATCCCCGAGATCTATCCTCTGAACGGAATAGGGGATCGCGGTGGGGAGATTATCGTAATTTTCGTAGAACCAGGTATATACCTCCACGAGCACGTCGGAAGCGCTCTTTGCGAGCTTTTGATACTCTTCCTTCGTCGTCTTGTGCTCCTGAAGCGGTATCTCGAATCTGACGACCTTCGCGTCGAGATCGCCTTCGATCTTTTTCATCACGAGATTTTTGTTTTCACCTTTGCAGAGTCTCACGACGGCGTTTGCGAGACGTTCGCCGTAGATGCGTATATCGTCGAAGGTAGTGGCTCTGAAGGCGGTCATTCCGTCGTTTACGACCCTTGTTTTGATGTCTCCGCCGCAGCCCTGGACGAAGATCGCCTTGGCGCCTTCAAATTCCTTTTCGATGACCTTGCGCGCCTCTCCGACGTAGTCTGCGGAAAGGTAGTTCGTGTTCATCGTGCTGGGATGGCAGGGGAACGAGAAGAGAACGGCTTTCGTCTTTCCGCCGCATACCGCTTTTATGACGGTGGCTTTGTCGCTTCTGGGATCCTTGAGGGAGGGCTGCCAGTAGCATACGCCGTTTATGATCGCTCTGCGGCTTATCGCCACGTAATTTGCCGTGACGGTACCCTGATAGAGCTCGCCGTCTTCAAGATCCTCGAACGCCTCTTTTATGACGCGGAACGCGGTCTCGTAGAAGAAATCCTGATATTCCTTTACCGGATATCCGAGACCGTGGGTGTTGGTGAGTGTGTTGAACGCCGAATGGGTGTGGCTCGCGTTGAACATCAGCGCGTCTTTCGGGATCGAAAGCTCTTTTTCAACTCTTTCACGAAGAGCGTCCGTGAGATCCTTGTCCCATCCGAGAGTGTCGGCGGCGATGACCGCGGCTTTTTTGCCGTTCATTTCGATCGCCATGCAGCTCATTTCTATATCGTCGTGAACTCCCAGATATCTTCTGTTGATGTTGCCGAAGCCCGTCAGGGTAAAGCCCGACATATCGATGTCTTCCGGCGCATTGGTGCACGCCGATGCGACGCCTATTTTCATTGTTTTTACCGTTTCCTCAGTTGTATTGTTTGCCGTATTATTTGCCGTTTCCGTTTTTCCGGTCGTTACGACGGAGCCGCCGGAGGTGCATCCGCTCAGAATAAGAGCGCATACGCTTACAGCGGCGACGAGCCGCGATGCTTTTGAGAACAAACCTTTTCTTTCATTCCGTTTCATCAGAACCGTTTTCTCCTTTGTCTTCGTTATAATCTTCGTCAAATATCCCCTTCGGAGGCTTTATGCGGATCTCCGATTCAACGTCTGCCGAAACTATGAATTCGGAGACCGCGGGGAACAAATACGTCTTTTCTCCGTCTTTTATTTCGTAAATATCGCCGGCGCCGCGGTTGAATACGTCGGAAATGAAGCCGTATCTTTTCCCGGTGGCGTCGTCCGTTACCGGAAGCCCGATCAGATCCTCAATGAATACGGATCCCTCGGGTACCTTTATGTCATCGCGCGAAACGTAAAGGATCTTCTGCTTCCAGCGCATCGCCTCGTTCATGTCGTGTATTTCCGCGAATCTGATGAGAAGGAACTTGTTCTGCATCCTGACGGACGACACGTTCAGAGGCCTTTTGCCCTCCGGATCCGAGTACATGACCTTTACGTTTTTCAGCACGTCGGCGCTGTCGCACCAGTGCTCGAATTTTACTTCGCCGGCGATCCCGTGAGTGTTGATTATCCTGCCGGCTTCCAAAAACATTTTCCTCATACTATCATTATATCACGCTTTTTTCATTCAGTCAATTCGCGGCGCTCCTATTTTCGCTTTGCGGAGAAAAAGTTGCGATAAATTTGTTAAAGGACTTGAAAATTAACGCCGTATATAGTAAAATAAAGATAAAGTTTGGCGTACTGCGCCCATATAAGGCGGAGCCGGCGCCGCGACAAACAACGGCGTTTTACGATCGCCGCAATTGAAAGGAAACTGACATGATAAAACTTATAGTCGGCCTCAAGGGTACCGGAAAAACTAAGCATCTCATCGAGCTTGCCAACAGATCCGTGGAGACGTCTCCCGGAAACGTCGTCTGCATCGAGAGAGGGAACAAGCTCATTTTCGATATCAGACATCAGGTGCGTCTTGTCGATACCGACGTTTATTCGATAAAGACCGCGGGAGAGCTTTACGGACTCGTCTGCGGTATACTTGCCGCTAACTTCGACATCAAGGATATGTACATAGATTCCGCTTTGAAGATATGCGGCGACAAAATGGACGAATTTGAAAAGTTCGTTTACAGACTCGAAGAGCTCGCGGCAAAGTTTGAGGTCAACATAGTAATGACCTCCTCGGTCTCGGTGGAAGATCTTCCGGAAGCCCTGAAGAAATACATCATATAAGGAGCTTCTCCGGAAAAGATGCGTTACAAAAGAATCGATATCGAGCTGCCTCACGAGTATACGGAGGAACTCTCGGATCTTCTCATAGTCGGCGGGTTCGATTTTTTCGAGACGTACGATTATAAGGATCTCGAGGAAAGCGCCGGAGAGATGTTCTACGATTACATCGACGACAAGCTCGTCGAGATGAAGAACGGTCCCGTGCTCATGCGCCTCTACTTTTCCGACGACGATGACGGAGCGGCAAACTGCGAGAAGGTGAAAAAGATCGTTTCGCGCCTTGAATGCGATACGAAGGTCGCGACGTGCGTGGTGGATTCCGAGTCGTGGGAGAACAACTGGAAGGACTTCTTCCATATGTTCCCCGTCGGAAAGAGACTGCTCGTTTCACCCACCTGGGAAACTCCCGGAGCTGACGATCTTGCGGGAAGGGAGCTTATCAACATCGATCCCGGCGGAGCCTTCGGAAGCGGTACCCACGTCACGACGAGGCTGTGCCTCGGTTACGTGGAAAAGTATCACGACGGCTGCGTCCTTGACATGGGCTGCGGCAGCGGCATACTCGGTATCGCCGCGGCAAAGCTCGGCGCCCGTCACGTCGACGCCGTCGACATAGACAAAACGGCGGCGAAGATCGCTGGGGAGAATTTCGAGATCAACCGCGTCGATCCGTCCCTTTACACGGTATACGCCGGCGACGTTATAAGCGACGCCGATCTTGCCGCGTCTCTTCGCGGAGACTACGACGTCATATGCGCCAACATCGTCGCGGGAATAATAATCGCCATGGCGCCGTTTTTCGCGTCCAAGCTTAAAAGCGGCGGAACTCTCGTGACCTCCGGCATCCTCGTCGAACGCAAAGCCGAGGTGTGCGGAGAACTTTCAAAGCACGGACTTGAATGTACGGGCTCGGTCGACGACGAGGGATGGACGTCGGTGACGTTCACGAAACGTTGAATCAAATTGACTTTCAATACCGGCAAAACGCTTTTTGTGTTTTGCCGGTTTGAGGATATGCGGATATTATGAAAAACACAGCACCGGATCATAACGGAAAGCAAGAACGAAAAAGCGATCCATATCCGAAAAGAGCGCTTTCGCTGTTTCTGACCGCCGCGGCGCTTTTATCTATTCTCGCCTCGTGCGTGACGGCGCCGTCATCCGGCACCGCCTCAGGGACGGAGAAAAACAGCACGGATACGGCTTTATCCGGCGTTCCCGAAAACTCCGTGGAGACCGGGAACTTCGAGATCGACGAGACGGGCGTTTTGTCGAGCGCGAAAAACCATATAAATCTGAATAATTATCTTTTCCGCCAGCAGATCCCGTATCTTTTCGTGTCTCTTCCCGAAAAGAGCGGCACGTACGGTCACGCCGCCGCCGCGGCGCTCTGTGAAAAGCTCGGAGAAAACGATTATATCGGCGTTCTCGATCTTACGGACCTTGATCCCGGAGAAAACGCCGTTGACGAGGCGAAGGCTGTATACGAAAGGATCGCGGGATATCTCTGGAAAAAGCACGCTCTCTGCAAGTCGGAGGCGAAGGATCCTTATTACTTCAAGCCGCAGGAAAAGACGGTCGCCGTGACGGATAAGGACGGAACGAAACGCGATTATACTTATCTTTACACGAAGTACGCTTCCATGATGACTTTGGCGCGCGGTTTTGAAAAGGATTCGGAAAAAAAGACCGGCAGATACAGCGACTGCGTCGTTGGCTTTGACAAGAATGCGGAAACCGTCAGCGAGGACGAAGTGTATTTCGGCGGCGTTTTTGAAACCATGAGGACGACGAACAGATGGGGAAGCGGGAAAGCGGTCGTGCTGCACGACTTGAATGACAAAGCCCTGCTCGCGATCTTATCCCTGTGTTTTGAAGAATGCTGTTTCATCGATCTCGGACAAAAAGGCGGGAACGTCGGGAATGATCTGAGAAAGGCGCTTTCCGGCGGCGCGGATATAGTCATATCCCTTCTCGACGCTTCGAAAACCTACAGCGCGTTCGTGAACGGGAATTACGAAGTGTATCCGAAAAACTTCTCAGGCACGTTTCTCGACAACAACGGCATACTTCAGGTGACGTACGCGTATACCGACCCTTCGGTATATCTTCCCAGAACTTTGAAGCTGCGCGACGCGGCGGAATCCTCCGGCGCGGTTTTTGCATTCGTTCAGGCTCCTTTCAAGATACTCGAAGGCGTGACGAAGCTCCCGGACGGCGTCACGGACGGTGTGAACAAAACGGCGGATGATTTTCTGGCGCTTCTCGAAAAAAACAAAGTCAACGTTTTCGATATCAGAAAAGCGATGATCGATTCCGGAGAGGACGTGTCGGAGTGGTTCTTGAAAACGGAGCATCACTGGTCGCACAAGGGCGCTTTCTTCGGATACCGCGCTCTTCTCGGATATCTTCGCGATACCCTCGGCTTTGACGTGGATAAGAACGGATATTTCAGCAGCGCGGACAATTACGATGTTACCGAGTATATCAACTGCATGACGTCTTATTACGCCACACCGTTCAGGCAGAGCTTTGTCGGACTCGACGGCGTGACGCTCATTTATCCGAAAAAGCCCATGAGGATAAAGCTCGCGTATTCATCTAAGACCGTCCGCACCGGAGATTTTTACGAGGCGATATTCGACACGTCGTATCTTACGAACACAGACAGCGAGCTGAAAAAGAGGTATCAGTGCTATCTCGGCAACGATACCGATATGGTGGTAATAGAAAACGAGGACGCGGAATGCGATAAAAGCATACTGCTTATCAAGGATTCGTTCGCGCTGCCGGTCGCGGCGTGGCTGAGCCAGAATTTCAAAAAAGTAACGCTTTTCGATACGCGGTACATGAAAACGACGGCGACGAATTACGTCAAGAACAACAAATTCGATCTCGTCGCCGTGATGTACAACGCGTCGATATACAATATAGCCGCGGCGATGTACAATTTCTGACGCGGCAACAACAAACGGAAAGGCACGGTATAGACATGAAAAGAACGGCAGCGGCGCTTTTGCTGATATTGCTCATTTGCCAGACGGTACTGTTTTCCTGCGATACTTCCGTCCAAACGCAGACGGAGAGCTCCGGAACGTCGGAAGCCGCGGTGACGCAGCAGAACGAAAACGGCGTTTTCACTCTCAGCGAAAAGCAGGACATGACCCAGTACAAGCTCGACGTATACAATCTCTTCACGACGCTTTACAACAAGAAGATCCCGCTTCTTTACGTCAGTATGCCTTCTAAGGCGTATTCTTACGGCGTCAAGGGAGATCACACTGCGGAAAACCGCGAAGAGGCAGCGAAGGTTTGCGAGAAGAACTTCATCGACAGACTCGACCTTACCGGCATTTTCAAGGATTCTCCCGATTCGTACTACTATAAAAACAACACGCTCGTGAACGCCGAGGGCAACTTCCTCATATACAAGGCGGTCATAGAGCAGATAGGGAAGTTTTACAGCGTGCACACCAACGCCTCGTCAAAAGATCTCGACCGAAGCAATTACAAGCTCGAAACGCTTAAAGGACTCGCTCCCTCGTCCGTCGAGGGCGAAAACGAGGATTATACGTATCTCGTGCCCGACTTTGCGAAAAATATGAGCTTCAAGGTGAATTTCGTCGCGTTTTCCGGCAAGAAGTATCCGGTCACGGGAGATTTCACCACCGCCGTAATCCATCCCGATAAATTCGACAGCGAAAGCGAAAAATACGTCGAAGGCCTGACGGGCGAGGCGCTCGCGCTGGAAAACGATCAGGCGTACGCTACCGTGACGAATTCAAAGGGAACGAACAAGCTGATAATACTCCACAATTCCGACGACCTTTCTCTTTTCACGCTATTCGTTCCGAATTTTTCTTCAACTGTTATAATCGACGTCCGTAAGCTCACCGGCGAAAACCTCTCCGCCACGCTCGGTTACGTTTCCGGCGATATTGTTATCTCCATGATCGACGACAATAACGTATCCTTCAGATCGTTTTGGAAGGAGGGCGTCACGATCGAGAATTACGCCTTCACTCAGGATACCGCCTTTTACCCCGTCAAGGACAACAACCGCCAGCTTCAGGTCGCGTACCCCAAGAGCGAAACCTACATTAACAACATTTACAACGTATCCGTACCGAATATGCAGTGGCTCGCCGACAGACTCAAGTCGGACAAAACGGAGCTTTTCTTCTGCCACACGCCGTTCAAGGTGCTCGAGGACGTTACGGTTCTGCCTGACGGCGTCGTTGACGACACGAACGAAATGGCGGATATGTTCGTGAAAGCCATGCGCGATTACGGGATAAACGTGCTCGATCTTCGCGACGAGCTGAAAAAGAGCGGCATGGACGCTTCCGACTTCTTCTTCAAGACGGACCATCACTGGACGCACAAGGCGGCGTGGTGGGGATACACCGTGCTCATCGACGCTCTGCGCGACCGGCTCGGACACAACGTCGACCCGGACGGCTTTTACACGGATCTGAACAACTTCAACGTAGTCGAAAAGCCGGACAGTTATTTCGCTCACTTCGGTACTCAGTATTACAATCAGATATTCGTGGGACTTGACGACGTAACGCTCATTTATCCGAAATTTGACACGAAATATAAGTTCATGAACAACCAGAACGGAAAGATAGTGAACCGTTCGGGCGATTTCTATCACGCCATTATAGACCCTTCGACACTCAATTACGAGTCGGCGCCGGTCACCTCCGGGAGATATCATTCGTATATCCAGGCTTCCTGCCCGTACGTCGAGATAACGAACGAGCTCGCTCCATGCGATAAGAGCATCCTCATCGTCAAGGATTCGTTCTCGCTGCCGCTCATAGCGTGGCTCTCCATGAACTATAAGAAGATCACCGTGTACGACGCGGCTCAGAACACCATGTTCAAACTGAAAAAGGTGCTCGATGAACAGCACTTCGACACGGTCGTGATGATCTACAATCCCGACATATGCTTCTATCTTCCCAGACAGCTCGTGTTCAAGTGATCCGCGGACGCCCGCTTTGGCATAAAACGCGCGATCTTGCCTGAAAGGCTTTGGGATCAAAAGCTTTACGATTGAAAAAGCAGAAGGACTCCTGAATTAGTCAATAGTTAGTAGACACAAAAAAGCATTAAGCTGACAGATCAATTCTGAATTGAACTGGCGGCTTTTTGTTTAGTTT
>Ga0079305_1001312_pt1 | contig 34876 bp, 30 predicted proteins | sample LMS_cellobiose_e_FD_79183 | JGI IMG/M metagenome (GOLD analysis project Ga0079305, IMG submission 79183) | Rumen-fistulated moose microbial communities from Alaska, USA - LMS_cellobiose_enrichment | ecosystem: Host-associated > Mammals > Digestive system > Stomach > Rumen fluid ... | reverse complement strand
TCCGAAATACAGGGTTTTCTAAAAATCCATTGTCCGATGAACGGGGATTCTGAAAACCGTGGTGTCCGAACATTAGGGGGTGTCAAAAACTCCAACTGTCCGAAATCACGGGTACATTTTATCATTCAAAGCAGAAAACGTACAAAAGGACGGTTGACAAACCGGGTCTCTCCTTTTTATAATATCACACTGTAAAACACGAAAGAAGGGGGATTCGCCATGAAACGCCGTGCACAGCAGAAAGCCCGGACGCTTCAGGGCCCCTTTCCCCCCTTTATCAGCCGACGCCATCCCCAGCCCCCAGCGGGCCGGCGGATGGCGCTTCTTCATTATATGATCGGAGAGCGCAAATGATGAATCAAACCGTGGTCATTCTGGATTTCGGCGGCCAGTACAAGGAGCTGATCGCCCGCCGGGTGCGGGAGCTGGGCGTATATTCCGAAATCTGGCCCTGCGACAGCGGGCTTGAACGCATCCGGGCCAGGCAGCCCATCGGCATCATATTCACCGGCGGGCCGGACAGCGTCAACGCGGCGAATGCCCCCGCCTGCGACCCGGGGGTGTTCGCCCTGGGAGTGCCGGTGCTGGGCATCTGCTACGGCATGCAGTTCATGTGCCATGCCCTGGGCGGGGAGGTTTCTCCCTGCGAAAGCAGCGAATACGGCACCGTGAGCGCCCGGGTGAACCCGGAAAGCGCTCTTTTCCGGGGTCTGGAAGCGGAGCAAAAGGTGCTGATGAGCCATACTGATTACGTTTCCCGCCCGCCGGAGGGCTTCACTGTGACGGCGCGCACCGCCCTGTGCCCCGCAGCTGCCATGGAGAACGCGCGGCGGCGGCTGTACGCCGTGCAGTTCCACCCCGAGGTGGAGAACACGAAACACGGAAAGGACATGCTGCGCGCCTTTCTGTATGACATCTGCGGCGCGGCGGGCGATTACAGCATGACCGATTACCTGGAGCGCACGGTCGAGGCCGTGCGGACGCGGGTGGGGAGCGAGCGGGTGCTGCTGGGCCTCAGCGGCGGAGTGGATTCCTCGGTGTGCGCGGCGCTGCTCAGCCGGGCCATTCCGGGGCAGGTGACCTGCATCTACATCGACCACGGCTTTATGCGCAAGGATGAAACGGAGCAGGTGCGCCGGGCCTTTGCGGGCCGCGACCTGGATCTGCGCGTCATCGACGCAGGCGAACAGTTTTTGTCTGCCCTGGCAGGCGTGACCGACCCGGAGCAGAAGCGCAAGATCATCGGCCGGGAATTCGTGCGCGCCTTTGAGCAGGCGGCCCGGGGCTGCGGCCATCCGGCCTATCTGGCCCAGGGCACCATCTACCCCGACATCGTGGAATCGGGCAAGAACAAATCCGCCGTGATCAAGAGCCACCACAACGTGGGCGGGCTGCCGGAGGAAATGGGCTTCAAGGGCGTGGTGGAGCCGCTGCGGGGCCTTTTCAAGGACGAGGTGCGGGCCCTGGGCCGCATGCTGGGCCTGCCGCGAACGCTGGTGGAACGCCAGCCCTTCCCCGGCCCGGGGCTTGCCATCCGGGTGATCGGCGAGGTGACCCGGGAGAAGCTGAACATTCTGCGGGAGGCGGACGCCATCGTGCGCCAGGAGATCGGCCGCAGCCGGGCCAAGGCGGATCAGTATTTCTGCGTGCTGACCAACCTGCGCTCGGTGGGCGTAATGGGCGACTTCCGCACCTACGATTACGCTGTGTCCGTGCGGGCCGTGCGCACCAACGACTTTATGACCTGCGAATACGCCCGGCTGCCCCATGCCCTGCTGTACCGCATTTCAAACCGCATCACCAGCGAGGTGCAGGGCGTGAACCGGGTGCTGTACGACATCACAGGCAAACCGCCCGCTACCATCGAATATGAGTGAGGAACCGCCATGGAAGAAGCGCTGATCGAAAAGGCAAAAGCATACGCGGCGCGGCTTTTCGCCGGGGATGCCAGCGGGCACGACCTGCAGCACACCCTGCGGGTATACCGCCTGGCCGCCCGCATCGCCCGGGAGGAAGGGGCCGATCTGGAGATCGTACAGCTGGCCGCTCTGCTGCACGACGCGGACGACCGCAAGCTATTTCCCGCTACCCACGAAACCCTGGGAAACGCCTGGCATTTCCTACGGGAAAACGGCGTATCCCGGGAAATGGAAGAGCACATCTGCGCCATCATCCGGGATCTGTCCTTCTCCGGGGGCCGGGTACCGAACAGCCTGGAGGGCAGGGTGGTGCAGGACGCCGACCGGCTGGACGCCATCGGGGCCATCGGCATCGCCCGGGTATTCGCCTATGGCGGGGCCCATGGGCGGCCCATCCACCTGCCGGAGGAAGCGCCACGGGCAGGCATGACCCCGGCGGAATACGCCGCCCACACCTCCACCGGCATCAACCATTTTTATGAAAAGCTGCTGCTGTTAAAGGATCGCATGAACACCGCCGCCGGGCGGCGTCTGGCGGAGGGGCGGCATCGCTTCATGGAGGCGTACTTGGCCCAGTTCTATGCGGAATGGGAAGGGGAGCGGTAAAGCCATGCATTTTGTGGAGGCAAAAAGCATCCTTTCCCCGCAGAACGGCATGAACCCCTACCGGGGCTGCGTGCACGGCTGCATCTACTGCGACAGCCGCAGCCGGTGCTACGGCTTCACCCACGCCTTTGAGGATATCGAGGTGAAGCGCAACGCCCCGGAGCTGCTGGAGCAGGCCCTGCTGCGCAAGCGGGAAAAGTGCATGATCGGCACCGGCAGCATGTGCGACCCCTACATGCCCTGCGAGGAGGAGCTGCGCGTTACTCGCCGCTGTTTGGAGATCATCGACCGGCTGGGCTTCGGGGCCACGGTGCTGACCAAATCCGACCGGGTACTGCGGGATATCGACCTGTTTGAAAGCATTCAGCGCAAGGCGAAATGCGTGGTGCAGATGACGCTGACCACGGCGGACGACGCCCTGTGCCGCGTGCTCGAGCCCAACGTGTGCCCCACCGGCCGCCGGGCGGAGGCGCTGTATACCCTGCGGGATCGGGGTATCCCCACGGTGGTGTGGCTTTCCCCCTTCCTGCCTTTTATCAATGACACGGAAGAAAACCTGCGGGCGCTGCTGGACATCTGCGTCCAGGCAAGAGTGCGCGGCGTCGTGTGCTTCGGCATCGGGCTGACGCTGCGGGAGGGAAACCGGGAATACTTCTATGAGGCCCTTGACCGGCATTTTCCCGGGCTGAAGCAGCGCTACTGCGAGAAATACGGCGGCGCCTACGAGATCGCCAGCGACCATCACCCGCGGCTGATGAAAATTCTGCGGGAGACCTGCGAAAAGCATGGCATTTTATATAATCCCAACGAGGTGTTTGACTATCTGCGGCAATTTCCCGCGCCGGAAACGGGCGAACAGCTGAGCTTTTTATGATGAAAAAGGAGTGCGGAACATGACCAAATACATTTTTGTGACCGGCGGCGTGGTATCGGGGCTGGGCAAGGGCATCACCGCGGCCAGCCTGGGGCGTCTGCTGAAAAGCCGGGGCCTCAAGGTGGCGGCGCAAAAGCTGGACCCCTACATCAACGTGGATCCCGGCACCATGAGCCCCATCCAGCACGGGGAGGTGTATGTGACCGAGGACGGGGCGGAAACCGACCTGGATCTGGGGCACTATGAGCGGTTCATCGACGAAGACCTGAACAAGTATTCCAACCTGACCACCGGCAAGGTTTATTCCCGGGTGCTGAGCCGCGAGCGCCGGGGGGAATACCTGGGCAGCACGGTGCAGGTGATCCCCCACATCACGGACGAGATCAAGCGCTTCATATACAGCGTGGGCAAAAAGACCGACGCGGACGTGGTGATCACCGAGATCGGCGGCACCACGGGCGATATCGAGAGCCAGCCCTTTCTGGAGGCCATCCGCCAGGTGGGACGGGAGGCGGGGCCCCATAACGCCCTGTACATCCACGTGACGCTGGTGCCCTATCTGAAGGCCAGCGGGGAGCACAAATCGAAGCCCACCCAGCACAGCGTGAAGGAGCTGCAGGGCATGGGCATCAACCCGGATATCATCGTGCTGCGGGCGGACGAGCCCATCACAGACCGCAGCATTTTCACCAAGATCGCCCACTTCTGCAACGTGCGGGAGGACTGCGTGATCGAAAACCGCACCCTGCCCATTCTGTACGAAGCCCCGCTGATGCTGGAGGAAGCCCACCTTTCCGACATCGTATGCCGGGAGCTGCGGCTCACCGCCCCCGCCCCCAACCTGACGGAATGGCGGCAGATGGTGGAGCGCATCCGCCATCCCCAGGGCACGGTGCGCATCGCCATGGTGGGCAAATACATGCAGCTGCACGACGCCTATCTTTCCGTGGCGGAGGCCCTGCGCCACGCGGGCTACGCCCTGGGCCGCCGGGTGGAGATCGACTGGGTGGACAGCGAAAATGTGACCGAGGCCAACGCGGCGGAGAAGCTGGCGGAGGCGGACGGCATTCTGGTGCCCGGCGGCTTTGGCGACCGGGGCACCCGGGGCATGCTCGCCGCCGCCCGCTACGCCCGGGAGCATAAAAAGCCCTACCTGGGCATCTGCCTGGGCATGCAGATCGCGGTGATCGAATTCGCCCGGGACGCGGTGGGCTGGACGGACGCGGACAGCCGGGAGTTTTCCCCGGTGACGGCCCACCCGGTGGTGGACTTCATGCCCGATCAGAGCGCGGATATCGACAAGGGCGGCACCCTGCGGCTGGGGGCTTATCCCTGCGTGATCGCCCCGGGCACGATGATGGAAGCCTGCTACGGACAGCGGGAAATCAGCGAGCGGCACCGCCACCGCTATGAATTCAGCAATGCCTTCCGGGCGGACTTGCAAGGCGCGGGGCTGGTGCTCAGCGGCCTTTCTCCCGACGGACGGCTGGTGGAAACGGTGGAGATCGCGGGCCATCCCTTCTTTGTGGGGGTTCAGTTCCATCCCGAATTCAAGAGCCGCCCCAACAAGCCCCATCCCCTTTTCCTGGGACTGGTGCGCGCCTGCATGAAGTGACGCGCCGCCGCAAAGATTTCATTCTGTTTTGAAATTATTAACATTCCAAACAATGTCGTAATAAAGTGGATTTTGGCGGAGGTTCAGTATATAATAGATACGGTATTTTCTCTTTTGTATAAACAGCATGGGAGGGATGCGGCGGCATGAACAGCGACCTGCAGAGGGCAAGCATGTGGAAGCGCATCTCCGCTTTTTTATTTGATTTTATCATGCTGGGCATCGTGGCCGTGCTGTGCGCTTGGCTGCTTTCCAGCCTGCTGGGCTATGATCGCTGGCAGCGGCAGCTTTCGGACGGCTATGCCCGCTACGGCGAGCAATACGGCGTGAATCTGCGCATGTCCCTGAGCGAATACGAGGCGCTGACGGAGGAGGAAAACGCCCGGCTGGAGGAGGCTTTCGACGCTCTTTCCAAAGATCCGGAGGCGGTGCATGCCTACCAGATGGTCATTCAGCTGACCATCCTGACGCTGACCTTCGCCATCCTGCTGGCCTACGCAGTGATGGAGTTCATCATTCCCCTGCGGCTGGGCCACGGCAGAACGCTGGGAAAAAGGATTTTCGGCCTGGCGGTGATGCAGACCGACGGGGTGAAGATCACCGCGGTGGGCATGTTTATCCGCACATTCCTGGGCAAATACGCCATTGAAACCATGATCCCGGTGCTGATCATCCTGATGCTGTACTGGGGCAGCATCGGCATCGTGGGGCCCATCGTGCTGCTGCTGATACTGATCGTACAGGCGGCGGTGCTGATCGGCACCCGCACTAATTCCCTGATCCACGACCTGCTGGCGAACACCGTGGCGGTGGACTATGCCAGCCAGATGATTTTCGATTCCCGCGAGGATATGATCGCGTATAAAGAGCGGATGCACGCCGAGGCGGCGCAGAGGCAGCCTTACTGACCGAAAGAACGCTAAGGAAGAAAGGGGTTTTTATTCCTATGAAAATCGTCCTGCAGAACCTGACCAAGATCTTTCCAAGCCGCAACAAGAAATCCGACGAGGAAGTCATCGCCGTCAACAATTTCAACTTTGAAATCCCCGATGGCAAGCTGATCGGCCTGCTGGGCCCCTCCGGCTGCGGCAAAAGCACCACGCTGTACATGATCAGCGGCCTGCAGAAGCCCACCAGCGGCAAGATCTTCTTCGGGGATGACGATGTGACGGAACTCTCCACCGAAAACCGCGGCATCGGCCTGGTGTTTCAGAACTATGCCCTGTACCCCCACATGACGGTGAAGCAAAACATCCTCTTCCCCCTGCAGAACCTGAAGGGGGCGGACAAGATGACCAAGGAACAGATGCTGGAGCGGGCCTATCAGGCCGCCAAGCTGGTGCAGATCGATCAGCTGCTGGACCGCAAGCCCAGCGAGCTTTCCGGCGGCCAGCAGCAGCGCGTGGCCATCGCCCGCGCCCTGGTCAAAATGCCCCGGGTGCTGCTGCTGGACGAGCCTTTGTCGAACCTGGACGCCCGCCTGCGCCTGCAGACCCGTGAGGAGATCCGCCGCATCCAGCAGGAAACCAAGATCACCACGGTTTTCGTGACCCACGACCAGGAGGAGGCCATGAGCATCTCCGACATGATCGTGGTGATGAAGACCGGCGTCGTGCAGCAGATCGGCAAGCCCCAGGACGTATATGACGACCCGGCCAACCTGTTCGTGGCCAAGTTCCTGGGCACCCCGCCCATTAACGTATTCGAGGGCAGGGTGCAGGACGGCATGCTGTATATCGGCGAGGACGCCGTGCTGCCCATCAAGGGCGTGGAAAATCAGCCCGTCACCGTGGGCATCCGCCCCGAGGGCTTCATCGTGGATGAAAACGGCTCCCTCAAGTGCAAGCCCGTGAACGTGGAGGTGATGGGCCGCGACGTAAGCGTGGTCTCCACCCACGGCGCCTCGCTGAACCCCTTCGTGCGCTCCATCGTGGACGCGGACAACCGCATCGACGTCGGCAGCGGCGTGGTGCGCTATGCCATCAAGCCCCACAAGATCTTCATTTTCAGCAAGAAAACCGAAGAGCGGATCTATTTTGAGGTGAAGTGATATGGTAGAAAGCAAACAACAGTGGAAAGCCTGGATCTATCTGGCCCCGGCCATTGCGCTGCTGCTGGTGTTTACCGTATGGCCCATCATCAACACCGTGCGCATGGCCTTTCTGGAGGATTACAGCATCGCCCTGGCCTCCGGCGGCGAAGCCAGCTTCCGCTTCGGCGTGGGCAACTTCGTCAAGGTGGCGGAGTATCAGGACTTTGTGACGTGCCTGAAAAACACGGTGCTGCTGTGCGTGATCACCGTGCCCATCTCCACCCTGCTGGCCCTGCTGGTGGCGGTGGCGCTCAACAACATCAAGCCCCTGCGCAAGACGCTGCAGACCATCTTCTTCCTGCCCTATGTGACCAACAGCATCGCCATCGGCATGGTGTTCGCCGCCATGTTCAACATCGTGGGCAGCCTGGGTACCCGCCGCCCCCTGATCCAGACAGTGGGCATCGTGAACAACGTGATCGAGTTCTTCGGCGGCAGCTACGTCAACTGGATCAACAACGGCTCCGGCTACTGGGCCAACATGTTCGTGCTAATCATCTACATCGTGTGGAACGCCCTGCCCTTCAAGATTCTGATCCTGCTGGGCGGCCTGCAGAGCGTGAACAAGCAGTATTACGAGGCGGCCAAGGTCGATTCCACCCCCCGCTGGCGCGTGCTGTGGCGCATCACGGTGCCGCTGCTCTCCCCCATGATCGCCTATGTGGTCATCACCGGCTTCATCGGCGGCTTCAAGGAATATACCAGCATCGTGGGTATCTTCGGCGAATCCCTGGGCCCGGCTCACGCGCCGGGACGGCTGAACACCATGGTGGGCTTCATCTACGACGCCCTGGCCCAGCACCATCAGGGCCGCGCCAGCGCCGCCGCGCTGATCCTGTTTGGCATCATCCTGCTGGTGACGCTGGTCAACCTGCAGGTGAGTAAAAAGCGCGTGCATTATTAAGGAGGGAGTGCAATGTCTGAAAGTTCCATCCGTACCATGCAGAACCGGGACATGGGCAGGGTCACTTCCAAGCAGCGCGTGGCCAAGGCCATCGGCATGGGCGGCACCTACCTGTTTCTGTGCCTCATGGCGCTGATCGTGCTGTTTCCCTTTTACTGGATGCTGATCTCCTCGGTGAAATCCCTGGCGGAATACCGGCTGAGCAAGCCCACCTTCTGGCCCCAGGTGCTGCTGTTTTCCAACTATGCGGAGGCCTTCACCACCGCCAGCCTGGGCCGCCTGTTTCTGAACACCGCCTACGTGGGCATCGTATCCACCATCCTGAGCCTGTTCATCACCATCATCACGGCCTTCGCCTTCGCCCGGCTGGAATTCAAGGGCAAGGAGCTGCTCTTCGCCGGGCTGCTGGCCACCATGATGATCCCGGGCGAGCTCTTCACCATCACCAACTACATCACGGTGAGCACCTTCGGGTGGACGAACACCTTCACCGCCCTGATCGTACCCTTCCTGGTGAGCGTATTCTACATTTATCTGCTGCGGCAGAACTTTTTGCAGATCCCCAATGAGCTGTACCTGGCCGCCAAGGTGGACGGCACCAGCGACTGGAAATACCTGTGGAAAGTCATGGTGCCCCTGGCCCTGCCCACGCTGATCTCCATCACCATCCTCAAGATGATGGGCGCGTGGAACAGCTACATCTGGCCCCGCCTGGTGGCCAACGACGAGGCCCACCGCCTGGTGACCAACGGCTTGCGCAACGCCTTTAAGGATACCACCGGCGAGGTCAACTACCCCGTGCAGATGGCCGCCGTGGCACTGGTATCCGCCCCGCTGTTCCTGGTGTTCATTTTCCTGCGCAAGTACATCATGGCCGGCGTAAGCCGCAGCGGCATCAAGGGTTAATAGGCCGCCAACGCGGCCTGTAACATAAATATTATGAGAGGAAGGAAACCACAACATGAAAAAGCTCGTATCCATTCTCCTGTTCCTGGCGATGATGCTGTCCATCGTGCCCGGCCTGGCTGAAGCGCCTGCCGCCTATGACGGAAGCGAAGTCACCATCAAGTTCTACAACACCATGGGCAGCAACCTGACCCCCGTGCTGGAGAGCTACATCGCCGAATTCGAGACGCTGTATCCCAACATCCACGTGGAGTACACCAGCGTGGGCAGCTATGACGACGTGCGCGACCAGATCTCCACCGAGATCACCGTGGGCGGCCAGCCCAACATCGCCTACTGCTATCCCGACCACGTGGCGCTGTACAACCTGGCCAAGGCTGTGCGCACCCTGGACGCCTTCATCGACAGTGACGCCCAAGTGACCCGCGCCGACGGCACCACCGAGGTGTTCGGCCTGACCGCGGAGCAGAAGGCCGACTTCATCGAGGGCTATTACAACGAGGGCCTGCAGTTTGGCGACGGCCATATGTACACCATGCCCTTCTCCAAGTCCACCGAAGTGCTGTACTACAACAAGACCTTCTTTGAAGAAAACAACCTGGCCGTGCCCACCACCTGGGATGAGATGGAAGCCCTGTGCGCCAAGATCGTCGAGATCGACCCCAACTCCATCCCCCTGGGCTATGACAGCGAGGGCAACTGGTTCATCACCATGACCGAGCAGCTGGGCACCCCCTACACCAGCGCCACCGCGCCCCACTTCACCTTCAACACCCCTGAAAACCGCGAATTCGTGGCCCGCTTCCGCGAGTGGTTCCAGGAGGGCTATGTGACCACCCAGAAGCTGTACGGCGCCTACACCAGCGGCCTGTTCACCAGCAAGGAGCAGACCAAGAGCTATATGAGCATCGGCTCCTCCGCCGGCGCCACCTATCAGCGCCCCGCCAAGGACGAGAGCGGCAACTATCCCTTCGAAGTGGGCATCGCCACCATTCCCCAGGCTGACGCCAACAACCGCAAGGTCATCAGCCAGGGCCCCAGCGTGTGCATCTTCAAGAAGGCCAACGTGCAGGAAGAATACGCCAGCTGGCTGTTCGTCAAGTATCTGACCACCAGCGTGGACTTCCAGGCTGAATTCTCCATGGCCAGCGGCTATGTGCCCGTGATCAAGAGCGTGACCGAGAACGAAGTGTATGCCGACTTCCTGGCCAAGGCCGACGGCGGCGACTATGTGTCCGCCCTGAGCGCCAAGGTCTGCCTGGAGCAGGAGGACGCCTACTACACCAGCCCCGCCTTCAACGGCAGCTCCACCGCCCGTGACGAGGTGACCGGTCTGATGCCCAAGTGCTTCAATATTCCCGACGGCTCCGACGTGGAGGCCGAGATCGAGAAGGCCTTTGAGGAAGCCGTTAAGAACTGCGAATACAGCCTGTAACGGCTGAGGAAAGCCCATGAAAAGATTAGCCCCCTTGGCAGCGCTCGCGCTGCTGTGCGCCCTGCTGTTGGCCGCCCTGCCGGGCGGCCCGGCGCGGGCGGAGGATACGCCCATCGACTATGCCGCCGCCGTGCGGCTGGACATGGACAGTGAAACCGTGAAGGCGCAGGTGCGCGTGCGCAGCTACATCGACGGCGACACCACCCACTTCTACGTGCCCGACGGCATCACCGAGGGCAACGTGCTCAGCGCCCGCTATCTGGCGGTAAACACGCCCGAATCCACCGGCCACATCGAGGAATACGGAAAGAAGGCGTCCCTTTACACCCGGGAGCGGCTGAGCGCGGCCACCTCCATCCTCATCGAATCCGATGACGGCCAGTGGAACCGGGATTCCAACGGCACCCGCTTTCTGGTATGGGTATGGTACCGAACCGACGAGAGCGAAGAATACCGCAACCTGAACATTGAGCTGCTGCAGGAGGGGCTGGCCAAGGCCAACTCCAGCGGGCAGAACCGATACGGCGAAACCTGCATGGCGGCCATCGCCCAGGCGAAGGCCCGGGGGCTGAACATCTATTCCGGCGAGAAGGATCCAGATTTCTATTACGGCAGCGCTATTGAGCTGACGCTGCGGGAGCTGCGCTGCCATCCCCAGCAATATGAAGGCAAAAAGGTTGCGTTCAGCGGCATTCTGACCCTGAACAGCAACAACAGCGTATACGTGGAGGATTACGACGCGGAAACCGGGCTGTACTTCGGCATGCCGGTATACTACGGCTACAACCTGAGCGCGGGCGGCATGGAGATACTGCACATTGGCAACGAGGTGCGCATCGTGGGCACCGTCCAATTCTACGAGGCGGGCGGCGAATACCAGATCTCCGGCCTGAGCTACCGCGCCATGAAGCCCAATGATCCCAACAACCTCCAGAAGCTGAGCGAGGGCCACAGCCCCGCCTGCCCGGTGACGGATCTTGACACCTTCCTGCACGGCAGGGTGACGGTGCCCGGCGAGGAGACCAGCGAGGAGTTTGACTACGCTCAGCTGGTTCTGGCCGCCTCCCTGACCCTGGAGGGGCTGACGGTGGAAAGCGCGGCCACGGATGACAGCGGCGTTACGCTGACCTGCGCCCGGGACGGCTTGACCGTGACCGTGCGCACCGGCGACGCCTCCGGCGCGGACGCGGTGGGCAAAACCATCGACGTGCGCGGAGTCGTGGATCTGTACAACGGCGAATACCAGATCAAGGCATTCTCTGCGGATGGCATCGCCATCCGGCAATAAAACGAACGAAAAGGAGTAACATCATGAAGAAACTGATTGCTGCCCTGGCGCTGCTGCTGGCGCTGAGCCTGGCCCTGGGCGTAGCCCTGGCCGACGGCCTGGATGACGCTACCAGCTATGTGAAAAGCATCTATAAAAACCGCCCTGCCTCCACACCCAAGGACTATCAGCTGATCGGCAGCGTGCCCGGTGACGGGGACGAGGTGTACGAGGTGGAATGGTCTGCTGACTCTGATACCATCAGCTTCACCCGCGATGAAAACGGCATGGTGAACGTGGATGTGGACGAGGACAACAGCAAGGAAGTGGCCTATGTGCTGACCGCCACCGTGAAGGATGGCAAGGGCAACGAAAAGAGCGTTTCCTTTGACCGCGTTGTGCCCGCCTCCATCAAGCTGGACATTCTGAGCGAAGAGGAGATCGTGGAGATCGCCTACACCCTGGAGGACGGCGACAAGCTGCCCGCCCCCACCGCCCTGACCGGCAAAGTGGTTGCCATCCCCACCCCCTGGAGCGAGGAATACAAGAACATCACCGTCAACATCGAAGTGGCGGGCAAAGTGGTGCAGTGCTACCGCCTGACCGGCGAAGGCGCTGACAAGCTGGCCGAGGGCGACGAGATCGCCGTGGCCGGTCTGATCAAAAACTACAAGGGTACCATCGAATTTGACAAGGGCTGCGTGATCATCCCCGCTGAGGAGGCTCAGTCCGCCCGCGTAGCCCTGTATGCCTGGGGCAGCCTGGAGGAGAGCGCGGCCATGACCCGCGAATCCACCCTGACCGGCAAGATCGTGGCCATTCCCTCCGCCTACAGCGAGCAGTATGGCAACATCACCGTCAACCTGGAAGTGGCCGGCCTGTCCGATTACATCGTGCAGTGCTACCGCCTGAAGGGCGAGGGCGCTGACAAGCTGGCCGAGGGCGACGTGATCACCGTGACCGGCACCATCAAGAACTACAAGGGCACCATCGAGTTCGACGCCGGCTGCACCTTCACCAAGTAATAACGAGCCTTATAAAAAACAGGAGCCTGGAGACAGGTTCCTGTTTTTGTGTGTACGGCGGGGGCGTTCCTTTTCGAAGCGCCCGAAAAGGAACCGAAAAGGGCTGCGTTTGTGGCCGTAAAAGCTGCAAGTGCAAGAAAAAACAAGATCGCCGTCCACCGCTTCCGGGCAGCCGGCTTCGCCCGGTGAGGTCCAGGAGATGAAATCTCCTGGCGCAGAGGCTTGGAGGCCGCGGAGACCTCCACCGCCCACCGACTCAAGGCTTTGGATGCGCTTTCGTATGATCCATCGCTGCCTTCATGGCCCGCTCCATATTGGAGCCGGGTTGACGGGCGGTGTTGTTTTTTTGCAGGATGCGGTCGATTTCCACCTTGGCGGATTCGACCTCCCTGCGGAATTCGCTGGCGGAGAGGCGCAGGGCCCCGCCGCCCAGGATGATGACCTGCTCCAGAGCATCGGAGGTGGCCACGCGCACCCGGCTGTCCTTCTGCCGGGCGATTTGACGAATGGTCTTTTCGATGTAGTTATCCGCCGTTTCCGCCTCCTTGGTGTATACGATGTGGATGCCGCTGTATTCCTCCTGCGCGCCGGGATTGCCCTGCACCTTGTAGGCGTCAAACACCAATATCAGCTCGCAGGGGCAGAAGCCCCGGTAATTGGCCAGAATGTCCTGCAGGCTTTTGCGGGCGTCCTCCAGGCTGTGGCGGGAAAGCTCCTTGAGATCGGGCCAGGCGAAGATGATGTTGTAGCCATCCACCAGCAGGTATTCCGCCTGGGGCGGGCACAGCTCGATGGGCCGGTCGTTGACGGTGGGACGCACCGCCGCCGCGCCGCTGACGCGCTGCTTCACCGGGCCGTAGGTACGCTCAAAAATGGCCATCAGCTGCTTATCCTCCTCCGCCGTGCCCCGATAGGCGGTGGAAGCGGCGGGCGCTGAGCCGGAGGTCTCCTGCGGCGGCGCGCTCCCCAGCACGGCGGTATGCAGGTGCATGTGCTGGGGCACCTCGCTCCATTTGACGATGAAGCCGCTGCCATGGCTGCAAAACACGGAATCCGGGCTGTTTTCGGTGTCGCGCTCGGGATCGTAGCCGATCTCCCGCACCACCCGCTGCTGATCCCGGCAGGGCAGATAACCCCGCAGGGTGCACAGCAGCCGCCCCTGGCCCCGGGTGTAGCCCACCACCTCCCGGGCGTAGCCCCGCAGGGCGGCCACGGGGGCGCTGCCCGTCAGCAGGGCCCCGTCGCCCAGGGCTTCAGGGGGCTCAAAGCTGCCGCCCATCTGGGTCAGGTCGTTCATGGCCCGGCCCACGCAATCCTGGGGCAGCTCCAGGCGGATATCATACCAAGGCTCCAGCAGCACAGATTGAGCCTGCATCAGCCCCTGACGCACAGCGCGGTAGGTGGCCTGGCGGAAATCGCCGCCCTCGGTGTGCTTCAAATGGGCGCGGCCCGCGATCAGGGTGATTTTCATATCGGTGATGGGCGCGCCGGTGAGCACGCCCAGATGCTGCTTTTCCATCAGGTGGGTCAATATCAGCCGCTGCCAGTTGCGATCCAGGTCATCCTCGCTGCACGCGGTGGCAAAGCGCAGGCCGCTGCCCGGCTCCCCCGGCTCCAGCAGCAGGTGCACCTCGGCATAGTGGCGCAGCGGCTCGTAATGCCCCACGCCCTCCACTGCGCCTGCGATGGTTTCCCGGTACAGGATGCTGCCCTCGCCGAAGGTAACGGCCAGCTGAAACCGATCCCGCAGCAGGCGGGAGAGGATCTCCAGCTGCACCTCCCCCATCAGCTGCACGTGGATCTCCCGCTTTTCCCCGTTCCACAGCACGTGGAGCTGGGGATCCTCCTCCTCCAGCAGCCGCAGCTTTTGCAGGGCGCTGTGGGGATCGCAGCCCACCGGCAGCTGAACCTGATAGGTGAATACCGGGGTCAGCAGCGGCGCGTCGGCGGCCTCGGCCGCCCCCAGCCCATCCCCCGCCCGGGTGGCGGTCAGCCCGATGACAGCGCATACCGTGCCCGCGGGAGCCTCCTCGATCAGGCGGAATTTCTGCCCGCTGTACAGACGGATCTGATTGACCTTTTCCTCCCAGTCCTTGCCGCGCAGGGAGGTTTTTACCTTTAAACTGCCGCCCGTCACCTTGAGCCAGGTGAGCCGCGCCCCCTGGGGGTCCCGGCTGATTTTGTACACCCGGGCGGAAAACGCGTCGGGCCAGACAGGCGAAGGCATATATTCATGCAGCGCATCCAGCAGGGCGTCGACGCCCTGCAGCTTTAAAGCGCTGCCAAACAGGCAGGGAAATACCCGGCGCTCCGCGATCAGGCGGCATACCTCCTGCCGCGGCACCGCCCCGGTCTGCAGGTAGGCCTCCATGGCCGCCTCGCTGCCCAGGGCCATTTCCTCCTGCGCGGCGGGGCTGTTCAGATCCACGCAGGCGTCGCTGAGCCGCGTTTTCAGCCCGTGCATCAGCAGCCCGCGGTCTGCCCCGGGCTGATCCATTTTATTGATGAACAGGAATACAGGCACCCGATACGCCTGCAGCAGCCGCCACAGGGTCAGGGTGTGGCCCTGCACCCCGTCCGCGCCGCTGATCACCAGCACGGCGCAGTCGATTGCCCGCAGGGTGCGCTCCGTTTCGCTGGAAAAATCCACGTGGCCGGGGGTATCCAGCAGGGTCAGGCGCAGATCCTTCCACTGCAGCTCCGCCTGTTTGGAAAAGATGGTGATCCCCCGCTCCCGCTCCTGGGCATCGGTATCCAGAAAGGCGTCGCGGTGATCCACCCGGCCCAGCCTGCGCAGCTGCCCGCTTTGGTACAGCAGCGCTTCGCTCAGCGTGGTCTTGCCCGCATCCACGTGGGCCACCAGGCCCACAGCCAACATTCTTTCCGCCATCGGTGCATCATCCTTCATCCGTGATACCAGTATTATACCATAGACGGCGGGCGCGGACAATCCGCAGCGCGGCGGATCACTGGGCGGTGCGCTGGCGCTCCTCCAGGGCCAGCTTATCGGCGATGAGGGCGATAAATTCTCCGTTGGTGGGCTTGTCCTCCGGCGTGGCCACCCGGCAGCCGAAGGCCCGGTTCAGGCTTTCCACCCGGCCGCGGCTCCAGCCCACCTCGATAGCGTGGCGGATGGCCCGCTCCACCTTGCTGGCGCTGGTGGAAAAGCGCCGGGCGATGGCGGGGTACAGCTCCTTGGTGATGCGGTTGATGCAGTCCGGATTATCCAGCACCAGCTTGACCGCCTCCCGCAGGAATTGATACCCCTTGATGTGGGCGGGAATGCCCAGGCTGAGAAAGATGTTGCTGAGCCGGTCGTCAATGGAATGCGCGCCTGCCGCCGGGAAAGGAATGGGATCGCTGCCCACCGGGTCGCCCCGGCGCATGGCATCCCGTATCCGGGCGGAGATGGCCTGCATGTCCGCGGGCTTTACCATATAATAATCCGCGCCCAGGCGCATGGCCCGGTGGATGAAATCCTCCCGGTTCAGGGCGGTGAGCACGATGACGCGGGGCCGCTCCCCGGCGGGGCGGTGCAGCAGCTCCTCCATCACGCCGTAGCCGTCCAGCTGGGGCATGATGATATCCAGCAGCAGCACGTCCACCGGTTTTTCCCCCAGGATGCGCAGCGCCTCCGCCCCGTTGGCGGCCTCCCCCGCAACGGCCATATCCTCCTGGCTTTCCAGATAAGCGCGCAGCGCCGCGCGGATCTCATCATTATCATCGGTGATCAGTACCTGAATATGTTCCATACAAACGCTCCTCCTTTTGCCTGAAACGGCGCGGGCCTTGCCGAAGGCCGTCATTTGCCGTATTTCCCTTGGACGGAGGCGATTATAACATAACTTTTGCGTCCTTTGGGGGAATACGACACAAGCAGCCAGGTTTCGACAAAGAAAGTGAAAACCCGACCCGGGACGCCTCCGGGCTGCCGGAATGACATTTGGGCGCTTTCCCGGCGGTGTTCGGGCAGCGCAGCTTGCGCAAACCGCCACAGCGTGGTATATTGTACCCGTGATCAAGAGCAAGCGCCCGAGGCGCAAGAAGGAGGAACCTATGAACAACGTACCGTATCAGAATGCCCGTCCCGTCCGCAGCCCCAACAAGAAGCTGATCAAGGGAACAGCCCTGGCGGCAGCCATCGTGATTCTGGCGCTGGTGCTGTACGGCTTCTGCACCGCCGTGGTGCCCACCGGCTATACCGGCATCCTGACCACCTTCGGCAAGGTGGCGGATTATACGCTGGACGCCGGCTTCCATCTGAAGAGCCCCTTCCAGAAGGTGACCCTGATGGATAACCGCGAGCAGAAAACCAGCTTTACCACCGAGGCCTTCTCCAGCGACATCCAGCAGGTGGATGTGATCGGCTCCATCAACTATAACATCAACAAGACCACCGCCATGAACCTGTTCAAGGACGTGGGCGTGAATTACTTTAACACCCTGGTATCCCCCCGCATGCTGGAAAACATGAAGGCCGTGTTCAGCAAGTACACCGCCGAGGAGCTGATCTCCTCCCGCGAGCAGCTGAGCATCCAGACCCGGGAAATGCTGAGCGCCGAAATGAACCGCTACGGCATCAACATCATCAGCGTATCCATTGAAAACATCGACTTTACCGATGCCTTTACCAACGCGGTAGAGGCCAAGCAGGTGGCCCAGCAGGCCAAGCTGAAGGCCCAGATCGAGCAGGAGCAGGCCACCATGGAGGCCCAGCAGGCCGCCAGCCGCAAGCAGATCGCCGCCGAGGCGGAGGCCAACGTGCAGAAGATCAACGCGGACGCCGCCGCCTACGCCATCCGTGCCGAGGCTGAGGCGAAATCCGAAGCCAACCAGAAGATCGCCGAATCCCTGACCGATACCCTGATTAAATACACCGAGGTATCCCAGTGGAACGGCCAGCTGCCCACCTACATGGCGGGCGAAGGCAGCCAGACCGTGCCGGTGCTGAACCTGGGCGAGTAACCGAATAAAGCCCCGGGCGCTGATTTGTTCAGCGCCCGTTTTTTGCGCTCTTTAGCAGCCCGGGAAGGAAAAACGCAGGCTGTGCCGATCGGGGTATCAGCCAAATTGATAATCCACCGCTGCTGCTGCCCCATCCTGCCGGGAAACCGTCCGCTTATAGCGTGGACTGGGCTTTCTCATCATCCGAAAAGCAGGAAAAAGCCATCGAAAAATCGAATATGTCTATTCAGGATTTAAATTGACCGTTTTTGACTTCCTCCCTAAAATGAAAGTATCAATTCTTCGTTTCCGGCCGAAAAGGCCCGAACGCAGCACAAGGGAGGAAGCAACTGTGAAACGACTGAAAAAAGTGGGTCTGTTCACCTGGATCCTGATCGGCTTCATCGCCGGTATCGCACTGGGCATCATAGCTCCCGCAGCGGGCAAGGAGCTCAAATTCCTGGGCACCATCCTGACCAACCTGCTGAACATGGTGGTTGTGCCGCTGGTCATGAGCCTGCTGATCACCGCCGCCGCGGACGTGGGCGATATGAAGAAGCTGGGCAAGCGTGCCGGGCGCACCTTCCTGATCTTCATGGTCACCACCGCCATCGCCATCCTGATCGGCCTGGTGGTTGCCAACGTGCTGTCTGTGGGCAAGGGCGTCACCATCAGCACCGAGGGGCTGACGGCGGATGCTTCCAAGAAGATGAACATTCTGGACACCCTGCTGGGCATCATCCCCACCAACATCTTCTCCTCCATGAGCAGCGCCAACCTGCTGCAGTGCATCTTCTTCGCCCTGCTGTTCGGCTTCGCGCTGACTCTGATCCCCGAGGACAAGGGCCGCGGCACCGTGCAGAAGTTCTTTGCCGGTGTGGCTGAGGTCATGAAGAAGATCACCAACATCGTGCTGTGGTTCTCCCCCATCGGCGTATTCGGCCTGATGGCCTGGGTGGTGGGCACCTACGGCCTGGCCATCCTTGGCCCCTATGCAAAGGCCATCGCCGCCGTGTATCTGGGCTGCATCCTCCACGCGCTGTTCACCCAGGCAGGCCTGATGGTCGGCGGCATCTGCCGCCGCAACCCCATCCGCTTTGTGAAGGAATACCTGCAGACCATCCTGTTCGCCGTTGCCACCTGCTCCAGCGTGGCCACCATCCCCCTGAACCTGAAAACCGCCAAGCGCATGGGCGCGGCTGACGACGTGGCCGACTTCGTGATTCCCTTCGGCGCGGTCATCAACATGGACGGCACCGCCATCTATGAGGCCGTGGCCGCCATCTTCGCCGCCCAGGTGTTCGGCATCGACCTGAGCCTCGGCCAGCAGATTATGATCATGCTCTCCGCCGTGCTGGCCTCCATCGGCACCGCCGGCGTGCCCGGCTCCGGCCTGATCATGCTGACCGTGGTGCTCAACGCCGCCGGCCTGCCCCTGGAAGCCGTTGGCCTGCTGGCCGGCGTGGACCGCTTCCTGAACATGGGCCGCATGATCCCCAACATCTTCGGCGACGGCGCGACCTCCCTGGTGGTGTCCAAGTTTGAAGGCAAACTGGGCCCCATGATGAGCGAGGAAGAATATAACAAGACCCACGAAGCTGCCTGATAAAAGGAGAACGCTATGAACATCAACGCATTGATGATGGATGTCACCGATAACGTTGTCACCTGCATGACCGAAATCCCCGCGGGCGAAACCGTGTGCTACCGCAAGGGCGAGGAGCTTTGCACGGTGGTTGCCAGGGAAGCGATCCCCTATTGCCACAAAATCGCCGTGGCTCCCATTCAAAAGGGCGGCCAGGTGATCAAGTACGGCGAAAGCCTGGGCGAGGTGTCCTGCGACATCGCGGTGGGCCAGTGGGTGGCGGATCACAACCTGTTCAGCGTGCCCCGGGACTATGGCAGCGAGCTGGCGGGCGAGGATTTCGTCATGTGCGCCAAGCAGTCTGCCGGCGCTCCCGATTTGAAGGGCTTCAAGTTCTGGGGCTATCGCCGGGCGGAGGGTCGTCCCGGCATCCGCAATCATGTGCTGATCCTGCCCACCTGCGCCTGCGGCAGCGAGAGCAGCCGCATCGTGGCCAGCCAGGTGCGGGGCGCAGTGAACATCGTGTTCAACACCGGCTGCTCCGACGTGGCCGCCAATACCGAGATGAGCCAGAAGGTGCTGACCGGCTTCGCCTGCAACCCCAATGTGTACGGCGTGGTGATCATCGGCCTGGGCTGTGAAACCGTGCCCCACATGAAGCTGAAGGAAAAGATCCAGCAGATGACCTCCAAGCCCGTGGTGTCCTTCGGCATCCAGGATGAGGGCGGCACGCTGAAAACCATTGAAAAGGCCGTCCGCGCCGCCCGGGATATGGTCGCCGAGGCCGCCATGCAGCAAAAGGAGCTGTTCGACGTGTCCGAGTTCTTCCTGGGCATCGAGTGCGGCGGCTCCGACGCCACCTCCGGCATCGCCAGCAACCCCGCCGTGGGCGAGCTGAGCGACATCCTGGTGGACATGGGCGCCACCGTGATGATGAGCGAATCCATTGAATGGATCGGCGCGGAGCACGTATTGGCCAAGCGCGCCGCCAGCCGGGAGATCCAGCATCAGGTGATCGAGGTCTGCCGCGAATACGAAAAGCACCTGACCGCCGCCGGTCAGGATTGCCGCGCCGGTCAGCCCACCCCGGGCAACAAGGCAGGCGGCCTGTCCACGCTGGATGAAAAATCCCTGGGCTGCATCCGCAAGGGCGGCACCCGGCCCATCGTGGAGGTGCTGGAGCAGGCCAAGCAGCCCACCCAGCGCGGGGCCATCGTGATGGATACCGCCGGATACGATATTTCCTCCGTCACCTCCATGGTGGCCGCGGGCTGCCAGGCCGTGATCTTCACCACTGGGCGCGGCACGCCCACGGGCAACGCCATCGCGCCGGTGCTGAAGGTGACCGCCAACGGACGCACCTACCAGAAGATGGAGGACAACATGGACATCGACCTGAGCGCCATCGTACGGGGCGAAAAAACCTATCAGCTGATGGGCCGGGAGATGGTGCAAAATATCGAGGACATCTGCAACGGCAAGATGACCAAGGCGGAGGCCTTCGGCTTCTCCGACGTGGCGGTGGATCATGTGTGCCGCTACGTGTAAACAGAATCCGTAAAACCCTGGGGATGCCGCCCGGAAAACGGCATCCCCGCTTCGTGTTTTTTGGCGGGCGAACAAAGGAGGCAACAGCATGAAAGATATGGATATGGTATACGCCATTTACCAATACGGCTCGTTTTCCAAGGCGGCGGAGGAGCTGTATATCGGCCAGTCGTCTCTGAGCATGGCCATCCAGCGCATTGAAAACGAGCTGGGCATGCCGCTGTTTGAGCGCAAACACCATCCCATTCGCCTGACCGCGGCAGGAAAGGCCTATATTGAATACTATCACAAGGTAAAGCCTGCCGAAGAAAACATGCTCTCCTTTATCCGTGATCTGAACAGCCTGAAAACAGGCACTTTTTCCATCGGCGGCACCCACTATTTGCTGTCCTATATCCTGCAAAGCGCACTCTGCCGCTTTGCCAAGGCCTATCCGGGAATTGGCCTGCAGATCGTGGAGGCCCAGTCCAGCGCGTTTCGGGATTTGCTGGTGGACTGCAAAATCGACCTGTGCCTGATGTGCCAGGTGGATGATCCCGGGCTGCAATCCATCGGCCACGCTTTCTATGACGATCTGTTTCTGGCCGTGCCCAGGGCTTATGTGGTGGAATATCAGCTGCCAAACAATTACCTGACGGATGAGGATATCCGCAGCGGCGGCTTTGCGGCCTACGATCATTATTTCCAGACGGAAGAGATGGGGAAGCTGGCCTTCTTGCAGCTGACGCAGGGCAATAACCTGCACGCCCGGAGCGAGATGATCTTCCAGCAGCTGGAGCATCGCCCGGCAAAAATCATTCCCATCCAGCAATTCGCCACCGCCTATCACCTGGCCAACGCGGGCCTGGGCTGCACGCTGACCAGCGCTCACCTGATCCGGGGCATGAAAAAGGATCATCTGGTGTTTTACACCCTGCCCTCCTCCCTGATGCGCAGAGATTTTCATTTCGTCACCCGGAAGGACGCCTATATTTCCAAAGCAGTTCAGGAATTCTGCAAACTGTTTTCCAAATCGGAGCCGTAAAAACTGATGAAAGCGCAAAACAATACGCCGGAGCGGCTTCACCTGGCCATGCTCCTTTCCGTCCTTGGCGGCATCATGGACGGTTATTCCTATTCCGTGCGCGGGGGCGTATTTGCCACCGGGCAGACGGGCAACCTGATCATATTCGCCTACCGCCTCGTTCACGGCCAGCACGCGCTGGCCTTCCGCGCCTTTGTGCCTATTCTGGGCTTCTGGCTGGGGATTTTTGCCGCGCAGCTGATCCTGAATCATGTCACCATGAAAAGCGGGGAAAACAGAAAATTGAAAAGCAGGATCCTCTTTCTGGAGGCCGTGGTGCTGTTCGGCATCGGCTTTGTGCCCGATTCGGTGCTGGATATTATCCCCAATTCGATCACATCCCTGCTGGCCGCCATGCAGTTCAGCTCGTTCCGGAAATTTGAAGATGAATTGGCCTACGCGTCCGTTTTCTGCACGGGAAACATGCGCTCCTGCGCGGAGCTGTATTACAGGGGGATTATTGAAAAGGATCATGCCGCTGCAAAACGGGCTGTTAAATACAGCTGTATCCTGCTCTCTTTTTTGGCCGGAGCGGTTGTCGCCATGACCGTGGGCAAAGCGATCGGTGAAAAAGGGATCTGGCTTGGCTCCTGCATGGCGATCCTCTGCGGGCTTCTGCTGATAAAAGCCCCTGATCCGGCCGCTTTTCCCCGGCATTGAGCGGTTTTGCGTATATTTAAAACAGGCGCCCTGCGGCGCCTGTTTATCTTTCCGCCTGATCCGGTGGGATCAATCCTCTTTCAGCGGGTCTTCTTCCGCTTCTTCCGCCGCTTCTTCGGCCGGGACGTCTTCTGCTTCGGGCTGGGCTTCGCTTTGAAACAACAGGCTGTCAAGGCCGCTGAAATCCGGCTCTTTCTCCGCTTCAGCTTCCTCCGCGGGCTCCTCCGCCGCTTCCTCCTCATGCTTCGGGGCGATCTGCACCTCCTCGTTGGTGCCGATAAGGATCAGCCCGCCGTTATCGCCACGCAGGGCGTCGGTTTCGGATTTCAGCTTGTCCGCCATCTGCTGGCCGAACTTGGCCTTGAGATCCTCGCCGGGATCGGCAAACAGCGCTTCGCCGGTGCGGGAAGCAACGTCGCCCAGGGCGTCCATCAGCAGCTTGATCTGGCTCAGGTAGTAATTATAGCTGTCGCTGAAGGTTTTGACGGTGTTGCTGACGTAATCCTGGTTGGCCTTCCGGTTGTCGCGGATCTCGTTTTCCAGGTTGTGGCGCTCGATGGCCGCCTCCCGGGCAAAGGCCTGCTCCTGCTCCTCGCGGGAAGAATCAAAGGTCTGGATCTTCCGGCTGTACAGATCCTTCAAGCCCTCGTATTCCGCCTTGGTAGCGAGCACCTCTTCCTTCAGCTGTTCCACGTCGGTATTCACAAGCTGGTCTTCCAACTCCGAGATTTTGCGCTGCGCGCCGCTGAGCTTCTGTTCCAGGGCGGTTTTTTCTTTCCGCATCTGCTCCAGCTTTTCATTCAGGGTGCGAAGCTGGGCTTCCAGGTTCTGTATTTTACCGCTGCCAAACATGATGATACCTCCTTATGATGATATTTGATTATACCATATCCTCCGCAAAGCTTCCATATAAAAATCCAAAACTGTCAAAAATTTCATTTTTTCGCGTTTTCGCGCCACAGGGCGGTCATATCATCCAGGGAGTACACCCGTCCGGAAATGCGCAGGGTATGCTGCTCCAGGCTGATTTTCTCCGCCGTGCCGGTTACGGTGTGATACCGGCCAAAGGCGGTGAAGCCGTCGCTGTGCCCGGGGCTGATCTCAAAGAATTCCGCGGTGATAAGCGGCCGCTCTCCCCGGCCCAGCGCGTCCCGCAGGCGAAACAGTGCGCTGTCCAGCGCGGCGCGCTGCTCCTCGTCCAGCTCCGCCAGGGGCTCATACACCGTTTGCCGTTCGGCGATGATCTCCTCATACCCCTTCAGCGCCGCAAAGGGCATGAACTGCTTGGCCCGCATCGCCCGGGGCATGGGCGAATGAGCCGCCAGAACGGGACGGGTGCAGTGCAGAATATCATCATATCGGCCCATGCTCCTCATCCTCCTCTCCGGCGGCGTGGCCGCCCACCTGCCGGTTGCGCTCCCGGGCGGTGGCGCCTTCCGTATAGCTGATGCCCTTTAAAATGGCGTTCCTGCCGAATTTATCCTGAATGCGCAGCATGGCCTGCTGGATGCGGGTCTCCCGCTCCTGCTCCTGCCGCTCCCGCTCCAGCACGGCGGGATCGGTGAACAGATCCATCTGCCGCTGGGCGGTGGAAAGGGCCTGCTGCCGGGGCAGCACCCGGCCAAAGCCCAGATAGAAGCGCCGCACCGCGCAGCCGGGATGGGTCAGCTGGTCATACAGCGCAAGCGCCGCGGCGGTGATCTTGCGGGTGGAGCTGCTGTACATCCGCGCTCCGCCCGCGTCGGTCAGCGCCCGGCTGCCATGGGCGGGCTTGGGCGCGGTGCGCCCGTAGTAATCCGCCGCCGTTTCATCGGTCACGGATTTCGGCTGATCCCGGTCAAAGCCCACGAACAGGCTGACGCTGTCCGTCATCAGCCCCTTCGCTACCAGATCCAGCGAAAGCTGCTCCGCCATTTCCTGTATGATGACCCGCCCGCCGGCGCGGTCATAGGCGCAGGGCAGCACCTGACCCACGGAAATGGAGCTGCTTTCCGGCTGAAAGGCCTTGATATCCGCCATGGTGCAGGGTTCGACGCCCCAGGCGTGGTCGATAAGCAGCTCCGCGTCGACGCCAAACTCCTTATAGAGCGCGTCCGCGTCCCGCAGGCTTTTGCGGGCAATATCCCCCATGGTGAAGCAGCGGTGCTTTTCCAGCCGCCGGGCAATGCCCCGGCCCACCCGCCAGAAGGCGGTCAGCGGCCTGTGATCCCACAGCTGGCGACGATAGCCCAATTCATCCAGCTCCGCGATGCGCACGCCATCCGCGTCCGCCTCCACGTGCTTGGCTACGATGTCCATAGCCACCTTGGCCAGATACAGGTTTTCCCCGATGCCCGCGGTGGCGGTGATGCCCGTCTCCCGCAGGATATCCCGGATGATCTGCCGCACCAGGTCATGGGCCGGCATGCCGTACAGCGCCAGATACCGGGTCAGATCGATGAACACCTCGTCGATACTATATACGTGAATATCCTCCGGCGACACATACTTCAGATACACCTTTTCATAGATGCGGGCGCTGTACTCCATATACAGCTTCATGCGGGGCGGAGCCACGATGTATTCCAGCGGCTCGCCCGTCTGCGCCTCCACCTCCCGCGCCCGCTCGACCACCTCGAACAGGCGGCAGCGGCCCGGCAGGCCATATCGCTTCATCGCCGGGGAAACCGCCAGGCAGATGGTCTTCTCCGTGCGGCTGGGATCGGCCACCACCAGCCGGGCGGTCAGCGGATCCAGCTGCCGCTCAATACATTCCACCGAGGCGTAAAAGGATTTGAGATCGATGGCCGCGCAGGTTCTCTCCCAGGACATCGTCCCGCCTCCTCTCCGCAAACATTTTTCTTGTTTATATTATACGTCACCTTCACAAAAAAAGAAAGTCCGTTCCCCTATCCGGCACGCAGAAATCCGGCAAAGTCACAAAATTTATATATTATTAGATTTCTATCATCCGTCATTGCATGAGTAATATCCAAACCCATTCAAAATATCAGAAATAAATCTAATAACTTTACATATACTTGATTTCAAAGGACGATATTAATAAAATAAAATCAAATATGTCCATGCCGTTACACAGGAGGGGTTTTATGATTATTTCCACCGACAATGGAACCGCCCGCAATCTTTTTGGAGACGTGGAAGCTCTGCGGATGATCCGCGATGCCGGATTTGACGGGATCGACTATACATTCTATGACATGGTGCCGGCATACGACATCCTTGCGCTGCCGGACACCGACCGGCGGGCTCTGGCTGACGACATCGCCGCCTGCGCCAAGGAGGTGGGCCTCACCTTTCCGCAAGCCCACGCCCCCTATCTGTATCAGCTGAAGGAAAGCCGCGACAGCAAGCACTATGTGGATGTGATACGCAGCTTTGAATACTGCGCCCACATCGGCTGCAAGCAAATGGTGATCCATACGCTGAAATTCCCGCTCTCCGTCAAAAAGGACGAGGTGGATCGGCTGAATGTTGAATACCTGCGCTCCTTCCTGCCTTATGCGGAAGAATTCGACGTAAACATCGGCGTTGAAAACCTGTTTCTGCACGATACAAAGCGCGCCTGCTTCTTCGGCCAGCACGGCACGCCGGAGGAAATGAACGCCTTTGTGGATCGGCTGAACAGCCCGCGCTTCGTTACCTGCTGCGATCTGGGCCACTGCGCCCTGACCGGCTGCGAGCCTCAGGATTTCATCGCCGGAATGTCCCCCGACCGGCTGACGATGCTGCACGTGCAGGATCTGGATTACCGGGATGACCGGCACTGGCTGCCCTACGCCGGAAAGCTGGATTGGGAGGCTATCACGGCTTCCCTGGCCAAAATCGGCTTCCGGGGCTCCATGAATTTGGAAGTGCTGCATTTCTACGACCGTTTCCCGCAGGATCTGCAGGCGGACGCCCTGCGGCTGGCAGCCAAAACCGCTCGCAGGCTTGCCGGCATGGTGGAGCGCGGACAGCAGGCATAGTCAGCCTGCCTTGAGAAAGGTGTGCAATGCTGAGGTATAAGGAAATCAAAAAGCAGCTGTCGATCATGATCGCAGAGCTGCAGCCGGGCGAGCCGCTGCCCTCCCGCGAGGCGCTGTGCGAAATGCTGAACAGCTCCTATGCCACAGTGCACAAGGCCGTTCAGGAACTGGTGTGCGAGGGGGAGCTGTATACCCGTCAGGGAAGCGGCACCTATGTGACCGGCAATAAGCCCGAGCCTCAGGAAAGCCATGTGATTGGCATCCTGATTCCCAACAACACGCAAATCGCCTATCGCTCGCTGATCCACAGCATCGAAAAGGCAATGAGCGCAAGGCATACGGGCATCATGCTTGCCTGCACCGACGGCGACGGTGATCTGCAAAACCGCAAGCTGTCCCGGCTGCTGAGCCATCACTTGTCGGGCGTCATCATCATTCCCGCCTTCAACAGCGACCTTGTCAAGGATTATGTGCTGCACACCCGGCTGCAGCAATATCAGGTACCCGCGGTGTTCTGCTACCGGGGTGTGGAGGGAATGCCTGACGCCCCCATGATAGGCTACAACAACTTTTATATGGGCTACCTGGCCACCAAGCACCTGATCAGCAAGGGTTACCGCCATATCATGTATATGTCGGAATACATGCTGCGCACCACCACCGACCGCTATCAGGGTTATGTGACCGCCATGATCGAAAATGATCTGGAAATTCAAAAGGAAGCCATCGTGCTGAAGACCCTTCGAGACGGGCGGGCCAACGAATATGAGGACATGTGCCGCATCCTGAACTCAGACTGCGAAGTGGACGCAGTATTCTGCGCCCCGGATTATCTGGTGCCAGGCGTGTGCCGCGCCATCCGGGACTGCGGCAAGCGAATTTCGGATGACGTGGGCGTGATCACGGTGGACAACAGCGACGTATGCTACAACGAATCACCGCAGATCACATCCCTGGGCGGCATGGATGAGGAAATCGGCCAGCGGGCGGCAGACACGCTTTGGCGTATGATCCAGGGCGAGTCTGTGGATATACCTTTCTACCTGGTGCTGCCAAGTATCTATGAGCGTGGAAGCTGCCTTGGCCCAAAGTGAGGTGATCAGAAAAAAGACATCCTGTTTCGTCGCGTCACAACCAAATGAACAGACAATGATCGACCAAAAAGGAGGATTCTATTCATGAAAAAGCTGCTATCCTTGATGCTGGCGGCGGCGCTGCTGCTGTCCGTCTTTGCCATGACCGCCGTTGCGGAAGAGAAGAAGACCCTGTCTGTATGGCACCGCTGGAGCGGCAGCACCGAAGCCGCCCTGCTGGAAGTGATCGATATGTACAAGGCCGCATATCCCGATGTGGAAGTGGATGTGACCGCCAAATCCGGCGAATACTTTGAGCTGCTGCAGTCCATGATCGCCGACGCCGCCGCCGGCAATCCCCTGCCCGATGTGTTCATCGGCGGCTACAACCTGCTCAACTACATCGCCACCGAGCTGAAGCCCACCACCATTGACGCCCTGGCTCCCTCTCAGGAAGCCCTGGATGCCCTCTACGGCCGCTTTGGCGAGGGAATGCTGGATCTGTCCGTGTATGACGGCAAGCAGATCGGCCTGCCCTATGCCCTGTCCGTCATGGTGCTGTACGTCAATATGGACGTGTTCGCCGAGGCCGGCCTGACCGAGGCTGACATCCCCACCACCTGGGAGCAGGCCGCCGAAACCGCCAAGGTCATCACCGAAAAGACCGGCAAGATCGGTATGCAGATCCACAACATGCAGGATGCCTGGGCCGATCAGGCGCTGATTTTCTCCAACGAGGGCGTGATGCTGAACGAGGACAAGACCCGCACCGCCTTTGACAACGAGAACACCGTTGCCGCCATCAAGGCCTGGCAGCAGTTCTATCTGGACGGCACCTCCACCTCCCTGTCCTACAGCGAGATCCAGTCCACCTTCATCGCCGGCAACGTAGGCATGTACGCCTCCTCCATCATGGCGGTGAATACCATCATCAGCCAGAGCCCCTTCACTGTGAAGGTCGCCAAGACCCCCGCCTTCGAGGGCAAGAAGCTGCAGCTGCCCAGCGGCGGCGCCGCGCTGATCTCCTTCACCAAGGATGAGGCCCGCTTCGGCACCGTGTGGTCCTTCATCGATTACCTGGCCGGCGAGGAAGCCATGCAGGTCTGGGCGCTGAAGTCCGGCTATGTATGCCCCACCAACGCCAACGTGGAAGTAACCGAATCCATGCAGGTGGCCTATGATTCCCTGAGCAACAGCTGCGCCTGGGAATGCTGGCCCGGCGGCTCCGTTGGCCTGGAAATCGACGGCCTGTGGATCAACGCCCGCAACGAGATCCTGTGGGAAGGCAAGGACGTGGCCGAAGTGCTGTCCGCGCTCTCCGAAGAATGCAACATGATGCTTGAAAACGCGGAGTAAGCTTCCGCAAACACTGCGGGCTGCGGCGGGTAAACCGCCGCAGCCCCTTTCCCCCTATCAATGCAGGATGAAGGATGTGAAAAAATGTCATCCGTTGTAAACACCCGGAAACTCAACACGCAAAGAAAAAAAGCGGTCGGTTTTTGGCTCTATCTGCTGCCGGCCATCGTGTTTTTTATCGCCTTCAAGTATTGGCCGTTCATATACAGCACCATATTGAGCTTCGCAAAATGGAATTTCGTTTCAGAGCTTTCCTGGATCGGCACGAAAAACTACGTGAGCATGTTCAGCAAGACCATGTTTGTGAAGGGCATCAAAAACACCCTGAGCTACATCGTGTTTCAGCTGCCGGGCTTTGTGATTTTTCCCCTGTTGTTTTCCACCATGCTGCTGAACGTAAAGAACAAGCTGGCGCAGTCTGTATATAAATCCCTGCTGTTCATCCCAACCATTCTGGCGCTGTCCATCTGCTGCTACGTGTGGATGTGGATCTACTCCACCACCTACGGTTTTCTGAATAACGTGCTGATGAAGCTGGGGCTGGAGCCCGTGCAGTGGCTGACAGACAAGAATGTGGCCTTCTGGTCCATCGTGCTGGTATGCGGATGGAAATACCTGGGCCAAAACCTGATCCTGTTCATGGCGGGCCTGATGAATATCTCTCAGGACTGCATCGAAGCCGCCAGCATCGACGGGGCCAACGGCTGGCAATGCTTCTGGCGTATCAAAATGCCTCTGCTGTGGCCCACGATGGTCTATGTGCTGATCACATCGGTGATCTTCGCGGCGGATCGCTCCTTTACCGCCATCAACATTCTGACGGCTGGCGGTCCCTCCTATTCCACTACCAACTTGGCGTATGTCATCTATGAATTCGCTTTCAAGAGCTACAACATCGGCATCGCCAGCGCAATCGCGGTGTTCACCTCCGCCTTTTTCCTGATCATCACCATCGTCATGATGAAAACGCTGGGAGGATTTGGATACAATGAAGAGTAAAGTAACGGTTGCCCAGGTGCTGCTGAACGCGGTGATGATCCTGGTAGTGATCGTCACCATCTTTCCTCTGATCTGGATGGTCTCCTCTTCGCTGAAGCTGCAGACCGCGCTCTTCAGCAACGAGATCGAGATCCTTCCCCGGCCCATTTCTTTTGAAAGCTATAAAACCGTCCTGCATGAGTACGCCTTTATCACTTGGTTTAGAAACAGCTTTTTCACCACGCTGGGCATTTTTGTGGTTCAGCTGCTGGTTTCCCTGCTGGCGGCCTTCGCGCTGGGCTATTACAGAACAAAATGGAACCAGGTAATGTTTTACTTTCTGCTGATCACCATGGTCATCCCCTTCCAGGTGACCATGATCCCCAACTACGTGCTGATGAGCCGTATCGGCGCTGTCAACACCTGGTGGGGGGTGATCCTGCCCTACGGCGCCAACGCGTCCACCTTCTTCTTCTTATATCAGAACGTGCGCAGCATTCCCCGATCCTATTACGAGGTCGCTCACATTGAAGGCGCCAACTCCTTCTGGACCTTCCGCAACGTGACGGTGGCCCTGTGCAAAGGCGCCATCTCCGCCATTTCCGTGCTGACGATCATCGACGCCTGGAACCTGTACTTCTGGCCTTTGCTGGTGATGAGCACGCCGGATTCCCGTACGCTGACCATCGCCCTGAGGCAATTCACAGACCATGAAACGGGTAACCGCTTCGGCCCCTTCATGGCTACGGCGACCCTGGCCTCCCTGCCCGTGATCGTGGCTTACCTGTTCTTCCAGCGTAACATCATCAACGCCTTCATCAGCTCGGGCATCAAAGGATAAAGCCCCGTTTGCGCTCCTGTGCTATAATGACGCAAAGGGGGCGAAGCTATGCCGAAGGTGCTTTTGACCGTGACCGAGAGCCGCTGCCGGGGCGGACATTGCCGGGCGGGCCAGCAGTTCATTGTGGAGGATCTGTGTCCGCCGCTGTGCCACGAGCTGTGGAACAGCATCTATCCTTCCGTATATGCGCTGCTGAATGGCGGCGATCTGGAACACGGGAAGGAACGCGCAAAATGCTTTGACGCAGCCTGTCCCGACGGCGGGCGGGTGCGCATTCACGGGGAAGCGTTGCCGGAATGACGGATAAATATTCGCCGGTTGCATGAAAAACGCCTCTTGATCCGTTATAATTCTTGAAGACCAAATCAGGAGGTGTTTTATCATGATGCTGAAAAGAGTATTTGCCCTTTGTCTGGCCCTGGCGCTGGCCTGCGCCATGACGGCCGCAGCGGAGGAAGCCGCGATAGAGACCCAGTATGAGCCCATCCTCTCCCTGTACGCCGCGGGAATGCGAGGGGATGAAAGCGCCCAGATGGATGAAAATTTCAACGACACCTGCATGTATCTGAGCAACACGGCGGGGCAGGAACCTCTGGACGCCACCGGATCCGCCCTGCTCGACCTGGATGGGGACGGCAGCCCGGAACTGCTGATCGGCATGATGCCCCAGCCGGAGCTGCCCGCAGAAAGCCAATTCCTGTACGATATCTGGACGCTGCGGCAAGGGCTGCCCACGCTGGCCGCCCGGGGCTGGGAGCGGAACCGCCTGTACCTGACCCGGGAGACGGACGGCAGCATCGGCCTGTATAATGAAGGCTCCAACAGCGCCTCTGAATCCATTTTCCAGCACGGCAAGCTGACGGACGGCTTGGCGGACTGGCAGGAGGTGCTGTTCTACAACGCGGAAAACGCTTCCCCTTGGATGCTGAACGGCGCGTCCATCGACGAAAAGGAGGCCAACGCCCTGATCGAAAGCTGGTCGGCCAGCGTATTCATGCCGGAGCTGCAGGCCTTCAGCGCGGAATAACAAAGAAAAACGCCGGAGCAATGAAATGATTTGAAATGATTTGCTCCGGCGCTTTGATTTTTGAATGTTTTACAGGGTATACTCCCCATCCCCCAGGGCCTTGATATCGGTTTCGTAGAAGGCCCGCATGCCGTTGATCATATAATCGATATCCTTTACACCGGCGGTTTCATAGCAGCTGTGCATGGCCAGCTGGGCCAGGCCGATGTCGAGGGTGTTGATGGATACATGGCTGCCGCTGATGTTGCCCAACGTGCCGCCGCCCGGCATATCGGAGCGGTTTGCGTAGTGCTGCACCGGCACACCCGCCTTTTCGCAGATGGCGTGGAACACCGCCTCGCTGACAGCATCGGTGGTATACTTCTGGTTGGCGTTGAACTTGACCACGATGCCCTCGTTCATGTATACCTGGTTGGCCGGGTCGGAGAATTCCGGATGGTTGGGATGCACCGCGTGGGCGTTGTCCGCTGACAGCATGAAGCTGTTGGCCAGCATGGTATAGCAGGCTTCCTCCCCATAACCCAGGGAGAGCAGGATGCGGCGCAGCACGTCGCTGAGGAAGGAGGAATCCGCCCCCTGCTTGGTGGTGCTGCCCACCTCCTCGTTGTCAAACACGCAGCACACGTTGACATGGCTGCCCTTCTCCGCAGAGAGCAGCGCCTCCACCGCGGAGAAGGCGCACTCCAGATCATCCAGCCGGGGAGCGGAAACATATTCGCCTTGCACGCCCCAAACGCTGCCGGAGGCGCGGTTGTACAGGAACAGGTCTGTGCCCAGGATATCCTTTTCCTCCACGCCGGCGGCCTGGGCGATCTGGGCGCGGAAGGTGTTCTTCGCCCCCTGGCTGCCCCACAGGGGGAAGGTATCCACCGCTGGGTTATATTTGTAGCCGTTGTTGATCTCCCGGTTCATGTGGATGGCCACGTTGGGGATGATCAGCATATCCCGATCCAGGTTGACCAGCATGCTGCGCACGCCGCCTTCGGCGCGCACCAGCACCCGCCCGGCTACCGACAGGGGCCGGTCATACCAGCAGGAAATGATCATGCCGCCGTAGCGCTCGGTATCCAGCTGCACGTATTTGCCGCGCACCTCGATCTCGGCGTTTTCCTTGATCTTGAAGGTGGGCGAATCGGAATGGCTGGCGATCAGGTTAAAGGCGGAAAAAGCGCCTTCCGGCAGGGTGAAGGCGATCACGCTGCTGCGGTTGCGGGTCACATAGTATTTGCCGCCCGGCGTCAGGCGCCAGGGCTCGTTTTCCCGCAGGGGAGTAAAGCCCTGCAGGCGCTTTTCAATGGCGGCCACCGCATGAAAGGCGGTAGGGCTCTCCCCGATAAAATCGATCAAACGCTGTGCACTGTTCGCGCTCATGTTTGCAACCTCCAAAAAATGTAGTATAAACAGCATATCACAGCTTTTGGACGGCCGCAATCCTTGACAGGGCGATAAATTTCTGTTTGAATAAGAATGTACACAAAAAATACGGGAGGCGTTTCCGTGCAGCCTACTTTTTTTGAAAATGATGTGCCCCAGCCCCTGGCCGCTCGGCTGCGGCCCCGGGATCTGGAGGAATACGCGGGCCAGACACACCTGCTGGGGCCGGGCAAGGTGCTGCGCCGGCTGATCGAAAATGACGCGGTATCCAGCATGATCTTCTGGGGCCCTCCCGGCGTGGGCAAAACCACCCTGGCCCGGATCATCGCCCACAGGACAAAGGCTGAATTTGTGGATTTCTCCGCCGTGACCAGCGGCATCAAGGAGATCCGCACCGTGATGCAGCAGGCGGAGGACAACCGGCGCTTCGGCAAAAAGACCATCGTATTCGTGGATGAGATTCACCGCTTCAACAAGGCCCAACAGGACGCCTTTCTGCCCTTTGTAGAGAAGGGCAGCATCATCCTGATCGGCGCCACCACCGAGAACCCCAGCTTTGAGGTGAACGGGGCTCTGCTCTCCCGGTGCAAGGTTTTTGTGCTGCAAGCGCTGAAAACCGAGGAGCTGGTGGGCCTGCTGCGGCGGGCGCTGGACGACCCACGGGGCTTTGGGGGCCAGGACATTCGCATCGCGCCGGAGATGCTGGAGCTGATCGCCAATTTCGCCAACGGCGACGCCCGCAGCGCCCTTTCCACCCTGGAAATGGTGGTACTCAACGGCGACGTGCAGGGGGACGTGACCTATGTGACCCCCGAAACGCTGGAGCAGTGCATCAGCAAAAAATCCCTGCTGTACGACAAGAAAGGCGAGGAGCACTACAATCTGATCAGCGCCCTGCATAAATCCATGCGCAACAGCGACCCGGACGCCGCCGTGTACTGGCTGGCCCGGATGCTGGAGGCGGGCGAGGATCCCCTCTACGTGGCCCGACGGGTGATCCGCTTCGCCAGCGAGGATGTGGGTATGGCGGACAGCCGGGCGCTGGAGGTGGCGGTGGCCGCCTATCAGGCCTGCCATTTTCTGGGCATGCCGGAGTGCAGCGTGCACCTGACCCACGCGGTGGTGTACATGAGCCTCTCCCCAAAATCCAACGCCCTGTACATGGCCTATGAAACGGCCAAGAAGGACGCCGTATCCCAGCTGGCGGAGCCGGTGCCCCTGGTGATCCGCAACGCGCCGACCCGGCTCATGGCGGAGCTGGATTACGGCAAGGGTTATCAGTACGCCCACGATACCGCCGAAAAGCTGACCAGCATGCAGTGCCTGCCCGACAGCCTGCTGGGCCGGGAATACTACCGGCCCACCGATCAGGGGCTGGAGGCCCGGTATAAGGAACGGCTGGAGGAGATCAAGCGTTGGAAAAAGGATCACGAAGCCAAGTGATATTTGCGGCCCATAATTTTTGGGGGCCGTTTTTTGATAGAATGTAAACCTTTTGACGCTTTCAAACGTCTGATAGGCAAAGCAAGCGGGAAAGGAGCGGAACTGTGGACGCCATCATATTTCAGACCGAAGCGCTGCGGCTGGAGCGACTGATGTATTCCGTCAGTTTCTCCCTGCTGGGCAGCGACGCGGACTGTGCCGACGCCGTGCAGGAGGCCCTGGCCCGCGCCTGGCAGAAGCGAAGGAGTCTGCGGGACGCGGCGCAATTCCGCCCCTGGCTGATGCGCATCCTGGTGAACCAATGCAACGACATGCTGCGGCGGCGGAAAAGGCGCAGCCTATTGCCCCTGCCGGACACTCTGCCGGAGGAACC
>Ga0079305_1001310_pt1 | contig 34935 bp, 35 predicted proteins | sample LMS_cellobiose_e_FD_79183 | JGI IMG/M metagenome (GOLD analysis project Ga0079305, IMG submission 79183) | Rumen-fistulated moose microbial communities from Alaska, USA - LMS_cellobiose_enrichment | ecosystem: Host-associated > Mammals > Digestive system > Stomach > Rumen fluid ... | reverse complement strand
CTTTCCTACGGTGTTCGGAGGAATTTTTATTCCTCATATCAAAGATACAAAATTTCTAACAATTTATCAATCAATTTGTTATAAATTTTCAAAGAACTTTTACAATTTCGCGATAGTCCCTACCTAATTATTACTTTGTTAGCATTCTTAATTCCAACCTAATTTTCAACTATTACAGGACATTTATTAATTGCTCAGTGAATATCCAAATAAACGATATAAGGATGCTCCCTGTTATAGTTCCATCTAAAGAGGATCTTCATTATTTGGAGCCATTATTCCGGCGTGCGGTAGAGATAAGAAAAGAAGGCTCTACAAGCCCTTTCTCCAGCGTCAAGAACGAGGAGGAATTAGGAGGAATAGAACATATTATAGACGACTATGTGGATAGCCTATATTCGATAGATGCTTCTGATCAGTGCTTCGACTGATGCTTCGATAATTGATATTGATTCAACAGCAACTTCTTCTGGTATTTCCTGACGAAGTTGCTTTCTTTTTATATCAAAAGCGCTATCAAATAATTCTTTAGCATTATAAAGTTCGCTTTCTGATGGTATAATAATCGGTACTTGTCTAGCATCATTTATTTGGAAGTGGGAGGTGTTGTTGATGAAGTTGTCAACATACAAGCTCATAAAGGAAGTATTGATAACTACAACATAAAACCAGTCTGGAATCATTGTCTTTGAGAACAAGGACATACTTACGACATCAAAGATACCTTTCCCCTTTAATCGGGCTTTCAAAAATGTCGAGTTAATATCCGTCCAACAGAAACCCTCGGTTTAAGAAGGTTCTTATCATCTGGCTGGGAGAAATACTCCTGTAGGATGCGGATGAACATTGCATACGGCGAATACAGTTTCTCCATCCAAATCTTCTTGAGGACTTTCTCAGTGAACTCCGGAAGATGCTCAAGGTCTGCAACGGGAACAGCAGTTTCCCAGAGTTTGTCAAAGAGTCCTTTGCCTTCGTTGTAATAGACAGGGTCACGAAGGATGGTGTTCAACTCGATTCGGCCTTTGAGCCCTGCAACGGATAGGTTGCTCGAACCAGTAATCATCTGGCCGGGCTGCTGTGTAATAGACTGGTGTTCCGGCTTATATTCGAATAGGTACAACTTTGCGTGGTTGGGGTCAAGGGTCTTGCGAATCTCGAGGGTACCGGTGGCAATCTTGTCACAGAATAGTTTGAATGCCTCAATCTGACGTTCCGTATCGAAGAAGTCGGTGTTGTTAAATATGTCCACAAGGCCCTGATAATACTCGTCACGGGTCTGGACGCGCGTCTTTGTCCTCTGGGTATAGTCATCAATTTCACGGATGCCGTTGGCAAGACTGCGTTCGATGTCAAGGCCGACCAGAATCCGAAGATGTTTATCTTGGAGTTTTTCATAGATTTCCTGGAAACCGGAGAAGTAGAAATAGCCTACCAGAAAGTATGCTTTATCGCATCCGGGTAGGATGTCGTTAATGACTTCCGACAGGAACTTGTCCTGATTGGTAATCAAATGCTGGCTCATATAGATGCTGCAAAAAATGTCTGTATTGGGTATGTTTTCCGCTTATAAATGTCAAATATAGCGATTTTTGGCGGAAGAACCAGCAAGAAAGTGTGAGAGAGTGAATATGGGTAGCAAAACTGATGTGTCAGGGATAAGGTATTCGGGGGCGTGGCCCCCCTCGGCCACGGGAAGAGGGAGGGGCCCGCCGGAGACAAGTTCCCGCGCAGCGGGGACGCAGGAAACGGTGGGAGGGTACGGAGTGGAGCGAAGCGGAACGGAGCCCCCCGGATACCTTGTCCCTGACCATCGGTCAATATACAAAAGATGCCCGGTCGGTGCCGGGCATGACGAAGAATGACTATTTGAATCGTTTGAGATAGTCGCAAATTGCTTTTACGTGGAGGCCGGCGATTGCTTTCTTCCTTGCAGCGGATAGCAGAAACCTACAGTCTTCCTGATTGTCCAAGAACAGATTCTCAGTAAGGACGGCCGGGCACAGCGTGTTCTTGAGGATGTAGAATGGAGACTCCAGGTCTGGGTCGCCATCGGAAAAATCCTTCCGGATCTTATGCCCAGGAAGTAACTGCTCCGCAGCAGCATAGAGACAATCTGCAAAAGGGTCGGCCAGTGTCCGGCCAGGGAAAGTGTATGCACACCAGCCCCGTGCGGTCTTCCACTCCTTACCGTTCCCTGCCGCATTGACATGGATAGAAACCAGCCTGGTATTGCGGGTGCCGAAAAAGCAGACAGGCCTCATTGATGCGTCGGCAGCGCTCCTCCAGAGAGATGTCGTTATCTTCCGGAACGACGAGTTCGGCCCTTACGCCGCGCATAGCTAGATGCTCCAAAACGGCAACGGCGATGATACGGTTGTACTGATACTCGAGGAGCTTTCCGTCGGGAGAGCGTTTGCCAGGGGTTTCGAGTCCGTGGCCATTGTCGATGAGAAAAAGTATGTGTTCCATAATGAATTGGTTTTAAGGGATTAAGATTCATTGACTTTAATCTGTGTTATAGATGTTAATTGAAGGTCTAAGTCGGCAAATGAGTGCGGCGACTTCGGGTTGATTCAGGATGTGTTGTATCGGGTGTATCGGGGGTTCCGGACACAGGGTGGAGGGCGATACAGGGAGATGCCCGGTCGAGCCGGGCATGACGGAAGATCCTTCGCTACGCTCAGGATGACAGGCGTAGGGCCCGGAATGAGTATCGGCAGGAAATGAAGGCCAGGAAGGAACACGAAGCCGCCCTGAAGACAGAGATTCAGGAAAAGTACTCCAAATAGGAAGGAACCGGTTAGTACCCTCAATAGCCTTATTTCTCCTCTTTCATGCCTTGCAACTCTCTGGCAATCATGATGGAGGGCGAGGCGCTAGAGTTTCCCTTTCCCCAGTTCGTCTTTGAGATAGGAGTAGATGTAGGCCGGTCCTTCTTTATAGAGGGCGGTGGCGGGGTCGGAGAGTTTCTCGTAGATCTCGGAGGAGTACACGACGTCCAGGGCCTTCTCTAGGTCCAAATGGTAGTCCTCCATCACCAGGGCAACAAGATCCGCTACGAGGCCTTCTTTGAGGTATTGGAAGTGCTCGCTCATAGTTTATGGAGGGTTTGGATGGCGGCTTGGGTACCGAAGAAGTACTGGAAGGTGATGCCATTGAGGAACTTGATGCGGCGCAGGAGTTCGTCGAGGTCGATGCTGCCGTTCTTGAAGTTGCGGATCTGCGCGCCGACCCTGTCATTTGCGATGGGACCGTAGATGATGTCGTAGTCGTGGATGGGGGTGTCGGTGAAGTTCTCGCGATTGTCGTAGACGAACTTCGCCCACTCCTCGGTGTAGGCGTCGAATATCTTGATCTTGAGGGCACCGGAGGTGAGGATGGTCTCGTCGAATTCGAAGGCTGTGACAGTGGGTTCTCCTCCGAGGAAAGCGACTTTGCTTTCTGCCATTTCGATGGCTTGCTGCCTGTCGGTGGAGAGGTAGAAGCCGCGCCCGAAGTCTTTCCCGGGACGGGACTGGGCGAGGTCTATGGCGTCAATGGCGACGTTGGAGCCGTGGTAGAGTATCATAGCTGTCCTCCCATTCTTCTGCAGTAGGTAGCGACGTCTTCTACGTTGCCCCGGAAGTCCTGGGTGTGGAGGGCACCGTAGTGCTTGTCGATGTTGGTGATGGCTCCGTAGGTCTTCAGGTAGCGGTAGGCCTGCGCGTCGGAGAGTCCGAAGTGCTGGCCGAATTCGTTGATGAAGGCGATGATGTATTCTATTTTGTCGCGAACCGGATAGGTGGTTTCCATGGCTTTTGTCGTTTACGAGTGCAATTTACGAATTTTCTTGTTTATTTCTTCCCCCAGGAGGCGGTGATCTTTTTCATCGCGTCGGAATTGGTCCTGGTGGCCGCACTCCTCGCCTTCGTCCACAGCAACTACGAAGCGGTGGTGAAAGGAGAATCACAGATGATGCTGGAGTCCAACTTTAGGACGAACCCCCCGCGCGGGCGGCACAGGACCGTCTCGGGCGCCTTGTCGAAGCGGGAGATGGCGAACGCCCGGTCTTCCCCGCCGTCCGCGAAGAGGATGCCCGCTCCCGGGGCCACACCGCTGAGCGGCAGCGCTCTCGCCTCGGTCGTGCCGTTGATGCCGGCTACGTACCAGCTGGCGCCGCTGCGCCGCGCCATGACGACGAATTCTCCCGGATAGCCTGCGAGCAGGCGGGTTTCGTCCCACACCGTCGGGAGGTCCTTGAGTAGCGTCCTGACCTCGTCAGGCAGGCTCCGGTAAGCCTCTGGCCGGTCCGGCATATGCTGGATGGTGGACTGGTACAGGACGGGCAGGGCCAGCTCGTGCGCATAGGTCGTGATGTGCGGGTGCTGGCTGTCGGAGAACGTGCCCGGGGTGTAGTCCATCGGCCCCATCACGGCCCGGGTGAAGGGCAGGGTCGCGTTGTGCGAAGCCGCCCAGTTCGTCATGAACGGGAGGTTGTTGTACCACTCGGCGCCATAGACGGCTTCCATCGAGATGAGATGCGGGTAAGTGCGCTGCCAGCCGCGCGGGATGGTGGATCCGTGCAGGTCGAGCATCAGGTGGTGGCGGGCCGTCTCTTCGAGCAGGTCCAGGTAGTAGTTGACGGTCTCGCTGTTGTCGAGGCGGAAGAAGTCGATCTTCACGCCCGCTATGCCCATCGCCTCGATGCGCGCGAACTCGGCTTCACGCACGGCGGGATCTCCCATGAGCCCCTGCGGTCCCGGGGCGCTCGGTCCCGTCCAGTTCGTGTCGGAATTGTACCAGATGGTCAGCCGCACGCCTTTCTCCTTGGCATAGGCGACCGCGTCTTCCAGCGTGCCTCCATTGCCCATTTCGTCCCATTCCGCATCGATCAGGCAATACGGCCAGCCCATCTCGGCCGCCAGGTCGATGTACTGCTTCACGATCCGGAAGTCGTTCGAGCCGTGGTTGTACGCCCAGTAGATCCAGGATGCCAGTCCCGGATGCACCCAGGAGGCGTCTCCGATGCGGTTGGGCGCGTTCAGGTCGGCGATGAGCGTCGTCTCGGCGATGGTGGCGAGGGTGCCGGCGACGACCACGCGCCAGGGCGAAGTCGTATAGGCTGGAGCCTCGTCCATCGGGGTGACGACGTACTTCCCGGACTCATCCGCCTTCAGGTAGGAGCCGCAATGGCCGCGCTCCAGGCCGGCTTCGGCAATCAGCGTGAAGACGCCGTCGCCGCAGTCGAGCAGCAGCGGATAGGCCCAGTTGCCGGGACGGGACCCGTCCATGGGGCTGTACAGGCCTTCGTAATCACGCTGGCGGTCCTGCGCCCAGCGATGCCTCCCCTCGGGAATAAGATAAGCCGCCGTCGGGCGTTCCGTGACGTCCACGAAGCGGAACGCCACGCCGTCGTCGTAAGCACGCACCTCGAGACGGCCGTTGCTGAAACGCAGCTCCGCGGCGTTCGCCAGGCCGTCTTCCGTCCGGGTCGTCTTCCCGATTCTCTCCAGTTCGCCGAAGGACAGTGCCAGCGTCTGGACGGGACGGCCCCGGAAAGAGACGACCAGGCTGTCCTGGCCGAGGGTGGCGCGGATTTCGGCACTCGGAGAAGAAATCGTCCGGCTGCCGCTGCGGCCGCAGGATGTCAAGGCCGCCAGCGCGGCGATCAGGAACAGGGTTCTTTTCATCGGGAAGGGTTTTGTTTGCGGAATTCGTCAAGCTGCCGGAAGCAGCAGTCGTTCAGGATCCCCTGCAGGGGGCGGTCGAAATTGCGCCGGACGCCGCATTCGTGATCAAAGATGAAACATTCGCCGTTTTCCGGCGTGTAGGGCTGCCAGGCCGGCAGGCCCGTGACGTTGGGATCGCCCGTGGCGGCGAAGTTGGCCCAGCTGCGGCTCATGTTCCGCGCCAGCGCCCGGTCGGCATCGGACGGCTCGGGCAGCACCCGGCCGTGGAGATCCGGCGTGTTGAAGCAGAAATAGAGCTCGTAGCCGTGCACGGAAGCCTGGTCCGCCGGGGATCTCCAGGTGAACATGTACATCCAGGTCGAAGCCTTGCGGCTCGTGGCGACCGCGTCGGCGGTGATGAGGGTCTTGGGCCGGAACATCATGTCGATGGACAGGAGGTCCTGGGGCGTGTAGTCGGGCCAGGCCTGCGCGAAGGCGGCCACGTATTCGTCCACCCGCTCCCCGAAGGTCGCTTTCAGCTGCGCCTTCGCTTCGTCGAGCGTCATCGGGGTGCCGTACGCGCGCCGCTGGAGCTCGTTGAAGGTCGTGCCGATCATCAGCGGGACGTCCGCGGAGATGTCCGCGAATCCGGGCTGGAACGGCTGTTGGAGCAGCACTTCCCCGTCGGGCGCCGGCCCGAAGCCCCACATCATCGGCGTGCCCGGCGTCCGGGTGCCGATGCTGGCGGCCATGGCCCGCTGCCCGGCAGCGACCAGTTCGCCGTAAGGGACGCCGGCGAGCTTGTCCACCTCGTCCGGGCCGAAGCCCAGCTGCTCCACGACGGCGCGGCCGAGCTCCTCGGCCATGGCTTTCGTGTTGACGTTCAAGATGGTGCCGCTCATGATGATGGCCTTGTGGAAGAGGCCCTTCGCCGCCGGCATGCACATCAGCGTGCCGACCTTGCCGCCTCCGCCGGATTCGCCGAAGATGGTGACGTTGGACGGGTCGCCGCCGAAGGCCTTGATGTTGTCGCGGATCCACTCCAGCGCCTGGACGATGTCGAGCATGCCGACCATGCCGGAGTGCCTGTATTTCTCCCCGAAGGAGGACAGGTCCAGGAAGCCCAGGATGTTGAGCCGGTGGTTCAGGCTCACCACGACCACGTCCTGCTTCGCCAGGCCCATGCCCGGATTGCCGGCGGCCGAGCCGGAATCGAAGCCGCCGCCATGGATCCACAGCATCACCGGCTTGCGCGCCTTGAAGTCGGTCGTCCAGACGTTCAGGACGCAGGAATTCGCCTCGGACATCACGCTCTCCGGCACTTCGCGCTTGCCGTTGCCCTGCATCACCTGGGGGCCGAAATGGTCGCAGACCATCACTGTGTCCCATTTGTCCACGGGCTGCGGCGGCATGAAGCGCTCCACTTTCGCGTACGGGATGCCCTTGAAAGCGAACGTGCCTTCTTCTTCAATGCCCCGGACCAGCCCGGCCGTCGTGCGGACGGTCAGCGGATCGGACGGGGAACAGGAAAAGGCGGCGAGGGAGGCTAGGAGGATGAAAAGGATCCGTTTCATGATTGTCGTGTGTTGGTCCTGCTGACCCGGCGGGTCTGGATGAGGACGGAGATGATGATGAGCGTAACGCCCAGCCAGAAGGAGAAATCCACCTCCCGGAGCTCACCGAAGAGGACGGCGGCGAAGGCGATGCTGTAGACGGGCTCGAGGTTGTAGGCCAGGTTGACCGTGAAGGCGGAAAGGGTGCGGAGGGCGTGGAGCTGGAACAGGAACGGGAGGATCGTGAAGACCGATCCGAGCAGGAGGAGCCACAGCCCGTCTTTCGCGTTCAGGGCGATGCTGCCCGCCGGAGCGAACTTCGCATAGAACGGGATCAGGAGCGAGAGGAACAGCACGCCGCCGGCCAGCTCGTAGAGCAGCATCGTGGCGCTGTCCTCCCCCGTCTTGCGGGCGACGTTGATGTTGAGGATGGAAAAGACGGAATAGAGCGCCGCGGACAGCAGCCCGAGCGCGATTCCCAGCCGGTAACGGACGTCCAGGCTGAAGATGAGCAGTACGCCGGAGATGGCGATGAAGCTGATGAGCACTTCGATCCAGGAGAGCCGTTTCCGGTTGATGAGCGGGTCGAAGACCGTGGTGAAAAAGCAGGAGGTGGCGATGCAGGCCACGCCGATGGAGACGTTGGAGGCCTGGATGCTGGCGTAGAAGGCCACCCAGTGAAGCGCCAGGATGGCTCCGCATCCGGCGATCATCGCGACGGCGGACCAGGAAGTCCGGTGGAGACGCCCCAGCAAAGCCAGGACGAGCGCGAGGACCGTCACGCTGACCATGATGCGGTACCAGACCAGCGGAAGTCCGCCCAAAGTGATCAGACGACCAAAGATCCCCGTCCATCCGGCCAGGAAAACAGCCGTATGGAGGAGGATCATGGGTCGTCGTGAGCCGCCTATTTCCACTTGTCCTCGGCGGCCGGGAGGCGGATATCGCTCAGATACTGGATATCGTTGAGGAACCACTGCCCGGTGCTCGGTTTCTTGCGGAGCTTGACCTGACGTTCGTTGTCACCACCGCCCGACTTGAGCCAGAGCGTCGCCCATCCCTCGTTCTCGAAAGAATAGGAATTGGCCAGTACGCGGATCGTGTAGGGCGTCGTGGGGGTGTAGTTGTTTTCCGGCGTCGCGCCGACGAAGAACGAACGCGGCTTGTAGCCCTTGCCTTCCATCCGGTCGTGGATGTGCGACTTCTCCAGGTTGGAGAGGGGCTCGGGTCCCTTCAGGAAGTCGAGCATGGCATAGCACGCCTCGGGGTCCGTCTCATATCGCAGCAGGGCCACGACGCTGAGCGCCGCGACGGCGTGGCAGTCGGTGAGGGCCGCCTCCGGCAGGGCCTTCAGCTGCTCGACCGTCTGAGGGATCGAAGCGAAGCTGAAGGTCTTGGTGCCGGCGGCCTTGGCGGCGGCTTGGACAACCTTGCCGCCAAGCTTGTCGAGAAACTGTTTGAGGATACCTGCCATGTCCTAATACCACTTGTCCTGGTTGGCCGGGAGGCGGATGTCGGACAGGAACTGGATCTCGTTGAGGAACCACTCCCCGGTGCTCGGCTTCTTGCGGAGCTTGACCGGACGCGGGCTGTCCGCGCCGCTGGAAGTGAGGTACAGCGTGGCCCAGCCGTCGTTGTCGAAGGAATAGGGATTCGACGAGACGGTGACCGTGTACGGCTTGGTCGGCGTGTAGTTGTTGTCCGGACGGGTGCCCTTGAAGAAGGAGAAGGTCTTGTAGTACTTGTCCTTCAGGCGCTCGCGGATAAACTGCTTCTCATAGGTGGAGACATCCTCCGGTCCCTTGAGGAAGTTGAGCATCTCGATGCAGTCCTCCGGGCTCTCCTCGTAGCGCGTGAGCGCGAGGACGGTCAGGGCTGCGGTGGCGTAAGGGGTCGAGAGCTTGGCTTCGGGAAGCCGCTGGAGCTCCGCTACGTTCTTCGGTAATGAGTTGAAAGTGAATGTCTTGGTCCCTCCGAGACTGGAGCCGGAGCCGCCGGTCAGGCCGCTGAGGATCCCGCAGCCCGCGAGGAGCAGCACGGAGGAAAGGATGCAGATGACTTTTTTCATTTTATGGATAAAGATGGTTTATTCCTTCGCAAGGCACTTCCACACCAGGGCGGACAGGGCGGCGCCGGCGAGCGGGGCCACGAAGAACACCCAGACGTTGGCGAGCGCTTCACCGCCGGCGAAGATGGCCGGGCCGAGGGAGCGGGCCGGGTTGACGGAGGTGCCGGTCAGGTTGATGCAGACGAGGTGCACGAGGATGAGGGTGAGACCGATGGCGAGGCCGGCGGGCTTGCCGGCGCCCAGCTTCTCGTCCGTCGCACCGAGCACTACGAGCACGAAGATGAAGGTGGCGATGAACTCGACGAGCAGCGCTCCGCCCACGCCGCCGGCATGGGCGACGCCGTTGGTGCCCAATCCGGCAGGATTGGCTCCTGCGAAGGTGATGCCGAAGTCGGGGGTCATCGTGTTGGCAAGCAGCAGCAGGACGGCGCCGGCGACGATACCGCCGATGATTTGGCCGCACCAGTAGCCGCAGGCGTCCTTCCAGCTCATGCGGCCGGACAGGGCGACGGCGAAGGTGATGGCCGGATTGATGTGGCAGCCGGAGATGTTGCCGATCGTGTACGCCATGGCGACGACGGTGAGACCGAAAGCGATGGCGGTGCCGACGACACCGGCGGGGGTGCCACAGCCGATGAACATCGCGGTGGCGCAGCCCAGGAGCGTCAGGACGAAGGTCCCGATGCATTCAGCAAAATACTTTTTCATAACAAAATGTGGTTAAAAGGTTTTGTTTCACGTGGCTAATTTAACAAAAATCCCTATTTTTTGCTAACTTTACCCGATAGAAATCTAAAACAAATCACCATATGTACGACGCAACCCACGGACTTTACATCGCACACGGCCCCAACGGGCCGATCTCGATCGTTGGCAAGATGGCCAACCGCCACGGACTTATCGCCGGCGCGACCGGCACCGGCAAGACAGTGACCCTGCAGGTGATGGCCGAATCCTTCAGCCAGGCAGGCGTGCCCTGTTTCATGGCGGACATGAAGGGAGACCTCTCCGGCATCAGCCAGGCCGGCCGCCTGAGCGGCTTCATCGAGAAGCGCCTGCCGGAGTTCGGCATCGAGAATCCGCAGTTTGCAGGCTGCCCGACCCGGTTCTACGACGTGTTCGGCGAGCAGGGACATCCGATGCGCACCACCATTTCCAACATGGGCCCCCAGCTGCTCAGCCGCCTGCTGGGCCTCAATGAAGTCCAGTCCGGCGTGATGGACATCATCTTCCGCGTCGCGGACGACAAGGGGCTGCTGCTCATCGACCTGAAGGACCTGCGCGCCCTGCTGGGCTACGTGGCGGAGCATGCCGAGGAGTATTCCCGCACGTACGGCAACGTGTCCACCTCCAGCGTCGGCGCCATCCAGCGTGCGCTGCTCTCCCTGGAGAACCAGGGCGCGGAGAAATTCTTCGCCGAGCCGTCCTTCGATATCCAGGACCTCTTCGCGGTCGACGGGAATGGCCGCGGCGTGATGAGCGTGCTTGCCGCCGACAAGCTGATGCTCAATCCCAAGCTCTACTCGACCTTCCTGCTGTGGCTCTTGTCCGACATCTATGCGAACATGCCGGAAGTGGGCGACCTGGAGCTGCCGAAGCTGGTCTTCTTCTTCGACGAGGCGCACACCCTGTTCACGGACACCTCCCCCGCCCTCGTCAGCAAGATCGAGCAGGTGGTCCGCCTGATCCGGAGCAAGGGCATCGGCGTCTATTTCATCACGCAGAACCCTTCCGACATCCCCGACAGCGTCCTGGGGCAGCTGGGCAACCGCGTCCAGCATGCGCTCCGCGCCTATACGCCCAAGGACCAGAAGGCCGTCCGCGCCGCCGCGGAGACCTTCCGCGTCAATCCCGCCTTCAAGACGGAGGACGCCATCATGGCGCTCGAGACCGGCGAAGGCCTGGTCAGTTTCCTCGATCCGAAGGGCGCGCCGAGCATCGTGGAGCGCGCCAAGATCCTCTTCCCGCTGAGCCAGATCGGCGCCATCACGGCCGGGCAGCGCCTGGACATCCAGAACGCTTCCCCGCTGGGCGGCAAATACGACCACATCATCGACCGCGAGTCCGCCTTCGAGGTGCTGCTCGCCGACGCGCAGAAGGCTGCCGAGGAGCAGGCGCGCCAGCAGGCCGAGATCGAGCGTCAGAAGGAGGAGGCGGCCCGGCAGAAAGAGCAGGAGAAGATCCAGTACCGTGAGCCGCGCGAAGCCGCCAAGCCGACGAAGAAGGCTTCCAAGGCCAAAAAGACCATCGCTGGCACCGTCGCCGCGGCGGCGGCCACGGCGGCCATCAGCACCATCTCCCGCAGCGCCGGCACGGCCGCTGCGAACGCCATCACGGGCAAGAAGAGCAAGAGCACCAAGAGCACCGGCGAGAAGGTGATCCAGAACGCCACCTCCAGCGCCCTCCGCACCCTGACCCGCAGCATCCTCGGAAGTTTGGTGAAATAGGTTGGCAATGAGAAGGTTAGTTGGTGGTTTCCTGACGGTTTCCCTGCTTTTTGCCCTGGCTTCCTGCCACCGCAATCCGGAGCCGGAGGCGCCTGTCGTCCCCGAGCCTGAGCCGCTTCCGCCCCTGGGCTTCTATGCGGACCGCTTCGACGCGGACACGATGGAGGTCCGCAGCGGCGAGACTTTCTCCGGCCTGATGAACCGCCTGGGGCTGGGCGCGCGTGCCACCTATGATATGGTGCAGCTGTGCGACAGCGTGTTCGACGTGCGCAAGATGCGCGCAGGCAATGTCGTGCAGGCTTATTATTCCCAGGACAGCACCCGGACGCTCAGCTATGTCGTGTATGTGCAGGACCGGATCCGCTCGTTCGTGTTCCAGTGCCGGGATTCGCTGGCCGTCTGGAGCGTGGACAAGCCGGTGGAGCACGTGCACAAGATCACGGACGTGACCATCACCAGTTCCCTCTGGAATGACATGATCGCCGCCGGCGGCTCGCCGAACCTCATCATGACCCTGGCGGACATCTACCAGTGGAGCGTCAACTTCTTCGCCCTGCAGGATGGAGACCGCTTCCGGATGATCTATGACCAGTCCGTCGTGGACGGGCAGGTCGTCGGGATCGACGTGGTCCATTTCGCCCTCTACAACGGCGCTTCCGGCAAGGAGATCGCCGCCGTGCGCTTCGACACCGGCGAAGGCGGGCGCAGCACCTACTGGGACAAGGGCGGCGAAAGCCTCAAGCGCATGTTCCTGAAGGCTCCGCTGCAGTACAACCGCATCAGCAGCGGCTTTTCCTACGCCCGCCGGCATCCGGTCACGGGTGTCGTCCGGCCCCACACGGCGGTGGACTATGCCGCCCCCACCGGCACGCCGGTGCATGCCATCGGCGACGGCACGATCACCAAGCTCGGCTGGGACGGCGGTGGCGGCGGCAACCGCATCCGCATCAAGCACGCCCGCGGCTACGAGACCAGCTACATGCACCTGTCGAAGTTCGCCCCCGGCCTCAGGGTCGGCTCCGTCGTCTCCCAGGGCCAGCTGATCGGCTATGTCGGCGCGACAGGCACGGCCACGGGCCCGCACCTGGATTTCCGCGTGTTCGAGAACGGCAAGGCGATCGACCCGCTGTCGCTCAACTCCCCTGCCTCGGAGCCGCTGGATCCCAAGTTCCTGCCGGATTTCAACGCCTTGTACGAGCGCTACATCGACGAGCTGAACGGCATCCTCCCGGCGGCGAAGATCATGCCCAATTACGTGGATCCGCCGCTCGGAGCCGGCGAATGACGCGATGGAAATCAAGCCGGTAGCCTTCTTCCGCAGTCCCCTTCCGGAGAAGTTCGGCCTTCCCCGCCAGGCCGGTGTCGCGGCTTCGCTCCGCGGCACGGTCGTCCTGGAGCCGCCCTTCCGCGCCCCGGAGGCGCTGCGCGGCCTGGACGGCTTCGACTACCTCTGGCTGATCTGGGGCTTCCACCTCAACAGGGAAACGGCCTCCGAGGGCTTGACCGTCCGCCCGCCGCGGCTGGGCGGCAACGAGCGTGTCGGCGTGTTCGCCTCCCGCTCTCCCTACCGGCCCAACCCGCTGGGACTCAGCTCGGTCCGGATCGAGCGCATCGATGCTGCCGCCGGCGAGATCCATGTGCTCGGCGCCGACCTGGCGGACGGCACGCCCATCTTCGACATCAAGCCTTACGTCGAATACGCCGACAGTCACCCGGGCGTGCGCAGCGGCTTCGTGGACGCCCATGGCTGGCAGCCCCTGCAGGTGACCTTCCCGCGCGAAGCCTACCATCGATTGGCCCCCGCCGAACTGGACGCCCTGGAGGAAATCCTCGCGCAGGACCCCCGCCCGCAGTACCAGGACGACCCGGAACGCATTTACGGTCTCCTGTTCGGAGACCGTAACATCCGTTTCCGCGTTGCGGGCGGCACCTTGACCGTTATCGAAATCAGTTGATTACCTCGCCGGGATCCTGGGCATCGGGCCCGGAGGCGGCGGGACGGGCCTGCGCCAGGGCTCCGCGGCCTTGTCGCAGAGGTCGATGAAATGGGCGCGCAGCTCGTTCCAGGCGTAGTACGGACCGGAAATGGGCTCGATGCCGGGGATCTGGACCTCCTTCTCGTTGTAGAGGACCTTCACGAGGACCTCGCCTTTCTTGTTGCGGTAGAAAATCATCTGGCAGTTGGTCGCCATCGGGATCTGGAAGAAGGCGTACCATCCCATTTCGTGGGCCTTCTGGTACGGGAACACCCGGTGCTGCGTGTCGTCGACGCCCAGCAGGGCGGCCAGTGGCAGGACAGAGGTGTCGTGGCCAAAACGAAGGTCCGCGGCGCGGTGGCTGCCGGGCTGCAGGGCGGCGTCGGCCTTCTCCACGAAGTCCATCAGCAGCGGGCGGATGGCGTAGCGGATCACTTCCCCGTTCTCCACGGAGCCGGCCCACATCCTGTAGAGCGAATCGTTGCCGGGTGCCCAGAGATAGACCAGCTCCTCGGGCGTGAAAAACTCATGGTAGATGTCGATGTCGCCCAGTTCGTCGACCAGCTGGCACAGGCCGCCGGCGGAGAAGATGGCTTTCACGAACGGCTCCGGATTGCCCAGTTCCTTCAGGGCCGCATTGTAATCCGTGAACAGCGGCCGCAGGAAACGGGAGAAATCGTACCCGGGCGTCCCTTCCGCGGGCTTGTAGGCGCGCGGGCCTGACTGCTGTTGCTGCCGCATGAAAGCGGAATAGTCGAACGCCGGGCGCTGCGGCGGGACTTCTCCCGGCCGGGGGACGTTTAGGCTGGGATTGATATAGGACATGAAACGCTCCGCGCTCGTGAAGGTGAGATCCAACGCCGGATACTGCACGCTCAGGCTGTTGGTGAAGTTGCACATGCTCACGATGCAGCGGAAATTCGTGCTGGAGAAGCTGTTCACCTCCTGCCGCTCCTTGTTCTTGAACACGGCGGGGAAACGCTGCGCCATCCGGACCGCGAGCTGCTTGTGCTCGCGGGCGCCCCGCGGCGTCAGCGACCCTTCCATGCCCTTGTGGGCCTCGACGACGCGCTCCACCTGCTCCCACAGGCGTTTGCCGTCAGGGGTCAGCAGACCCAGCGAATCGAGGTGGAAAAAGCCTTCCTGGGCGGCACGGGCGAAGGTGGAATTCTGCTCGTAGCGGGAGCCGTGACGTCCGTAGTGCGAGATGTAGAAAGGCTTGAAACCCTTCGGTGCGGGGGTGTCCTCGATGGGATTGAACTCGTAGTAGTGCATGTTGTTGGAAGCGCGGTACGGGTTCTCCGTGAAGAGCCGTACGACGGCTTCCTGGGCGCCCAGGTTCAGGCACAGCGCGGCCAGCAGGCTCAGGCTCAGGAATCGTTTCATGTTTTAAAAGTTTATCGGATACAGGATGTGATATGGAAGCAGTGCTCCTTCTTCTCGTATTTGACGAGGATGTGGCCCAGGGTCTTCTCGTCCCGGAGGACTTCCGCGAGGACCTTGGTCAGTTCGTAGGGCTGCATGAATTCGTCGGTCTCCACTTCGCGGAAGTAGCGGCTGTGGCTGATGTCGAAGGTCGTCGCGTAGCAGTGGGACGAGTTGTCCGAGGCGTTGGGATTGCCGCTTTTGCGCAGGTTCGTGACGTCTTCCTCCGTCCGGAGGATCGAGGTGCAGACGAGCTTGTAGATCGGGAACTGCTTGCGCGCCAGCGAGTCGTGGAAGGCCTTGGCGATGTGGTTCAGCTCACGGGCGGCGGCGCTTGTCAGATAAGGCACCGAGTAGCGCAGGTCGTCGATTTCGAGGTAGTCGGTGCTCTCCACCTTGACCAGTTGCTTCGTGTCCACGTCGCTCCGTTTCTGGGGGATTTCCGGCAGGCCCATGACCTTGGCCATGTTGAGATGCGCCTCATTGAGGTCGTCGAAGACCTTGCCGTAGCTCATCTGTTTCGTGTAGTAGATGATCTCCCGCGCCTGCGATTCCCCCGTCCCGTCCACGTCGTCTTCCGGAGCGCCCTCTTCCTCTTCTTCGTCGATCAGCTCTTCCGCCTCCTTTTCCGTCTGCTCCAGGACCTGCTCCATCTGCTCGCGCTTCTCCTTCGGGACTCTCTCCTTTCTGCTGCAGCCCCCTCCCACCAGGATTCCGAGCAGGAATCCCAGCAGGAAGGGGGTCAGCAGGATGACCAGCGCTTTCTGCCGCTTCGTCATGCCTTCAGGACCGGCTGGCGGGCGGCGGTCGTCTCGTCGGGACGGCCGATCGGCGTGTTGTGAGGCGCTCCGTGGAGCATCTCGGGGTCGGCTTTGGCCTCTTCGGCGATCTTGCGCATCACGGCGATGAACGCATCCAGCGTCTCCAGCGACTCCGTCTCCGTGGGCTCGATCATGATGGCCTGGTGGAACAGGAGCGGGAAATAGATCGTCGGCGCGTGGAAGCCGTAGTCCAGCAGGCGCTTGGCGACGTCGAGCGTGCTCACGCCATTGTCCTCCAGCAGTCCGTCGAAGACGAACTCGTGCTTGCAGACCGTCGGGATGGGCAGCTTGTAGCAGTCCTTGAGGGACTCCTTGATGTAGTTCGCGCCGAGCGTTGCCAGTTTGCCGGCCAGCTTGATATGCTCCCGGCCCAGCATCAGGATGTAGGCGTATGCCCGCAGCATGATGCCGAAATTGCCGTGGAAGCCGCTCACGTGCGGAATGTGCAGGAACGGGACGACTTTGTCGGACACGCCGACGGGGCCGCTGCCGGGACCGCCTCCGCCGTGGGGCGTGGAGAAGGTCTTGTGCAGGTTCAGGTGCATGATGTCGAAGCCCATGTCGCCCGGACGGACCATGCCGAGCAGCGGGTTCATGTTGGCGCCGTCGTAGTAGAGCAGGCCGCCGCAGTCGTGCACGAGTTTCGCGATCTCCTTGATGTCCCGCTCGAACAGGCCGAGCGTGTTGGGGTTCGTCATCATGATGCCGGCGATGTCCGGGCCGAGGAGCGGCTTGAGCGCTTCCACGTCCACGAGACCGTCGGCCTTGGACTTCACCACCACGATCTCCAGGCCGCAGACGGCCGCCGAGGCCGGATTGGTGCCGTGGGCGCTGTCCGGGACGATGACCTTGGTGCGGGCGAGGTCGCCGCGGCTCATGTGGTATTCGCGCATGAGCATCAGGCCGGTGAGTTCGCCGTGGGCGCCGGCGCAGGGCAGGAAGGTGAAATGTTTCATCCCCGTGATCGCGGCGAGGGCCTTGTCCAGGCCGGCGTAGATCTCCAGAGCACCCTTGACGGTGGCTTCTGGCTGCAGCGGGTGCAGGCCGGTGAAGCCGGGCATGTTCGCGATCTCTTCGTTGATCTTGGGGTTGTATTTCATCGTGCAGGAGCCGAGCGGGTAGAAGCCCGTGTCCACGCCGAAGTTCATCTGGCTCAGATTGGTGTAGTGTCTGACGACATCGACCTCGCTGACCTCCGGAAGGTCCAGGGTAGCCTCTCGCCAGACAATACTGTCCGCTGCCTGGCAGCAGCTGCCCTTCGGAAACCGTGCCACCCTCGGCATCGTAAGAGGGAGGGGCCCATCGTCAGATGGGAGGGGTCCGGCGCAGCCGGACGTTTCAGAAGGGCAGGCTGCTGCCGGCAGCGAATAACCTGTCCTTCCGGGTTTGGAGAGTTCGAAGATGAGTTTGTCGTAGTATTTCATATCGCTGTCCTCCCCTATTTGACGGATTTGACGATTTCGACGATGCGGTCCATCTCCTCGCGCGTGTGCTTCTCCGTGACGCAGAAGGTCACGTAGCCTTCCTCCGTCTGGAGGGCGGCGAAAAAGCCGGCGTCGAGCAGGGCCTGCTGGAGCTTCTCCACGTCGCAGAGCGGCTTGAGGCAGAACTCCTTGAGGAATTCGCCGTCGAAGACGCGCGCGAACTTGCCCGTGGCGAGCAGCGCGTCGTGCAGGTAGTGCGAACCTTCGTAGCAGAGGGCGTTGAGCTTGCGCATGCCCTCCGGACCCATCAGGGACAGGTACACCGTGCACCAGAGCGCCATCAGGGACTCGTTGGAGCAGATGTTGGACGTGGCTTTCTCGCGGCGGATGTGCTGCTCGCGCGCCTGGAGCGTCAGGACATAGCAGCGTTTGCCGGAGGCGTCCGTGGTCTGGCCGACGAGGCGGCCGGGGAGCTTGCGCATCAGCGCCTCGGTGCAGGCCATGAAGCCCACGTACGGTCCGCCGAAGCAGAGCGGAATGCCGAGGCTCTGGCCGTCGCCGACGGCGATATCGGCGCCCCACTCGGCCGGGGTCTTCACGACGGCCAGGGCGGACGGGTCGCAGTACTCGACAAGCAGCGCCCCCATCTTATGGACGAGATCCGCCAGGCCGAGATGACTTTCGATGATGCCGAATCGGTTGATGGACGGGACGATGACACCGGCCAGGTCAAGCACGCCTTCAGCTACTTCCTCGGCCACCTTGTCGGTGACGACGATGTTGATGCCGGCGTACTTGGCATAGGTGCGGATCGTGTCGATCACGTGCGGAAGCAGCCGCGCGGACACGATGACGGAATTGCGTTTCTTGGTGCTGGCGACGCACATGCGGACCGCTTCCGCCGCGGCGGTGGGCCCGTCGTACATCGAAGCGTTGGCGCAGTCCAGGCCTGTCAGGCGGCAGATCATCGACTGCCACTCGAAGATGTAGCGGAGCGTGCCCTGCGAGATCTCGCACTGGTAAGGCGTGTAAGCCGTCAGGAATTCGCTGCGGGAGGTGATATAGGGAATCACCGAAGGGACGTAGTGGTCATATGCGCCCTGGCCGACGAACACCTTGAGGCGGCTGTTCTTGGCGGCAAGGCCCTCGAAAAAGTCACGAACCTGCTGTTCGCTCATGGCGGACGGCAGGTCGTACTCCCCTTTGTAGATGTATTCCGCGGGGACATCGGCGTACAGGTCGTCCAGCGAACTGACGCCGACCCTTTCGAGCATTACGCGGATATCTTCCTCCGTCTGAGGAAAATAGCTGAATGCTCCCATATCCCTACTTGGCGATTTCTGCGTAAGCGGCGGCGTTCAGCAGGGCGTCGAGCTCGCCCTTGTCGGACATCTCGACTTTGATGATCCAGGCCTCGTAGGCGTCTTCGTTGATCAGCTCGGGCTTGTCCTCGAGCTCGTCGTTGCGGGCGACGACCTTGCCGGACACCGGGGCCACCAGCTCGCTGGAGGTCTTCACGCTCTCGAGGGCGCCGCAGTCGTCGCCGGCGGCGATCTCGTCGTCGATGTCCGGCATCTCGACATAGGTGATGTCCCCCATCTCGCTCTGCGCGAAGTCGGAAACACCGATGATGGCGACGTTGCCGTCGACCTTGACCCATTCGTGGGACTCGCTGTAGAGGAGTCCTTCTATAATCTTGCTCATACTTTGGTTATTGTTTTGATTATTTCTTGTAATTGGTCTGATAGAAGCGTTTCTTAACGACGACGCCCGGGAAGGCGTTCTTCCTCACGCGCACCCAAAGCGGGGTGCCGAGGGCGGCGTACGCGGTGTCCACGAGGGCGAAGCAGATGCTCTTCTCGAGGGAGATGGAATGGTAGCCGGTCGTGACGACGCCCACCTCGGTGCCGTCCTCCAGCTCCACGGGATAGCCATGGCGCGGCACGGCCTTGTCGGCGAGCTCGATGCCGACCAGCTTGCGCGCAACGCCGTTCGCCTTCTGCTCCGCAAGCGCCTCCTTGCCGATGAATTCCGGCTTGTCCAGCTTGCAGAACATGCCGAGCCCGGCCATGACCGGGGAGATGTCGGCGGTCAGCTCATCGCCGTAGAGCGGCAGGCCGGCTTCGAAACGCAGGGTGTCGCGGCAGCCCAGTCCGCAGGGCTTGACGCCGGCGGCGAGCACGATGTTCCAGTAGTTGCGGATCAGCGCCGGGGCGGCGTAGATCTCGAAGCCGTCTTCGCCCGTGTAGCCGGTGCGGCTGACGATCACGCGCTTGCCGTCGCGTTCGAAATCACGGAAGGTATAGAAGGACAGCGCGGCGGCTTCGTGGAAGCCCAGCGCGTCGCAGACGGCCTTTTCGGCCTCCGGGCCCTGGACGGCGATCTGCCCCCAGGCGTCGGACTGGTTGTCCAGCTTCACGTCGAAGCCGGCGGCCAGCTCCTGCATCCAGGCGTAGTCCTTGTCGGCGTTCGCGGCGTTGACCACGAGCAGGAAATGGTCCGGCTCGGACTCCTTGTAGACGAGCAGGTCGTCCACCGTGCCGCCGTCGGGATAGAGCATCATCCCATAGAGGATGCCGCCGGGCTCGAGCGTGCGGACGTCGTTGGTGAAAATGTGGTTGACAAAGCGTTCGGCGTCCGGCCCGCAGATGAAGATCTCTCCCATGTGGGAAACGTCGAAGACGCCGGCGGCATGGCGGACGGCGTTGTGCTCGTCGATGATGCCGCTGTACTGGATGGGCATGTCATACCCGGCAAAAGGGCTCATCTTGGCACCGAGCTCCACGTGGAGGTCATGCAGACAAGTCGTTTTAAGAAGGTTGTCCATGTTGGTTATCAGGGTGTTATTTGAGAATTTCGAGGTCTTTCTTCAGGATCATCTTGGGGTCCATCATCGCCACCTTCTGGAAGAGGATCACCTGGTTGCCCAGCGACAGATAGACTTTCTCTTCGTGCTTGCCCTTGCGCCACCATTTGTAGAATCCGACGGGGTCGTTCTCGAAGGGAATCTTCGCGAGGATCCCGGAGCTGTAGCCGGGATAGTCGATGACCAGGCGCAGTCCCATGAATTTCTTGTAGTAGTCGGGATCCGCGCGGCGGAGCTTGCTGACGAGTGGATTGAGGACCTCCATCGTGTCGACCTGCAGGGTCTTGTCCCGCACGATCATGCGGTGGATGCGGACCGGATCGTAGTTGAGCCAGGCGCCCATGCGAAGCGTCTTGGGTCCCTCCTCCGTGTCGAGCGTAAGCTCGTCCATGGAGAAGTAGATCTTCTCGGGATCCAGCGGATATTGTCCTTCAGGCGTCATTTTAGATTATCGCACGATTCAACAAATGTAGGGATTATTTTATTTTTTCCCTAATTTTATGCCGCCATGCTGCGTATAAATGCCGATTTTTCGTGTCTGGAGGGCACAAATTGTTTCTGCGCACCGGAAAGTGCGGAGCGGATCCGGCGCAATGTCGCCGAATTGCCGCTCCATGCCTTCCATGACATCGGCACCGGAGACTATCATTATGTCAGCCTGTTCTGGCTGGAGCGGATCCGGGAGCCGTTTTCGCTGGTCCTCTTCGACCACCACCCGGACGATCAGCCGGGCGCCTTCGGCGACGGCCTGCTCAGCTGCGGCGGCTGGGTGGCGGAGGCGCGTCGACTGCCGCTGCTCCGGACGGACGTGTGGATCCGCGATGCGGAGGACTTCCCCGCCCTGGAACGCCTTCCGGAAGTCCCGGTCTACCTGTCCGTCGATCTTGACGTGCTGTCCCCCGCCTTTGCCCGCACCGACTGGGACCAGGGCTCCATGCAGCTCGACGCCCTGCTGGCCGCGCTGCGGAAGCTCGTGGCGGCGAGACCCGTGCTGGGCGTGGACCTCTGCGGCGGGCTGACGCCCGAAAAAGGAGCCTCCCCGGCGGACGAGGCGTTGAACGCCCGCACCGGGGAGGCCCTGTGGGAGGTATTTGCAGACCTGATTATCTGAGTGCAAACACGACAGGAACGCTGTAGGTGACAGGGATGGCCTTGCCGCCCGCCTTGGCCGGCGTCCAGTCCGGAGCGCTGTTGACGACGCGGAGCGCCTCGGCGTCGAGGGTGCTGGAGACGCTGTTCACGACCTTGGCGTTGCGGATCTTGCCGTCCGCGCCGACGATGAAGTTGACGAGCACTCGGCCCTGCTCACCGTTGTCGATGGCGATCTGCGGGTAGACCAGATTGTCCTGGATGTACTTCACGAAGGCGTTGGAGTCGCCCCCGTTGAAGGTCGGCTGGACCTCCGCGGCTGCGGCGGGAATGATGTCGTCGAGTTTCTCGAGGGCCTCGTCGGTGCGGTCTACGGCTTTCTTGGCAGCTTCCTCGGCCTCTTTCGCCGCTTTCCTGGCGGCCTTGCCCGCCTTGCCGGCAGCCTCTTCCACGGACTCGACCGCCTCGCCGGCGGCGTTCTTGAGGGCTTTCTCTTCCTCCTGGCCGTTGTTCTTGCATGAGAAGACCATCATCGCACAGGCGGCGATCATGGCAATCGTAAAGATTCTCTTCATAATGATATGGTATTAATGATGATCAGTCGTTTGCATTGCAAAGGTAGTATTTTCCCCGAAAAGTAGTACATTTGTATATGATTTCATTCTTCATCAGCGTTGCAGTCCTTGTCCTGGGCTACCTGCTTTACGGCAAGTTCGTCGAGCGCGTGTTCGGACCTGATCCGTCGCGCCAGACCCCGGCGATCACCAAGGCCGACGGGGTGGATTTCATCCCGATGCCGACCTGGAAGGTATTCATGATCCAGTTCCTGAACATCGCCGGCACGGGTCCGATCTTCGGCGCCATCATGGGCGCGAAATTCGGCCCTGCGGCGTATCTCTGGATTGTGCTGGGCTGTATTTTCGGCGGTGCCGTGCACGATTATTTCAGCGGCATGCTGTCGCTGCGCAACGGCGGCGCGGGCCTGCCGGACCTGATCGGCAAGTATCTGGGCAAGCGGACCAAGACCGTGATGCTCTGCTTCTCGATCCTGCTGCTGGTGCTGGTCGGCGCCGTGTTCGTGTACAGCCCGGCCGTGATCCTGAAAGACCTGGCCGGCGACGGATCCAACGCCGCCTTCATGATCTGGGCGGGGGTCATCTTCGTCTATTATATCATCGCGACGATGCTCCCGATCGACAAGATCATCGGCAAGATCTATCCCGTCTTCGCCATCGCGCTGATCTTCATGGCCGTCGCCCTGATGTTCGGCCTGCTCATCAAGCATCCGCAGATCCCCGAACTCTGGGACGGCCTGCAGAACCGCTCGCAGACCTGGGGCGGCAAGGGACAGCCCATCTGGCCGTATATGTTCGTGACCATCGCCTGCGGGGCCATCAGCGGCTTCCACGCCACGCAGAGCCCGCTGATGGCGCGCTGCCTCAAGAATGAGAAGCTCGGGCGCCCCGTTTTCTACGGCTCGATGGTCACCGAAGGGCTCGTGGCCCTGATCTGGGCCGCCGTGTCCTCCTACTTCTTCTTCGGCGGCGGCGCCGCGGAAGTGGGCGGCACGTTCGCCGATGCGGCTCCGACCGTCGTGACCAAGGTCTCCCGTGCCTGGCTGGGCGTCCTGGGCAGCATCCTGGCGCTGTGCGGCGTGGTGGCGGCGCCCATCACCAGCGGCGACACCGCCTTGCGCAGCGCGCGCCTGATCATCGCGGATTTCCTGCATTTCGAGCAGAAATCCATTCCCAAGCGCCTGGCGATCAGCATCCCGCTCTTCGTCGTCGCCGCGCTGCTGCTGTGGTTCAACATCGCCAACGAGGACGGCTTCAACGTGATCTGGCGCTACTTCGGATGGGCCAACCAGACGCTGGCCGTGTTCACCCTCTGGGCCATCACCGTGTACCTGTGTCGGGAGCGCAAGGGGGCTTACTACCTGATGACCCTGCTGCCGGCCTGCGTGATGACGGCCGTCAGCGTGACCTACCTCTGCATCGCGCAGATCGGCTTCAACCTCCCGCTCGGCTGGAACCGCTGGATCGGGGCCTCCGTGATCGTGGTCTCCGCCACCCTCTTCTTCCTCTGGAAATACAGATCCTCCCGCAAATAAGCTCCTTCGCCCATGGCTGACGAAAAGATTATCTTCTCGATGAACGGGGTCGGCAAAGTCCTGCCCCACAACAACAAAGTGATCCTGAAGGACATCTACCTGTCCTTCTTCTACGGTGCCAAGATCGGCATCATCGGCCTGAACGGTTCGGGCAAATCGACGCTGCTCAAGATCATCGCCGGCGTGGAGAAATCCTACAAGGGCGAGGTCGTGTGGGCCCCGGGCTACACGGTCGGCTACCTCGAGCAGGAGCCGCAGATGGACCCGGGAAAGACCGTCCTGGAAGTGGTCCAGGAAGGCGTCTCGGAGGTGATGGACATGCTCGCCGAGTACAACGAGATCGGCATGAAGTTCTGCGAACCGATGTCGGACGACGAGATGAACCGGCTCATCGAGCGCCAGGGCGAACTGACGGAGCTGATCGAGCATCACGACGGCTGGGAGATCGACGCCAAGCTGGAGCGGGCCATGGACGCCCTGCAGTGTCCTCCTCCCGACGCGGGCGTCGCCACCCTCTCCGGCGGCGAACGGCGCCGGGTGGCGCTCTGCCGCCTGCTGCTCCAGCAGCCGGACGTGCTGCTGCTCGACGAGCCCACCAACCACCTGGACACCGAGAGCATCCAGTGGCTGGAAGCCCATCTCAAGCAGTACAAGGGGACGGTCATCGCCGTCACGCACGATCGCTATTTCCTGGATAACGTGGCCGGTTGGATCCTGGAGCTGGACCGCGGCGAGGGCATTCCCTGGAAGGGCAATTATTCCTCCTGGCTGGAGCAGAAGAGCCTGCGCCTGGCGCAGGAGGAGAAGCAGGAGAGCAAGCGCCGCAAGACCCTCGAGCGCGAGCTCGAATGGGTCCGGATGGCGCCGAAGGCCCGCCAGGCCAAGCAGAAGGCCCGTCTGGGCGCTTACGAGAAACTGGCATCCGCCGATGCGAAAGAGAAGGAGGCGCGCCTCGAGATCTATATCCCCAACGGCCCGCACCTGGGCAACAAGGTCATCGAATTCCACGACGTGTCCAAGGCTTATGGCGACAAGCTCCTCTTCGAGCACCTGACCTTCGTGCTGCCGCCTGCGGGCATCGTGGGCGTGATCGGCCCGAACGGCGCCGGCAAGACCACCCTCTTCCGCCTGATCATGGGCATCGAGCAGCCCGACAGCGGCAGCATCGAGATCGGCCCGACGGCCAAGATCGCCTACGTGGACCAGCAGCACAAGAGCATCGACCCTGACAAGACGGTCTATGAGACCATCGCCGGCAATTCCGAATGGGTGCGCCTGGGCGGCCGCGACATCAATGCGCGTTCCTGGGTATCCCGCTTCAACTTCTCGGGTGCCGACCAGGAGAAGCTCTGCGGGGTGCTGTCCGGTGGAGAGCGCAACCGCCTGCACCTGGCGCTGACGCTCAAGGACGAAGGCAATGTGCTGCTGCTCGACGAACCGACCAACGACGTGGATGTCAATACGATACGTGCGCTCGAGGAAGGCCTTGACGGCTTCGCCGGCTGCGCCGTGGTGGTCAGCCACGACCGCTGGTTCCTGGACCGCATCGCCACGCACATCCTCGCGTTCGAAGGCGACGGGCAGGTCTATTTCTTCGAGGGAAGCTACAGCGAATACGAGGAGAACCGCAAGGCCCGCCTCGGCGAGACCGAGCCCAGGCGCTTCAAGTACAAAAAACTGATGGAGTAATGAAAAAGACATATTCAGACGATATCAAGAGCCTCCAGGACAGCATCAAGCGCCTGCAGGAGATCAAGGAGGTCCTCTACGCCGTCGAAGACGTGGCGCTGGAAGTGGAGCGCAGCGTGAGCGAGATCGACGCCCGCATCCCCCTGCGGGAGAATCTCCACGAGATCCAGGACGATACGCAGCGTGCCCAGGCTGCACACGCCCTCGACCTGCTCGAAGAGACTTTCTCCCTCATCGACGAGATCCTCGGCCCGCCCGAGGACGAACTCACCGGCGAGCCTGTCGGCACCCCGATGGATCCCGTGGCACGCGGCTCCCGCCCCAGCGAACTCCGCCTGGAGGACTTCCTGCGCAACTACAAGCCCGGCAAAGGCAAGGTCAGCTGATTTTTCCGTCCGACCGGGCGGATGGTGAGCGTGCGGCTGTAGGCGGTCGGAAGGGCACGGTAGGCATCGAAGATGCCGCGGGCCGTATCGCCGACGCCGGAGGTCGCGTAGTCAAGATTCAGGGTGATATCCCCTCCCCGGACCAGCTGGTACTCGTACACGGCTTTCGTCAGGTTGTCCGTCGTGCAGTCGTAGGCGTTGAACGCGAACGGGCAGTCCATCGCAAACTCCAGCCCGACGCCGGATTCGTCCGTCAGGCGCACCCAGCGGTTGTCCGTCCGCAGGCCGTAGTCCTGCGGGATCAGGTAGGGCTCATACATCTCGTCCATGTCCGATTTCCAGATGCCGATCCGGTAGCCGCTCTTTCGGTCCGGATAGGACGCCTGCGGGCCGCGGCCGTACCATTCGACCTGCCGCAGCGACTTGTCCAGGCTCAGGGTCAGGCCGATCCGGGGAAGCCACATGGGCATCTGGCCCTGGGGGCTGACCCGGTGCCGGAGCGTCAGCGTGCCGTCTCCGTCGATCCGCCAGTCATAGGTCTCGTCGAAGCCGTCGAACATGCGCCCGCTGATGTAGGCATCCAGCTGGCCTTCGCGGCCGTCTGCGCCGCCCGGAAGGGCGAGTTCGCGCACGTTCACGACCACATCGCCGCCGACCTCGCGGGCCTGCACCGAAGCGGGTACGAAGGCCACGCGGTCCAGTCCGGCCGAATCATAGTGTGACGCCAGGACGGTGGCATGCCCGATCGAGCCGTAGCCCGACACTTTGGCCGGGCCGGAACTCATGCCGTTCCAGCCGTCCAGTTCGTTGGCGAGCGGCGCGCGCCAGAGATTGAGGTGCAGCGGCTCCGCAAGCAGTTCGCGGCCGTCCACGACGGCGGAGACCAGCGCGCCCGTCCGGGCGTCGAAACGGTACGTGAATCCTTCGCCGGAGGCGACGATGCCGTCCGGGCCGGTACGCAGGGAGACCTTTTTGCCGGAGGCGGGTGCGGGAGCGGCCGGGACGTTCCAGGATGTCAGTTCGAACTGGTCCCAGGAGACCTCATGGCCGGCTTTGGCCCAGATTTCATCATGGGCCAGGACGGAACTGAAAGTAAGCCTGTATTCCTTGCCGGGCACGGCCGTGGGGCGCTTGAGCGGGATGCGGACAAACTGGCGGCTCAGCGGCGCCACGTCCAGGTCCAGCACGCCGGTGGCGACGACCTCGTCGTCGGCGGTCAGGGTCCAGCCGGTCTTGTAGCAGGAGGCGTTGAGGAAATGGTTGCGGTTCCACACCTCGAAGGTCCCCTGCTCCAGATTCACCGCCAGGAAGGACAGGGGCTGGGTGCTCTTCTTCAGCTGCCACAGCTCGGGCTGGACGCTGCGGTCCGGCCAGATGCACCCGTAGGTGCGGGCGCCGATGCCGTAGGACCAGAAGGTCCCTTCCCGGGACTCCTCCTCGAAATCGAGCCAGAGCGCAGCCTTGGAAGGATCCAGGGCGGAAGGGGTGAGCGCCTGCGCGAAGACGCCGGCATTGTCGATGAGCGCGTCGCAGATGAAGACGTTGGTGTCCTGGCCCATCGCTTCCTCGCTCCGGCCGATGCAGAGCGACAGCGGGAGGTTGCGGATCGCGCCGCTCATCGGCTTCGAGGCCGCTTCCGCGCCGTCGATGTAGATGCGCATCGCGGACCCGTCATAGGTGGCGGTGACATTGTGCCAGCGGCCTTCCCAGTCAGCCGGGAGCGGGGCGGTCAGCACCTGGCGGGTGCCGTTGTCCAGATAGAAATCAAGCTTGTCCGTGCCCTGCTGCTTGAGGCCGAACTGGTTGTCGCCCTTGGTGATCAGATAGCCGCCATTGGCATTGTAGCGCCGCGGCAGGACGTCGAGCGTAAGGGTCAGCCCGGTGCCGGAGATCTCCACTGCGTCGGCCCGGTAGACCTGCACCCACTGGTCCTGCCTGTTCAGGTCGATGGCGTTGCCGCTGCGTCCCTTGACCAGGCGGGCGCGGCCCATGATATGGGCGGGGACATTGTTTCCCGACTTGTCCCGGAGTGCCCGTACCGGCTCGTTCAGACCGACGCTGACGAGGTCCCAGAGGGCGCCGCCCATCAGCTTGGGATGCGCATAGATGACGTCCCAGTAGTCGTCCACCCCGCCGCCGCCGTTGCCGGCCACGGAGAGGTACTCATCCATGAAGGACGGCCGCAAGTCCCGGGTGTCCAGGCCATAGCCGAGCTCGTGCTCCAGGGGCGAAGGATAGCGGGGGCCGACGATATCCTCGGCCGGATGCTTGGCGGCGTTGCCGCCGTACATCCAGAAGCGGGTCGGATCGTAGGACTTGCCCTCTTTGACCACCTCGGTGATGTTGTTGCCCTCCCCGCTCTCGTTGCCGGCGCTCCAGAAGAGCACGCAGGCGTGGTTGCGGTCCCGGAGGACCATCCGGCGCACCCGCTCGCGGTACATTTCCGTGAATTCGGGCATTTCGCTGACATATTCCGTGGCATGGGATTCGTCCCCGGTCTCGTCGATGATGAACAGGCCGTACTCGTCTGCCAGGTCGAGGTATTCGTTGACCGGCGGATAGTGCGAAGTGCGCACGCCGTTGAAATTGAACTGCTTGAGGATCTCGAAATCCTTGCGGATCACTTCTTCGGTCATCGCATGGCCGAGGTCGGGATGCTGCATGTGGGAATCGACGGCGCTGACCTTCAGCGGCTGTCCGTTCAGGTAGAAGACACCGTCGCGGATCTCCGTTTTCTTGAAACCGATGCGCTTGCTGACTTCGTCCACGACCCGGTCGGAACCGTCGCGGAGGGTCATTTTAAGGTCATACAAATCGGGCGTCTCGGACGACCATTTCTTCGGCGACTTCACGCGGGCGGCGAAGCGCACGGTCTGTTGCCCGCCTGCGGACAGGCTGATGCCGGACCGGTCCATCAGGGCCACCTGCCGGCCTTGGAAAGACACTTCTGCCGCCAGGCTGTACCCGGATGCGGAAACGTCGAAGGCCTGCAGGTCGACGGCCACGGACAGATCGGAATCGGTATACGTCGCGTCGAAATCCGTGATGACCTGCCAGTCGCGGATGCGGACCTGCGGCACGGCGAAGACGGTGACGTCGTCGAAGATGCCCGCCAGGCGCCAATAGTCCTGGCCTTCCAGGTAGTAGCCGTCACAGTATTTCACGACCAGCACGGCAACCGTATTCTTGCCGGGCTTCAGGTAAGACGTGATGTTGTATTCGGAAGGCTCCTGCGCCCCCTCGTTGTAGCCGACCTGCTTGCCGTTCACCCACACGAAGGAGCCGGAGGCGACTTTCTCGAAGCGAAGGAACACCTGCTCCCCTTTCCAGGAAGAAGGCAGCGTGAAGCTCGTCCGGTAGGCGCCGGTGGGATTGGTCTCCATCGGGACATGGGGCATCTGCACGGCAAAGGGATTGACAGGGCCGTTTCCCAGCCGGTATCCCGCTATCCGCTTCTCCATTTCGCTCGCATTCGGATCGTCCAGGATCCGGCGGTACCGTGCCAGCATGGATTCCGGCATGGTGACGGCAAACGGGGCGCTGACATTGCGGAAGACCGCCTGTCCGAAGCCTTGCATCTCCCAGTTGGACGGGACGTCGATCCAGGGCCATTTCCGGTCGTTGAAGGCCGGCTGGAAGAAGTCCTTCGGCACGTCGTACGGCGAATCAAAGTACTGGAAACGCCATTTCCCGTTCAGCGAGATGTTCCGGGCAGGGATGTGGAAAGCCCGGCCGGGCTCCTGGTTCTGCTCGAAGACGGCGGTGTTTTCCAGATAATACGACAGGTCTTCCAGATAAGGTTTGTCCTGGGCCTGTGCCGCACAGAGAGTGAAGAGGCACAGCAGCGGAATCAGATGGGATTTGCGCATGAGAGTATAGGTTTTTGCTATGATACAAAAATAGCAATTTATTTTCGTACATTTGCATAAACACAATGCACCATGGCCTTCGATATTACCATCAAACTCCCGCAGGGCTGGGTCTCCGACCTGGACACCTATCTCGACGAGTCGGGCGTCGAGATCACGCACCTCTCCTGCCACCTTCCCAATGACCGGAAACAGACCGACGAGGCGTTGATCGACGCGTACGTGGGCCCGATGCCGGAGGACACGACGGCGGCGGACCAGGCGCTTGCCAATTACGCCGACACGGTCGGCTTCGACGACGACGATCCCGAGGATTTCGATCCCGTGGTCGAGTGGCCGTTCAACGGCAAGAAAGCCTATGGCTTCGAGGCGCTTGCGGAGGACGACTCCCCCATGCGGATGATGTGCCTCGAGCCCAAGAAAGGCATCCTCGTCATCCTGGTCGTCCTTGCGAAGGACGACGACACCCTCGTGGAAGCCGTCCAGCTGGCGGAGCGCGGCCTGCGGCTCAAATAGATGGACCAGCCCAAGATCGAGCGTGTCCTGCGCCTGATGACCCTGATGTCGGGGAGCGTCGAATATACCATCGACGAACTCGCCGACAAGCTGGGCACGTCCTACCGCTCGATCTACCGCTACATCGACACCTTCAAGGCCTGCGGCTTCGCCGTGGAGAAGGTCCACGGCAACATCTACCGCCTGGCGAAACTGTCCCCGAAATATCCTGACCTGGACAAGCTGGTCTATTTCTCCGAGGAGGAAGCCTATCTGGTCAACCACCTCATCGACCGGCTGGATCCGACGAATGCCCTGAAAGCGGGCCTGCAGCGCAAGCTTGCGGCCATCTACAGTAGCACCAGCATCGCCGACTACATCGACAAGCGCTCGAACGCGGCCAACGTGGAGTCCCTGTCCCGTGCGGTCCGGGAGCAGAAGGCCGTGCGGCTGCAGCGTTACGAGTCCGGCCACAGCGGGCAGATCCGCGACCGGCACGTGGAACCCTTCGGCTTCACCACCAATTTTATCGATGTCTGGGCTTTCGACCTGGACGACGGGCGCAACAAGATTTTCAAGATCAGCCGCATGGAAGAGGTGGATGTGCTGGAAGAAGAGCCCTGGACGCATGCTGCGGAGCATGAGCGTCTGGGCATGGACGTCTTCCGCATGGCCGGGCGGGAAGAATTCCGCGTCCGGCTGCGCCTGTCGATGAAGGCCAAGAACCTCCTGACGGAGGAGTATCCCCTCGCCGGGCGCGACCTGGCGCAGGATGCGGACGGGTCGTGGATCCTCGACACGGGGATCTGCGCCGTGGCCGGCGTCGGGCGCTTCGTCAGCGGACTGGCCGGCGAGATCGAGATCCTGGACGGTGAGCCGCTCCGCGAATACCTGCGCAGTTATTCCATACTTTTTTCGAAGTTATTTTCTCTTTGACAAGAGTTGTCAAAATCGGGGCGTACCTTTGTATCGTTGAAACAAAAGAACAACGGTATCATGAGCAAGAACGAGAAAATATTGAGCCTCCGCGCCGCCCTCGCGCAGCAGATCACCGACCGTACGCACAATGAAGATGCCGCCCGGCAGATCGCCGGTACGGTCTCCGCCGATTTCATCGAGCTCTTCGACGAGCTCGACCTGGTGCTCGCCTGATGCCCGGGCGGCTAGAATTGCCCGGCAATCAGAGATGCCAGGGCTTCGAGGCCCGTGGCGTCCTGCCCGTCGAAGGTCGCGAGTTCGCGGCTGTCGATGTCCAGCACGGCCACGACTTCCCCGCCCCGCAGGATCGGTACGACGATCTCGCTGCGGGACAGCGAGCTGCAGGCGATGTGTCCGGGGAATGCCTCGACATCCGGCACGACGACGGTCTCCCGGCGCGCCCAGGCCGTGCCGCATACGCCTTTCCCGAATGGGATGCGGGTGCAGGCGATCGGCCCCTGGAAGGGCCCCAGGACCAGTTCCTGCCCGTGGACCAGATAGAATCCCGTCCACCAGAAACCGAAACTTTCATGAATGAGTGCCGCCGCATTGGCCAGGTTGGCCGTCCGGTCGGTCTCCCCTTCCAGCAGGCCTTTGAGTTGCGCATGCAACAAGGCATATTGCTCCGCTTTGCTCATCGTGCGTCGCGTTTGCAGTTGAAGAGCAGGACTGCCGTCAACAGCAGGCCGACCACCACGGCCGGCACCGACGCCTCTGCGCCGAAGACGCCGCCCGTCATCCAGTCCGGACCGCTGATGATGGGAGAGAACACCTTGTCCGCCACCGGGTTGCCGGATACGGCGAAGCCAAGGACGTTGCCCTGCGTATAATTCCAGGCCCAGTGGATGCCGATCGGCATCCAGAGCGTGCCGGTGAACTTATAGGCGGCACCGAGCAGCAGACCGGCCTCGATCGCGATGGCGAGAGAGCTCCACAGCGTGGCACCCTGGTTGGGCAGGTGCATGAAGCCGAATACCAGGGCGGAGATGATCAGGGCGACGGCGGTGTTCCACCGGTCGTCGATCATGCGGAACAGCACGCCGCGGAAGATGATCTCCTCAAAGACGGCGACCACGAAGAAGTACAGGAACGCGGAGATCTGCGGAATCAGGCGGAAATGCGCTTCCGTGATCGAATAACAGCCCGCCAGGGCCATCAGGCCCACGACGACCCCGAAAAACAGCAGACCGGTCAGAAGCCCGAGCCCAAGATCCTTCCAGGTGCGCTTCAGCGCGAGTTCGGAGACGGGGCGGCGCTCCGTCAGGTTAGTCCATACCGCATAGAAGAAAAGCCCCAGCAGCCCGGCCAGCACGGCGACGGGCATCCGGACCCAGGGAACCGGAATGGCGATCACGCCTCCGGCCGCGAAGGCATACAGCAGGGCGAAAATGAGAAACCCGCCCAGCAGGCAGAGGATCCATTTCCAAAGCGGCATACGCGCCGCCGACGTATATTTTCTCATCGGATATTCATGTTATCATCTGCAAAGATAACACAAAATATCAATCCCCGGCCAAGACGTCCGCCTTCGCTTTTTCAAGCTTGTCGATCAGCCGGTCGCACCAGGCGTCGAAGGCCGGATCCGGGACTTGCAGTTCAGGGTGGGCCAGGATGTGGCTGATGGTGCGCCGGACGCCTTTGGCGAAGGGCATTTCGGTCTTCAGGCCGGGCACCAGGTCCTTCAGTTTGGTGTTGTCGAACAGGACCGTCCGGGCCTTGTCTCCGACCAGCCCGCCCAGGAAATCATAGGGGCCGGCGGCATCAAGGAATTCCGATGCGACATGGTACGCCTTCAGCTCCACGCCGAGCGCCTCCGCGATGATCCCGTGGATCTGGTCCCAGGTCAGCGTCTCGTCGGAGGTGATCTGGAAAGCTTCGCCGATGGCCTTCGGATGCCCCATCAGGCCGATGAAGCCCTTGGCGAAGTCGGTATTGTGCGTGAGGGTCCACTGCGAGCTGCCGTCGCCGTGGATGATGACAGGCTTGCCGTCCAGCATGCGCCGGAGCACCTGCCAGGACCCGTTGTCGCCATGCACGCCCACGGGTACGGAACGGTCGCCGTAGGTGTGGCTTGGGCGGATGACCGTCACGGGGAAACCCTCCTGACGGTATTTCCCGAAGAGGAAGTCCTCACAGGCGATCTTGTTGCGGGAGTATTCCCAGAACGGGTTCTCCAGCGGTGTCCGTTCCGTGATGAACGGGCTCTGCGGGGGCTTCTGGTAGGCGGATGCCGAGCTGATATACATATACTGCGCGGTGCGGCCGCGGAACAGGCGCCAGTCGCGCTCGACCTGGTCCGGCGTGAAGCCGATGAAGTCGCATACGCAGTCCCATTGCATGCCTTCCAGTTTATGTGCGACATCCGCCTCGTCGGCGATGTCGGCCCGGATCTGGCGGACGCCGGCGGGGACTTCGTCGCTGCGGCTCCCGCGGTTGAGCAGGGTCAGGTCCCACCCGGCGTCGTTTGCCAGGAGGGCGGTGATGGCGGTGCTGATCGTGCCGGTGCCGCCGATGAACAATGCTTTTTTCTTCATGCGCTTTTACAATGTGTGTCGAAAGGAAAAACTGAGGCACAGTGTGAGCCCGTCCGTCCCGGTCAGGGCCGGATCCGCATAGAATGTGTGCCGGTATTGGATCCGGTAGTTGAAGTTGCCGCTCTGCGTTAGCATGTGCGAGAAGCAGATGTCCAGCCGGGTGACTGTGGTTTCAGGGACGGCGAGGTCCCGCTGGAAACGGTCCACGCGACCCGCCAGCAGTAGGTTCGGGCGGAACCACCAGCCGGCCATGCCCATGACGCCGTCGCTGCGGGTCTCCCCCGTGATGCCGTAGATATTCTCGCCCCGCAGGAACCAGTTCCCTTTGTCGAACCATACGCCACAGGAAATGCGGTGCCGGGCGGCCAGGGCGCCCGTGTCCGGCTGATTGTAGTGGCCGTACATCCCGCCGAGGGAGAATTTCAGGTTCCAGGCCGGTTGGATGAAGATGCGCCCCTGGAGGTCCTTCGCACGGTTGTTGTCCCGGAAGCTGTAGCCGTTGCCGTTGAATACGCCGATCTTGTAAGTCAGCAGCGCATAGGCGTCTTGGGGCCAAAGGGACCCCTGCAGGGAAATGCCGACGTCCCGGCTGCGGGAGTTGATGCCCGTCATGTCGCTGGAGTAGCCGGCAAGGTTGCTGATGGCTTGTGAATAGCCGATCATCCCGAGGCTGTTGGGCGAAAATGTGTTTTCCGCCATGAAGATCATCTTCTGCATGCCGGCGTGGACGCCGATCTCGAGGGTCGGCTGCCAGATGGCCTCGCAGGTCATGAAGCGTGCGCCCAGGATATCGTAGGAGACATTGACGCGCAGCGGGTCTCCGGCGCTGCCGAAACCGGCGCTCAGCATCGCGAGCGAAGCGGTCCTGAAACGTGCGTCCCGTATCGAGTAGCTCTCCATGATAAGCGTCGCGGACGAAAGGGTCGGATGCAGGAGCCATTCCCCGACGGTCTGGGCGGACAAGGCGCCAGATAACAGGAGCAGCAGGCAGGACAGACGCAGTTTCATCGATCGGGATTGGATAGTGCTTGCACAAAGATACAAAAAATTCTTGTAGCGAGGAAAACCATCGGAAACGATGCGTCAGATGGGTGATGTAATCTCACTTGCATCAGCACGTTAGGCGAGTATCACAGTGTTTCCTATGATTACTGCAATATCGGATTATTTCATTCAATTTTGCTGTTTCTGTCTCGTTTTTGTCCCGTTTTCCATTATATTTGCAAACGCTGTGTAATTAGTTGATACACAATATATTAACATCGGAAACGATACGAAAACAAAACGAAGGAAATGGCTAAAAGGAAAAAAGAAATCAAGGTGAAAGAACCCGTCCGGATCCGGGAGAAAGTCCTCGGAGACGGGACGATCAGTCTCTATCTCGACATGTATCACAAGGGAAACCGCAAGAAAGAGGGGCTGAAGCTCTACATTAGGGATTGTCGTTTAATGTTTTCAATTTGAGCCGGTCGGGAGCCATCCCATGTTTGCTGCCGCATCCAACTCGTCGTTTTATATCATTTTCCGCTTGGTCCGGGTTTCATCGCCTGGATT